>OGUC01000010.1_pt1 | contig 142764 bp, 117 predicted proteins | sample 1573701 | NCBI WGS metagenome assembly OGUC01 (sample SAMEA2582017, study PRJEB24529) | metagenome | biome: Human gut stool | place: China | collected 2011
GCAATGATAGTGGAAATGGCGGCAATGGCAATAGTGGAAGCAATGATAGTGGAAATGGCGGCAATGGCAATAGTGGAAGCAATGATAGTGGAAATGGCGGCAATGGCAATAGTGGAAGCAATGATAGTGGAAACGGCGGCAATAATGGCAATAGTGGAAGCGATGATAGTGGAAACGGCAATAATGGCAAAAATGACAGTGGTGATGATTCTAAAACCGATGACAATGAATCTGACTTTGGTGGTGGAATAATAATAAGATAAATAATAATAAAGTTAATGAGTATATTTTTGGGAGGGACATTCGGATGAAGTGTGTTATCCTGGCAGGCGGCAGTGGCGATAGTTTGTGGCCATTGTCCAGAAAGAATTACCCTAAGCAGTTTATGAACTTCAAGGAAGGGCGTTCACTGCTTCAGGAGACAGTAGTAAGAAATATGCCATATTGTGATGAATTTATCATAGTTACGAATGAGGCATATAAGAATATTGTCAACGGACAGATGAAGGCTTTCCAGAGCCTCAGATACAGACTGATTCTTGAAGGAACAGCGAAAGGAACAGCGGCAGCTATTATACTTGGAACTATGTTTGCGAATCCTACAGAGTTTGTGCTTATAGTGAATTCGGACAACTTTATAGACGGTGACGGCTATAAGGATGCAATCATAAGTGCCAAGGAGATGGCAAAGTCGGGTGCAATAGTGGCACTTGGTGTTAAGCCTGCATATCAGGCTAAAAACCTTGGATATATACTAAGAGATGACTGCGATGTAAAGAAGCTTATACCAAGAGTAGATTTTGATAATAATTTATCAGAAATATCAGACTGCTATTCTTATGATGAGGGGTATCTGTGGAACAGTGGTATGCTTATATTCCGCGCAGGCGATATGATTAATATCGTAAGAAAGGAACAGCCTGAGCTGTATGCTGCATGCAGGACAGCCAAGAGGAAGGTTCCTGCCATAAGAAGGGCTATACGTTTCTCAGAAAATGTTATGAAGGACATTATGAGTGGAAGCATAGAGTCACTTATACTTGAGAAGTGCGATAAGCTCAAGGTTGTTGAGGCACATATCATATGGAAAGACATAGATAACGTATGTGATATAGGGCCACAGCACAACGATGGCAAGAATGACTACGTGATAAAGAATGATTGCAGCAATGTATCAGTTATCAATAATGCACAGAGACAGCTCGTAGTTGCCAATGACTTAAGGGATATGGTAGTTGTCAATACAGAGGATGCTGTGTATATATCATCAAAGAATTCTGCCGGCAATATCAAAGAGATAGTCAGGGACAATATGGATCAGTATGAAACTTACTTTGACTATAACAGAATATCCTACAGAGAGTGGGGCATCCATGAGCTTCTCACTTATTCTAAGGGATATAAGGTTAAGAAGGTCACAGTATTCCCAGGCATGATGATGAATCTTCACCAGCATGAGTTAAGGGCAGAATACTGGTCAGTAGTTGAGGGAACAGCGACTATTACCATTGGCACTGAAACAAAGGATTATGATAAGTATGAGAGTGTGTTTGTACCTGTTGGGGTCAAGCACAGGGTAGCCAATAAGACAGACAAGAATGTAGTTATAATAGAAGTAGGAATAGGTGACTCCATCCTTGAGAATGACCTTGTTAAGATATATGCACAGGATTCAGGAAGCAGTGAGAGCAATTATGTAAGGACAGATAACAGTCCTATAGTAAAGCTTGACCCTGCCTTTAAGGATAATCTGTGGGGCGGAACAAAGATAAGGGATGTCTTTGGCAAGAAGTGTGACTATGAAGTTATCGGTGAGAGCTGGGAACTTTCTGCACATCCTGATGGACAGAGCCGCATAGCAGAGGGTTATTACAAAGGCATGCTTTTTAATGACTATCTTACTATCATTGGCAAGGAGTCACTTGGCTGGAAATGTCAGGCACAGGACAGATTTCCTGTACTTATCAAGTTCATAGATGCAAAGCAGGCACTCTCTATCCAGATTCATCCGGATGATGAGTATGCCCTTGAAAATGAGAACGAATACGGAAAAAATGAAATGTGGTATGTGCTTGATGCAGAGCCAGGCGCATATCTTTACTGCGGTCTTTCAAGGGACTCTTCAAGGGAAGAGATAGAGGAGCGCATAAAGAATAACACAATAACGGAAATTCTTAACAAAATAGATGTTAAGAAGGGTGATGTAGTTATGGTTAAGGCTGGAACTATACACGCTATAGGCGCGGGTATATTTATATGTGAGATACAGCAGAACTCTAACTGCACATACCGTATGTATGATTATGACAGAAGAGATAAGTTTGGCAATCCAAGAGAGCTTCACGTTGCGAAGTCACTCGATGTTGTCAATCCGGTCAAGTACGAAAAAGATAATAAGTGTAATGTAATGCTTACACATAATGAGCATTATATTGCAAGAAGACTTGTACAGTGCAAGTACTTTGAAGTAATTAAGTATGAAGTTGAAGATGAAGCAAAAATACCTGTGGATGAAACTTCTTTCGTATCGGTAATCGTTGTTGAAGGTGAAGGCACTATTAAGACAGATGATTACGATAAAGAGATGCATTTTAAGGCAGGAGAAAGCTTCTTTATAAGTGCAGGCAAGAGAAACATCATAGTTAAAGGCAAGTCTACCTGCATAATAACACACGTATAATAATGGAGATTAATATGAATAACAGTTCTGAAAATAATGGAAGAAAGATACTAGGATATCTTTTTCCGGGATTAATAACACTACTTGTTATGTTGATAGTGCTTGCTGCTAAAGGTATATGGCCTTTTGGAAGCAACAGAATTGACCTGTTTGACAATATGCAGCAGGTAGCACCGCTGTATGCACATCTGTGGGATGTCATGCACGGCAAGGCGAGCATATGGTTTGACTGGTATACAGGACTTGGAACCAATGTTTCAATGAGTATATCAGCATTCTCTATGATAAGTCCGTTTAACATATTTTTATATCTGTGCCCAAGAGATTATATACTTGAATTCATATCAATACTCACTGTCATAAAGACATTTGTAATGTCTGTGACGATGTATGCATTTATCAATAAAAGATATAATGAATTGTCATACAGCGTAAAGGCACTTTTTGCAGTAGTATACGCTTTCTGTGGATATGTACTTTTATATGCATCATGTTTTACACCATGGATGGATATAGTTGCATTGTTTCCGCTGCTTATGATGGCACTTGATGTATTGGAAAAGACTGGAAAGAAGCTTTTCTATATACTTATGGTTGCCGTAATGTTTATAATTAATTACTACCTTGCAGCGATGTCACTTGTATACATTCTTCTTGTAGGCGGAATGTATCTTATATTCAGATGTGACAGAAAGCAGAGACGTGAAAAGGCGTGGGACTTAGGTATTGGAACATTTACAGGAATAGCACTTTCAGCTTTCGTTCTTATACCGGTATTTGCACAGCTTTCACAGTCGCAGAGAACAGGCAATACAGACTCACTTACAAGCCAGTATCTTTCATGGATATCTAATCCTACGTTCAGAAGCTTCAGCCTTGGTGAGTTTGAAAGAATAATGATGTTCTATGGAATGGGATTATTCTTCGTTATTATATTTACAGGCATACACAGAACAATGAAGGCTGCTGGATATAAGAGAAACACAGAAGCCAGAAAGTTTAACTGGTATGCAATATCTCTTATAGTTATAGTTATTGTACAGGCTATAGCAGAGGGTACTAACATTATATGGCACTTTGGCTCATATAATGGTTATACATTAAGAAATGGTTATATCATAGCATTTACACTTATATGTCTTGCATGTGCATATGCGGATGAGGTTTTTGCATACGATAAGCCGGATAAGATAAAGGCTGTAATACAGGCAGTTGTGACAGTTATTGCATGCGCTGTGATGGCAGTTGTGTATGATAAGCTTCCGGTTAATTCATATGTGGCAGCATTTATCTTCTTTATAGCAGTATTTGCAGTTATGCTCATATTACATATAGTGGGCGTTGTTGTTATGAAGAACGGCTATAAGATAAGTATTGTCATAAGCCTTGTGGCAGTGGAGGTGTTTATAGGAGCATTTTCTATGACAGGCCCTCCTAAGTTCTACACATATGCGCCATACCAGTATGGAGATTATGTGCAGCTTGCAGTTAATGCCACTAATAACCTTGAGATAAGTGAGTCGCCGGTAGACAGGATAACTAATCCTGACTTAAGCTTTAATGCCAACTATCCCCTTATTATGAAGAGAGGTTCGCTTTCAAGCTTTACAGCAGCACTACAGAAGGATACACAGAAGCAGACAGTAAGGTGGGGTCACTCAAAGTACTTCCTCTGGGCGCTTGACTCAGGCGGAACAGTGTTCTCGGATGCACTTTTACATATAACAGAGGCGGTCAATGTTAATAAGCTTGATAGCTCTTTGTATACACTTGAAAAGCAAGGAACAGGCGACTGTGAGTACGACCTTTATAAGGCTAATTACCAGCTTCCTTTTGCCATGGTGACAAACAGCAATATATCACTGATAGACTTTAACAGGGATTACACAAAGCTTAATGCCATAAGTTCAGGTGATGCGACTGAGAACGATTATAACTGGAACACTACAACAAAGGACTGGATATATCTTCATAACCTTATGTACAGTGCTTTAAGCGGCAATTCTGAAAAGCTTGTCACAGAGTATGGAGAGTTTGCAGGGGCAAAGGTATATCAGGTGGGTGAAAGCCAGGTTGAGGATATCAATGCAGCAAGCGATAATTCAGCTACAGACAGGCCAACACAGCAGACACATGTAGTAAAGACTTACAAGGATACTATAAAGGGTCGTCAGGCAGTGTATGTAAGTGTTGCAGACTACAATATAGGCACGTCTGATGCCAATGTTTCACAGTTATTCAGAAGCCTTACAATAACAGTTAATGGAAAACAGATAGATATACCGACTATAGGAAATGTAGAGAATAAGTATTACACGACTGATTACAACAACGGACTTATCTACATCGGAACATTTACAGATGAAGAGGTTGAAGTACAGCTTGACTTTGCAAGACCTCTTGATAATAACGGCGATGTATCGGTTGACAGATATATATTTACTATGGGTGGAATAGACCTTGATAAGATGAGCGCACTCTGTGCAATGTATGATAATAAGCAGAGTGAAGTGACATATACTAACAATTCGGTTACAGTTAAGGTCAATGGAAGTAAGACTGACAATTATGCAATAGTTCCTATTATCAAGAGCGATAACTGGAAGGTGACTGTCAATGGAAAAGAATGTGAAACTAAGGATATCGCAGGCTTATTTACAGGAGTAGCTGTAAATGAGGGTGAGAATGAGATAGTATTTACATTCAGTCCGGCGACTAAGAACAAAGCACTGCTTATATCAGTTCTTGTACTTATAGTTATGATTATTCTTATGGTGGTTAATCATTATAAGAAGATATGTGTACCTGAATGGATGAAGAAGTGCGCAGGCGGCATATATATGTTTATTATAGCAGTGCTTGCAGTTGTAATGTTTGCAGTGCCTCTTATTGCAAGTATTATAGCAAATATAAGATACGTATTGGGGATGTAAATGTTTTCAGTATTAGCGGGATACTATAAGAATAATGAAAAGTTCAGATTATTTACAAAGATAATAGTGGTGTGGCTGCTTTCAAGGTTTGTAATGCTCATAATGGTTCCTGTTATGAACCTTGTGGCGGATACACCACACGATATACTCTATTATATGAATCCGTGGGATGCAGAGTGGTATAAAGAGATGACAGAGGTGGGATATAAGTTCCCAAGGTCAACAGGTATGGCTAACTGGGCGTTCTTTCCACTGTATCCTATGATATGCAGGGCAGTGAGGATTATAACAGGCGGTCATATCAATACTTATGCCATAGGCATGATGGTATCTAACATATGTATAATAGTGGCAGTATATTATGCGGTAAAGCTGGCATATCTTGAACTAGATAAGGGTAAGTATGATAAAAAGGATATAGAAAATATAATCATATTTCTTATGCTTGCAGGTCCTTGTGCTGTGTACTATGGAGCGATGTATACAGAAGCACTTTTTACAATGTGTGTTGTGATGTGCTTCTATAATGCCAGAAAGAGAAATTATATGACGGCAGGTGTATTTGCGGCGCTTGCAAGTGCGACAAGAATAGTCGGCTGTACTCTTATAGTTGTATTACTCATAGAAATGTATATAGATAGTTATAAGAAACAGGAAGTGATGTCAAAGCGTATACTGTATACAGTACAAGACATTATAAAAGATGGCAGAAAGCTTTTATCACTTGCATTATGTCCTCTTGGAATATTTGTGTATATGACTTTCCTTAAGCACTTCTGCGGTGATGCGTGGGCATTTTACCATGTTCAGAGAGCATGGAGGACACAGAAGCTTTTTCCGGTTATCGGGGTGCTTTACAAGTCGTGTACAGGACAGCTCGGCTCTATGTCGGATGTCAAGCAGATAAACGGCATAATACTTGGATGGTTCTGTATATTTGCACTGTTACTGTATGTGATTATGATAGCGAGAAAGCATTATTCCGCCGGAGTATTTGGAATAGTGGCACTTATAATACCGCTTACTTCAAGCGTTATGAGCACGTTAAGATTTATAGTCGGTTCATTTGTTATATATATTGGTATTACGCAGATACTGCTGTCAGTCAGAATAAGAACCAGACGAATTATTATGGTGCTGCTTGCAGTAGCTGAAGTGGTGTGCATATCGGCATGGTATTTCTGGGACGGACTGCTTATGTAGCGAGTGTGTATACTTTGTGAAAATACTTGCGAACTTTACGTAAAGGTATTATAATTAACACGCTTTTTAGAATATGAGAGATTTTGTTTTGAATAATAAGTAACGTACAAAAGTTATGTATATCAGAAGGAGAAAAATATGTTATCAGTAGTTGTACCTACATTTAATGAGGGAAAGAATATTAGAAATCTGGTGACACAGATAAATGATGCACTTAAGGGAATTGATTACGAAATATTATTTGTAGATGATAGTAAAGATAATACACCAGAGGTTATTATGGAGGTTGCAAAGGACTTCCCACAGGTAAGAATGGAGCACAGAACAGGTGAAACTGGTCTTGCAACAGCCGTTCTTAAGGGCTTCGAGCTTGCAAAGGGTGAGTATATGGCATGTATGGATGCTGACTTACAGCACCCACCTATCGTCCTTAAGTATATGTATAAGGCAATGGAAAGTGGCGCAGACTTCTGTATACCTAGCCGTCTTATTCCGGGTGGAGATGATGGCGGACTTAACTGGTACAGAAAGTTCGTATCGGGAACAGCACGTAAGATAGGACAGTGGATGCTTCCTTGCTTAAGACAGATATCAGACCCTACAAGCGGACTTTTTATGTTCAGACGTGAAGTAATAGAGCATGCAGACCTTCAGCCTATCGGATGGAAGATTATGGTAGAAGTTCTTGCCATGGGTTCATATAAGAAGGTTATAGAGATACCTTACAAGTTCCAGCAGAGAACAGAGGGCGAGTCTAAGCTTTCAGGAAAGGTTACTCTTGAATACCTTAAGCAGCTTAAGGATCTTAGAAAGAGATACAACAAGGCTAATAAGTATCAAGTTGAGATCTGGTCAACAGAGAGGATGATGGCAGAATAATGGGAAAGTATTTTGGTACAGATGGATTTCGTGGAGAAGCTAACGTTACACTTACAGTAGACCATGCATTTAAGGTAGGAAGATTTCTTGGCTGGTTTTATGGTAAGGAAAAGGAAGATGGAAAGGCTAAGATTGTAATCGGCAAGGATACAAGAAGAAGCAGCTATATGTTTGAGTATTCACTTGTTGCAGGACTTACAGCTTCCGGCGCAGATGTATATCTTCTTCATGTAACAACAACACCTAGTGTTGCATATGTAACAAGAACAGAGGACTTTGACTGCGGTATTATGATATCTGCAAGCCACAATCCTTTTTATGATAATGGTATCAAGCTCATCAACAGCAAGGGCGAGAAGATGAGAGAGGATGTCATTGATGAGATAGAGAAGTACCTTGATGGCGAGATTAAGGATATTCCATACGCTACTAAGGAAAAGATAGGCTGTACAGTAGACCATACAGCAGGACGTAACAGATATATGGGTTATCTTATGAGCCTTGCAATATATTCCTTCAAGGGAATGAGAATAGGTCTTGATGCATCTAACGGAAGTGCGTGGACACTTGCAAAGGCAGTATTTGATGCACTTGGTGCCAAGACATATGTTATCAATGCAGAGCCTAATGGAACTAATATCAACGCTGACTGTGGTTCTACACATATAGAAGGCTTATGTGACCTTGTTAAGAGAGAACACCTTGATGCAGGTTTTGCATTTGACGGGGATGCAGACAGATGTCTTTGTGTAGATGAGAATGGTGATGTTATAACAGGCGACCATATCCTTTATATATATGGATGTTATATGAAGGAAAGAGGAAAGCTTATCGATAACACAGTTGTCACAACAGTTATGTCTAACTTTGGTCTTTACAAGGCGTTCGATGCGGCAGGTATCGATTATGAGAAGACTAAGGTTGGAGATAAGTATGTATATGAGTGTATGTCTAAGAACGGTTACCGTCTTGGCGGTGAGCAGTCAGGACACATCATATTCAGCAAGTATGCGACAACAGGTGATGGTATCATAACAGCCCTTAAGATGATGGAGGTTATGATTGCAAAGAAGAAGACACTTGCACAGCTTGCAGCGCCTCTTCATATATATCCACAGGTGCTTAAGAATGTACGTGTATACGACAAGCCTACAGCACAGAATGATGAGGATGTTAAGGCAGCAGTAGCAAGGGTAGCAGAGGCACTTGGTGAGAATGGCCGTATTCTTGTAAGAGAGAGCGGAACAGAGCCAGTTATAAGAGTTATGGTTGAAGCCGGTACACATGATGAGTGTGAAGCTTATGTCGATGAAGTAATCGAGGTTATTAAGAGTAAGGGCTATGTAGCAGGGTAACTATGATGTTGAGGTCAACCACCACATATGAGTAAAATCATATGGGTAAATGACTTTGTGACACTGGTATCATAAATATGTATGAATAAACAATTCTCCTTGTTAATAAGATGATAGTAGTCTTATTAACAAGGGGATTTTTTTATGTCGCGAATATGTGGATATAGTACAGAAGAGCCATTAGTGTATGTGGATAAATGTGTATGCAATAAAGAGGAGGCTTTGGTGTATGCGGATAAATGTGTATGCCGTACACATGATACAGTAAGAAGAAAAAAATGTGCCAATACGCCTGCCAGATATATTTATATACTGCCAGCCGTGTTATGCATTATCTTTCTAAGTATTATGACGATGACGGGCTGCAGTAAAAATGAGTCAAAGGAGCACACAGTTATTGATTACACAGTGGTTGAGAATGAAGACCTCCCGGCAGAACTTAGGAAGCTCATAGATAACAAGAAGGAAAATACACTGCGGCTTACATACACAACAAAGGATTATACATATGTTGTAGCCGGCTTTGGAACAAAGGAAACGTCCGGTTACAGTATAAAAGTAAATGATGTGTATAAGAGTGGTGATGCAATATATGCAGATTTTGCCCTTATTGGGCCATCGGAAAATGAGGCTGTAAATGAGGTGGCTACAACACCTTATATAGTGCTCAAGTATGAGAAAAGGGATGAGCCGGTAGTATTTAAGATGTAAGTGTCAAAAGTATAAAAGTCGTTTATGCCGGCAGAAAAAGACTTTCTTACTGGGGACACTTACATTGAAATATAAAATAAAGTACTATCTGGAATTACTGGTTCATATACTACATAAAGGAAAAGTGCCTGATAAATATAAGGAGGTTTATAAGTTGGAGCTTAAGTATGACAATATTCACCAATACACTGTAAAGTGTTCAAATACTTCCCAGATAACTCTTGATGATGATTATAATGTGCCGGACAGCAAACCGGATATAGACAGTATAGTAAAAGATTTTGGTATGGTTGTGCTTGACAGTATAAGGGTCAATCAGGATAAGGCGCAGGTTGAGGGCAGTCTTAAGTATGCGATACTCTACATAGGAAAGGGACAGGAGGAGGGAAGTTTTCTTCCTGTAAAGATGGATGGGAGCCTGCATTTTCTGGAAAATATTAATCTGTCGTGTGATGCCTCTGATACGGAGGTGACCTGCAGGGCGCGTATAGAAGACCTCACCATCAAGTCGATTAATTCAAGGAAAATAAGCGTAAAGGCGATAGTGAGCCTTACTGTAGTGTGTGAGGAAATCAATAATGTTGCCATATCATCGCAGATAACGGCAGATGAGGAGTGCAGCCTGCAGCTTCTCTATAAGGATTATGAGTATGCACAGATGGATGTAAATATGCGTGACAACTTAAGGATAAAGGAAAGTCTGTCACTTCCTAACGGCAAGGCAGATGTGGCAGAGCTTGTGTGGGATGACGTGGATGTAAAGAATATGAGTACACGTATGACTGAGGATGGGCTTAGTGTCGGTGGTGAGCTTAGTGTATTTATTATGTATATAAGCAATGATGACGGTCAGTCAGTGCAGTGGTATGAAACTTCAGTGCCGTTTACGGGTGTTATAGATGTGAGTGGTGCCGACCCTGAAAGTATATGCTATGTAGGTTTTACTCTTACAGGTAAAAATGTGGAGGTAAGGCCAGACTATGACGGAAACAACAGGGAGATAGCGGTGGAGCTTGTGCTTGATATGGATATCAAGTCTTACAGGGACTGTAAAAAGACTGCGCTTAAGGATGTATATGTTCCGGGAAGTACTATGAATATAAAGCAGTCAGAGGTGAAGCTTAAGAAGCTGCTTATAAGAAATAATACCAAGTGCCGTGTAGCCGATAACATTAAGGTTGCTGATTATATAAATCTTATGCAGATAGTAAATGCCACGGCAGGGGTGCAGATAGATGACTACGAATATACTTCTGAGGGCATAGAGGTGTCGGGTGCTGTTATGGTAAATGTATGCTACATAACATCAGATGATAATGCACCTATGGGAAGTGTCAATGCTGTCATTCCATTTACAGGTGTAGTAGCCATAAAGGAGTATGATAAGGATAATATAGAGTATATGATAAGACCTTGTATAGAACAGCTGCAGGCATCAATGAACAGCAGCGCGCAGATAGAAGTCAAGGCAGTTGTTTCGCTTGATGCAATATGCTTTGAGCCGGTAGTGCTCTCAACGATAGAGGAGTGTGAGTATATACCGGGTGATGGGGAATATTATGCTTCACTTCCTTCTATGGTCGGTTACATATCGGATGGCAGATGTAATATGTGGGATATAGCAAAGAAGTATAATACGACCTGTGATGCAATAAGAAGGGATAATGCGCTTGTGCAGAGGCTTTCTGACAGTGATGATGTGCCGAGGGGGACTAAGCTGCTGCTTATAAAGGAGTGCATGGTGGCAGAGTAGTTATAATTAGTTAAATAAAACGGGGCTGCCACAAATATACTGTGTCAGTCCCGTATGTGTCATATTAAAGTTATATTAAAGCTTTAGGCATTAGTGCTATCTGTATTCTTTGAAGCGAAGTACTTATCGAACTTATCCATAACGGCACTGTATGTATCCTGTGATATATCAGGAAGAGTCCTGCCCCAGCTCTTAGTAGCTTCCTTGAAGCCTTTTTCTACGGCTTCCTTCATAGTCTTCATCTTTTCTTCATCATCACCGGCAAGAGCCTGTGCGAAGTCGAAAATTCTCTCAGATGTCTGCTTAACGCCCCAGTAGCCATCTTCTGATATGTCTTCTTTAGCCTTTGCGATAGTGTCTGCATCGGCAGTAAAGTTACCGCTTGCAAGTGCTTTCCACATATCATCAGCAGTTCCTATAGTAATACCCTGCTTCTTGAACATAGTAGTTACAAGTGACTGTAACTGCTGCATACGATTGTCAGAGTCAGCCTTGAGCTTTGCTACAAGTGCTGGATTGGCAGCATTACTTTTAACAGATGATGTTGAAGAGCTGCTTTTGTCTGAAGATGACTCATAAGTAGCTGCAACATCGCTTGTGTTTTTAGAAGCTGTTGAGTTGTCGGTGTCTTTAACGGCAGTCTTCTTGTTAGAAGCCGCTTCGTAACTTGTGTAATAAGAATTAACTCCATTTAATTCCATATTATTCCTCCATTCTAACCATTATATAAGCTGGCTGTGTAATTAATAAGTGACATCTATGTATGCCCCATTACTGTAGTAAGTTGAATATATGAAACATACACAGGAAAAAAGCCATCCGTGGCTCTTAATATAATGCCCACAGTTATGTGTAATCTGATATACCACACTTGGACATTTGTTATATATCATATATCGGAGAGTTTTGTGGATAATTAACCCGTACTTAAAAATTGGAGTGGATATCTGTAATCAGATACGATTCTGTCTGCAGGATAACTAAGCAGGCAGAATATCAAAAATTAATAAAATAAATCAGATACGCTCCTGATTACGCCTGTACTTATTAGGCGATACGCCCTTAGTCCGCCTGAAGGCATCACCAAAGTAGTTGCTGTCATTAAAGCCACATTCAAATGCAATCGTGGTTATTGACTTGTTGGTGTTAAGCAGCAGTTCGCAGGCGTGCTTAATGCGGACATTAATTATATACTCCTTAAAACCAAAGCCAGTCACACTTTTAAACTTCTTTGAAAGATATGAACGGCTTAAGTTAAACTGTTTTGCCATATCCTCAAGAACAAGCTTTTCATTGTAGTGGGTGTATATGTAAGTGGCAACCTCCTGCATAATCTGGTTATCCACGTCAATCTCTTTTATTACATTTTCTTCATACTTCTTACATCTTGCAATAAAAAGAATAAGTTCTGCAAGTGCCACGCTTACAAAGCCCGGAGAGAGCGGGTCCTGCCCCTCATTTTCAAACATAAGCTTATCAAGGATTTTCTCAATGTAATCCCTTCTCTTCTCAGGAATATTGATAACACCGGCCTGCATAACCTCTGATACGATGTCGGTTCCCACGATACCGCTTAACCAGTCTGTAACCGGAGGTTTGAAGCTTATAACAATACGTTCATTGATACCTTTTCCGGTGTAGTCAGTCTTGTGTATAGTTCCGGCAGGAACGATGACGATATCGCCGCGGCTGAACTTATATATATTGTGGCTTATAAATGCGGTGCACTCCCCGCGGGCAAGATAAAACAGCTCATGAAACGGATGTGAGTGCGGTTCTTTCATCTTGAAGGCTGAACGCTTGATTTTTTTTATCTCAAAGTCTTTCTGCATATCCTGTAACATAGTAATCCTCATTTCTGTGCCTCTTAATATTAGGCAGCTTTTAATTGTATATCAGATGTCTGGTCGTAGGTAAGTATCCTGCTGCTGACAGGCGTTGGTGTCCTGCCCTATTGGGGTGCAATTACGCAATTATCTACTTGATAGGCATGTTAATAAGGATAACTGACCTTGTAATGCTGACATCACATAAGATTAAAAGGAAAAATATCTGTAGTTTCACGCTATTATAGATATAAATTAGTAGAAATTACTGCTTTTTATGCTAACATATATATTGTAAAAAATAAAGAGCGAATTAGTAAATATCAGAAAGTGAGTGAGAAAAAATGGCAAAGCCAATAAGCGCAGGAAAAAGAGAAATGATTTTAAATGGCAATCTGGTAAAGGCGATACTTACACTGGCAATACCTGTTATGCTTAACAGTTTTATACAGTCAATGTACAATCTTACAGATACATTCTGGCTTGGAAAGATAGGAACAACAAGTCAGGCAGCCATAACACTTGTTTCCCCATTCCAGAATATACTTATCAACTTCGGAGCCGGAATAACAACAGCCGGAGCTATACTTATATCACAGTACTTAGGTGCAAGGGAAGATAAGCAGGCCAACTCAATGGCAAATCATATATGTATAACCTCGCTTGGATTTTCAGTCATATGTGCCTGTATATGCTGGCTGTGTTCGTCAGGACTTGTCAGATGGCTTGGTGCAGAAGGCGATATATATAATTACGGACTTACATATATAAGAATAGTTGTAATGGACCTTCCATTCCTTTTTATGATTAATCTGTTTTCATCTGTAAGGCAGGCGCAGGGCGATACAGTAAGACCGCTGCTTCTGAATATACTTGGTGTTACTATCAACCTTATACTTGACCCGCTGTTTCTTGTTGTATTTAACTGGGGTATCGGTGGAGCCGCATTTGCAACACTTATAGCGAAAATTCCAAGTGCCATCATAGGCTTTGTAATACTTACAGGAAAGAACCAGCTTGTAAGAATAAGCTTTAAGGGCTTCAGATTTGATAAGAATAAGGTTATGTCTATATTAAAGATAGGTCTGCCTACAGCAATCGGTGGAAGTACAATGCAGTTCGGTTTTCTTCTTATGTCTAGAAATGTTAATGTCTATGGGGCAACAGCTATGACAGCATATGGTATTGGAAACAAGATTAACAGTATTATAACTATGCCGGCAAGCGGAATTGGCTCTGCCATATCAACTATTGTCGGTCAGAATATGGGGGCTGGCAATGTCAGAAGAACTGATAAGTCTTACCACATAGCATTGAGAATAGGTGCTGTTTTCCTTTTTGTGTGTGGTATGATTTTATCAAGACGTTTTATAGCAGAACCTATGGTAAGGTTCTTTACATCCGATGAACAGGTTGTTCCACTTGCAACAGACTTCCTTTCTATTATGGCAATGTGCTGCTGGACCAATGCATTTTATAATGTAACACAGGGACTTTTTCAGGGCTGTGGTCATACGATGATAACTATGGCAGTTGATGCGACACGTATCTGGATATTCAGATTTCTTACACTCTGGGTATGTGCCAATGTGCTTGGAATGGGCGTTGGGAGTGTGTGGTATGCCGTTGTTGTAAGTAATGCAACTTCTGCTTTGATACTCTATATACTGTACTGGACGGGTATATGGAAGAAGTCGACTATTAAGATTGAGAAGACGGAAAATGCAGCAGCACAAGCTTCTAAGACAAATGTCGCATAGTAAGTTTATAGGATTATATTATGTTAAGGTAAAAGGGTATTTTGCCAATAAATGATGTTTATGGATTACTTCATTGTTTTGCAATTCACATAATGCCAAGACACAATTTTATATCTTTATATCATTTCCCGATGCCGGCCTATACGTTCTGGCTTCGGGAATTTTTTGATTTGTACTTGATTTTGTACAATGTGTTTTATATAATATTTGTGTATACAAAAAACTGGAGATAAAAAATATGGATTCAATTAGACTTAAGGCGAGAGCCAAGATTAATCTTGGACTGGATGTATTAGGCAAGAGGGAAAACGGATATCACGATGTAAAGATGGTTATGCAGACTGTTGGAATATATGACAGGCTTATCATAACAAGAATTCCTGAGGATGATATCAGGATTAATATCAATCTTAAGTTTCTTCCTGTCAATGAGAATAACCTGATATATAAGGCGTATAAGCTTATGAAGGATGAGTATGGCTTTAGTGGGGGAATAGATGTAGACCTCAACAAGTTTATACCGATAGCAGCAGGTATGGCAGGGGGAAGTACAGATGCAGCATCAACTATGTTTGCAATTAACAAGCTTTTTAATCTTGGATTATCCAATGCAGAACTTATGGAGCAGGGTGTAAAGATAGGAGCTGATGTTCCATACTGTATTATGAGAGGAACAGCACTTGCAGAGGGAATAGGGGAGAAGCTTACCAAGCTTACACCGATGCCACACTGTTATATAGTAGTTGCAAAGCCGCCTATCAATGTTTCAACAAAGATGGTGTATGAGAGTCTTGACTCAGGTGCAATAACAAAGCATCCGGACATAGACGGAATTATAGAAGCTATCAATGAAGGTGATGTCAAGAAAGTTGCAGAGCGTATGGGCAATGTCCTTGAGGACGTTACGATACCGATGTATCCGGTTATCGCAAAGATTAAGAACGATATGCTGGCCAATGGCGCTTACAATGCTATGATGAGCGGAAGCGGTCCTACAGTGTTTGGAATATTTCCTGATGAGCAGACTGCGCTTAACTGTAAGGAATACTTAAAGTCGCAGGAAGATGCAAGACAGGTATATATCACGGAAACATTTTAGATAATAACAGACAATAAAACAGATATACATATGGAGGATTAGAAGATGAAGGGTGAATTAAAGATGGACGTTAATGAATACCTTCCATTAAGGGATGTTGTATTCAATACATTAAGACAGGCAATTCTTACAGGAGAGATGGAACCGGGCGAGAGACTTATGGAAATCCAGCTTGCCAATAAGCTTGGAGTAAGCCGTACACCTATAAGAGAGGCAATAAGAAAGCTTGAGCTTGAAGGTCTTGTTATTATGATTCCAAGAAAGGGAGCAGAGGTTGCACATATCACAGTTAAGGATATGAGAGATGTTTTAGAGGTGCGCTCAGCGCTTGAGGAACTTGCTGCAACACTTGCCTGCAAGAATGTTACACCAGAGCATATAGATGAGTTAAAGACAGCCAACAGAGTGTTTGAGGCAGCTATTGTATCAAAGGATGTAGTAGCCATAGTAAACGCTGATGTTGCATTCCACAATATCATATATTCAATGACAGATAACCAGCGACTCATCCAGCTTATCAACAGCCTTAGTGAGCAGATGTACAGATATCGTCTTGAGTATGTAAAGGATGCAAGAACACATTCTATTCTTATAAGTGAGCATAACGATATCATCAGGCAGCTTGCCGACAAGGATGTTGAAAAGGCAAAGATTATAGTAAGACAGCACGTTAATAATCAGGAAAAGGGGATTATAAGACTGCTTAATATCTAATAAAACTGATGGATAGATGAAATTAAGAATAGTGGCATCATATGTGTAAGTCATATGGTGCCGCTATTTTTTGGCTTTTTATATTGTGTGTGTTGGTTACAGGATGTTTTTGATATTAAATGTATGCCTCTCTGATATTATATTTTGTTATTTGTACAGGGTAATGGGATTATAATTAAATCTAAAATTAACTTTTTTGTACGGGTTGTTAAAGTGTGGAAAGAGTTTTTATTACTTAGTTGCAGATATGTATAAATTGACATTATATGGGAACTATGTAAATGTAGTTAATAATTAGTTGGACATAGCGGAGGGGATATAATGGGCATTGAAAATATAAGAAGAGAAGGCAGACGTACAGGTAATGCAAAAAAGAGCACAGCAGGAATTCTATTTATATTTTTAGCAACAATTATGCTTGTAATTGCAGGCTATAGGCTGTATATTGATAACAGAGAAGTACATATACAAAAAGGCATTGCATCAAACATTATCAGGTTTCATGTGAGGGCGGAAAGTGACTCAGATGAAGACCAGTGGATTAAAATGCAGGTTAAGGAAGCGGTGCTTGATTATATAAGTCCTATTCTTTCAAAGTCGCAGTCGGTAGATGAGTCAAGGGCAATTCTTACCGATGAAAGTGACGGTATAAGGGATGTTGCAGTTGATACACTTAGAAGTCTTGGCGATGAAAGTGATGTGAGTGTGTATTTTGAGAATTGTTATTTTCCGATGAAGACTTACGGGGATATGACATTTCCACCGGGAGAATACGAGGCATTCAGGGTCGATATAGGCGATGCCAAAGGCAGGAACTGGTGGTGTGTGCTGTATCCACCATTGTGTTTCGTGGATGCAGTGTATGGAGAGGTTCCAGAGGAGTCTAAGGAGGAACTTAAGGGCATTCTCACAGAAGATGAATATAGGACAGTGTCGGGAGATAATGTTAGTTTCAGGTTTAAGTATCTGAAGTTTCTCAATAAGTATTTAGAATAAGAATAAAAAGTTTTGGTAATACGGACAAAATTATTAATTATAATACAGATGGAGTAATAATATATGAAGGATAAAGTGTATATTAAGATAAAAGGACTTGCATTGGAGGAACAGTCTGTTGATGGAAGTATCACAGAGGAGGCGGACAATGTTGAGGTTATAAGTGTGGGAAGGCACACAAGCCGCAACGGTAAGGAGTATATTAAGTTTGAGGAAGTATACGATGGTGCAAGTGAGAAGTCGCTTACTATTATAAAGATAACTGATGACAGTATTGAGGTGAGCAAAAAAGGCGCTATAACAACATGTATGGAGTTTGCTAAGAACAAAAGAACACTAAGCTGTTATAATACGCCGTATGGAAGTATTGATATTGCTATATTTACAAGTGTTCTTGACATTAAAAGGGAAGAAGACAGGATAGATGCAGCCATAGAATATACTATGGAGGTTAATAATCAGCAGATGAATACTAACAGGGTTGAAATAGAGATTACAAGTAAGAGTATAGAACTGTAGAAGTGTGATGTAAGGTGAAACTATGTGTGTATCTGTCAGATTTTGTGGAAGTCATAAGCAGTCACCGGAGTACTACAGGAAACTGTCCGGATATACATACTGAAGACTGGCTATTTAGCATCATAGAGAAACAGGAGATTAGATATCATGGAGAAAAATCTTACAACCGGAAGTGTACTTAAGACGATAATATATTTCGCACTTCCATATCTTTTATCATATTTTTTACAGACCTTATATGGTATGGCAGACCTTTACATAACGGGGCAGTTTAACGGCGTTGACTCTATAACGGCGGTGTCAAATGGAAGTCAGGTTATGCATATGATTACAGTTATAATTGTTGGTCTTGCTATGGGAACAACGGTTATAATAGGCAAAGCCATAGGCGGCAATAAGCTTGATAATGCAGGCAGGGCTATAGGTAATACAATAACATTATTTATGGGAATTGCCATAGTGATGACAATAGTGTTTCTTATAGCAGCAAAGCTGATAGTGCTGCTTATAGGAGTACCGCAGGAGGCTGTTGCCGGAACAGTAAGGTATCTTATAATATGTTTCATCGGAATTCCATTTATAACAGCTTATAATATAATAAGTTCCATATTCAGAGGACTTGGCGACTCTAAAAGTCCAATGTACTTTATAGGTATATCATGTGTAACAAATATAACACTTGATTATGTATTTATAGGATTATGTGACTTAGGACCATCAGGTGCGGCACTTGGAACAGTTCTTTCACAGACATTCAGTGTAATAGTTGCATTTATTTCAATAAGAAAGAGAAAAACAGGAATAAAGCTTGTAAAGGAAAATTTCATACCAGACAGGAAGGTGCTGGGGGAAATTCTTAAAGTCGGTATTCCCGTTGCAGTTCAGGACGGATGTATACAGGTGGCATTTATTATAATCACAGTTATAGCTAACCACAGAGGACTTGACGATGCTGCGGCTGTTGGCATAGTTGAGAAAATGATAAGTGCAATATTCATAATTCCATCATCTATGCTTGCTACAGTGTCGGCGCTTTCAGCCCAGAATATAGGTGCAGGAAAGTATGACAGGGCGGCGAAGACACTTAGGTATGCAACTATGATTACAAGTGTGTATGGCGTATTTATGGCAGTTATTATGCAGGTGCTTGCGGCACCACTTCTTGCATTATTTACAAAGGATGCGGCAGTTGTTTTTCTTGGAACACAGTATATGAAGGGATATATTATCGACAGCATATTTGCAGGAGTGCATTTCTGTTTCAGCGGCTACTTTGCAGCATATGGAAAGTCATATATCGGATTTATGCATAATATTATATCAATAACCTTTGTGCGTGTGCCGGGTTCATACCTTGCCTCGAAGCTGTTTGGTGATACGCTCTTTCCTATGGGACTGGCAGCACCAGCGGGCTCACTGTTGTCGGTTATTATATGTGTGTGCGCGTATATATATCTGAAGCGAAGCGGTAAATTGGAACCGGTGGCAGCGTAGATTAAGAAAAAATAAATTATGATACAATGAGCGCAAAAGAAAAAGAAGCGGTTGCGAAGCAGACATTTACTTTTCTTGCGCTATTAATGAACAGTCACGCAAAGCAATTACGGCAGTTATCAGGGTAATCCTGATAGCTGCCTTTTTTAATACACTTGACGGGCGTTGTATACTTTCTATGTATACAACAGTTGCGCGAAAGCATTAATCAGAATATAATAAAGATAGACTAAAAGCTGTTATTTACTGGCAGATATTGGCAGAACTTTAGAAAAAACGTGCGCAGAAATGGAGATTAATATGAATTCAACATTAAAAAGAACATGGGCAGAAATAAATCTTAATGCTCTTGCTCATAATTATAATACATTAAGAGAAAGAATAGGCAGTAATGTAAAGTTCTTAGGAGTGGTTAAGGCGGATGCATATGGACATGGTTCAGTACAGGTAAGCAGGCTGCTTGAAAAGCTTGGTGCAGATTATCTTGCAGTGAGCAGTATAGATGAAGCGATAGAATTAAGGCATAATGGCATAACAATGCCAATACTTATACTCGGACATACTCCTAAGGAAGAGGTAGGAGAGCTTATAAAGAATAATATCACACAGGCTGTAACTTGTAAGGCAAAGGCGCTTGAATACAGCGAAGAGGCAGTTAAATGTAATGGCACATTAAAGATACATATCAAGGTTGATACAGGTATGTCACGACTTGGTTATCTTTGTGATGGTGATTACTTTGACAGCGGTGTTGAAGGAATATGTGAAGGCTGTGAGCTTCCGGGACTTATGCCTGAGGGTATATTTACACATTTTGCAGTGTCAGATGAACCGGGAGAAGAGTGCAGGGCTTATACAAAGCACCAGTTTGAGCTGTTTACAAGTGTGATAGATGCAGTAGAAAAGAAGCTTGGAAAGAAGTTTCAGATAAGACACTGTGCCAATACAGGTGCGGTTGCAAAGTATCCTGAGACATGGCTTGATATGGTAAGACCGGGCCTTCTTCTGTATGGATATGGTGAGTTTGCAGAGGAACTTGGCTTAAAGCCGGTTATGTCACTTAAGACAACGGTAAGCACAATAAAGACATACCCTGCTGGAACTGCTATAAGCTATGGCGGAATATATAAGACAGACAAGAAGACAAGAATGGGTGTTGTTCCTTATGGATATGCCGATGGATTTTTCAGATGCCTTTCTAACAGATATGAGCTTATGACAAGTGAGGGCTTAGTTCCACAGAGAGGCAAGATATGTATGGATATGTGTATGATAGACCTGACAGATAAGATGGGCGTTGATGTTGGAAGTGAAGTAGAGATATTTGGAGATAACAATCCTATTGAAAAGATGGCGGAGCTTGCGGGAACTATTCCTTATGAGCTGACATGCGCAGTAAGTAAGAGAGTTCCAAGAATATATATGCAGGATGGAAAGGTTGTTGAAAAGGAGTTAATGCTTCGCGGTTAGTGCGGGGAGTGTACAGATGACAGAATAAACCAGAAAAAATGAACAGGAGAGAAGCTTATGAAACGAATAGCGGCGATGCTGCTTGCACTTGTTATGCTTGTTATGACAGGCTGCGGCGGTAAAAGCAAAAACATAAGAGTAGGTGCGGCTGATATCGGTGGTGTGTATTATGCATATTCAAGCACATTTGCACAGATAGCACACGAAGATATGAGCGGTTATACTTTTGAGACCAAGACAACAGCAGGTTCGGTAGCGAACTTAAGGCTTATATCAGGTGGTTATATCGACCTTGGAATAGTTCAGGCAGATATGCTTAGTGATGCCTATAACAGCAGGGGCACCTTTGAAAATGGCGATTACCAGAAGGGGTATAAGGCACTTGCGGCACTGTATATAGAAGCATGTCAGATAGTCGTAAGAAAGGAGTCAGGTATCAGCTCTATAGATGACCTTGTCGGAAAGACAGTGAGCATAGGTGCAGCAGAGTCAGGAACAGAGAAAAATGCTGAGGAGATACTTAAGGTAAGCGGCATAACAGAGGAGCTTGTAAAGACAGTCAATATGGACTATGCAGAGGCGGCAGAAAAGCTTGCTGACGGTCAGATAGATGCGATGTTTTGTACAGCCGGAATAAGAACGGGTATAATAGAACAGATATCAAAAAGCTGTGACATAGATGTTATAAGTCTTGATGACAAATGTATTGAAAAGCTTCTGACAGCTTATCCTTTGTATGAAAAATATACAATTCCTGCGGAAACATATCAGGGACAGAATGAGCCTGTAAGCACGATAGGCGTAAGGGCGGTGCTTATAGCATCTTCAAGCCTTTCAGACTCAACAACAGAACAGATAACAAGTCTGATATTCTCACACAGTTCAGACTTTAAAAATGCAACTTCACTTGATGCTTTATTCGATGTCAAGGAAGGAGCAAATGGCATGGATATTCCATTTCATGCAGGAGCGGCGGCGTATTATGCTAAACAGGGTGTTAATGTTAAGACAGAATGACAGTAACCGTAACGGATATTGTCACCCTGACTGCTTATGGGTATAAGTATGATACTTATTAAAGGGCAGTAAAAAACCTGTTATATATAGCAGGTATAGTTAATACGTTTATGAAATGGAGATATATATGAAAATTCAGTTAGATATGTATCAGACAATGGCTGTTGCTGTAGTAGTTCTGATGTTAGGAAGTTATTTACGAAAGAGAATAAGCATACTTGAGAAGTTCTGTATACCAGCACCTGTAGTTGGCGGTTTTTTATTTGCAATATTCACATGCATATGCTATGCGACAGGAATTCTTGAATTCGAGTTTGATGATATATTAAAAGAGGTATGTATGGTCTTTTTCTTTACATCTGTAGGGTTTCAGGCCAATCTTAAGGTGCTTAAGAAGGGCGGAAAGTCTATGGTAATGTTTCTTGGACTTGTAATTGTGCTTATATTTATACAGAACCTTGTTGCCGTAGGACTTTCAAAGCTTCTTGGACTTAATTCACTTATAGGAATGTGTACAGGCTCTATACCTATGGTCGGAGGACATGGTACAGCGGGCGCATTTGGTCCTGTACTTGAGGATTTTAATGTGCAGGGTGCTACAACCATATGTACAGCAGCCGCTACATTTGGACTTATATTCGGAAGTATCATAGGCGGACCTTTAGGTAAAAGACTTATAGATAAAAAGGACCTTTTAAAGACAGCTATTCTTGAGGATGACAGCCTTTTAGTCGAGGATGAGAAGAAACACGAACGTCATACACAGATGTATGCAGCGGCGGTATTCCAGCTCATCATAGCAATAGGAATAGGAACAATATTTTCATTGGCACTTACTAAGACAGGTATGACTTTCCCTATATATATAGGTGCGATGATTGCGGCAGCTCTTATGCGTAATATTGCGGAGTACTCAAGCAATGAGAATTTCGCTATACATATGGGTGAGATTAATGACCTTGGTGGTATAGCACTTTCGTTGTTCCTTGGTATGGCGATGATTACACTTAAGCTGTGGCAGCTTGCAGCACTTGCACTTCCACTTGTTATACTGCTTTTGACACAGGCGCTTGTAATAATGCTGTATACATATTTTGTAGTGTTCAATGTTATGGGAAGAGATTACGATGCGGCAGTGCTTGTTGCAGGAACATGCGGCTTCGGTATGGGTGCAACACCTAACGCCATGGCTAATATGCAGGCGCTTTGTGATAAGTATGTGCCATCTGTCAAGGCGTATCTTATAATTCCTCTTATAGGAAGTCTGTTTGCAGATTTCCTTAACAGCCTGATTATTACGTTATTTATTAATCTGCTGTAAAATGTGAGAGGCAAATGTAATGTTGGAATTAAGATTAATATGAGGAGGAATGCTATGTTTAATTTTTTAAAGAAAATGCGTAATAAAGATAACACTCCTAAAAAGGGTTACGACCTTTCGTATGATAATCTGGCTATTCCGGAAATTCATATAAAGGGCAATGCAGATGCAAAGCCGGGTGGGAGTGATAACAAGGTAAACGGGCAGCAGGCAGAAGGTGCCGATGGCGCAGGTGATGTCAATGCACAGAATGTCAGAGCAGGCAATGAAGATATGGCAGCAGATAATGCTGACTACCACGCACATATGCATAAGAAGACACATGTTACTTATGACGGAGTTGCAGTTCCAGAGATACATTTTAAAGAAAATGATTAAAAAAGGTGTTGTTAATTAAATTATCCCGTGGTACAATAACAACCAGCAAAAGCAAATAATTAAAAGCATTGACGGAAAAAGTAGTATATGTGTGACATCCAGAGAGAGCTGTGTGTGGTGGAAGCAGCTTATGAAGCTATTATATGAAAACCATTCCCGAGCTGTGCGTAGAAGAAGCATATACGTGAGTATATACTTTGAAGCGTTACCGTGTGGTGTACGTTACAGACCATTAAAGTGAAATATAAGGTGGAACCGTGTGAAAGCACCCTTAGGCAGGCGAAAGTGTACCTACCTGAAGGTGCTTTCGTTGCATTTACACCAGAAGTATGCAGACAAGAGCATATGTGAATTCTGGCATTATTGAAAAAATCGGACATTATTAGAAGGAGAAAAACAATGGTTAATTTCAAAGAAGACGAACAGTTAAAGACATTAAATCATTCATGTGCGCATCTTATGGCACAGGCTATCAAGCACCTTTATCCACAGGCTAAGTTCTGGGTTGGACCAGTAGTAGCAGAAGGTTTCTACTATGATGTAGACCTTGGCGATGATGTTATAAGGGATGAAGATATTCCTAAGATTGAAAAGGAAATGAAAAAGGTTGCAAAGAGCGGCAAGAGAATTGTCCGTAGGGAAATCTCAAAGGAAGAAGCTATGGAGATGTTCAAGGATGATGAGTATAAGTTAGACCTTATCTCTAATCTTGAAGACGGAACAATCTCTTGTTATGAGCAGGGCGACTTTACTGACCTCTGTCGTGGACCTCACGTAGATAATGTTAAGTTATGCCGTAACTTTAAGTTACTCAGACATTCAGGTGCATACTGGAAGGGTGACAGCAACAATAAGGTTCTTCAGAGAATTTACGGTGTATGTTTCCCAACACCAGAAGAACTTGAAGCACATCTTCAGGAGCTTGAAGAAGCAAAGGAAAGAGACCACAGAAAGATAGGTAAGGATATGCAGCTCTTTATGGTGGATGACCTTATCGGACGTGGACTTCCTATGTATCTTCCAAAGGGTTATATTATCTGGCAGGAGCTTGAAGATTATATAAAGGGTAAGGAAAGAAAGCTTGGTTACCAGCATGTTCTTACACCTTGTGTAGGTACAGTTGACCTTTACAAGACATCAGGACACTGGGATCATTATAAGGAAAATATGTTCCCAGCTATGCAGGTTGATGATGAAAGCTTTGTACTTCGTCCAATGAACTGTCCTCATCATATGATGATATATGCTAACAGACTTCATTCTTACAAGGATCTTCCTATAAGAATTGGTGAGATTGCACATGACTTCAGATATGAGTCAAGTGGAACATTAAAGGGTATTGAAAGAGGAAGACATTTCTGTCAGAATGATGCACATCTTTTTGTTACACCAGAGCAGATTAAGGATGAAATATCAAGCGTAGTTGACCTTATATTCAGCACATATAAGGATTTTGGCATCACTAATTACCGTTGTGTACTTTCTCTTCGTGACCCAGAGAACAAGACTAAGTATCATGATGATGATGAAATGTGGAATAAGGCTGAAAATGCTTTAAGAGATGTTATGAACAGTCTTGGCATTGAATATACAGAGGAAATTGGTGAGGCTGCATTCTACGGTCCTAAGCTTGATGTTAATGTTAAGCCAGCTGTTGGTAATGAGATTACACTTTCAACATGTCAGTTAGATTTCTGTCTTCCAGCTAAGTTTAATCTTTCATATGTTGACAAGGATGGCGAGAAGAAGACTCCTGTTGTGCTTCACAGAGCTATACTTGGTTCTCTTGACAGATTTATGGCTTATATACTTGAGGAAACAAAGGGTAATCTTCCAACATGGCTTGCACCAGTTCAGGTAAGAGTAATGCCTGTTAAGACTGATAATGAAGATATTATGAATTATGCCCATAAGATAGTAGATGCTCTTGCTGAAAAGGATGTAAGAGTAGAGCTTGATGACAGAGCAGAGAAGCTTGGTTATCGTATGCGTGAAGGCCAGATTCAGAAGGTTCCATATCTTCTTGTTATTGGCTTTAATGAGCAGGAAAATGAAACTGTATCTTACAGACTTCACGGTGAGCAGGATACTACAACACTTGCGCTGGATGAGTTTGTTAAGAAGATTGAAACAGAGATAAAGAATAAGGTTAGATAATGGATGTTGTTGTCAGTTTATTAACGGACGGACGACATAATATAAGCGGATGTCTATAGTACAGGCATCCGCTTATATTATGTCTGACAGTGGCGGAATTCACGAAAGACAGCGTGTTTGATATAATAATAAAAAGCGACAAAATATCCATATACTTTTAATAAATAAACAACATTGTTTTAATAAATGGTACTAATTTACCACGTTAAAGTATGTACATTATTATACAATATTGCTAATATAAGCGAGTAAGGCATCATATGTACAAGGAATATTGTACAAATAAATGTATTGGGAGGCATAACATGAAAGCTAATATTAGCAGAAGTGCCCGCAAAGGATGGGCATGGATACTTGCAGCACTGATGGTTGTAAGTGTCATTATTCCAACAACTATATCTACCGCAAAGGCAGAGGTTGGAACAGTACAGTTTAACGGTACAGCAGAAGGCTGGCTTGAGTCAGCTTATGCAGAATGGGCGGTTGATAAAGAGGCAGACGGATATACAGCGTATATCAAAAAAGCTTCACAGTCAGATTCAGCATACGCAAGAATTGATAATGAACTCATAAGAAAGTATAAGAATTACTACAGAGTTGATGTTGTTGGTCTTGCGGCAGGTGACTATGTTATTAAGGTAGTGCCAGTAAAGAATGGTAAAGAGGTAACTGCCAAAGCTGAGGTGACAGATGTACTCAGCGTAAGCTCATATGACAGGTCTGGTTTTGCATTTTCTTCTGAATCAAGATATAAGACAGGTTCGGGAGCATATAACGAAGACGGAACACTTAAGAGTGATGCAATCGTTCTTTATGTAACTAATGATAATGCAAAGACTATAACAGCCGGCATTATGGAAGCAAAAGGCGAAAAGCAGTATACAGGTCTTCAGACAATTATCGATGCATATACAAAGAGTGCCAGCAAGGGTGTAGAAACAAGGGCACTTGATGTAAGGGTAATAGGATGTCTTACAGATGCAGGTATGGATAAGTTCTCAAGCTCATCTGAGGGTGTGCAGATAAAGGGAGCAAGTGCTTATTCTAATCTTAATATGACTTTGGAAGGAATAGGCGAGGATGCAAGTATAAGCGGATTCGGTTTCCTTTTAAGAAATGCAGGAAATGTTGAGATGAGAAATCTTTCAATTCTTAACTTTATGGATGATGGAATTTCTCTTGATACAGCAAACTGCAATGTATGGATACATAATGTAGACCTTTACTACGGCAAGGTTGGCGGGGATGCTGACCAGGCAAAGGGTGATGGTTCTATCGATATAAAGGGTGATTCACAGTATATAACAGTTTCATATGTACATTTCTATGACTCAGGAAAATGTTCTTTATGTGGTATGAAGAGTGAGAGTGGTCCTAACTACATCACATATCATCATAACTGGTTTGACCATTCAGACTCAAGACATGCCAGAGTAAGAACAATGTCAGTACATATGTACAACAATTATTATAATGGAAATGCAAAGTATGGCGTAGGTTCAACTATGGGTTCTTCTATATATATAGAAAACAACTACTTTAGAAACTGCAAGTATCCTATGCTTTCATCTAATCAGGGTACAGATGCTTTAGGCGAAGGTACATTTTCAGGTGAGAATGGTGGTATTATCAAAGCTTATGGCAATGAGATAGTTGGTGCAACAGGTATCATATATGCCAATGCAGCATCAGTTACAGGGGAAGCTGCCAATTCTACAACATTTGATGCATATCTTGCTTCTTCTGCAAGTGAGAAAGTACCATCATCATACAAGACAGCAGCAGGTGGTACATCATATGATAACTTTGATACAACTAAGGACCTTGGAGTTAAGGCAGGAAGCCTTATAGCAGCAAAGGATGTTCCAGCACTTGTTACATCTTCAAAAGGAGCAGGAAGTCTTGGCGGTGGTGTTATCGACTGGAAGTTCAGCGATGAAGATGACACAGTATACGCTGTAGATAAAGATTTAAAGGCTGCAGTTACTAATTATAAGAATACAGAGCTTGTAGCAGTTGGCGGAACTAATGCCAGCATAGTAACTCCAGAACCTTCAACAGATGAAACAACAAAAGCAACAGAGAGTACTACAAAGGCTACAGAGAAGGCAACAACTTCAAAGGCTACAGAAAAGGCTACAACTTCTAAGGCAACAGAAGCAACAAAGGAAACAGAAAAGGAAACTACAGGTTCAGATTCAGATACTAACAACAGTTATGATAAGACAAGTCTTGATTATTCAGGCGCTTATACTGACTTAAGTACAAAGAAAGATTCTGACTTTAAAAATGCAAAGTATGTTTCATCATCATCAGAAATTCTGTCAGCAATAAATAGTGCAAAGGCAGGAGATGTTATTATTGTCAAAGATGGAACTTATAAGTTCACAGACACAATAGTTATCAATAATGCTATGAATGGAAAGAATGGTGCTTACATAGTTGTTAAGGCAGCAGATGGTGCCAGTGTTAAGTTTGACTTTTCAGCACAGACACTTGATGGTTCAAACAGAGGTGTTGTTGTAGATGGTGATTACTGGTATTTCGAGGGAATTAACTTCTATGGAGCTGGTGATAACGGAGTATTACTTGCAGGTAACAATAACATTTTTGAAAAATGTGTATTTGAGGCAAACAGGGATTCAGGCCTTCAGATATCAAGATATGACACAACAGCAGCAACTAAGGATTTATGGCCATCAAACAACCTTATAATCAACTGTACAGCGTTTGATAACTGCGATTATCCAGACCAGGGTGGTACAGGTGAAAATGCTGATGGTTTCGCAGCAAAGCTTACATGCGGCGAAGGTAATGTATTTGATGGATGTATATCATACTGTAATTCAGATGATGGATGGGACCTTTTTGCAAAGTCTGCTACAGGTCCTATCGGCGTAATAACTATAAGAAACTGTGTATCATTTGGTAACGGAACACTGTCTAATGGTGTTCATTATGCAAATGGTGATATGAATGGTTTCAAGCTTGGTGGTTCTGGTGTTGGTACACCTCATGTTGTACTTAATTGTCTTTCATTTAATAATGGAGCAACAGGATTTACTGATAACAACAACCCATCAGGTCTTACAATTATAAATGCTACAGCATGGGGTAATGGACAGTCAGCAAAGAAGGGTAACTTCTTGTGCTACAGAGCTTCAAGTGAAGCTGTATATGTTGGGCTTGTTTCAGCAAATGCTATAGACTCAGATAAGTTTACAGGTAATATGAGTGACTCTATATATTACAATTCAGGTAAGTATTTCAGACTGTCAGGTGTATTACCAACACCTGTTGTAAATGGTGACAAGAAGGGTACAGTTGTAGATAATCCGGCTACAGTAACTGGAATGTTTAAGAATACAGATAATTCCATTAATCTTAATGGTGATATAGATAAGCAGTTAAGAAATGTTGACGGAACTATCAATATGAACAACCTTTATGAAACACAGGGCAGTTATGCAACTCTTGGTGCACACTTTAATGCAGCTAACCAGATTATAAGCGTTACAGGAAAATCATCAGATGAGGTAAAGCCAACAGAGAAAGAAACAGAGTCTGTAACAGAAGCTACAACAAAAGCAACAGAAAAGACAACAGAAGCTACAACAAAAGCAACAGAGAAGACAACAGAAGCCACAACAAAGGCGACAGAAAAGACAACAGAAGCCACAACAAAAGCAACAGAAAACACAACGAGTTCGGATGTAAGCGGTACTAAGCTTGTTCTTAATGCCAATGATGTAAGAACAGGAAAATTAAAGTCAACACTTACAGTAGACGGATTTAAGATTGTTGCAGGCAGTAAGTCTACAGTAACAGTAGATAAGAGCAGCAAAGAATATAAGGGTATAGACTTTACAAGAAGAATTAAGCTTTCTGGCAGTGGCAGCACAAGCGGCAGGGCTATTGCATTTAAGACAGCTGGTGAATCCAAGGTAAAGGTATATGCTACAAGTTCAAGCACAGATGACTCAAGACTTATCAAGATAATTGACAAGGATGGAAATGATATTACAAGTACATCAAAAATTCCAGGCAATTCTCTTAAGTCAGTTTCATTCAGGGTGCCGGATGCAGGTGAATATTATCTTATATCAGAGGATGGAGGAGTTAATATTTACTACGTTGAGGTATCTAATGGCGTTGCATATTAGAATTACTATCTGACATAATCTAATAATTGACGTTCACTAAATAGGAATGTTATAAGGGCGGAATTGAGCGTTTAAATTCAATTCCGCCCTTTGTTGTTATTATGAGGTTTTGACCAGGCGGTTATTTGTATTTGTATGTAATCTGCTTTCCATTAGACACCAGTCAAAAGTGTATAGAGTAGATAAATCCGGTTGCCTATATTATTGATTATTATTATAATGATACCAAGGTCAAAAGGTCTAAACCCACATGAGTCTGCTCATAGGTGTGGGTGACCTTGTTATTAATAAAGAATATGGAGAAAATATTATGCAGATAAAATCAGTTGCAATATTAGGTGCTGGAGCAGTAGGCTCATATGTTATATGGGGACTTAACAGCGTGAAGGATATAAAGCTTGGAGTAATAGCGGAAGGTGAGCGTGCCAGCAGGTTAAAGAAAGAAGGCTGTCTTATAAATGATGAAGTCTACAGACCAGAGGTATGGACACCTCAGGAGGCACACGGAGTAGACCTTCTTATAGTTTCCTTAAAATATGGAGCACTTCATGCTGCGCTTGACAGTATCAAAGCGGCAGTAGGAGAAAATACTATTGTAATGAGCCTTATGAATGGTGTTGACAGTGAAGATATAATAGCTGAAAAGATAGGAATGTCACACATTGTTTATTCACTTATAAAGGTTGCTTCACATAAGGAGGGTAGTGGATATTATTTTAATCCTGAAACAACAATAGGTATTATATTTGGCGAGGCAGATGAGCCTTATCAGAGTGAGAGAATACAGGCTATAGATGCACTTTTTGGAGCAGGCAGAATTAATTACAGGATAACTGAACATATAAAAGAAGAAATATGGAGTAAGTTCAGACTGAATGTAAGCAATAATCTTCCACAGGCAGTACTTGGCGCAGGAGTCGGCTGTTATACAGACAGTGAACATATGAAGGCGATAAGTAATGGTCTGAGAAATGAGCTTGAAGCAATCGCCAAGGCTAAAGGAATTGATATGAGTGTTATTGAAAAGACATCAACACGTGGAAGTGCAGTGCCACCAACAGCCAGATATTCAACATTGCAGGATATTGATGCCAAGCGCCATACAGAGATAGATATGTTTTCAGGAGCACTTATGCGTATGGGAAAAGAACTGGGAATACCAACACCTTACAACGAATACACCTATCATATCATTAAGGCTATTGAAGAGAAGAATGATGGTCTGTTTGATTATGATGAGAATAACAGGGAGCTTACATATTCTAAGTAGAACTATATAAATGTGGCAGTATGAGACAGCATTTTCCTGTATTTGTTCGTTTATAGTATTGATAATAAATATATTTTATATATGTATTCACATAGGAAATGTTAGGTAATTGCAAAATAGAGGCTCAAAGAAGTTAGGATTTATGCAGTTTGGAGAGTTTTATAAACGCCTAATAAGAAATGGAGTGGAGATTACTATGCAGAAATTAGATATTAAAATTAATGATAATAAAGAAAAGTATCTTGAATATAAGGGAACTGTTCTTGCATATGAACATACCCAGAAAGAGCAGTATGGGGAATATGATATGTTTGATATGAGTCCGGCGGCAAGAGCTGGCTTTACACAGAGAGCAGACATATTTAATATAGGAGCATTTACAGCACAGGTAATAAGCGACAGCGATAATCAGGCAAATGATATCAGTTTCTATGCAGAAGATATTGATGAAGCACATTTCAAAGTTATAATGACATATTATTATCCACGAGGCGGACATCAGGAGCAGGAAGTTGGCGTAGTGGAAGTAAGTTGTGTGGATTGAGATAAGTACACTGCTTTTTGATAGGTTTAGATTACAAACGATATTTTCATTTTTATCTAAAATATAAGATAAGTACATCTTTTTAATAGGTAAATGCTTATAAATTACATTTGCAGATGTTATATAGGAGAAGGTTCATATGGAGTGGTGCAGGGAAATTAATATTGACGGAATAATAAAACGTATAGAAGTCAGATGTTCTGATATTACAAAGGTTGATGAAACATATGACCTTCTGGTTTGTTCAGCATTTAAAAGAGCTTATAGTCCTTTTGATGGAACACTTATAAAGTCGCTTTACGATAATAAAAATATTTCTGTTGGAAAAGAGGCGGAAAGTCCTCTGATTGATTACAGGGATAAATGTAATTACTTGGTTTCTAAGGAAACAGACAGCAATTTTAAAGGATAGCGGTAACATAAGATACAGGGCGGTACACAAGAATAGTAAGAAATCAGCCACAGACCTTATATTTATGGGAATGGGGCTGGCAATAGTGGCAGAACTGGGAGTTATTATAAGGAAGCTTGATAAATAAAATATGGTGATATACTGTATTTTATAAAGGCTCTTAAAATATTATAAATGGGTACATTTCATTTAAAATATGGAATAATTTTGTGGTTATTATAAAGATATATTTTATGCATTTTTGATATATTATGCAAAATATAAGCCAAACGATTTATTTCCTGATTTTTAAATTTTTATATTGAAATAGTTATGATGAAAAAATGGTTGTAAGATGCTTTACGATTGTTATTATATTGTTTTTTCAGATACAGATATTGTTGCCGATATTATCTACAAGGCATTTTGCTACTGCCGTTATATTTATCAGAAACATGTAGAAATACATATCTTTTAAAATTTATTTGTCTAGGAATATTATAATATATTAAGAGTGAGCTATATTATAAGTTGATATACTAAATAAAGAAATGACTGGATAATTGTTAATTCCAATTATCCAGTCATTTTTTTAAGTAAGTATTAAAAATGTTTAATCAAGTTGTTTTAATGTTTATATAATTGCTAGAAGTAAGATTTAAAGATTTACTTTTGGCTGCATCATAATATGTATTATCTATATATAAGCGGACAGTTATATTTAATGTTGTAGTTAAAATTATCTTCCGTTCATATTACCGCCAGGGGCGCTGCCATTATAATTATCTGCCGTTCATATTACCGCCAGGGGCGTTGCCATTAGAATTGCCATTCATATTACCGCCAGGGGCGTTGCCATTAGAATTGCCATTCATATTACCACCACGGTCGCCACCTCCGAAACCGCCGCCAAAGCCGCCAGTATTGGTTGCGCCCATAGTGCCGCTTGTCTGTGTCCAGTTTGCAACGGAGTTACCATCGCAGTAAAGAGTATATTCAGTGCCAGTTGTAAGAGCAGGTGTGCATATCCATCCGTTTGAATAGCTTTCAGTTAATGTAAAGCTAAGTACTTCATTGCCACTTACATCCTTAAGAGAATAGCTTCCGGTATTAAATGATAATGAACTGAAAACATAAGCATTTGCTGAATTCTCAGGTGTTTCGCAGACACCACCTAAAGCTACACATATTCCACCAGTTACAGTGACTGTTCCATCAACATCGATAGAACCAGATACCTGACATGAAGAGCTGCCGCCCTTTACAAGAACCATGCCACCAGACTGTGTATAGTTACCGTTAGAGTCAATACCATCAGTATCACCGGAAGTTGTTGTAACATCTACATATCCACCAGTAATATTAATAAGTGGAGTAGTAGAGCCATCACCAGTGCAGGCGTTAAGTCCGTCATCAGTAGCATATACATATACCTTTCCACCGCTTATATTAAGCATCATAGCTTCAAGACCTTCATAAGAAGTTACAACATTTATATATCCATCAGTTACATCAAGTTCCTTGTCAGCGTGAATACCATCATCGCCAGTAGATATTGTGATAGAACCGCCTGATACTGTGATTACGCCTTTTCCGTCTTCGCCAGTTTCAAGCACGCCTGAGTCTGAATTAGCGTGGATACCATCATCTGTTGAACTGATATTAATAGTTGCACCGGATATAGTTATTTCGCTGTCAGCCTTAATTCCCTTAGTAGAGTAAGACTTCTTGGTAGAATTGCCAGAGCTGTTATTCATATCACCCGGCTTATTGCCGTTATTTCCGCCTCCAAAGCCGCCACCAAAACCTGAGTTATTATTGCTATCAGAACTATTCTGATTATTGTTCATATCTGGAGGAGTGCCCATGCTGCCGTTATTCTGATTATTATTCATATCCGGAGGAGTACCCATATTACCATTGTTCTGGTTGTTAGTGTCTGCAGTCAGAGTAATGCCTGAACTGTTGTCACTGGAAGTATTTATAGTGTAAGCTGCAGATACATCAGAAGTTGATGTGCCATCTGTTGTGTATGACATCATACTTGCGCTGGCAGATGACTTTGATGAGCCTGAGCTGTTTGAAGAACTGTTGCCTGAATTAGAAGAGCTTGTGTTTGTTGTTGAACTGTCTGTAACCTCTTCACTATATTCAGAATAAGTATCTGTATAAATGTTAAGATTGCCGTCACCAGATACATCAACTCCATAAGCAGCATCAATACCATCACACGCTGCGTATACATCTATATTGCCACCAGATATTGTGACAATTCCTTTCTGCTTGCCTTTGCTTGAAAGACTGCTGTTAGATGTCTTTATGCCATCACCCTTTTTAGAGATAGCGATTATTTCGCCCGACTCAATATCAACAGCATCGTTACCCTTTATTGCATTATTAACAGCCGTAACTTTTATAGTTACATTTTTAATAGAAAGGTCATCCTTGCTCTGAATACCATTATTGTAGTTGCCAGTTACTGATAATGCACCTTTTCCTACAAACTTAAGGTCGCAGGTTGCATATATGGCAGCATTGCCGGCATCATCGGATGCATCGTCACTGGCCTCAGCTCTTGCATCAACAACGCAGTTGTAAGTATTTTCTTCAGATTTAATCTTTACATTATCTGCATTTTTAATGTATATAGGTGAACCGGTTGAGCAGGTGATGGATGTGCCATTAAGTGTAATTGTTACTTCTGCATCATCTGCGGCATCAACAATAATCTGACCTTCTGATAAAAGACCTGAAACAGTATATTCACCAGCCTGTGTTATTGTATACACAGAACCGTTCTGTGTTACTGAAGTACCATTGCCCGATGTAATAGTAAATGCTCCTGTTATTTCTGTTTTATAATTATCTGCATCATCTGCGTGAGTTACGTTTGTGTCCTCTGCTGTAATGCTTGAAGTGACTGTTGTACTGGCACTATTTCCAGTGCTGCTATTTGTATCTGCCTGTGAACCGCAGCCTGATGTCATAAGACACATCGCAAGTATAACTGCGGCAACGCACGCTTTGTTTACCTTCTTTAAATTAATCATATTCATTCATCCTTTCTCTGGTTCTTTTGTTTAGTTGTTTTACTGATTATTTATAGTGTAGGGGGGAATGGTGAAGAAAATATGGTAAGAATGAGAACATTTTGTGTCTTGGGAGAGTTGGGAGATAATATATCGTCTGTTTTGAAAAAAGAAATCTTGACAGTTGCAGTAAAAGTTGTATAATAAAAATAACAGAACCCACCACGCCTCTGATTTTTTATGCGCAACCCGGTGGGATTTTTTTATTTATGGGGAGTCTTATGTATAAATATCCAAAACAGATATTAACAATATCCCAACAAGTACAATCATATATAGATGCAGGAATGGAGATTGGTAATCAATCAGATGTCGAAAAGGTATTAAAAACAGTTGGCTATTATCGCTTACGTGGATATTCATTCCACTTATATGATAATAATACGAAAAAATATGTTCCCGGAACTAAATTTGAAAACAGGTATTGGAAGTTCATATGCTATATTGGCAGATAATTACAAGTATAAATCGAATAAAGGAAATTTGGTGAAACCATCTAAGAAAATGCTTGCTTCATGGCTACAGGGCGTTTCAGTATTGCGTAATATATGTGCTCATAATTCAAGAATATATAATCGAACAATACATACTGCATCTGAAATTTTATATGTAGATAAGGTTACACCCCCACCTGTACATAATGGTTTATATCAAATCTTATTATCGATGAAGTATCTTTGTTCGTCTGATAAGGAGTGGACAGTATTCGTGGATGCTTTGGATAAGCTCATTCAGAATAATATGGGGGTAATCAGTCTTACAGCAATGAATCTTCCAACTGATTGGAAAGCACATTTAAGTGTATAAATGTGGTAGAAATGCATAAAATAGTAAAGCAGACCTAATAAAGCATTTTATGCTCAAACCAGTTAGGCTTTCGGCGGAGTGTTACGATAAGCACTTCGCCATTTTTATGTGTGCCTTATGAGGGCAGGTTTCTTATGGGTAAATGTCCATAATTCGCCTCAGTAGTGGAAAGAGAATGCAATTGATAAATACGATGAAATAGAAGATGTTTAAGTGATTGATTTCATTGATACATTTCCAAGCATTTAACAAAATAAGGAGAAGAAAAACAATGATAAAAATTTTATTCATCTGCCACGGCAACATCTGCCGCAGTACCATGGCAGAAAGCGTTATGACATATTTAGTTAAACAGGCAGGGCTGGAGGATGAATTTTATATTAATTCAGCAGCAACCAGCCGAGAGGAGATAGGTAATCCGCCACATCATGGAACTGTGGCGAAGCTAAGGGCAGAAGGCATCCCGGTTATTCCACACAGGGCAGTGCAGATGACACTGAATGATTATGAGGAATATGATTACCTTATAGGAATGGATACAGAAAATATCCGTAATATGCAGCGTATATCAGGTGGCGACCCTGATGAAAAAATATATAAGCTGCTCACATTTACAGGCTCAGGCATGGATGTTGCAGACCCTTGGTACACGGGAGATTTCGAGGCAACCTACAGAGATGTAAAAGCTGGATGTGAAGGACTGTTAAATGTGCTTAGAGAAGAACTTACGTAAGATAATATATAACAATTTTAAGTATTGTACATTTCGCATAAAACATATTTTGCATGATATAATGAGCACAAAAGAAAAGGAAGCGGCTGCGAAGCAGGACGAAAGAGCGCAAGAGCGCGGGTCCGTGAGTGTAGGGTAGACAAAGAGAGAATTATGATATATTGAAATATATCTAAGGAATAAACAAAAACAACTTATTTTTCAGCATTTTTTAAGTGACTCAATTATAGTTGTAGAAGTTAAGTCGTAAATAAAAAAGATATATTTCATGCATTGTGTGTAATTTAGGTGTTAAATAATTATCTATAAATAAGCATATGAAGAAAAATGCACAAAAATAAGTTGTTTTCGTTTGTGCTTGAGATACATTTCAATAGATTACGCAAAATATGTTTTTCTAAAGCGGATATAATTGTACAATATTTTAAATTTACTCATTTATAACAATTACATTAATTATCAAGCAATAGAGCAATCTTCAGCAGGCATTTAGCAGCGAAAATTTTCAATTTAACATCTATTACATAATCAAATACAATCAAACAGAATATTTTCCCATTCCCTGCATAAACTGTACAAACAGATATGCAGGGGTTTTTATTTTTGAAAACTTATATTGAAGAAAGGGTTATTGATATTGCCAATTACATAATAGATAACAATGCAACCGTAAGAAAGGCTGCAAAGCAGTTTGGAGTCAGCAAGAGCACAGCGCATAAAGATGTTACCACAAGACTTTTAGAGATTAATCCAAAACTTGCGGCGAGAGTGCGTAAAATACTTGATATTAACAAGAAGGAGCGTCATATACGTGGAGGTATGGCGACTAAGGAAAAATACGCACATCATTTACAATAGCGATATATCACAACAAATCATCAGCAAAATATATATGCATTTAAGTATATTTTAATAATGTTCTGCCAACTATATAAATTAAAGGCATCAATAGTCAGAGTTATATTTTTAAATGTGTTTAATACATTTATTAATTGGTATCAGGTTGAGCCGGATGGACACTTGTCCAGTAATTGACAGGAGGAATACTACTTATGCAATATAATTCAGAAAACAATAGCAGCAGTTCGCAGCATAATTCACACAATACTACTGACAATAATTATAACGAAAATGTCTCTTCTAAGTACACGTCATCTAATTTTGCGGGAGGTGTGCCTATGAATGAGCCGATGGCAGAAAGATACTGTTCTCCAGCATCGGCTGCTTATAGTGAGGGGATAGTTGCGGGCTGTCTTGACAATCCGTGTATCCCTAAGGAGGGGGTTACAGCCCACAGACTTATGGAGCATAGAAAGCTGGAGATAAGAAAAGTTATAGGAAGGGAAATTCTTGACTCAAGAGGCAATCCTACTGTGGAGGCACAGGTGCTGCTTGCTGATGGAACAGTTGGACACGGAATGGTGCCAAGTGGAGCATCAACAGGCGCATTTGAAGCGGTTGAGTTAAGAGATATGAACCAGAAAAGGTATCTTGGCAGGGGCACGCTTAAGGCAGTCAACCATATAAATGTTGAACTTAATAATACAGTTCTTGCAATGGATGCCTCGGATACCTTCGGGATTGATAATGCAATGATAAAAGAGGATGGAACAAAGGATAAGTCAAGGCTTGGTGCCAATTCTATTCTTGCTGTGTCAATAGCATGTGCAAGGGCAGCGGCGGCATCACTTCATATGCCTCTGTACAAGTTTATAGGTGGAAATGCGGCAACAACTCTTCCAGTTCCTATGATGAATATCATCAATGGTGGAAGACATGCGGTTGGAAGTGACTTTCAGGAATATATGATAGTTCCGGCAGGTGCAAAATGTTTTCGTGAAGCACTCCGTATGGGAACAGAGGTGTTTCATTCGTTAAAGGATATATTATCAAGGAAAGGATATGCGGTTACTGTAGGTGATGAGGGTGGCTTTGCGCCAGATGTGGCTGATGCATTTGAAGTATTTGAGCTTCTTATGGAGGCAGTCAGGGCGGCAGGTTATGAACCGGGAAAGGATATATACTTTGCGATGGATGCCGCAGCTTCAGAGCTTTACAATGCAGAAAGCGGATTATATGAGTTTCCAAGAGAGTATCAGGCATCACATAACAGAAGCTTATGTTCGTGCAGGAATTCATCTGATAATGGTACAGAAAATGTAGATAAACCGGATAAGATAGTTTCTCCTGATTTGCCGGACACAGTCAATCCAACTGGCGATATTAAGCGTAATAGCAGGGAACTTGTCGATTATTACTCTAAAATTGTCGACAAATATCCTCTGATATCAGTAGAAGACCCACTTAACGAGGAAGATTGGGAAGGGTGGAAGTATATCACAGACAAACTTGGCAGCCGTATACAGCTTGTTGGTGATGACTTGTTTGTGACGAATACAGAAAGACTTAAGAAGGGTATAGAGTCAGGCTGTGCCAATTCTATTCTTATAAAGTTTAATCAGATAGGAACTCTTACGGAAACGATTGAAGCAGTTAAGATGGCACATCGTGCCGGTTACACAGCCATATCAAGCCATCGTTCCGGAGAAACAGAGGATACAACAATAGCAGATATGGCGGTCGCCCTTAATATGGGGCAGATAAAGACAGGCGCACCATCAAGAGGAGAGCGTGTTGCGAAGTATAACAGGCTGTTACGAATAGAAGATGAGCTCGGAGCAGCAGCAGTATTTCCGGGGATAAGTGCGTTTGTGGGAATTAAGAAAGAAGAACATTGCAATCAGTAGAAGTTAAAAGTCAGCATGTTAGAACAAGCGGCGCTCGTTTATGATACTGTTGCATTGGAATTAAGAATAGTAAAAATCTGCTTATATGCCAGAAGGTGTTTCAATGATAATGCGTTAAGCTTTATTTCCGAAACACCTTCTGGCATTTAAGTGTGTGTTAGTTATTTTTTATTATCCGGAGCTGTATTTTAAAAAATATTACTAAACTCATACCTTTATAACTACAAATGAGCAGGTACAGAAAAATGCACAAAAATAATTTGTTTGTACTTAAGATACGTTTCAATAGATTATAAAAATCTGATTTTCTAACGCGGACATACTTGTTCAATATTCTAAATTACACAAACAAAACGTCATTAAGCCCCAATATTTATAGTATATAAACAAAATACTATTCTCACGACAATCTTAAATTACAAAAGCGAAACAATATTAAGTCCGCTGGTTTTAGAAAGGTCAACATATTCATCCACACACTGCACTATAGGCTGGTGGAGTGCGTTGTCATTGATAAGAACAACTTTTCCTGTGCGGCCATCGGATAACTTGACATTAGTTCCAATGTAAGAAGCTACTACATTTTTAAGAAATGGAACGACATATACAGGGTCAAACTTAGTGAAAGCATCCTGATACATCATCTTAACAACTTCAAACGGGCATATAGATGCACGGTATATGCGTGCGGCAGTCATGGCATCATAAACATCTGCAATAGCAATAATCTTTGCAATAACAGGAATGTCGTTACTTTTGAGCCCAAAAGGATAACCGCTTCCATCACATTTTTCATGGTGCAAAAGAACTGCTTCCTTAACAGGAAGTGGAAGGGCTTTATCCTTAATCTGCTCATACCCGAGATTAACGTGATGTTTCATAATCTCATATTCATTATCAGTGAGCGCACCGGGCTTATTAAGAATCTTATCAGGTACAAGAAGCTTACCTATATCGTGAAGAAGTCCAGCAAGAGTAAGAATTTTAATATCTTCCTCACTAAAGTTAAGCCATTTACCAATGATAGAAGCTATGAGGGCGACATTGACTGAGTGGACATATGTAATGTCATCTTTATTTCGCATAGCATGAAGCATATCAAACATCTGTAAAGAGTTGCGGGCTTCGGAAAATATGTTCATAGTATCCGATACCATTGAGTCAGTATCTATAGACTCATCCGATGTCAGAAATGAATTAAGGTTATCTTTTACAGAGTCAACATTATGGTTGTATTCTGATTCAAAATGTTTGTATTCCTCAGAATTGCGCACCTTTTCATAATAATTGGTATTTTCCTTATCAGCATTGATTGAAGCCGCATTTCTTTCTGCCTGCGAAGCAGAATCTTCTTCTTCATTATAAATGTTTATTTCAAGCACATGCAGACTTGATATCTTTGCAATAAGTGACGGTGTAAGTACAGTATCTTTAGGTGCAAGCATAGAGCCATCGCTTAGTATAATGTCTCGCGAAAGCTTCATTCCAGCCTGCGCATCAAATATAAATATAGTAATGTCGTTCATAAAAACCTCCCGTTTTAGATACATACGATAAAAAAGAGAATGCCCACCTGCTGTAAAAAGTAAATGGTTTTAAAACATTTTTATCTTTATGCCCTGTCAGTATCACGTTAAATTAAATATAAAATAATTATAAAATTAATAATGTAAAAAGTCAATTCTACTTGACGTAGAAGAATATATTGTGTAATATCTGTGGTAGATTACGGATGGTGTGATTATCTGACGGATTATCAGCTATATGGTATGTCAGATATCAAGGCGGTTAAGTGACATTTGAGGTATATTAATGTACGCAGATGAGTCTGGCTGTCAAAGGTTTTGCCAGCGTAGTCATAAATGAATATATGATTATATCCCTTATTTAGAGCGGTGGAGATACATAGGATCTGAGAAGCCCGGCAACCCCTTATAAGTGATGTGTGGATATGAATTCATGTTTATATCCGTATCACATTTATATATGAGAAAGGAAGGTGCCAACCTGAGCGAGATTATTCGAACAATGAGAGGATTTCGAAGCAGATTTCGGGTCCCTTCAAGGGACCTTTTTCTATGCATAGATATATATAAATGTATGTAAAAAACGGACATACAATTTAAATTATAATTATGCATCCATACGGAATTAGGATATAAGCATGTCGTATTATGCTTTGTGGTGTGTTATATCAGGCATAATCGGAGATACTTAGTAACATGGAAGTTTATTTTAAGAGAAGGAGAATGACTAACACAATGGAAAAAAGATTATTTACTTCAGAGTCAGTAACAGAAGGACATCCAGATAAAATCTGCGACCAGATATCAGATGCAGTACTTGATGCACTTTATGCGCAGGACCCATATTCAAGAGTTGCATGCGAAACACTTACAAATACAGGTTTCGTTATGGTAATGGGTGAGATTACAACAAAGGCAAATGTTGATATTCCACAGATTGTACGTGATACAGTTGTTGAGATAGGTTATGACAGTTCAGAAAAGGGATTTGATGGTAACACTTGTGCTGTTATGGTTGCACTTGATAAGCAGTCTGCAGATATAGCTATGGGTGTTGATAAGGCACTTGAAGCTAAGGAAGGCATTGATAAAGAAGATGACGACCTTGGTGCTGGAGATCAGGGTATGATGTTTGGTTATGCTACTAATGAAACAGAAGAATATATGCCATACTCAGCAGCGCTTGCACAGAAGCTTTCTAAGCAGCTCACAAAGGTTCGTAAGGACGGCACATTAAGCTACTTAAGACCAGATGGAAAGACTCAGGTAACAGTTGAATATGATGAAAACAATAAGCCAATCCGTCTTGATGCAATCGTTGTATCATCACAGCATGCACCAGAAGTATCACAGGAACAGATTCACGAAGATATCAAGAAGTATGTTATTGATGCAATTGTTGACCCAGCTATGGTAGATGCTGATACTAAGATATTTATCAATCCAACGGGACGTTTCGTTATAGGTGGACCTAACGGAGATTCAGGTCTTACAGGCAGAAAGATTATCGTAGATACTTACGGTGGAGCTGCAAGACATGGTGGTGGAGCTTTCTCTGGTAAGGACTGCACAAAGGTTGATCGTTCAGCAGCATATGCAGCACGTTATGTAGCTAAGAACTTAGTTGCAGCAGGTATTGCTGACAGATGCGAAATCCAGCTCTCATATGCAATCGGTGTTGCACATCCAACATCTATCTGCGTTGACACATTTGGCACAGGTAAGTTAAGCGATGAGAAGATTGTAGAAATCATCAGAGAGAACTTTGATTTAAGACCAAATGGAATTATTAAGATGCTCGACTTAAGAAGACCTATCTACAAGCAGACAGCAAGCTATGGTCACTTTGGACGTACAGATATTAACCTTCCTTGGGAGAAGTTAGATAAGGTTGATGCACTTAAGAAGTATCTTTAAAATATAGGGGCGTTTAGTATACATTCATAATTATAATGTTGGCGAACGGACGACATAACATAAGCGGAAAGCAGTGGTGCATACATCAGCGATGCCAGAAGCTTCAACAGGATATTTCTAAGACTTTTCGTATAGGTGGCGGCGGCTGCCGCTACCGTTCGATACGGGACATCCTTGTCCCATATCGAACTTCCACAGACATCCTTGTCTGTGGATAGCTGTTTTTGAGAAAGAAAAGTCTAAGAAATATCACAGTTGAACTTCAAGTGCATCTTATGATGTATACAGCACTGCTTTTTGCTTATATTATGTCTGTCTGTGCTGCTTCTTATACTTTCCTTTAGTTCTCAGCAACGATTTGACAAGGAGGTCAAATCGTCCGTTAGTCACTTATCAATGCCATCCCTAAACACCAATATTTATAAAAAAATTATATTTTTTCTCATTAAGTACTTTTAAAATTTCTTATTTATGTATATAATGTTGATTAGCTATGAAAAGTATTTTTTATTGCTAATATATTAATGAGATACATTTATTTGCATATGTTTATATAATGATACCAGGGGCAAAAGGCCTAAATCCACATGAGCCTGCTTATAGGTGGGTGAATGACCTTGTGACCCGACCCAATATGAGCATAAAAGTGAGATGATAGTCCCATGATATGCGAATATTGGGGGATTGTGGGAGTGCGCAGCACGGAACAATCCGTAGGTATCATAGTGGAATTATAATTAAGACAATATTAATATGCAGATTAGACATAATTGACGATAACAGAGATAGAAAGTTGAAGATTTAGGAGGAGAAAAGATGTTATCAACTGATATTGGAATCGATTTGGGTACTGCAAGTATTCTTGTATATATAAAGGGTAAGGGCGTTGTTTTAAAGGAACCTTCAGTTGTCGCATTTGACAGAGATACTAATAAGATTAAGGCTATCGGCGAGGAAGCCCGTCTGATGCTTGGTAGAACACCTGGTAATATCGTGGCGGTAAGACCACTTCGTCAGGGCGTTATTTCAGATTATACAGTTACAGAGAAGATGCTTAAGTACTTCATCCAGAAGGCTATCGGAAGAAGAATGCTTAAGAAGCCTAGAATAAGTGTATGTGTGCCTTCTGGTGTTACAGAAGTAGAGAAGAAGGCAGTTGAGGATGCAACTCTTCAGGCAGGTGCAAGAGAGGTTGCTATTATTGAGGAACCTATAGCAGCAGCTATCGGTGCAGGTATTGATATATCAAGACCTTGCGGTAATATGATAGTTGATATTGGTGGTGGTACTACAGATATCGCTGTTATTTCACTTGGAGGTACAGTTGTAAGTACTTCTATCAAGATTGCAGGTGATGACTTTGATGAAGCACTTGTAAGATATATGAGAAAGAAGCATAATCTTCTTATCGGTGAAAGAACAGCAGAAGATATTAAGATAAAGATTGGTTCAGCTTATCCACGTCCAGAGGTTGTCAAGATGAATGTAAGAGGACGTAACCTTGTTACAGGTCTTCCAAAGACAGTTGAGGTAACTTCAGAAGAGACAGAGGAAGCTTTAAAGGAAGCTACATCACAGATAGTTGAGGCAGTTCACAGCGTGTTAGAGAAGACACCACCAGAACTTGCATCAGATATCGCAGACAGAGGTATCGTTCTTACAGGTGGAGGAAGTCTCCTTTCAGGATTAGAAGAACTTATAGAATCAAAGACAGGAATTAACACTATGACAGCAGAAGACCCTATGACAGCAGTTGCCATAGGAACAGGTAAGTTCATAGAATTCCTTGCAGGTTACAGAGAAGATTAGGAAAAGAGGTCAGGTATGGTAAGAGGTTTATATACTGCTTACACAGGATTAGTGAATCAGCAGAGAAGACTTGATATAGTGTCGAATAATCTTGCAAATGCAACAACAACCGGATATAAGAAGGAAGGCGTTACAACACAGAGCTTTGATTCTGTATACGGAATTAAGATTAATGATGCTACAGTTGGCTATATGAATCAGAGTATAGGCAGCATGAGTCTTGGTGCAAAGATAGGAGAAACATACAGAAGCTGGGATCAGGGTTCACTTAGAAACACAGACAGCGATTACGATTTCGCACTTTCAGGACAGGGATTTTTCTCTATCTCATTTACTAATAAAGCAGGTGAAACATCAACACTTTATACCAGGGATGGATCTTTCCAGATGAATCAGGAGGGTTATCTGGTTACCAAGGATGGTGATTATGTATTGGGTGAAGGCGGCAACCCTATACAACTTCCTACAGATGTATCGCAGCTTACAGTCGATTCGACAGGAGGTATATATGCGGATGGACAGTATGTAGATACATTTGGAATTGTTGATTTTGAAGATTATAACTACATAGAGGCTTATGGTGAGAATCTCTATAGGGCAGTTGACGGAGCAGTTACAACTGATTCCACAGCAGCAGTTAATCAGGGATATATTGAGGCATCTAATATTAATGTTGTGACAGAAATGGTCGATATGATTAATATATCTAGAGAGTATGAAAGTAATCAGAAGATTGTCAACGCCATAGATGAGATGTTAGGAAAGATGGTCGGCATATCTGAGTTGTAGATACTGTTTATAATGGACAGCTTTATAATGCAGATTAATTCATAAATATCAGCCTTGGTAAGCTCACATTTATGTGTAGCTGCAACAGGCTGTGTGTGGCGGAAGTGAATTGTGCCACGTATTTAAGTAGTTGTTGTGTTTTAGGTGAATTCCGGAAGGAAGAGATGAAGTTAAATTAAGCTTAAGACGTCATATATTAAAATGTTTATATATCGTACAAAATATATATAAAGTATAATTGCTTTGTATGATAATCAGGAGGAATAAGCACTATGATGAGATCATTATGGACTGCTGCATCGGGTATGATGGCGCAGCAGACAAGTGTAGATACAATATCGAATAACCTTGCTAATGTTAATACAGTAGGTTATAAGTCAGAATCAACAGAATTCAAGTCATTGTTATATCAGAATCTTCAGGCGAAGACAACATCAGCCAATGGTGAAAATAAGCCAGTATCTGCACAGGTTGGACTTGGTTCAAGAGTAGTATCGGTTACATCACATTATACACAGGGCGCTATGAATGCGAGTGAAAGTTCAACAGACTTTGCTATTAATGGTGATGGCTTCTTTGCAGTACAGAATGAGAACGGAGATACAGTATACACACGTAATGGTAACTTTTATTTCTCAACAGCAACAGAAGGTATGATGTTATGTACGGCAGATGGCTATCCTGTATTAAGTACAGATGGACAGCCAATAGTACTTACAGATGATTATAATGCATCAAAGGTAAAGGTTGATAAGGAAGGTAATATCCAGTATCCGGGTGATGATGGTAATCTTGAGAATATCGGAATTAAGATAGGACTTTTCCAGTTCACTAACCCATCAGGTCTTGAGAAGCTTGGAGGCACTTATCTTGCAGAAACAGATGCATCTGGTATTCCACTTAATGAGGAAACAGATGATGTTGGCAAGAAGAGTGAGTTAAGACAGAATTATCTTGAGGCATCTAATGTTGAAGTTGCAACAGAGATGGTTAACCTTATAACAGCACAGAGAGCATATGAACTCTGCTCTAAGGCTATAACAACAACAGATACTATGATGGAGCAGGCAAACGCACTTAAGAGGTAATTAAGCCTATGCATTTGCAGGAATGGAGATTATTATGGATTATATGACAGGTATTAATACAAGTTATGCGGATACATATGATAAAACTTCATCAGACCTTACTGATAAGATAACAGGCACAGACTTTTCAAAGGCATCAGATGATGAGCTTATGAGTGTGTGCAAGGACTTTGAAAGTTACTTTGTAGAGCAGATGCTTAAGTCCATGGAAAAGATGGCTAAGATAGATTCAGACGATGATGACAGCAGCACATCACTGTTTAACAGTATGGCTTCTATAGGAGGAGATTCAGATTCTGCCATGAGCACACTTGGAAGCTACTTCGGTGATGAAATGATTAAGAATTATGCCCAGTTATTTACAGAAACTAACAATGGAAAGGGACTTGGCATAGCACAGACACTTTATGAGCAGATGAAACGTAACTATTCAGTGGACGAGGCATAGCTTATATAAAAAGTTATAAAGAGAGGAAAAGCAGATTGGATTACGAGTCTGTTAAGTATGTAGAAGGTTTTGTAGAGAATATTATCTTTCGTAATGAGGATAATGGCTACACAGTTTTTGAAATAAAATACAAAGGTGAAGATGTTACCTGTGTTGGCACTTTAAGCAGTGTTGACACAGGTGAATTTATAGCTGCGGATGGAGATTTTGTAAAACATCCATCATACTATACAATGCAGTTTAAGATAACTTCTTATGAGTTCAAAACGCCTACGGATGCGGAGTCTGTAAAGCGTTATCTGAGTTCTGGTGCAATCAAGGGTATAGGCGCAAAGATGGCTGAACGAATAGTTAAAGAATTCGGTGAGCAGACATTTGAGGTGCTTGACAAAGAACCAGAACGTCTGGCAGGCATTAAAGGAATAAGTTATAACAAGGCGATGGATATAGCGCAGCAGTATGCTGGTAAGAGAGATACCAGAAAGGCTGTTATGTATCTTCAGGATTATGGCATCCAGATGAATCTTGCTAACAAAATATTCAAAAAATACGGCAACAGCATATACACGATTATCACAGATAATCCATACAGGCTTGCAGATGATATTGAGGGTATAGGCTTTAAAAAAGCAGATGCTATTGCAACGAAGGTCGGAATTAAAGGTAATTCGGACTTCAGAATAAAAAGCGGTATGTTGTATTGTCTTAATCAGGCGACATTACAGGGGCATACATACCTGCCATATGATATGTTAAAGACTCAGGCAGAGCAGCTTTTAGATGTTAAGATAGAAGATTATGAACATTTTATAAGTGACCTTGCCATAGATAAGAAGATTGTTATCAAGAAAAATGTGGCAGAGGATAATTCTGATACCACAGATGAGGATGAGCATAACCAGTGGAATGTATATTCGGCGATGTATTACCGTATGGAGCAGAATGTAGCGAAAAATCTGCTTGAACTTAATATACAGTGTGATGAGAATGTTGAAAATGTATATGAAAGAATTGCTGACATTGAAAAAACAGAAAATATAGAGCTTGACGATATACAAAAGCAGGCGGTTGTTGATGCTGCACTTAATGGACTTGTGATTATCACAGGTGGTCCCGGTACAGGAAAGACGACTACTATTAATGCCATAATCAAGTATTTTGAGATGGAAAGACTTGATATAAGGCTTGCTGCACCGACGGGAAGGGCGGCTAAGCGTATGACAGAAACCTGTGGTGTGGAGGCGCAGACACTTCACAGACTTCTTGAGATAGCAGGTGGTGGGCTTGCAGAGCTTGATGGTGAAAAACGAAGTGCATCAGCGGGGCTTGGTATGCATTTTAACAGGGATCAGGAAAATCCTCTTGAGGCGGATGTCATCATAGTCGATGAGATGTCAATGGTTGATATTAATATTATGAATGCGCTTCTTAAGGCGGTTCCTGTAGGAACAAGACTTATACTTGTCGGGGATGTTGACCAGCTTCCAAGTGTCGGTCCCGGAAATGTGTTAAAGGACATTATATATTCTGAGTGCTTTAATGTCGTAAAGCTCGAAAAAATATTCAGACAGGCGGCAGAAAGTGAAATAATAACCAATGCGCACAGGATAAATAAAGGAGAACAGGTTACACTTAATAAGTACAGCAAGGACTTTCTTTTTATACACAGACATGGTGCTGAGGCGATAATAGCTGCATTAAAGACTGTTGTGAAAGAGAAGCTTCCTAAGTATGTGGATGCGGACGTAAGTGAAATCCAGGTGCTTACGCCATCAAGAAAGTCGGCGGTCGGGGTAGAGAGGCTTAACACAGTCCTTCAGGAATATCTTAATCCAGCAAGTGCGGCAAAGATGGAGAAAAAGCATGGCGATACGCTTTTCAGGGAAGGCGATAAGGTTATGCAGATAAAAAACGATTATCAGCTTGACTGGATGAAAAGAAATAATAACGGAATTGTTATTGAACAGGGCAGTGGAGTATTTAACGGTGATACGGGAATAGTTAAGGAGATAGTTCCATTTAACAAAAGTATGACTGTCAGGTTTGAAGATGGAAGATATGTGGAGTACAGCTTTGATAATCTTGACGAGCTTGAACTTGCGTATGCGATAACTGTGCACAAGGCGCAGGGAAGTGAATATCCGGCAGTTATTATTCCTATGTATACAGGACCAAGGATGCTTATGAACCGCAATATTCTGTATACAGCCATCACAAGAGCCAGAAAGTGCGTGTGTATGATAGGCGAGGAGGATATATTTATGCAGATGGCAGCCAATGAGTCAGATGCCAGAAGATATACCTCACTTGATATGCGTATACGTGAGCTGGCACAGGGGATGGAGTTTTAATAATTAATAGCATATTAGCAATGAGTATAACTTAATGGGGGATTAATGAAAAATAAAGGGGATATATTTAGTATTAAGGGAGATAGTGCATCGTATAAAGGTGCAGAAAATGTAATAAAAAATATAATAAACGGCATAGAGGATGCTGTATTTCCACCTGCATGTCCGATTTGTTCAAAACCGAGAGTGATAAGAGGTGGAAAAAGACTGGATATATGTCCTTGGTGTTATGATAACATAAAGTATGTTAAGGAACCAACCTGTATAAAGTGCGGTAAGGCACTGGAGGATAATGACAGAGATTACTGCACTGACTGCACGAAAACAAGGCATTTATACGACCAGGCAATAAGCCTGTATGAGTATTCAGATGGCATAAAGCAGTCCATATACAGATTTAAGTACCGCAATAAAAGGGAGTATGCAGATGTGTATGCTGCTGAGATTGCAAGGGAATGTGGCATAGTTATAAATATGTGGGAACCGGATGTTATTATTCCTGTTCCGATACACAAGGAAAGGTACAGGCAGAGAGGGTATAATCAGGCAGGGCTTATTGCATGCAGCCTTTCAAAGAAACTTCATATACCAGTCGATGAGAATTATATTATCCGTGTTAAGAAAACAACCCCTATGAAGGAACTTAATAACATAGAAAGAGTTAAAAATCTTCAAAATGCTTTTCAAATATATTATAATGGTATAAGATATAATAAAGTATTGATTGTTGACGACATATATACAACGGGAGCGACTATAGATGCATGTGCAAAGTGTCTTAAAGAGTATGGTACAGACAATGTATATGCAATAACATTGTGTATAGGTAATGGTTTCTAGGGCTTACTGATTTTTGGATGTTGCAGACAGCGGGTTGTAGAATTAATGACAGCGGCTTTTATATAGGGTTATACATTTGTGGGAATTGATATTGTATACATATATGAATATAGACAGAAGAAGTGACAATATGCTGGATTGGAGGATATTATGGAAGTAAGAAACTGTAAAATGTGTGGAAGGTTATTTAATTTTGTAGGTGGATCAGGACCTTATCGTAATTTATGCCCTAATTGTGTGGAAAGAATGGAGGACAAGTTTCAGGATGTTAAGGAATATATAGATGAGCATCCGGCAGCAACTATCAACGAAGTATCAGAGGAATGTGATGTAAGTGCAAGGCAGATAGAACAGTGGATAAGACAGGAAAGACTTATGATAACTGAGGGTTCGTCTATCGGAATTACATGTGAGAGATGTGGAGTATCAATAAAATCAGGAAGATTTTGCGAAAGATGTAAGAATAAGATGGCTAATAACTTAGGCTCTATGTATGGGGAGTCTAATGCTGCCGTAGAGAATATGGAAAGAAGAGCAAAAGCAGAAGCTAAGATGAGATATTTCGACTCATAATAGTGTGCATAAAACGAGTTGTATCAGAAAAAGATAACGAAAAGCTGAGTGTTTTTGGCTTTAAGATTATAGGTAGAATGCCCGGCGGCTTAAGAAAGTGGAAGCGTTCTTAGGCCTGCAAGGCGGGGCTAAAAGTCCAATGCCTGATTATGCAAGCATAAACGGCTTTTCTGATATTTTGCTCCATTACATCATAATAATAAAATCAGGTTTTTATATGAATTAAAATCAGTTGATAACTGATTAACAGTAGTAAATTTTTAACAATCTTAAATAATCCCCAATATATATGAATAAGTAACAGAATAAGTGGAAAACATATTAACATCACAAGCAATGAGTGCATAAGTGTAGTGAGCAGCTTGGTTATTATATTGTGCATTATATGTGCAGAATGGAGGTTAATATGGATAAGCGTAAAAAGAATACAGTAAAGATTGTGTCTACAGTTATTTCGCTGGGAATAATTGCAGCGCTTATTATTGGCGTTGTTTCAGTCATAAAAAGTGTCAATGCCAACAGAGGGGGCAATAATAACATAGTCAATCTGAATGAAACCGAAGAGAATGTTGCGATAAAAACAGAAGATGTAACCGATGAGATAGATGAGCTGGGAACAGAAGAAATACTACAGGAGGCCAATGCAAGAGGCAGAATGGCAGAGGACAGCGATATATCTGCAACTGAAAGCACAACAGTTGCAGCTAAGGCTGATAAGGAAAATGTGACAGAAGAACCTACAGTTCCACCAACAATGTCATCAGAGGAGGTTATGGCGGAGGCTATGAAGAGCTTTTCTTTTGATGAGAGCAATAAGCTTGCATGGCCGGTATTAGGACATATTACTCTTGATTACAGTATGGATGAAACTGTGCTTTTTAAGAGCCTTGGTGTATACAAATGCAGTCCTGGAATTATTATAAGCTCAGAAGTAGGAACTAATGTAGGAGCTGCGGCTTCTGGAATAGTCACAGACGTTGCAGAACTTTCAGAGACTGGCACAACAGTGACAGTTTCAATCGGTAATGGATATGAAACAACAACAGGTCTTATAGAAAATGTTAATCTAAGAAAAGGTGATAAAGTTGTTGCAGGCCAGCTTATAGGTACCGTGGCAAGCCCTAGTGCATATTATATAGAAGAAGGTCCTGGAGTGTACTTTAAGCTCACACAATATGGAGAACCTGTCAATCCTGATGCATATTTTGTGGAGTAGAAAAACTAGCGCCTGCTTTAACATTATACGTTATAACAATAGCTGAAGTATCAGGAAGCTGCTGATATATGGTGTAATTCCTATCCCCGGTAACATGCCACAGGTCTGGCATAGCTATATTATCTATATACGGTATAGCAGGCGCTTTATATATAATTTTTTAATTGTAGGATTGTGTATCACGGAACAATCCGTAGGCATCAAAGTTGGGGAATTTTGACCCCGACATCATTGTATAATACCAGATAAAAATGTAACTTAAGAATGAAGAGAACACTGCTCTACAAGTTCCATAATTATAGGTATGGCATTGCTTTCTTTGCTCTTTGCCATATTGTTAATGTAAGAGTGTCTGTTTTCATACAGTTCATTAACAGCATTTAAAAGAGACTCAGGTGTAAGGTCTTCTTCAAATATAACACTTGAATATCCGTGTTCTTTAAAGGACTTTGCATTAAGTATCTGGTCGCCACGGCTTGCATTAGCAGATAGCGGAATTAAAAGATTAGGCTTCTTTAAAGCAAGCAGTTCACATATAGAGTTAGCGCCTGCCCTTGATATGACAATATCACTTATGGAGAAGAGGTCACGCATCTGCTCGCTGATATATTCAAACTGCACATAACCATTAATATTATTAAGTGAAGCATCTGTTTTGCCTTTTCCACAAAGGTGTACAACCTGAAACTTCTTTAAAAGTTCAGGAAGAATTTTTCTTACAGCTTCATTTACATGGACAGCACCAGTACTTCCGCCAACAACCATAATAATAGGTTTATCTGGTGTGAAGTTACATAATTCAAGTCCGGCGAGTTTGTTGCCAAGAAGAAGCTCCTGTCTTATAGGAGAACCTGTAAGGACGGCCTTATCTTTAGGAAGATACTTGATAGTTTCAGGAAAGTTGCAGCATATACGTGTTGCTTTTCTCATGGCTATCTTGTTGGCAAGTCCAGGTGTCATATCGGATTCATGTATTATAACGGGAATGTGCTTATGACCCGCTGCAAGTACAACAGGAACAGACACAAAGCCACCCTTTGAAAATACTATATCAGGCTTAATGCGGCGCATAAGCTTTCTTGCCTGAAAGTAACCTTTAATAACTCTGAAAGGGTCGGTAAGGTTCTTAAAGCTCTTATATCTTCTTAACTTTCCGGATGATATTCCATAGTAAGGTATATCAAGACTTTCAATCAGACTTTTTTCAATTCCATTGTATGAACCAATATAGAATACTTCATATCCAGCCTCTTTAAGGCTTGGAAGCAGAGCTATATTAGGTGTTACATGACCAGCAGTTCCACCGCCGGTAAGTACTATTTTCTTCATTATTAATCCTCATTTCCGCGCACTCATATGAGGTGCTTACATTTTATGTGCAAATCTTTCCTTAAAGCTGCAATGCTTACATAAAGGCTCTACAGCGTATTTATTATGAAAACCTTTGATGAATTCGACACTTCGTTTACACTCAAGAATATCCTTAAGCGGGGTGTCAAATATATTGCCAAGCTTCATAACACCGTTGCCATCAAGACAGCATGGAGTTACAGTGCCATCGCTTAGTATAGCGATATGTGTTCTAAGCCCTTGACAGAAGCCACGCTCATTACAGTAAGTGCTGTTAAGCTCAGGCCATTCAAAAGGACTTTGGACATTGACATATAAATGTTTTTTTATTGTACAGTTGCGCTTATTAAAAAGTGTTGGTTCTTTTTTGGTATTCCATAGTCGCAGGGATATTTCGGTTTCTGTCTTTTCTAATATCTCTTCACAGGAATAAAAAAGCTCATTAATATAGTTGTCCATATCTATGCAGTCGTTGTCATCAGCACTGTGCATAGATACATTTATCTGGTGTACAGGCTGCTTTATAAGTGTGTCAAGCTTCTTATAAAGCAGAGTTCCATTAGTCGTTAAGTTGACTGTCATATTGGCATCACTGCACATTGAAAGAATAGTTTCAAGTTCAGGATGCAGCATAGGTTCACCTTTTACGTGCAGATAAATGTAATTCGTATACGGTTTGACTTCATCAAGAATATGTCCGAATTCTTCAATCGACATAAAGTGAGGTGGACGTTTTGTTTCCTGACAGAACGAACACTTCAGGTTGCAGGTGCTTGTAATTTCTATATATATTCTTTTGAAACGGCTTACTGAACCCATATTATCTCCATTCCGCAGGTAAAATTAATTTATAGTAAAGTATTTAAGAGTAACTATTAATATGTAATCTATAAATGAGCAGATACACAAAAATGCACAAAAATAATTTGTTTTTGTTTGTACCTTAGATACATTTCAATAGATTATGAAAAATCTGCTTTTTAACACAGACATACTTATGCAATATTCTAAATTTGCTCATTTATAGATGCAATTTCCAAATCAGCTTATGGTATATAAATAAATTTATTCAGGGTTAATTTGTAAGTTGCAAATTATAATAAGTATTGCTGTACATAATAATAGGTTACATTAGTTAGCTTTTGCAAGATACTGCTCAAGTGCATTGGCAAGCTGGTCAGGACATGATGTTGGCTTAAAACCGCACTTAATGCCTTTCATACGCTTGATAGCTTCGTTGACATCCATGCCTTCAACAAGAGCAGCAACGCCCTGTGTATTACCAGAACATCCTCCCTCAAACTTAACACCAGTAACTTTATTATCAACTACATCAAATTCTATAGAACGTGAGCACACGCCTTTTGTTGTATACTTCATAATTATATTCCGCCTTTCTGTATATTAGATATTAATTATTTACATCGTTATATATTAACATGATGTAAGGTGCGAAAGGTCAAAAAGTCTTTCGTGCTTGCACAATAAGACTTTTGAACTTGAGACCTTTACATCTTAACATTATAAAGGATAACATACAAGAGAGGATTATATGAATTGTAAAGCAGACATTTATTTTTCAGATGGCTTAACCAACAGTCATGCGAAGTAGGACGGAAGAGCGCAATAGCGCGGATTCGTGGGTGTAGGGGCACATAAAGTGTAGATATGATATGTAAAGCGTCTGCTTTGGCGGTTTTAGTTCGTGAGTGTAGGGGTAGATAAAGAGTAAATTCTCATATAATATATATTTTTTATTACTATACTTCAGATATAATAAAATAAGGGTATATAATTTAAGAAGTTGAATAGAAAGATTTACTGTGTTAGTATAATAAGCGCAGAAAAAATGAAGCAGGGATTTATTTTTGAGATGGTTTGACAAATGAATAATCATATTAGGCGCAATGTATAATAATGTTAGTGCGAATTTATGAGTATAGAGCCAGAAAAGAGTAAATCAGTACATAATATTTAAAGAAAAAGGATGGTATAATCATGATAGGTATTATAGGAGCGATGGATGAAGAGGTAGCCCAGATCGTGGAAGTTATGCAGGTTGAGCGTGAAGAAAGCAAGGCTTGTATGACATTTAAGGCTGGAAAGCTTAATGGTAAGGATGTTGTAGTTGTAAGGAGCGGAATTGGTAAGGTTAATGCTGCTGTATGCACACAGATATTAGTAGATGACTTTAATGTGGATTATGTTATCAATACAGGAATTGCAGGTTCTTTAAAGGCAGAGATTAACATAGCAGATATTGTTATATCAAGTGATGTACTTCACCATGATATGGATGCAACAGGCTTTGGATATCCTTTAGGACAAATTCCAAGAATGGAAGTATTATCATTTGAAGCAGATAAGAAGCTTATAGAGCTTGCTGATAAAGCCTGCAAAAAGGTTCTTCCAGAGATAGGAACACATATCGGACGTGTTGTCAGCGGCGACCAGTTTATATCAGATAAGACAGTTAAGGAAAGAATATCATCTAACTTTGACGGATATTGTACAGAGATGGAAGGCGCAGCCATAGCACAGGCAGCTTATCTTAACAAGGTTCCATTTGTAATCTTAAGAGCCATATCAGACAAGGCAGATGACAGCGCAACAATGGATTATCCTACATTTGAGAAGCAGGCTATAGCTAATTCGGTTAAGCTTATTAAGGAATTAGTAGCTACAGTGTAATGTGCGTTAGCAATGAACCGTGCCAGATAAAAGCATAAAAAAGAACTGTGCTTGCACAGAGTTATTTTTATGCTTTTGTCGGACAGGGTGAATGCCCGACAGTCTAAGAAAGCAGGGGGGTCTTGGACTTGCATTGCTGGTAGATAATCTAAGCTATAATTAGCGCAAAAGAAAAGGGAAAATTATAAAAATAAGCGGGGTGTGACACTTACACTCCGCTTATTTCACATTGTCCGTCTGCCACTTATAATAACATTACCAGATATTATAAGTGGCAGCCACCAGACATCAGTTTAATTATATTTATTATATATTGAGTAATTCACTATAAACTTTAAGTGCTCCGTCAGTATCATGTGCAAGCACGCGCTTAGCAAGCACCTTTCCAAGCTGTACACCTTCCTGGTCGAAGCTGTTTATATTCCATAAGAAGCCCTGGAACATAATCTTATTCTCAAAGTGTGCAAGAAGAGCACCAAGAGTTTCAGGAGTGAGGGCATCACCTGTTATTATGCTTGAAGGTCTGCCACCCTTGAAGTTCTTGTTAAGATTATCGTCGGACTTTCCGCAGGCAAATGCAACAATCTGGGCTGCTACATTGGCACATAACTTTTGCTGGCTTGTGCTGTCCTGAATAGTAACATCATTTTCAAGCTGGCTGTTTCTAAAGCCGATGAACTGAAGAGGAACAATGTTAGTACCCTGATGTAAAAGCTGATAGAATGAGTGCTGTCCGTTAGTACCCGGTTCACCAAATATAACAGGACCTGTAGGATAATCTACCGGCTCACCAAATCTGTTTACAGACTTACCGTTAGACTCCATATCAAGCTGCTGTAAATGAGCTGGAAATCTGCTTAAGCCCTGTGAATAAGGAAGTACTGCTGTACATTCATAACCGAGTACGTTGCGCTCATATACGCCGATGAGGGCATCAAGCATTTCTGGATTCTTGAGTGGGTCGCTGTTCATAGAAAGCTTGTCTTCCTTGGCAGCGCCATCAAGAAATGCTGCAAATACTTCTGGTCCGAAAGCAAGTGATAATACAGCACCGCCTACAGAAGAGGTAGAAGAGAAACGTCCTCCGATATAATCATCCATAAAGAATGCATCAAGGTAATCAGAGCTCTTTGCAAGAGGTGAAGTTTCGCTTGTTACAGCAATCATATGCTTTGCTGGGTCAAGACCTGCCTTCTTTAAAGCATCCTTAACAAAAGATTCATTAGTAAGAGTTTCAAGAGTAGTACCTGACTTAGATACAAGTATAAATAATGAATGTGCAACGTCAATAGAAGCAAGTACTGCTGATGCATCATCCGGGTCAACATTACTTATGAACTTAGCCACCATCTTGAAAGAGTTATTCTTCTTAGCCCAGTTTTCAAGAGCTATGTACATCGCACGAGGACCTAAGTCACTTCCGCCGATACCTATCTGTACTACAGTTGTAAACTTTTCGCCGGCAGTATTGGCAATCTCACCGCTATGTACCTTATTGGCAAATTCAGCGATACGTTCCTGCTGTGTCTTATAGAAAGTTCTCTTGTCAACGCCGTCAGCCTCTACAGCTTCACCGAGCTGGCCGCGTGTCATATGGTGAAGAACAAGTCTTTTCTCACCAGTGTTTACAACTTCGCCGTTATAAAGAGCTGCAAACTTATCAGCAAGCTGTGCTTCATCAGCAAGCTTTACGAGCTTGTCTAATACATCTGAGTCTACCTGCTTGGCAGCATAATTGTAGTTAAGTCCCTCTGCCATAGGTATGTTAAAGCTCTTAACCCTGTCAGCGCCAGACTCTCCAGACATAGCAGATACAAGGTCTACGGCTTTAGTATCCTTAAGCCCCTTAAAAGACGCAAGTGTATCTAGATTGTTCCAATTAATCATAAATATATATCCTCCTTTTAATCGTACAAATATTATAATAATTATACTATTATTATTTGTCGAAAACAAGGAAAACAGGCTATGTTATGTAAGAAAAAACACGTTGAAAAATATATATTGTGGAAGTATAATGTTGATAGAAAAGTTTTGTAATACATATTACTAAAAGTTGAGGCTTTTAAGAAATGGAGGCAGCTTATGAAAATACTTATGTTAGACTCATCTACATATGGTGATGATGTCAATATTGACAAGTACTATGAACTTGGAGAGGTTAAGAGTTATTCCACAAGTACAAGAGAAGAGGCTCTTAAAAGAGTGAGTGAGTACAATCCGGAGGTTGTTATTATCAATAAGATAGTGGCTGATAAGGAATTTATTGATGCAGCGCCGGTACTTAAGATGATAGCAGAAACAGCAACAGGATATAACAATATTGATGTAGCTTATGCAAAGGAAAAGAATATAAGAGTAGCCAATGTTGCAGGTTATTCAACAGATTCAGTAGTCCAGCACACATTTGCGCTTGGATTATATCTCATAGAAAAGATGAGTTATTATGATGATTATGTTAAGTCAGGTGAATATGCAAAATGTCCGATTTTTTCACATTTTTCAAATGTATTCCACGAACTTACAGGAAAGACATGGGGTATCGTAGGACTTGGAACTATAGGCAAGGGTGTGGCTAAGATTGCAGCTGACTTTGGATGCAGGGTTATATATTATTCTGCGAGCGGCAGGACACAGGATGTTCCTTATGAAAGAAAAGAATTTGATGAATTTTTGAAAAAATCGGACATCGTGTCTATACATGCACCACTTAATGATAAGACTAATAATCTTTTCGACAGTGCAGCATTTGATAAGATGAAGACAAGTGCGATACTACTTAATCTTGGACGTGGTCCTATAGTTAATGATGCTGACCTTGCAGATGCGCTTGATGCCGGAAAGATAGCCGGTGCAGGACTTGACGTGCTTGGAAAAGAGCCTATAGAAGCAGACAATCCGCTTCTTAGAATAAAGGACAGCACTAAGCTTGTTATAACACCTCATGTTGCATGGGGAACAGTTGAGGCAAGAACAAGGCTTATGGATGAAGTGTATGAGAATATCGTTGCATTTACTAAGGGCGAAAAAAGAAATGCAGTAGAATAATGGCGGTTTGAGTTGTTTTAAGCTTGCGTGAATTATAGGATAATGAAGCAGGATGAACATAATAAATGTAATTAAAATGTCTTAAAAAGGAAAAAATCTGGAAATAACGGGTTTTAGAAGGAGAAGAATATGCAGATATTATCAGTGAATGATGATGAATTCAGAAAGTATGGACGTGTTGTAGATAATGTAGATTTTACAGCACTTATAGAAGAATTAAAGAGGACACCAGTTCCAGCAGGCGTTGTGTATGAACCAGCAGTAAAGGAGCTTGAAGCACTTCCGGTAAGACTTGATATATCACAGATTGTATACGGGGAAATGCCAGTTCAGATAGGTTACTGCAATGGACATAACAGCAAGCTTAATGCCCTTGAATATCACAGGGACTCAGAGATTAATATAGCTGCTACAGATATGATACTTATGCTTGGACTTCTGACAGACGTAAGTAAGGAGCATACTTACGATACAGCCAATGTAAAGGCATTTTTAGTGCCAGCAGGAACAGCAGTTGAGGTATATGCAACAACTCTTCATTATGCACCTTGTGGTGTGGATGGAAATGGTTTTCAGGTTGCAGTAGTGCTTCCTAAAGGAACTAATTATCCGCTTACATCAAAGCATACAAGAGTACATAACAACATTGCTGAAAGTGAAGATGCACTTCTTGCAGCTGCTAATAAGTGGCTTATAGGACATGCGGAAGGTGGACTTGATGATACTGCATTTATCGGGCTTAAGGGAGTAAACCTTGATATTAATGAATAAAGGGTTAGTCCTCTTCGATAACCTGTATCTCCATATATGAAAAATCAATATCGTCAATAAAGTTATCGCTTGTAAAGCGTACTTTAGAGTGGCGTTTGAAGTCTGCTATATTTGAATCGAACCACATAGGCTCGCTTAAGTCAAATTCATAGCAGGCTTCTTTTATGCCATCAAATATTTTTCTTGTTCTGTTAAGTTCGGGGTCGTCATTGACAGCGACCATATCTTTAATCATATGATTGGAATTATCGAATAATTTACACCATAATCTGAACATCGTTGTATTTCCTTTCTGCTAATAAAATGATGTTGGGGTCCCAAGGTCATTCACCCACTTATGAGCAAGCTCGTGTGTGTTTAGACCTTTTGACCATGGTATCATAAAATAACTGTATCATAGTTGGGCCTTTGACCCTAACATAATAGCATTAATTAATTACAAGCTAACATATTTTAAGTATTTTTGTAGGTAGCCACGCAGAGTTATTAAGCTGCATTATGTTACAAGCTAACATATTTTAAGTATTTTTACAAGTTTCCTGCAAATTTTATGTATTAATATGAGTACAATGTGTGTTATAATCAATACATAAGTTTAACGTGAACAATATAAAATCATTGAGACAGAAATGTGGGCTTCATAAGTTCTGCTGGCGTAAAAAGTAACAGGGAATGAAGATTTACTATATTTATATCAGGAAAGGAAGGGCAACAGATATGATACGAAGGAAAAGATTAGTTTCATCTATCATGGCAGGTGTTATGTCGGGACTGCTTGTTGTTGGAAATATAGCAGCATTTCCGGGTAATATTATGGCGCAGGAGGATGATAGTATGCAGGTAAGAAGCATTTACACAGCAGTAAAGGATATTAACAGTGACGAGGATAATTATAAGTCACTTGACGAGAGTGACCCAATAGAGTTTGGTGGCACTTATATTAAGTATAATTCGCAGACTATAGAGTTGTCAGAAACGGCGATATATCTGGACGGTTCGCTTTCCGATGAGATTGCGGACAAGTATCCATATGTATACAACGATATCACAAAGGCGCTGGGAAGTGAAAGCTTGAAGCAGGGAACAGAGGAGAGTCCGATGACAGTATATGTCGCACCTTATGTATACTGGATAGATGACCCGGCAGCGACAGATACCATGCAGCCTGATAAGACTTACGGAGTTCCTTATGGAATGATTATTGATAGTGATTATCTTACTATAGAGGGACTTACAAAAGACCCATATAATGTAGTGTTTGCAGGAAACAGAGGACAGTCACACGCTTCTAATGGTAACTATACGATGTTTAGGTTTAACTGTAAGGGTGCGCTCACAGTTAAGAATATTACCATAGGTAACTACTGCAGCGTTGACCTTAAGTATCCGCTTCTTTCAGAGTTAAATGTTGACAAGAGAACATCAACTATCACACAGGCACAGCTTGCAGATATGTCTGGTGATAAGATGTTTGCAGATAATTGTAACTTTATCAGCCGTCTTAATCTTGACCCTATAGGTGGCGCTTTACGAAGCCTTTACAATAACTGCCACTTTGAGAGCACAGATGATGCGATTAATGGTAATGCAGTGTTTGTCGGCTGCGACTTTGATTTCTATGGAAACAGACCTTTGTATTCATCATACAACACAGGTTCTACATTTTTAGGATGTACATTTAACAGTGTCGTCTTAAATGTCGAGGCAGAGCCTATGCAGTATTTCACAAAGGAAGGCGGAACAATAACAGCAGTAGACTGCGCATATAAGAGTAATTTCAGTATTCCTTTCGGAATTGCATGGACAAAGTATCCAGATAAGTCACTTAAGTGCTATCAGTACAATATAACGCACAATGGCGAAAGCATCATTATAGCAGGAAAAGATGCTGCTGAAACAGTTGATATGACCGGAAAACAGGTGCTTAACGCATATAGGATAGAAGATGGCGGCAAGGTATATTACAATACTTACAATCTGTTAAAAGGCAGTGATGACTGGGACCCACTTGATGTTAAGGATATAGCAGTAAAGAGTGGTGCGGACAGCATAGCTACACAGCTTAATATAACAAGTACAGCGGATACTATAGAGTCGGGAAGTGAAACAGCCACACTTACGGCAGATATCAAGTACTTCTATGGTGACACAGATACAAGCCAGAAGATTACTTACAGCGTTGCAGATGAATATAAAGCATATGTTTCAATAAAGGATAACAAGGATGGAAACTGTGTAGTAGAAGGTATTAATAATGAGGATGAGGCTAAAGAGGTAATTATTGAAGCAGCTACAGAGAGTGGTTTGTGTGCAGCAACTGCCATAACAGTTAAGCCAAGCAAGCTTACGGCACCTTCATGGACAAAGCTTCCAGAGGTGATTAATAATGGTGATGGCACACTTAAGGCTGATTATAAGCTTAACCTTGGCGACAGGGCAGATATGTCCGTTATCAACTGGTACAGATGCAGTGATGCAAATGGAAGCGACCCTGTATTAGTGGCAGTGTCAACTATGGATAATCCTCAGTATACATACACGCTTACAGCAGGTGATATAGGATATTATATCTGTGCCACGGTTGCACCTAAGAATATAAGAAGTGACTCAGGCGATGCGATAAAGACGGTATATAGCGAGGCAATAAGTGCAAAGGATATTAAAACAAAGAACTATACAACAGATTTCTCAGACTTCCCAACAGTTAAACAGCCAGAGATTAAACCGGGCTTCTGGACTGTAGATACTTACAGGCCAGCCGATACAGAAAGCTTTGGAAGCTGGAAGGGTGAGGACACTGATACCCCTTGGGTATACGGTGAAACTGGTAATGGTTCAGTAGGTGCAGGAATATATCAGGGAACACAGGGCTCAAGACTTATGTATACACCAGTTGAAGGTGAATATGGTGATATGACTGTAAAGCTTGTTGCAGACCCAGCCAAAACAGCAGGTCAGGGCTTTGGTAGTGCAGGACAGTATATGGATGTATGCGTTAAGTTTGATACTTCTACACTTACAGGCTATGCATTAAGAATAGTAAGGACAAAGGCAGCTTCAAACGCAGTAACATTTGTACTTGTAAAATATGATAACGGCAATACATCTTATATATCAGATGAGGTTATAGCATCCTGCTTCCTTACTGGATGTGAGATAACCTTAAAGGCAGAGGGCGGTAAGCTTACAGCACACGTAGAAACACCTACAGCACAGCTTGCAGACCAGGCAGCAGCCGGATATGTACATGTGGTTGACTTAACAGCAGATATAGATGCCAATGCTTATGGAGGCGTTGCTATACAGCACACAGGAACAACAGGAACAGGCGGATGGCAGAATTCAACTATGCTTCACAGCTTAAGCATAGAGTGGGCTGGTGATACTAACCAGAATCCGGTTGTTAAAGAGGATGCGGATAATTCTGCTACAGATGGTACTACAGTTTCTGATTTGACAACAAAAGGAAATGCTGATACAGACAGCACAGGTTCTACAGATAATTCCTCAGGTACTGTAAAGACAGGCGATACATTACATATGGGATTATATGCAGCACTGTCTGCGGTAAGTGCAGCAGTAGTTTTTGGACTTGGATATGTGTGTATAAGAAAGAGAAGAGGCTGATTTTATGATACACATTCTTCCTTAGTTCTGGATTATATGTTATAATCACGAAAGATTAGCATTTATGGACAAAATACTTTTTGCTCCGTACATCATAATATATGCTAATGATTACACCAATGCAGCCATATATGTTATATGCAGAAAATGGAGGATAATATGAGTAATGATTATACAGATAATCCAGGTTCCCCTAAAAAACATAAAAAAAGATTACATATAAGCTTTTTAAGTATCAGTCCTGTTATAAGTATTGTTATAATAGCAGCACTTGTGATAGCTCTTATTTGCACTAAAAAAACGGCTTCAGTAAGTTATCAGACTGACGGAAAAGTAACACAGCTTGGTTTTGAAAATATTGGTGAGCTTGCCACACAGTCGGTTACAACGACTTCTGTGAGAGTTGAAACCAAGGATAGAAAGCTTTTTGATATATCTATACCATTTACTGAGTCGAAGTACATATATACATATAACACTAATATTAAAGCAGGTATTAACTTTAGTGATGTTGTGTGGAATTTTGGTGATACAGAAGATACTAAGAATACTATATATGTGCAGATTCCAGAAGTTAAAGCACTTTCCTGTGAGCTTGACCTGGACTCATTTAAAGTGCTTCATGAGAGCACAAGCATATTTACACCTATTACACTTATAGAACATAACGATGCGGTTAAGCAGCTCACAGATGATGCATTAAGTGATGCTATAAGTAATGGACTTTATGATAAGGCGCTTGAGAATGCGAAGACATTATTATCTTCTTTTATATATCAGGTATGCCCGTCAGACCAGTACAGCATTGTGTTTTCAGAGGCTGCTAAAGAATAATGATATAGTTGAATCTGACATTTAATAAAATAATAGAAAATATTCCCTTGCTTATGATAAAGAAGCATGAAATTGGGGAAATTTTTATCTTTGACCTTATTCCTGACTAAAATAACTAGGAAACCGCCCCATATCTGAATGGATGTCCAGATATGGGGCGGTTTCCTGTAGCTATGTACAATAAAATTATAGAAAAGTATAGGCGAGGTTATTATATGCTCTTAAGCATATAATCGTATACTAATCCATGTTTACATTAAGATGTCTTGGAAGACCATCAACCATGATTGGTGAAAGTTCAGCCTGAATCAATGGTCTGATATAGTGAATAAGGTCTTCTGTAACGAAATCATCCTCTGTAATCCACTCAAGTGGAACCTTCTTTTCGATGTTAGCAATCTGATGAACATCATGAGTTTCAGTAATGCACATATATGGGTCATCAGAAACTCTCTTAAGTACTACAACCTTACCAGTTTCACCTTCAAATGCAGCCTTAACAGCAGCACCACCAACGTTGAAAGCTTCTGTGATATCTGTACGTGATGTCATATGTGCTGCACAACGCTGAAGTGTAGATAATTCGATAGCTCTTGTCTTGATACCAAGTTCAGAACCCACTTTGTTAGCAAGGAACTTAGCAGAACCAGCTAACTGCTTATGACCGAAAGCATCAACAAACTCTACATGCTCTGAAAGTTCGAATACATATCTTCCGTCCATAACCTTGATACCTTCTGAAACAGCGATAACCATTGAACGACCCTTAGAAGCTATCTCCTTAACTCTTTCAAGGAAGTGGTCGATATCAAATACCTTCTCTGGAAGATAAATAAGGTCTACGCCTTCACAGTCTTCGCCTCTTGCAAGTGCAGAAGCTGCTGTAAGCCATCCGGCATTACGTCCCATAATCTCAACGATAGTAACTGTTGGATAATCATAAACAAGACCATCACGTATAATCTCTTTCATAGTTGCGGCAATAAACTTGGCAGCACTACCAAAGCCAGGAGTATGGTCTGTAACTGCAAGGTCGTTGTCGATAGTCTTAGGAACACCCATGAACTTTATGTCGCTTCCGATAAGGAGTGCATAATCAGAAAGCTTCTTGATAGTATCCATTGAATCGTTACCACCAATATAGAAGAAGTAAGATATATTGAGTTCTCTAAGGATTTCGAAAATCTTCTCATAAGTTTCTCTGTCATCTGAGATTTCAGGAAGCTTATAACGACATGAACCTAAGTAAGAAGAAGGTGTTCTTTTTAAAAGGTCAATATCGATATCAGTCTTAATCTTCTCTGAAAGGTCTACATACTGCTTATCAAGAAGCCCTTTAATTCCGTGAAGCATACCATATACCTTATTAGCTCCTCTGTCCTTTGCTGTCTTAAATACACCTGCAAGACTTGAATTGATTACGGAAGTTGGTCCACCAGACTGTCCTACGATAACATTTCCTAACATAAATGTCCTCCAATTAAAATAATAAATAATAATAAAAATATGAATCAGAATCCCTCGTGACTTCCAATTCATTATGAATATTTTATTAAAATAATATTAACATAATTAAGCCAATGATACAACTGAAATGCGTTGATAAATTGAAGAAATTCATTAATTTGTTAAAGTTAAAGCACATATGAAAATAATTTGAAGAATACTTCGATATATAGTAGAAACTTTCAAAAAATTTGTAGTATACTGTGTGTAAGCCAAGCCGTGCCAGACGAAAGAATAAAGGAGCGCTTGTGGTGGCACAAAGCGCTTATTTATTCTTTCGTCTGATAGGGCGCAGCCCGACAGTTCAAGAAAGCGACAGCTTTCTTGAACCTGCACGGCGAATTAGCGGAAGTTAAAAAAGCTAGCAAAGCGCGAATATTGCAGAAGAAAGTCAATCAGACAAAACAATAAAAAAAGAAGACAAGGAGTAATACAATATGAGTAAACAGACATGGAAACCCGGAAATATGCTATACCCAGTTCCAGCAGTTATGGTAAGCTGCCAGAGAGGTGACGAAAAGCCCAATATTATAACAGTTGCGTGGGCAGGAACAATATGTTCCGACCCTGCGATGGTGTCAATATCGGTGAGAAAAGAAAGATACAGCCATAATATAATAAAAGAGTCAGGTGAATTTGTCATAAACCTCACAACTAAAAGACTGTGTCGTGCAACCGACTATTGCGGTGTGAGGTCAGGAAAGGACACAGATAAGTTTGCAGATATGCACCTGACACCGGAAAAGTCAGTCAAGATAAACGCACCGGCTATCAAAGAAAGCCCTGTCAATATCGAATGTAAAGTAAAGGACATCATAGAACTTGGAAGCCATGATATGTTTATAGCAGAGGTAGTGGCAGTTAATGTCGATGAATCACTGCTTGATAAGAAGGGAACTCTTCATCTTGAAAAGGCCGAACTTGTGTCATATTCACATGGTCAGTACTATGCATTGGGCGAACATCTTGGACGTTTCGGATACTCAGTAAAAAAGAAATAATAGACTGAATATTTGTATTTATAAAATATATATAAAACCTTTTTAAAGTACTGAAAAATGCTTTACAAATAAATGTATGCGTGGTAGTATAAATTTGTTACAAAAATGTTACAGAATTATTACGGGGATTAATTCTGTTATTGATACAATATATTGGAGGAACGTATGACACGCATCACAAGATATGGTAGAAAGATAAGAACTACATTTATCTCAACTATGTTTGCGGCTTGTCTTGCAATCGTGGTTGGTATTCCATTTGTTTCCAAAAAGATGCTTAACAATGAGGTTGGATATTACAGCATATCTATTCAAGGTACACCTGTTGGGGCAGCCAATACAGAGGAAGAGGTTAATGTTGCGCTGGCGAATGCGAGATTACAGTTAAGTCAGCAGCTTGATGATTATGTATATATGGACTGCGATGTCCAGATTGACAAGGAAAACAGGGCGATAGCACAAAGAATGTCAGAAAAGGAGCTTGAGAGTTCTATATACAGCCAGCTATTTGATTGTATAGTTGATGTAGAAGACCAGCTTGCATACACCGTAAGAATAGGTGATTATACAGTCAATCTTTCATCCAAGCAGGAAGTAGAGGAGTTATTTACAAAGCTTATACAGCCATATAACAGGGCAAGTGAGTTTGAGCCTGTTATTAAGGCAGACCCGGCAGCAGACGGAACATATATGGTAGCTATAGAGAAGAATGAAGAGACTACAGTTCAGGATACACAGATAGTTGCCTCATTCTTTGAAGACAGTGAAAGTTCTAATGGTGAGAGCAAGAAGACACCTGACGAAATTCAGGCTATAGGTTTTGCACAGGATATATCAGTCAATGCAGTATATGCAGATAAAGTTGAATTATCAACAGTGCAGGATGCATATAATGATATAACAAAGGAAAGTCAGACTAATACTTATTATATTGTTAAAGAAGGAGATACTCTTTCACAGATAGCAAAAGACCATGATATGTCTTTAGATGACCTGTTAAAGCTCAATAAGGATTATGACGAGGATACAGTTGTAGTTCCAGGAAATGAGCTTGTTATAACAGTGCCCAAGTCAGATATAACAGTTATTACTACAAAGCAGCTTTCATATGAGGAAGATTATCAGGCAGAGCCGCAGTATATGGATGATAACAACAACTATAGAGGAACTAATTATGTACTTAGTGAGGGTACTACAGGTCATCGTTCAGTAGTTGCCACAGTTACTTATGAGAATGGCAAGGAAGTTGACAGACAGATAACTAAGGAAAATGTTACAGTAGAGTCTAAGCCGGCAAGAATAGCGGTAGGAACACTTACTCCTTCCGCATATATTAAGCCAATTAATGGTGGAACATTTTCATCAGGATATGGTTTAAGGGATGGAGAAATGCATTATGGTGTGGACTGGTCATGCAGCATAGGAACTTCTGTAAAAGCAGCAAGAGATGGTGTTGTAACAAGAGCAGGATGGTATTCAGGTTATGGATATTGTGTAGATATACAACATGAGGATGGCAGTATCACAAGGTATGGGCATAACAGCCAGATTACTGTAAATGAAGGACAGCAGGTAAAGCAAGGTGAACAGGTAGCTCTTAGTGGAAGTACAGGTGACAGTACAACGCCACATGTGCATTTTGAAATATGGATAGATGGCAGAAGAGTTAATCCACTTGATTATGTGAACAAGAATTAAGGATGCTTATGAATTAGGGGCGTGGATATGCAATCCATGCCCTGTTTTTAACTGAATATCGTTGACATAATAAAAAGGTATGATATAATCATAAAGATATTGATTTGAATATCAACATTATTTATAATAATCAATTATGAGTATACATTGGTAATATATTTTTGAGTATTGATGATTACTTATGATATATTTGGAATATAATGATATATATGATGTTGGTGCCAAAAGCCACCAGCTATGATGCAGTATATATAGCTGCTATGTATATAATATTTAATATAGACACTATATATGATATCAGCGGCAGAAGTTGTTTGGAATATATGATTGGACTTTGTGGCAGGATATCATAATATAATGTGAGTGCCAGAAGTGAATCTGGAGGCTCACATTATAATAAGATTGAGAAACTAAAGTGATAGATATAATTAAGTAAGTGATAATTGAGGTGCGAAGTATGGAACAGTATGTTGTCAAAGGTGGAGTGCCACTTTGTGGAGAAGTGTCCATAGGTGGAGCTAAGAATGCAGCACTTGGTATTCTGGCAGCAGCGATTATGACAGATGAGACAGTAACAATAGAGAATGTGCCTAACGTAAGGGATACAAGAGTATTGCTTCAGGCAATTGAGGGAATAGGCGCAAAAGTAAAGTATGTATATAATAATACAGTTCAGATAAATGGTGGCTCTATATGTGACCTTAATGTAGAGTATGAGTATATAAGAAAAATAAGGGCTTCTTATTATCTTCTTGGAGCACTTCTTGGAAAGTATAACGAGTCCAATGTTGCACTTCCGGGTGGATGTAATATAGGAAGCAGACCGATAGACCAGCATCTTAAGGGATTTAAGGCTCTTGGTGCAAAGGTAGATATAGACCACGGAGTTGTGAGTGCCAAGGCGGAAAAGCTTGTTGGCGGACACATATATTTTGATGTAGTAACAGTAGGTGCCACGATTAATCTTATGATGGCTTCATGTATGGCAGAGGGAGAAACTATCCTTGAAAATGCAGCTAAGGAGCCTCATATTGTTGACGTTGCCAACTTCCTTAATGCTATGGGCGCTAATATAAAAGGAGCTGGTACAGATGTTATAAGAATAAAGGGAGTACCAAGACTGCATGGATGTTCATATTCTATCATTCCTGACCAGATAGAGGCAGGTACATTTATGATGGCAGCAGCAGCTACACATGGCGATATTGTTATAAAGGATGTTATACCTAAGCATCTTGAGTCTATAACGGCAAAGCTTAATGAGATGGGATGCGAGCTTATAGAGGGTGACGACTGGATAAGAGTTATAGCACAGGGAGAGGTTGGAAGTACTAATGTCAAGACACTTCCATACCCAGGTTTCCCAACAGATATGCAGCCACAGATAGCAGTTGCGCTTGCGCTTGCCAAGGGTTCAAGTATGGTAACTGAGAGCATATTTGAAAACAGATTCAAGTATGTAGATGAGCTTAACAGGATGGGAGCTAAGATTAAAGTTGAAGGTAATACAGCCTATATAGAGGGCGTGGAGCATTTTACATCAGCACAGCTTTCAGCTCCCGACTTAAGAGCTGGAGCAGCGTTAGTTATTGCAGCACTTGCGGCTGACGGTATATCAGAGATAGATGATATAGAGTATATCCAGAGAGGATATGAGGACTTTGAAGGTAAGCTTTCAGCACTTGGCGCGGTTATTGCAAAGGTTGACTCAGAAAGGGAGCTTCAGAAGTTTAAGTTAAAGATAGGTTAATGAATGTGCATCTATATGAGTTGCAAGATATAGCTATTAACAAGAATGTATATTAAAAATGCATATTTAATAAGATAAGGACTGCGGAGATTATATATATTTAGTATTATGATTAAGGCTGGATGTTAGACAGCTTGCTTTATAATATTGAATATATAATGATTTTCGCAGTTTTTATATATTTTTATCTTTTTTTTACAAATATTATGTTAAAATGTGTTAAAATTAAATAAGTTAACTGATATAAGTAAAGATGATTAAAGAGTCAAAATACCATTGGATCCTCATATCATATATATGTACAGAACAAGACATATTTTGGCATAGATGTATCAGAATAAGAAAAATTCAATAAAAAATATGTGAATACGCAGGAATGGAGAGTATATGAAGTTAAAAGATAAGCTGAAAGTTTCGTTCTGCGTTATGGTTGTACTTCCGGCGCTTATGCTTTGTGTGCTTGTTGTAGGTATATTTAAGATACAGTCAGACAGCATATGCAAGGCATATAACGTAGAGGGCGATACGGTACTGCTGTACTTTTACTCACCTATGACGTTGTTTGGAAGTATTACTGATGATGTGTATGAACAGATAAAAGAGCAGGCAGAGGATAATCCAACCTCATTTAACAACAGGGCATATCTTGAGTCTTTAGGTAACACTCTGGATGAAAGACTGTCAAAGCTTGTTGTAAGAAAGAATAATAATGTGACATATAACTCAACTCAGTATTCTAACACAGAACTTGCCAGAATTCTGCCAGAATATGAAACAGATGAGAATAATGTTACAGATGTTGCTACATATAAAGGTGGTGCATATCATAGTCTTATAAAGCAGGTTGATTTTTCTGATGATTTAGGTAACATTTACAGTGTATCGATTATTACATCGGTTAAGCAGAGCGTGCCACAGATAAAGCAGATGTTATGGCAGCTTGCTTTTATTATAATAGTGATACTTGTAGTTACAAGCCTTATACTGAACCTGTGGATATACAGTTCTATTATAAAGCCGGTTAATAAGCTGAAGCTTGCAACAGACAATATTAAAGAAGGTAACTTTGACTTTGAGATGCCGAAGGTTCCTAATAACGAGATTGGAGATGTATGTAAAGATTTTGAGGAAATGAGGCTTATCCTTAAGAAGTCTTCAGAGGATAAAATACAGTCCGATAAGGAAGAAAAAGAGCTTATAAGAAATATTTCGCACGACTTAAAGACGCCACTTACAGCTATTAAGGGTTATGTGGAGGGCTTAAGGGACGGAGTTGCAGATACTCCGGAAAAGCAGGCAAAGTATGTTAAGACGATAGCTAACAAGGTTAATGACATGGATAAGCTTATTGATGAGCTTACGATATATTCAAGACTTGATGCCAACAGGATATTGTATACATTTATAAAGCTTAACATATCTGATTACTTTGATGACTGCTGTGATGAGATAGGAACAGAGCTTGATGCAGCAGGCATAGAGCTTAACTACAGAAACCACATAACAGAGCCGGCTATAATTGTAGCAGACCCTGAACAGTTAAAGAGAGTTATCAATAACATAATCAGTAATTCTGTCAAGTATATGGCAGAAGGAAGAAAGGGAAAGATAGATATAGACCTTTATGATGAGGGTGATTACATCCATATTGTTATGGCGGATAACGGAAAGGGTATAGCGGGCAAGGATATTTCAAGAATATTTGAAAGATTTTACAGAACTGATGAATCCCGCAATTCTAAGCAGGGCGGTAGCGGAATAGGACTTGCCATAGTAAAGAAGATAGTAGAAGACCATAAAGGCAAGATATGGGCAGAGAGTGTCGAGGGCGAAGGAACCACGATGCATCTGAACTTCCTTAAGTATAAGGAAAATGAACATCAGAATTAAGTAAATATTAAAATAAAACCATGAAAGGGAAATGTATATGAGTAAAGTATTAATAGTTGAAGATGAAGAAGCAATCGCAGATATTGAAAAGGATTATCTTGAGTTAAGCGGTTTTACTGTAACTACATGTAAGGATGGAACAAGCGGTCTTGCAGAGGCACTTGACGGGGATTATGACATATATATTCTTGATGTTATGCTTCCTGGCATAGATGGCTTTGAGATATGCAAGAAAATAAGAGAAGTTAAGAACACACCTATTATTATGGTATCTGCAAAGAAAGAGGATATCGATAAGATAAGAGGCCTTGGAGTTGGTGCTGATGATTATATGACTAAGCCTTTCAGTCCAAGTGAGCTTGTTGCAAGAGTGAAAGCCCACCTCTCAAGATATGAAAGACTTGTAAACAGCGCGCAGCCTGAAAATGATATTATCGAGATACGTGGTATCAAGATAGATAAGACTGCAAGAAGAGTATTTGTAAATGGCGAGGAGAAAGTATTTACAACGAAGGAATTTGACCTTCTTACTTTCTTAGCAGAGCATCCTAATCATGTATACACAAAGGAAGAGCTGTTCAAGGAAATCTGGGATATGGATTCTATCGGTGACATAGCTACGGTTACAGTCCATATCAAGAAGATAAGAGAGAAGATTGAACTTGATACAAGCAAGCCTCAGTATATTGAAACGATATGGGGCGTTGGGTATCGGTTTAAGTTGTAAGATAGAGCGTTTTGATAAAATATGAAAAAATTATTGGAAGTAATGAAAGCTGACAAGTGGATGACTGCTATTGTGATAGTTACGCTTGTTATTATTATATTAGGTTGGTCAGGAATGCTTTGTTTAGGGCGTGTTCAGGGTAATTCAATGATGCCTTCATTTCTTGATGGCGATTATATTATTTTATCTAAATGGGTTACACCTAAAGACAAAGATGTAATTATACTTGACACATCAAAGATACCTGAATTTGAGCATGATGTACCTGAAATAATTAAAAGATATTATGCTGACAAGTCAACAGATGGATATTATGTATTAGGTGATAATACTGATGCATCTTATGACAGCAGATATTTTGGCGAAACTCCTAAAGATGCTTTTGTAGGAGTAGTTTTATTTAAGTTCAGGATGTATCATTTTGGAAAACGTTAACTAACAGATAGTCATGTTCACGCGCGAGATTTGTGCCTGCGCACACTTGACACAAACCCGTTATGCGCGAAAAAGTGCGCAGAAATGAGGATTATTATGATTATAGAGAAGAAATATTTTGATGCAGAAGAAATTAAGAAAGCCAATGCAATGAATGACAAGACAATGGCACCATTAAGAAAGATACGTCTTGCAACAACAGACAGTAATAAGTATTATGCAAGAGCCGTGCTTGTGGCTGACAAAGAGAATATACTTACCGGAGAGCTTTTTTTCCGTCCTGATTATCAGGAGTCGGGCGAAGGACTTGCATATAGTGAGGTTGTTATTAAAGAAACAGCAGATGTAGAAGAATATTTCAAATGTCTTATTAAGTTTGAGGGTTATGAGGTACTTTCAGAAGAATATGGTGAAGACCGTATGATGATGCAGTATGAGCAGTTAAGCCTTCAGGCAAATAAGCTTCTTTTTCTTGAAAGCAGGGACTAAAGCTCGATAAATAGTGGATAGATAGCTAATTCGTCAGCTTATTTTACAAATAAAACGACAAAAGGATTGTAATATGCTCAATATAGTGTATGAAGACAAGAATAAGATTATATTAAATAAGCCGGCAGGACAGTTGTCACAAAGTGGAAAGTCGTTTGAGGTTGACCTTGTAAGTGAGGTGCTTGCTTACCGCAAATCAAAAGGTGAAGAGGCTTACGCAGCTATAATAAACAGGCTTGACCGCCCAGTGTCAGGGCTTGTGCTTATGGCTAAGAATAAGAAAGAGGCGGCTAGGCTTTCTGCACTTATGCAGAAGGAGTCGCTTTGTAAACATTATCAGGTGCTTGTATGTGGAAAACCAGAGTCAGATGAGGGTGAGCTTGTTGATAATCTTTTAAAGGATGCTAAGAATAATGAGTCGTCAGTTGTTCCTAAAGGAAAGACAGGTGCAAAGGAGGCACGTCTTTTTTATAAGCTGTTATCATATGACGAGGAAACGGACATAGCAAGACTTGATATTCATCTTATAACAGGAAGACATCATCAGATAAGAGTGCAGCTTTCATCAAGAAATATGCCAGTCATTGGCGATGGAAAGTATGGTGGTGAACGTGCTTTGCAGGCAGTAAGGCAGCTAAAGGGCACACGCCTTAAGAGAGGCTGTATCGCACTGTGCGCTGTCAGCCTTACAGTTGACGGCAGGACATATGAAGTGTCACCGGGATTTTAGGATATTTAAAATAAAAAGTACTTTAAATGTATATGCTTAACACCTCTGTGGAATACTTCTACGGAGGTGATTATTTTATGTGCCGGTATGGGAATAATGGTTATGGTGATAATGAAACTGCCAATAATGAATATGGCAGGAAGCTTAAGTATCTTGTTGGGATAATTATAATAACGCTTGCAGTGTATGTGAGCTTTAAATACCTGCTTGTATATGTCTGGCCTTTTGTGTTAGGTGTTCTTGTCGCGCTTATTGTAGAAAAACCGGTCAATAGTATATCAGGCTGGATATATAAAGGTGTAAGAAAGAACAAAGATAGAACAAGGAAAGATAAAGATGAAACAAGGAAAGATAAAGGTGGAATAGAAGGCAGTGATAATAGTGGTAGAAATAATGATATAAATAAATGTCCTGGTGACAGAAATCATTATAGTAAAAATAATATAAATCAGAATGATAAAAGTAGAAATAATGCATATAAAAACGGCATGTATCAGAATAATGCCAGGTCTTATAATGAGCATAAAAGTAACGATAAGAAAAATAAAAAACATCCCGAGCACCGAATAAAAAGCATTATAGCAACAATTATCATGTCTGTTATTACAATTATTATAGTAGTGCTTCTTATACTCGCAGTTATAACGGGTGCGAATGAGGTCAGCAGCTTTCTTAAAAACTGGGATTATAATACGATAGGAATAAGGCAGCAGACAGCAAGAATATGTCTTCAGACGGACGAATTCCTTGGGCTTGAGGGAGGCTGCTGTCTGGACACGCTCATAATGTGCGGGCGTAAGGTGGCAGGTATAATGCCTGAAAAAATATTTCATATATCAGTTCCAGTTATAAAAAATGTAGTTATAGTTGCAGGCGGACTTGTAGTAGGCTTTATATCGGTCATATATCTGTCGGCGGATATGAATGAAGTGAGATTGCAGGTGCGTAAAAGCGTATTTGTGGAAGAAATATATATGCTGTGGGGTGAAGTGAAGCGGCTTATCAACATTTACTTTAAAGTAGAATTAAGAATTATGCTTATAAATTCGCTTATAAGTATGGCAGCATTTTTTATAATAAGAAGTCCTTATGCGGTAGTGCTTGGAATTATTGTGGGTATAGTTGATGCGCTACCTGTGTTCGGAACGGGAACTATACTTATTCCGTGGGCTGTGTTTAATGTGATTATGAGAAACTACTGGGCGGCAGGAGTATCGCTTGTGGCATACGTGATAACATATTTTGTAAGAGAGATTATGGAGTCAAAGTGTATGGGTGACAGACTAGGAATATCACCATTTGCAATGCTGGTTATTATATTTGTTGGACTGCTTGCCTATGGGATACCTGGATTTATCACAGGACCGGTGAGTTATGTCATAATAAAAGCTTTAGTGGGAAGGCTCAGAGATATTATGTGGCATCGAAAATGAAGGGGAATTTCACTGACATTATCTAAAACTTTTATTTCCAAGTAATAATACTAGAATGCAAATTTTGATTGTGGAGTGGGAAAAAGTTTCCAACAGGTTTTTGGCGGATAATTAAAATTTCCGTTTTGGTTAGTTGTGGATTATAATAAATGCCTTGAAAATAATCGGTGGAAATGTTAGACTATTACAGATTATGTGAGTTTGTAATGTATAATTAACGGTCATTGATAATTAGTTGACTTTATTGCATAATTACAGGCTTATGGCACATTTAACAGGAAGCGCGCACAGCGCAGGAATGAGGTATATTTATGGCAGAGGATAAGAAGTTAGTAGAAGCGATTACTTCCATGGATGTAGACTTTGCACAGTGGTACACAGATGTATGCAAGAAGGCAGAGCTTATGTCATATTCAAGCGTTAAGGGATGTATGATATTCAAGCCGGCTGGATATGCAATCTGGGAGAATATAAAAAATGAGATGGACAGAAGATTTAAGGAAACAGGAGTAGAGAATGTATATCTTCCTATGTTTATTCCGGAAAGTCTTCTTGAGAAAGAAAAGGACCATGTAGAAGGATTTGCACCAGAAGTTGCATGGGTAACTTACGGCGGACTCAATCCACTTCAGGAGAGAATGTGTGTAAGACCAACATCTGAGACACTTTTCTGTGATTTCTACAAGGATGAGATACAGTCTTACAGAGATTTACCAAAGGTATATAACCAGTGGTGTTCAGTTGTAAGATGGGAGAAAGAAACGAGACCTTTCCTTCGTTCAAGAGAGTTCTTATGGCAGGAAGGACATACAGCACACGCAACAGCAGAGGATGCAGAGGCACGTACACAGCAGATGCTTAACCTTTATGCAGACTTTTGTGAAGAGGTACTTGCTATTCCAGTTATCAAGGGACGTAAGACAGATAAGGAGAAGTTTGCAGGTGCAGAGGCTACATACACTATTGAAGCACTTATGCATGATGGCAAGGCACTCCAGTCAGGAACAAGCCACAACTTTGGTGATGGATTTGCAAAGGCATTCGGTATACAGTATACAGACAAAGATAACAAGCTTAAGTATGTTCACCAGACATCATGGGGAACAACAACAAGACTTATCGGCGCTGTTATCATGACACACGGTGATAATTCAGGACTTGTGCTTCCACCTAAGGTTGCACCAGTTCAGGTTGATATTATTCCTATTATGCAGAAGAAAGAAGGCGTTCTTGATAAGGCATACGAAGTAAGAGATGCTGTCAAGGCAGCCGGTCTTAGAGTTAAGGTTGATGATACTGACAAGAACCCAGGATGGAAGTTCTCAGAGCAGGAAATGCGTGGTATCCCGGTAAGAGTTGAGATGGGACCAAGAGATATCGAAGCTAATCAGGCTATCGTTGTACGCCGTGATACAAGAGAAAAGATTACAGTAGCTATAGATGAGCTTGCAGTTAAGCTTCCAGAGATACTTGATACTATCCAGAAGGATATGCTTGAGAGAGCAAGAGCTCACAGAGATGCACATACATATGTTGCAACTAACTATGATGAGTTCAAGGAAACAGCAGCTAACAAGCCAGGCTTTATTAAGGCTATGTGGTGTGGTGAGCAGGCTTGTGAGGACAAGATTAAGGAAGAAACAACTTGTACATCAAGATGTATGCCATTTGCACAGGAGCAGTTGAGTGATGTGTGCGTATGCTGTGGCAAGCCAGCTAAGAAGATGGTTTACTGGGGTAAGGCATATTAATCTGAGTTGATGAGATGAGTTATAGCTATTTTTATAATGGTGCTATAACGCAGAACTATAATATATAAGATAATGGCTTAAAAAGCTGGATTATGTTATAAATATTATAGATACAATAAAAGCAGAGAAATACACTGGAGGAAGGTGTGTTTTTCTGCTTTTTATTACGTTAATTCCCCTCATATTTCCACACAAGGGGTTAAGGAATATCCGTAAGCAACCGATACATTAATCATAAAGAAATAAAAGCAAAGAATAAAGTAATGATAAAAGCATAGCTTTATGATAGAAAGAGAGGCGGTTAGTATGCGTATAGATGCTTATAATGCTGTCAGCCAGGTGTATAAGACAAGTGCTTATGCCAAGGATAAAAGTATTGCAGTAAAGAAGACTGAGAAGGATAAGTACGAATTATCAGATACAGCCAAGGTATACAATACAGCCAGAACAGCAGTTAATGAAGCTTCAGATGTAAGACTTGATAAGGTCAACGACATCAAGGCACGTATGTCAGCCGGAACATATAATATAAGTTCAGAGGCAGTAGCGGATAAGATGCTTGAAAGCATTTCAACATTAACATTTTAATATAACAGGATATAGAAGATAAGAGATATACATACAAGATATAGGATGTATATTAACATTACACGCAGACGGAGGGAGCAGAATGGCAAGCTTAATAGATTGTTTAATCGAAGATCTTACTAATGAGAATGATGGATATGAGAAGCTCCTTGACTTATCTAATGATAAGACATCTGCGATAGTCAGCGGAAATGTTGAGAAGCTTCAGGAGATATTCATAAGGGAGCAGAAGCTCATAGAAGAGATAGATGTATATGAAAATAAAAGACAGGAAGATGTCAGGGATATATGCAATGTGCTAAGACTTCCATATGAAGAGATAAGAGTTGAACATATAGTCCAGATACTTGAGAAAAAAGCGAAAGAGCATGATGCTCTTCAGGACATATATCTTAAGCTTAAAAGAACACTTAACCAGCTGACGGCGGTTAATGAGAATAATAAGCTGTTACTTAAAGAGTCTATGGATATGATTCAGTTTGAATTAGATCTGGCTAAGAATGCGGTGTTAAAGCCACAGACAGGTAACTATGGAAGAACAGCTTATGAGGAAGCGGAGATTACTGGTGCAACGGGTTTTGATGCCAAGCAGTAGTTGATAAGCTTGAAAGAATAAGATAAGTGACATATGCAAGTGGTGTATATAAGGATATATAGAGGCAGTTAAAAGCTTGCAGCAGAATATAAGCATAATCTGAGGAAAAGGATTGATACAGATTAAGGCTTGTAATACTAATAAAGGTAATAAGCTATATTTACATATGCTTTTTGGAGCAGATTAAGAATAGCTATCAAATAAATAAAAGATAATATAAGAATCACATTTTCAAAGGAATGAATTGGGATACTTAAGCAATTATTGGAATTAATGTTTAGGATCGTTCTTTGAGGATGTGATTTTTAAAGTGGAGGAACTATGGCAAACGGAATGGCATCGCTGATGGTTGGCTCCTCAGGACTGAGGTCAGCACAGACAGCACTTAATACAACAGCACATAACCTTTCCAATGTAAATACGCAAGGGTATACAAGACAACAGGTAACATTTACAGATACGACATATGCTAATGTATTCAGCAGCAGTATCGTGCCTGGCAAGTACGGACTTGGTGTAGATATAGGAGCAATAAGCCGTGTAAGGAATGATTTTATAGACAGGTCATATAGAACTGAGTATTCAAGACTGGGCTTTTATGAAAGTCAGGCAAATGCAGTGTATGAAGTGGAAGACTGGTTTGGTGAGATGCAGGGAGTTACATACCAGCAGCACATAACAGACCTTTATAACTCAATAAATGAGCTTACAAAAAACCCAACAAGTACAATAGCAAGATCCTCTCTTATACAGAATGCAACAGCATTTATAGACAGATCGCAGGCTATATATTCAGGACTTAAAGATTATCAGATAACGCTGAACACAGAAGTCAGCAGTATGGTAGATAAGATTAATGAACTTGGACAGAAGATATATAGTCTTAATAAGAGTATATCAAAGGTCGAGGCAGGAGGAGTTGAGCGTGCCAATGATCTTAGAGATACAAGAGACCTTGCACTTGATGAACTGAGCCAGTACCTTGATATCGACTATTATGAAACAACAGATGGACAGATTATCATATCAGCTGAGAATATTCCGTTTGTATCAAAGAGCGAAGTAAATACTATGGATGTAAGACAGGAAGGTCAGTATGGACTGCTTATACCAGAGTGGCCAGCATATGAAAAGGATGTGTTCAGCTTTGAAAAAGCAGCATCCAATGCCAACAATAATGATAAAGGAAAGCTTAAAGGACTTCTTGTTGCAAGAGGAACTATAGATGTGAATTATCAGGATGTTCCTGTTATGCCGGATAAGTCAGATTATGACCTTACAACAGCAGAGGGTATGGCGCAGTATAACAGTGCTATGGATGATTACCAGAAACAGCAGGATTACTACAATAAGTATATAGAGCCTTCAGCTATCCTTAGTGCTATAGCAGGCTTTGATAAGCTTGTAAATGGTATAGTGACAGCCCTGAATGATGTTTTATGTCCTGAAAAGGAAGTCGAAACAACAACAGAGATGACAGATGATGAGGGTAATCCTCTTCAGGCAGATAAGTATGTATATAATGCTTCACAGTATGGACGACTTTATGACAGATTCGGTAATGTTGTTGAGGGAACTGACAATGGAGATGGAACTTATAGTTATACATCGGGAGAAAAGCTGTATATAGATGAACAGCATACAACAGCAGAAGATATAGACAGCATGACATATCTTATTCTTGATATGGACAAGGCTGGCTTTGGTACAGATGAAGATGAAACTGTAGGTGTTGAACTTTTTAAGAGAAAAGGTACAGAAAGATACATAAAGATTACAGGTGAAGATGGCACAACAACATATGTAAGAAATAACCTGAATGCAATAGGTTATGAAATAGATTATACACTTGGCAATCTTTTAGTTAATCCTGAAGCTTCACAGAATGTTGGAAAGATACCTCTTTCAACCATTCATGGAAAAGAAGACTTTGCAAAGGCAAACGAACTTATAGATACATTCAGCAACAAGTTCGCCTCACTTAATCCACAGGACTACGCAAAGGCGGATTTTAATACTTTTTATAATGATTTCATAGGTGAGTTTGCTACGATGGGCAGCGTACTTACAAAGTTCGTCAATAACCAGACAACTATGGTAAACGGCTATGATAATCAGAGATTACAGACATCAGGTGTATCATCAGATGAAGAACTTCAGAAGATGATTAAGTATCAGCATGCATATAATGCAGCATCAAGATATGTAAATGTTGTCAGTGAGATGATGGAGCATTTGTTAACATCATTAGGAGCCTGATGATAATATGTTGCAGAGGTAAAGGGTCAGAAGATCATTTTGTGTCTGCACGACAGACTTAACTGAAGAAGTAATAAAAGGCTATTATATATGAAAAGCTGCGAAAAAACGGCAGAATGGAGAAAAAGATATGGCATCTACATTTTTTGGCTTATCAATATCATACAAAGGATTACAGGCAGCGCAGACATCTATAACGACTGCGGCACATAACCTGTCTAATATAAATACTAATGGATATACAAAGCAGACAGCGGTTCTTCAGGCTTCAGATGCTTTAAGAACATTTTCAACATATGGAACTATAGGTTCTGGTGTTAACGTTGTTGAGATTAATCAGACAAGAGACAGTTACTACGACCAGAAGTACAGAAATAATATGTCTAATTATGGACAGTATGAATCTAAGAATAACTATATGACACAGATAGAAGATTATCTGAATGAATTCATACTTAATGGTTTCTCAAAGGAATACAGTAACTTCTTCTCAGCAGTAAACCAGCTTACTATAACACCAGGTGATGAGTCGGCAAAGAACCAGCTTATCAATAATGCAAAGAGTATGTCAGATTATTTTAACACTCTTTCAACTAACTTAAGAAATGTGCAGACAGATGCTAACAATGAGATAAAGGATACTGTAGATCACATCAATACACTTGCACAGAATATAACAGCGCTTAACAAGCAGATTAATCAGATAGAAGCATGCTATGGTGATGCTAACGACTTAAGAGACCAGAGAAACGCACTTGTTGATGACCTTTCAAAGTATATTGATATAACAACAAGTGAGGAGCCAATAGAAAACGGACTTACATCATTCCAGATAACTGTAAATGGACAGTCACTTGTTCATAACTATAATTATAAGAAACTTCAGGTTGTTGCCAGAGAAACTCCTAGAAATGATAGTGATGCAGCCGGATTATATGATGTACAGTGGACAGATGGCAATCCATTTAATATATACAGTTCATCACTTGGTGGACAGCTTAAGGCTCTTGTTGATATAAGAGATGGCTGTAATGGCGAGATAGAGTCAGTGGCAACTAATGAAGATGGTTCCTATAAGCTTGATAAAGACGGCAATATTATTACAGAAACTAATCCTCAGGTTGAAGATAATGTTAATTACAAAGGTATTCCTTACTATCAGACACAGCTTAACCAGTTTATACAGACATTTTCTGAAGCTGTTAACCAGATATTTAAGAGTGGATATGTGTCAGATGCCAGTACAGAGGATGAGGCTAATAAAGGTATTCCACTTTTTGTTGTTGGTGGAAGCTCAGGAAAGCTTACAGCATCAACAGTAACAGTAAACAGTGAACTCCTTGAGGATTCTAATAAGCTTGCAACTAAGACAGAGGTAAGTGATGGAGAAGGTAATGCGAGCATTATGGAAAAGCTTAATGCACTACAGTCACAGAAAATATTTGATGGTGGTACAGGAGCTTACTTCCTTGAAAGTATTGTCAGTGATATGTCTATAGATGCAGGAAAAGCTAAGTCTTTTCTGTCTAACTACAACAATATGAAGACAACTATCCAGAACCAGCGACTTTCAGTTATGGGTGTTGATACGGATGAAGAGGCAATGGATATTATGAAGTTCCAGCAGGCATATAATCTTAACTCAAAGATGATGTCAGTTATGAACCAGATATATGACAAGCTTATCAACCAGACAGGATTATAATAAATGAAGCTGAGAGGATATATTCAGTAACAATGGACAGATACGCTATTATAACAGCAGTAAATATGGAGGCTGTGATAAATTATAGCGTAATAAACATGATGTTTATTGCAGAATAAAATTATAAACTAACAGTATATCAACATGAGAGGTGGAATATATGAGAGTTACTAACCAGATGATGATAAACAGCTCTATAGCCAACATTCAGGCTAATAAGAGCCAGATTAATACAATGGATACACAGTTATCTACACAGAAGAAGATAAATAAGCCTTCTGACGACCCTATTATAGCCATACGAGCATTAAGATTAAGAAGCAGTCTTGACCAGGTAACACAGTATGTAGGAAAAAATATACCTGATGCTTCATCATGGCTTTCAGTTACACAGGATGCACTTGACCAGGGCTATGATATAGTTTACCAGTTATATGGCTACTGCAATCAGGGCGCTTCAGATTCTTATTCATCTTCTGAACGTAATACTATTATAGAATCGCTTGATGAGTTAAAGAATTCTTATTATATACAGGGAGATGTCGACTACGCCGGAAGATATGTATTTACGGGGTATGCTACAGATAAGCCGCTTACATACCAGTCAGATGCGGCGGCAGCAGATGTGGATTATACTATTACACAGAAGTTTGACAGGGAAGGCATATCTGAAAAGAAGGTATACACTAATGCATATACTAATGAAGATATCATTAACCTTAATGTAAAAAAGGATGCCAACGGCAACATAATAACACCTAATGTTACAACAGTTCACAGGGTGCAGCTTGCTTATTCAGAAGTGGATGAAGATGGAACATTTAAGATTACAGATGCAAGTGGCAATGTTGCAACAGTGACAAAGAATGATGATGGAACTGCTAATGTAAGTGTTGTTGACAGTCAGGGCAATGCGATAGCTTCGCTTGATGATGGAAGCGGTAATCCTGTTAATATAACATTTACATCTGATGACAACTATGTGCCGGGTGATGATGAGATAACTATCAACACACAGCTTGGAGAAGTGCTTCTTGGTGAAAATGTATACAACAATACATACACTAACAACTCATTTTCAGTACAGTATGATAAGTCTAACTTCAAGAAGGGCGATGTTAACCCAACTATGTACTTTGACTGCGTAGACAATGTTACTGGCATAGTATATCAGAAAAAAGATGAAGATATTGAATACAATGTCAATTTTACACAGAAGTTAAAGGTTAATACACAGGCAAGTGAAAGCTTTAATATATATCTTGGAAGAAATGTAGATGATATTATGGCGGCTGTTCAGAATACCATAGACATTGAGAATCAGATTAAAAAAGTTGAGAGCATGAAAAATGAGGAAAGATATTCTAGTACAGAAGACCAGAAGGCTCTCGATGACATACTTGAGGGACTTAACAAGCAGAACGACCTTGCAAAGGACCAGATGACAAAGGCATTTGAGAAGGGTATCGGACAGATGCAGGGCTATCAGGAACAGATATCGAATGCAAAGGCCGATGTAGGTAACAGAATACATAGACTTGACCTTACAAAGTCAAGACTTACAGAGCAGAAGACTAACTTTACAAGTCTTAAGTCAGAAAATGAAGATATCGACCTTGAGGAGGTAGTTGTAAACTATACAGCAGCACAGCTTGTATACAATGCAGCGCTTTCTGCGGCAAGTAAGGTTGTACAGCAGACATTGCTGGATTTTATAGGTTAAAATGTGTGTAAGCAACGAGCAGTGCCAGACAAAAGCCTGATAAAGAACAGCGCTTGCACAAAGTTATTTGTAAGGCTTTTGCCTGATAGTACGAACGACCGACAGTTAAAGAAAGCAGTTAGCTTTCTTTGACTTGTACGGCGGAGTAGAAAACTGTTTCACAAAAACAAGGAGGCAAATATACCTCTCCTCACCAGAGAGGTTCGGATTTTTGCTTCGCAAAAACAAGGAGGCAAATATACCTCTCCTCACCAGAGAGGTTCAGATTTTTGCTTCGCAAAAACAAGGAGGCAAATATACCTCTCCTCACCAGAGGGGCTCGGATTTTTGCTTCGCGAAAACAAGGAGGTATATATGCAGGTTAACACTAAGTGGTTTGGGACTGTAGATATTGATGATAATAAGATAATTACATTTGACCTTGGAATAATAGGCTTCGAGTATTGTAAGCAATTTACACTGATATATGATGTGGATAAGGGCGATGAGGCTGCTATTATGTGGCTTCAGTCACTTGATGAGGCGGCTCTGGCACTTCCGGTTATGAAGCCTGAGTATATCATGAAGGGATATGACCCTGTAGTTGAGGATGAAATTCTTAATAACCTTGGTGGAGATATTAAGAACGCTAACCTTGCAGTATTCTGTACAGTTACAGTACCAGAGGACCTTACTAAGATGACAATTAATCTTAAGGCGCCTATTATAGTCAATGCAGACACATTAAAGGGTGTACAGCTTATAGCTGATAATGAAGATTATGCTGTCAAATATCCTATATACAATATACTTAAGGAAAGGCAGGGTGAGTAGTATGCTGGCGTTATCAAGAAAAAAAGATGAAGCAATCATCATCAATGATGATATAGAGATTACTGTTATCGAGATAAAAGGTGATCAGGTAAAGCTTGGCATCACAGCTCCAAAGTCCGTTCCTATATATCGTAAAGAAGTATATGTACAGATAAAAGATGCTAACAAAGAAGCCGCCTCACAGAAGATAGATGTGGCAGCACTTAATAGTCTTTTTAAGAAGTAAATACAAATCCTTAACAGTGCGGGTAAGGGCAATTTCTGAGTATGGTATTATATTAATAATAGGCATATATTTAGGACTTGGGTGTTATTTTTTTGCTTTGCCTTGCCGATATAGGGTTTAAGAACTGAAAAGCTGAAGGTATAGTTATGCGGTCGGGAGATACCTGTCAAAGATGATATATTAAAGTGATATATACATATGCGGGCAGATAGATACGAATATTTATAGCGGCTATATTATATAGAAAGAAAAGGACTTCTCTCTAAGGCTTAAAGTTTAATATTAAAGATACATTGTTATACACGCACACGGAGGTGAAAGATAATGGGAATTGAAAAGATAAGTGGACAGGCAGGATACCAGAGTCAGGCAGTGCAGGCAGCACAGGCAAGTAAGGTAAATGTCCAGCCATCATCAGAAACTAATAATTCGCAGGATTCAGTAAATAACTCAGCACATACAGCAGCAGTTATGCAGATAAGTTCTTCACAGAAGGCTAACACAGATGGAAGCAGCAATGGTGCCGATGTAAGTCCTAAGCAGCAGGAAGAACAGCAGCAGGCTTCTATTCAGAAGCTTAAGGATATCCAGAAGGTTATTAATCATAATACAGTGGCAGAGTTTGGATATAATGAACCTACTAACCGTATTACTATTAAGATTAAGGATAAAGATACCGATGAAGTAATTAAAGAGATACCGTCGGAGAAAGCATTGGAGATGCTTGCAAAAGCGTGGGAGCTTGCGGGTATTATGGTGGATGAGAAGAGATAGATAAGAGAGTATATTATGCAAGGTAGTTTGCAGAAATAAGAGATATTCACATAAAGATTGGAGGTATAATAAATATGCCAATAAGATTATCAGGTATGGTTTCAGGTATGGATACAGAATCACTTGTAACTGCACTCGTATCAGGATATAAAGTTCAAAAAGATAATCTTGTAAAAGCACAGACAAAGCTTTCATGGAAACAGGAAAAGTGGAAGACTATGAATACGAGTATATATAGCTTCTACAGTGGAAAGCTTTCAGCAGGAAGATTATCTAATGCATACAGCCTTAAGAAGTCAACAGTATCTAATTCAACAGTAGCTACAGTAACAGCAAGCTCAAGTGCGGTTGCAGGTACACAGAGCCTTAAAGTAAAGAAGCTTGCATCATCAGGTTATCTTACAGGTGGTGAGGTTACTGCAAAAGACAGTTCTGCCAAGATTACAGGCTCATCGAAGCTGTCTGATATAACAGGAAGCACATCACAGGGAAGTGTTACACTATCAGTAGATGGTAAGAGTACTAATATAGAGCTTACAGAGGATATGACTGTCAACCAGTTCGTTGTAAAGTTAAAGGATGCTGGTGTGCAGGCCAGCTTTGATGAGAATAATGCGAGATTCTTTATAAGCTCAAAGACATCAGGAGCAAAGGGAGACTTTAGCCTTACAGCTAACGATACCGCCGGAAATGATTCGCTTAAGAAGCTTGGCTTATATGTAAGTCCGAATAAAGCTTCAAAGGAATACGAAGAATGTGATAGACTTTCCAAGCTGATAGATGGCAACGCTGAATATAATAGTGAGCTGGAATCTATGTATACAAAGGTGACTGCTGATGAGGTTGCTAAGAAATATGCTGACCAGTATAATGCAGCAAAGAAGGTTGTAGATACACTGAAAAGCAGTGATACATGGGGAACAGCCAAGTCAATTGATGATGTAAAAACTAGTAGAGATCAACTAAAAGCTGATATAGCTGCTAACGCAGATTATAACAAGTATAAAAAAGCAAAGACTAATTCAGACGGAAGTACAGTTAAAGATGAACAGGGCAATATTATATATGAATATGATACAGAAGCCATGAAAAAAGACAATGAAAAACTGTATAATGAGTACGCTGAAGACACTAAGAAGCTTGAAAGCTATAATTCTCTGATTTCTGACTATACAAAGAATCAGGAGATTATGGATAAGCTCTATGACAATGGAAATGGTTATATCACATTAAACAATGATACCAAGGAAGCAGTAGCAGATGCATCTAATACTAAAGTTGTAGAAGAGGTTAATAATACGAATACTGATTCCAAAGCAAAAGCCAAAACACTGCTTGATAATAAAATAAATGCGGCTAAAGCATATGTAAAAGAAGCAGATGCAGCGGCTTCTACATCAGCAACAACAGGAGCGGCTTCAGGTACAACAGCCGCAGGCTCATCAACAACTGGTACTACAGGTGCAGTACGAATAGTAGGAGTGGATGCAGAGATAGAGCTTAATGGTGCGAAGTTTACTAACAATACAAGCACATTCTCTATCAATGGTCTTACTATCCAGGCTACAGCAGAAACAAAGGACGATGAATCTGTTACTATAACAACAGACACAGATGTAGATGCTATATACAAGTCTATCAAGGACATGTTCACAGAGTACAACAAGCTTATCAAGTCTATGGATGAGGCTTATAACGCAGACAGCTCTAAGGGATATGAGCCTTTAACAGATGAAGAAAAGGATGCTATGTCTGATAAAGAGGTTGAGAAGTGGGAGACAAAGATTAAGGATTCGCTTCTTAGAAAAGATGATACACTAAATAGTGTTGCCAATACATTAAAGAATGATATGGCGTCATCATTTATTATTAATGGCAAGAGCTATGCGCTGTCAAGCTTTGGTATATCAACACTCGGATATTTCGCGTCAGGCGAGAACGAAAAGGGTGTGTACCATATAGATGGTGATAAAGATGATACAACTACATCAGGAAACGAAGATAAGCTAAGAGCAGCTATTGCAAGTGATCCTGAGACAGTAGTTTCGTTCTTCTCACAGTTATGTACCAAGTTATATACAGATCTTGGTAACAAGATGGCATCATCATCTGTAAGCAGTGCATACACGATTTACAATGATAAGCAGATGAATACACAGTATTCAGAATACAACACAAAGATAAGTGATGCTGAATCAAAGGTATCAACATGGGAAGATTACTACTATAGTAAGTTCTCAGCTATGGAGTCAGCACTTGCTAAGCTCAATTCGCAGTCATCTTCTATGTCGGGACTTTTTGGAAGCTGATAATATCGATAAAAGCTTTGGGGAAAATATATTTGAACCTTAACATTATATATAAAAATATACATGAAAATATAAGTAAATATATAATAATATTATTGAATTTATTGGTAATTAATGTATAATATTACCTAGAATGATTCGTTTATGTTACATTGTGTTGCATTGCATATAATTTAACATATGACATGTAATAAACATATGTATTATATGTAATGCACACAATATTGATAAATACAAGGATGTATGAACATCAGGAGAGGATAAGCTATGATATATAATCAGAATATGGCTCAACAGTATAATCGTAATAAGGTGTTAACTGCATCACCAGCAGAGCTTACACTTTTACTTTATGAAGGAGCTATTAAGTTTTGTAATATAGCAGCAGTTGCTATAGAAAAAAAGGACATGGAGAAAGCTCATACTAATATTGTTAAGGCAGAGATGATTATAGAAGAGTTTCAGGCTACACTTAATCATAAGTATCCAGTAGCAGAGGATTTCGATAAGCTTTATAAGTATATATATGGATTACTTGTTGATGCAAACATGAAGAAAGACCTTGAGCTTCTTGAAAAGGCAACAGATGAACTGAGAGGAATGCGCGATACATGGAAAGAAGTCATGAAGCGCGCAGGAAGTAAATAAGATATTGATTTTAAATAACTATTATAACACAACTATTTAAGAAGTAATGTATGGTAGTTTAAGATTATAAAGTTGAGGATGACTATGGAAACAGAGAATTATCTTCAGATAATGACAAGCAGTCTTGAAAAGAAGAAAAAGATATTACAGGACATAGTTGATTACAATGTTGAACAGGAACGTATTGTTATCTTAAGAGAGTTTGATGGTGATAAGTTCCAGAAGAACATGGAGAATAAGGCAGAGTGTATAGATATGCTCAATGCACTTGATGAAGGCTTTCAGTCAGTATATGACAGGGTTAAAGCAGATGTTGAGATGTATAAGCAGAGCTATAAGGCAGACATACAGAGGCTGCAGCAGCTTATAAAAGAAGTATCAGAATTAAGTGCAACTATACAGGCGCAGGAGTCAAGAAACAAGCTACAGATAGAAAGAAAGTTCCGTGAACTCAAGCAGGAAACTAAGACTGCCAAGCGGAGCGTAAGCATGGCGAACAAGTATTATCAGAATATGAGCCGTGTAAGCTCAGAACCCCAGTTCATGGACAGTAAAAAGTAGAGAAATTTTTAAAATAAGTTTATATACGGACTAAAGTAAAAAGACTAATGTCCGATATAATAAATAACAGGAAATATCCTGAAACAAAATCAATGGGTGGCAGGGACGCCACTAAGAATTCAAGGAGGAAACTATTATGGTAGTACAACACAATCTTTCAGCAATGAACACAAACAGACAGATGGGCACAATCACAAGCTCATTACAGAAGTCTACAGAGAAGTTATCATCAGGTTACAAGATTAACAGAGCTGGTGATGATGCAGCTGGTCTTTCAATCTCAGAGAAGATGAGAAGCCAGATCAGAGGCCTTAACAAGGCTGCTACTAACGCACAGGATGGTATCTCACTTATCCAGGTAGCTGAAGGTGCTCTTAACGAAACACATTCTATCCTTCAGAGAATGAACGAACTTGCTACACAGGCTGCTAACGATACTAACGTATCAGCAGATAGAACAGCTATCCAGTCAGAAATGGATCAGTTAGTATCTGAAATCGATAGAATCCAGTCAACAACACAGTTCAATACTAAGAATCTTCTTGATGGTAATTTTACAAGTAAGAACCTTCAGGTTGGAGCTTTAAGTGGACAGGTTATTAAAATTAGCATCAGTAAGATGGATTCTACTTCAATAGGTGTAGCTGCTGCTGACGTTAAGGTGAGTGATAATCAGGCAGCTGGTAAGGCAATGAGCAAGATTCAGTTAGCTATTACAAGTGTATCAACACAGCGTTCTTCACTTGGTGCTATTCAGAACAGACTTGAGCACACAATTAACAACCTTAACACAACATCTGAGAATACATCAGCAGCTGAATCACGTATCCGTGATACAGATATGGCTTCTGAGATGGTTGAGTACAGCAAGAACAACATCCTTCAGCAGGCTGGACAGTCTATGCTTGCACAGGCTAATCAGCAGAATCAGGGTGTTCTTTCACTTCTCGGTTAATAATTGCTACTACTATAGAGGAAAAGAGCGGTTCGCCGCTCTTTTTTTCTATAGTTTTATATTAGATATAATATATATATTATAATTATGTATTGTAATTATATATTATATTGTATAGTTATATTGATGTGTAGCTATATTATTGAGATGTAGATATAATTACAGGTGATTACATATCATAAAACGGATAATATATATTGCGATAATTCTCTAAGGACAAGAGGCTTATTGTAGTTAGATACCGAAGAACGGCAATCAGAGGACTGTATGTCAGATTGAAGAATAACATTATCAAGTATATTAACAAGTTCATTCTCATCTGAATATATGTAACCATTATAGCCATCTTCTATTATGTCTGTTACACCATTCACTGGAGTTGATATAACAGGTATTCCAGTGGCGAGCGCTTCATAACAGGCAAGACAGAAACCTTCATACGAAGAAGCTAATACAAGTGAAGAAGCTTCTATAACAGAGTTCCATGGATTGTTCAGCCAGCCAGTGAAGGTTACATTATCATTAAGATTGAGGCTGCTGCATAATTCTTCAAGTTGGGGTCTTTCATCACCATCACCGATAATAATAAGTTTCCACTGTTCTTTAGTGTGTGATATAGAATCAATTATGAGTGATACATTCTTCTCAGATGATAGTCTGCCTATATAAACAAGGGTTCTACATTCTGGATTATATATATCATGATATTGTAATGATCCTAAATCTATAGGATTCTTAACAAGAGCCACTCTTACATCCGAATTATTTTTTATATAGGAGTAGCTGCCTTGATTTAGTACCATAACAAGATCTGCGTATTTAAGACAATCTAATCCTCCAACAGCATTTTCATCATATATATGCAGAGGACCATGGAGCCAGCTTATAATATGAGCGTCCATATGACAGTTTAATAAAGCAAGTTTTATAATCATGGTCAGCATGGGCAGAGGAGTGGCTATGATAATATCAGGCGCTTTAAGTTCATTGAGATATTGTTCACAGAGAGGAATGTAATCAGATATATCTGCGATAGCACGATTAGTCTGTATGGTATAATATTCAAGAGAGCTGTCAGGCCAAGCAGAATCATTATATACAAGTTGTACAATCCTGATATGTATTCCTAGGCTTTTAAGATACATGGCAGTATCGTTGAGAACAATCTCAACACCACCTTTACCACCGCATGGGACAAGAAAATCTATGGTTATAGGATGGTTGATATTAAACGTGTGTTGCAGTATAGGATTAAGTGAATCAATATTGGTTGACATATGAGTAATCTCCGTTATAATAAAAATATAGTTGTTATATGTAAGCATATGTTTAATAGAATCTTATAGTTATAATGTATTGGCGTGTTTGATTAATTATATCTAATAATATTTAGCAATAATTAATTGTAGCAAAGTTAATATTTATATAATTATGTCGATATAATAAAAGAGATGATGCTGTTATAATATTATGACAGCATTAATAATCTATAATCATACATATATTACAATACAATGAGATATTACTATGATATAAAGGATTATATCATACAATGGATATATGTACATAATAAAACTAATGGATAGTTATAATCAAGGAGGATATACATATGGTAGTTCAGCATAATCTTTCAGCTATGAACACTAACAGAGAGTTAAGTACAGTGACAAGTTCACTATCTAAGTCAACAGAGAAGTTATCATCAGGATATAGAATCAATAGAGCAGCAGATGATGCAGCAGGTCTTTCTATATCAGAGAAGTTAAGAAGTCAGATCAGAGGTCTTGATAAAGCGGCATCTAATTCACAGGATGGTATATCACTTATTCAGGTAGCAGAAGGTGCTCTTAATGAAACTCATTCTATATTACAGAGAATGAATGAGCTTGCAACACAGGCTGCTAATGATACGAATGTGTCTGCAGACAGGACAGCTATTCAGGCTGAGATGGATCAGTTGACATCGGAAATAGACAGAATTCATTCTACAACCCAGTTTAATACACAGAATTTATTAGATGGTTCATTTAAGAATATGAATCTTCAGGTAGGAGCACAGAGCGGACAAGTTATAACTATATCTATAAGTAAGATGGATGCAGCCAGTATAGGTGTTGGCGGACTTAAAGTTACCGATAATTCTGTTGCAGGTAGTGCCATGAACAAGATACAGAAAGCTATCACAAGCGTATCTACACAGCGTTCTTCGCTAGGAGCTATACAGAACAGACTTGAGCATACAATCAATAACCTTAATACAACATCAGAGAACACATCATCAGCTGAGTCGCGTATCAGAGATACAGATATGGCCTCAGAGATGGTAGAGTACAGCAAGAATAATATTCTCCAGCAGGCAGGTCAGTCTATGCTTGCACAGGCTAATCAGCAGACACAGGGAATATTATCTTTATTACAGCAGTAAGATATTGTGTATTACTGAAAGCTAATAAGAGGCTGTCGCATTAAGTTATATTTATACGTTATATAGACAGTGAACCTGTTATATTGTATAAGTATACTTAATACGCAACCTCTTATTTTATTAGAGCGGCAATTACTGGTGCTTAATATACTATTCATATAGCATTTTTATATGAGTGGTTTGATTGTAATATGATATGAGGATATATAGCGAAGGAGATATGATATATGAATATACCTGATAGTTTTCTTGAGGGTGAGATAAGGGATAGTTATTATGTAGAGAATATGATGAAGAGAGCCTGGGCAGCGCAGATAGAGGTGTTGAATGATGTAGATATTTTCTGTAGAAAACACAATATAACATACTATGCTGACTGGGGAACATTACTTGGTGCGATTAGACATAGAGGTTTCATACCATGGGATGATGATATAGATATATGTATGAAAAGAGCAGATTATATAAGATTTTGTGAATTAGCACAGAAAGAGATGAAAGGTTATGAAATAGTTAACCATAAGAATATGCCTGGATGGAATGAAATATTTGGAAGAATAATATATGGGAACTGTGTTAGAACAGATATGGAATATCTTGCTAAGTTTCATGGATTCCCATATGTTGTTGGTCTGGATATATTTCCATTGGATTACGTAGCTTCATCTAAGGAAGAATCTGAATTGCAGTGTGAACTTATTAAGATAGCATTAGCATTTGCTAATAATGTAAGTAATGGAACGGCAACAAAAGAAGAGATATATACAACTATAAAGGGAATAGAGAATCTATGTGGAGTCAGGTTGAATAATGATGATACATTGAGTATACAGCTGTATGAACTTGCTGAAAATTTATGTATGATTAATGATGAATCTAATTCTGATACTCTTGTTCTTATGGCGGATTATGTTAATAAAAGAAGATACAAGCCGTTTTCTATGCACTGGTTTGATGAAGTTATAAGAGTTCCATTCGAGTATACTACAGTACCTGTTCCAAAGGAGTATGATAAGATCCTAAGAACAGAATATGGTGATGATTATATGACACCTATCATTTTACATGATGATCATGAATATCCGTTTTATGTAAAACAGAAAAGAGAGATATATAGCAGGGCTGGAATAGAAATATGATGAAAGATGAAGCTAAGAAAAAGGTAATAACATATGGAACCTTTGATTTATTTCATCAGGGACATTATAATCTTCTGAAAAATGCCAAAGCACTTGGTGATTATCTGATAGTAGGTGTTACTACAGAGCACTTCGATGAGGCACGTGGTAAGGTTAATGTGGTGGATTCTATTATGGAACGAATAGATAATGTCAGAAAAACAGGATTCGCTGATATGATTATTATAGAAGATCATGAAGGACAGAAGATAGAAGATATACAGAAATATGGAGTTGATATATTTACAGTGGGTTCGGACTGGATAGGAACCTTCGACTATCTTAATTCGTTCTGTAAAGTAGTGTATCTTGACAGGACACCGGGAGTGTCATCTACCATACTAAGAGCAAGCAAGCATAATATAGTAAGATTGGGCATAGTAGGTACAGGACGTATGGCACCAAGATTCATATCTGAAGCTAAATATGTCAGTGGAATAACAATAGATTGTGCTTATAATCCAGTTAAAGAAAGCGCTGATAGATTCACAGACAGGGAGAATATAGCGTGCTATACAGATAAATATGAAGATATGCTTATGAATGTGGATGCTGTGTATATAGCATCTCCGAATGAAACACATTATGACTATACTAAAAAGGCAATATTGGCTGGAAAGCATGTATTGTCAGAAAAACCGATATCATTTACCCGCAATGAAAGTGAGGAATTGTACAAGCTGGCTAAGGATAATAGCGTTGTTCTTATGGAGGCTGTTAAGGCTGCATATTGCCCAGGATTTCAACAGCTTATTAATATTGCCAAGTCAGGGAAGATAGGACATATAGTAGATGTAGAGGCTTCATTTACAAGACTTGCTGATCCAGAGTCAAGAGAAAGAAAGGATGTACAGTATGGCGGTGCATTTCTTGAGTTTGGACCAAGTGTTCTTGTACCAGTTATTAAGCTGATGGGCCAGGATTATGAAGGAGTCAGCTTTGATAGTGTATATGATGATAAAGGTGTGGATATATATACTAAAGCAGATGTAAGATATAAGAATGGTTTTGCGACTGTCAAGACGGGTGTTGGTGTTAAGACGGAAGGACAGATTGTAGTGTCAGGAACCAAAGGATATATAATAGCACAATCTCCTTGGTGGCTTATGAAACAGTTTGACGTGAGATATGAAGATGCATCGAATGTGGAGCATTATGAACTACGATTTCAGGGAGATGGCTTAAGATATGAGATAGGTGATTTTATATCTAAGATTAATGGAACTGACAAGAAAGATTATAAGCTTACGGCGGAAGAATCTGTTCTTATGTCAGAGTTTATAGAGCTGTTTATGAAAGAGAAAGAACGTAAGAAATATCTTAAAATAAGAGATTAGCAATACAATGATAGTAACATTGTGTGAAGATTTCATTGAATATCATACTGTACTGTTGTGCAATATATTGTATGAGGAGGATAAGTTGTGGAAATAGGAATTCAATATACGCAGCTGCTATCAATAGAGCATATCTGTGAAAGTGATATGGGAAACATTGAATTGCCGGTTATCAGAGCTGAGAATATACCAGATGAATTATTTGATAAAATAAATAACGCTGGTGGAAAAATAATAGGAATAGAGTTAAAACTAAGAGAAATATTAAGTGCTGGTGATTATAAAAAAAAAGACATTCTTATAAGAGCTGTTGATATAGCTCAAAGATGTAAAGCTTCATACATTGTTATAGATACAGAAGATATGGATGATAATTGTCCGAAAGAATTAGAAAATATTATAATATCCAGCCAGACATTTATTAGTCAGGCAGGAATGGCAATATATATAGAAAATGGTTATAGATATATTAATGGAAAATATTATCACAATGCATATTCTGATGCAGGAAGACTGTTGCAGTTTATAGATAAACTTAAAGAATTATGTCCGGAAATAGATTGTGGTATATGTGTGAATATCGGACATGCGAATCTTCTTGGAATTAATATAAGAGATATGATAAGACAGTGTGGGAGTTATATTAAACTAGTTCATGTCAATGACAATGATGGGTATAGTGACCAGCATCAAATGCCTTATACATTCACAGTTGGCAGAGGATATCTGGCTACTGACTGGGTTCATATAATTGGAATGCTATATAAGACAGGATATAACGGTTATTATATATTTAACAATATTGGAACATGGAAAAGAACACCTCAAAGATTGCATATGGCTATGCTTAAGCTGACGAAAGCGATCGGACAGGAATGGTTAGAAAGCTGCTATAAAACAGAAAAATATCTGAATCAGCCTGATAAGAAACTTATACTGTTTGGTGCTGGAAGAATGGCTGCAAGCTATATGGAAGCATGGGGAGATAAATACAGACCAGATTATTTCGTGGATAATAATCCTGATAAGTGGGGAGAAGAACTGATGGGAATACCTATATTGCCACCAGAAGAGATTCTTAGTCTGACCAAAGATGAAAGAAATGTATGGATATGTAATATCAATTATGATGCAATAGGAAGACAGTTGGACTATATGGGAGTGTCATACAGATGTTATTATGATCATTATTATATGGATCATATTATATGATGTCAGGATTGCGTGAATTGCTAAGCAGGGTGAAAGAGCGTCAGTTATGACTGATAATTAATTTCCCTGATAGACAAATAAGACGGATAGTTATGCGAAAGTACATTAGTTGTGACTAATAATAAATATACTGTGGAGATATATATGCTAGATATAGGAGTTCAGACCAAAGGAATTATTCCTGAGATGGATATAGATAAAGGCTTCGGCATGATTAGTGAAGCTGGTTTTACTCGAGTTGATATTAATATAGATACTTTTCTGAAGAATTCGGATCTTTATGCTGGAAAGGTTAATAAATTCTTCGATGCCTCTATAGAGGAGCTTACAATATATTTCAATCAATACACCAAGGCGATGGATAAGTATGGGATCAGACCGTCACAGATGCATGCACCTTATCCTGTCAGAGTAGAAGGAAATGATAAGCAGAATGACTATATGCAAGGAGTAGTTATACCGAAAAGCATATTAATAGCTAATATGCTTGGTGTTCCGTGGGTTGTTATTCATCCTTTCAAGATGCAGTATCTGTATAATAAGGATATAGAAAGAAAGATGAATATAACATATTTTCAAATGTTAATTCCACTTCTTAAAGAATATAATGTAGGGGTATGCTTTGAAAACCTGTATGAAGGCATGGGGGGACGTATAGTAGAAGGCGTGTGTGCAGATCCTTATGATGTAGTATGTTATATAGATACCCTTAATGAAATGGCTGGTCAGGAACTGTTCGGATTATGTCTTGATACAGGACATCTTCAGTTAGTGAAAAGAGATCCATATGAGTATATCAAGGTTGTGGGTAACAGACTTAAAGCACTTCATATTCATGAAAATGATTCATTTAATGATATTCATCAGATGCCTTACACATTTGGTGATTGTAGTTATGATGGACAGAATTGGAATGGCTTATTCAGAGGATTGAAAGCTATAGGGTATGAAGGAACGTTAAGTTATGAAACATTTCCATGTGTGAATAGTTTTCCGAGAAATATGCGTGGTCATGTATTGAATGCGATACATGAAATAGGTGTATATATGAAAGAATGTATAGAAACAGAAATGTTATGATTTATAATTATAATAAAATATATGGTGAATGAAAGCTATGTAGGGATAAATATAAGATGGATACAAGAATTAATACGGAAGATATGATGATGCGTATAGGAATAATAGGAACAGGTAGAATAGCAGGCAGATGTGTGCAGGCAATACAGACATATGTACCAGAGATACATATAAGCTGTGTATATAATCCAAGTATAGAAAGTGCTATAGAGTTCGCTAATAGATATAATATTAAATTATATACATCTGATTGGAATATATTGATGAATAATGTAGATGCAGTGTATATTGCATCACCACACGAAACACATTATACATATAGCAGGATGGCGTTAGAGTGTGGCAGACATGTAATATGTGAGAAACCAGCTGCTTTAAAGAAGAATCAGGTGCAGGAACTTACCGATATGGCAGCAAGCAGAAAACTTGTGTATATGGAAGCACTTAAGACAGAATATTGTTCTGGATATAAGTCACTTATAGAAGCAGCAGATAGTGGAAAGATAGGTAGAATAATAGAGGTTGAAGCAGCTTTTACAAGACTTACACAGCTAAATACCAGAGAATATATGAATGATAAATATAATGGTAGCTTTCTGGAATTAGGAAGTTATGTTCTGCTTCCAGTTATAGAATTGATGGGATGTCAGTATGACGATATAACATTCAGATCAGTTCGTGCACAGAATGGAGTAGATACATATACGAAGGCATTCATAGATTACAAGGATAAGACGGCTATAGTTAAGACAGGAATAGGAGCTAAGACAGAAGGACAGCTTGTTATAACAGGAACCAATGGATATATACTGGCTGGTTCTCCGTGGTGGCTCACTAAAGAGTATGAGATAAGGTATGAGGATTCGAACAGAAAAGAGGTATATAAGTATGAATATGAGGATTCAGGACTTCAATACGAACTAAGAGAATTCTTACGAAGAATAAGTGATAATGAGTATAAGTCTGATAAGATGAATAATGTCAGTCTGGCTATGGCTGGTGTGATGGAACAATTCATACAATGGAATTCTGACATATATAAAGGGCTAAATGAACAATTCCAGCTGAAATGTAAAAAGAAGTCTATGCCATATATATGGGCGCATAGAGGGTGCTGTACATTATATCCTGAGAATACACTGGAAGCTTTCAGGGTAGCAGCTATGCTTGATAGTATTAAGGGAATAGAATTAGATATACAGCTCACCTTAGACCAGCAGATAGTAGTATTTCATGATGAGAATCTGAAAAGAGTTACAGGGATAGATAAAACAGTTGCAGAGTGTACGCTTGAAGAAATAAAGAATATAAATATACCTATGCATCAAGGAAAAGATTGTAAAGTACCTACGCTTGAGGAAGTGCTGGTTATGATGAAACCCTATTGCATAGAGAAGGGCGAATTGATAAATATAGAATTAAAGACAAGCGTTACAAGATATTCAGGTATAGAAGAGAAAGCTATGAGGCTTGTCAAACAATATAATATGGAAGACTATATTATATGGTCATCGTTCCTTGCAGATTCCATTAAGAAAATAAAAGAACTTGATAATACAGCTAAGACAGGAGCTTTAGCAGTATCTCTTGAAGAGTGTATATCAATGGCAAGACATACAGATGCGGATGCATTGCATCCATATATAGGAGGACTTATATATGAACTTCCGGATGATATGAAGGATATGCCTGTAAGGGCATGGAATATGGATGAACCTTTCTACGAGGATGGCAGGCAATTTAAGGAACTACATCTGGATAAGTATGCAGGATATGGTGCAACAGACATATTCACTAATATTCCGCAGAATTATATTAAGCTTCAGAGATAATAAGTGATAATAAATGCATATAAGATATCAAATAATTCCCTTAAGTAGATTGAGACTGTATTATAAAGTTTCATATACTTAAGGGATTCTATTATTCGGGGAACAGCCATATAATCGTTATTAAGAAATCTAATAATTTCAGATAACTTGAAACAACTCAAAACAACATGAATACTTTATATAATAACTGTAGATATTACGAATTGATAGCTTCGTTAATCTTGGCGAAGATGAGTTCCTGCATATCACTATCAGACAGATGGATATTGAAATCATGTTCTATAACATCTTTAAGAGCCTGTTCCTGCTTATTATAAAATGGATAGTCATGAGAACTAGACCGTTTAACGGGGGTCATATAGTTATTACCATACTTTATCTTAAGTATGCCATCATATCCGACAGGTACAGGGATAGTTGTTACCTCGAATGGCATCTCTATAGATTCGGCATACCAATCTTTCTTAGCATGATAATCCCAGCCACCGGCAAGGTCTATCATAGAACATACTTCATCTGCATCCTCTGGCTTACAGCCTGATGACAGAATATCAACCAGTTTCTTAAGCTCATGGAAGGGTCTGTTGTTCCAGTCAATAGCAATGCCAATAGCCTGTTCAAGTTTATGAACAAGAGCAATGCATTCGTCAATATAAGGTGGCTCTTCAGGAACTTTAGCAGCAACCTTCATAACAAGTTCAATAAGGTCTGTCTGTTCCTTGGATTTCACTGCATCACGAGGAATATAATCTATAGGAAATATATCAATTCCTATAACGTAAGGGCATAGATGAAAAGTTTCCAGATAGTTTTTGTCAAAACACATATGTGTTCCCGTTATGACACGGCATTTTACAATATCATGGTCTGGATTATTATACAGACTTTTAAGTTTGTAAGGTTGTTTGAGTTCGTAAGGAGCTATTTCCAGAAAATGCATATAGTCATCACGTAACATACCTATATCAAGATCATCATCCCATGGAATGAAACCTTGATGTCTGACGGCACCTAGCAGTGAACCCCAGTCAGCGAAGAATCTTATGTTGTGTGATGTACATACACGTCTTATTTCTTCAAGAACTTCAAGCTGGGCTGCCCATGCTCTTTTCATCTTAGAATCGATAACGAAATCATTGCGGGTTTCGGTATCATAATAATCTGGTGGGAAATTTAACATAATGAGCCTCCGTTTATTTTAAATAATAATTAGTTGTAATATAATTTCTTGTACTATAGTATTGATTTATAATGCTTGTAATATGTCATTGTAGTGTTTAAGAAATATTCTTCATTATTTGTACAAAATATAATTGATATTCTGCTATCATATAATTTGTTATGTATTGAAATATCATGAATATTATTATAATTCAAATGAGTTATAGCAGCGTTGTTGTTGTATTATAGCATTCAATTCATATTGATGAATTACATCAAATCCAAAACATATACGTCTTAACAAGAATCTTAAGCGGGTATGTGTATTCTTAATATTATCAAGATTATAATTATATCTTTCGAATATATGTTTATCGTAAAAGTGTTCAGAAGTATATTTGCATATATAGATTTCAAGCATTATGTAAAGATACATAGTATTATCAGACATGGCAATGTGAGCGGATGTTTTATTGGCATAAGTGACTAAAGCATTGTTAATGATATTAAAAGCCTCAATATAATTCCCAGATTCTATAAGAGAGGAGGCGTGTATTATTATTGTATTAATATTATCTGATAAAGGACGTTTATTATTCATGTGAATGATTCCTATCTGTTACATTTCAAAATAATGTTGCTTAAATATATTACAATATTTATCATAATAATTATTGTAATCTTTAGTGGCGGTTGTTTCATGTAGAAGTGTTATAGGTGGCATATTAATAAATACAGTCTGTAGTCCAGCATATCTGAATTCGTAGGTTTGAGATATATCGTAATAATGCCAGTTATCAAATATGTCTTCGCGCCATAGTATATCGTAAGAGGTTGATATAAATATACCATCAATGGCTTCGGCGTATGCGTAATCAGCATGTTTGTAAAGTGATTCGAATTGTTGTACATTAAGCAGCTTATCGTGGTATAGATTACCACGGCGCTGTTTTATATCACTTGTGAACCATTTGGCAGTATTGGTAAGATGAGTAGTTCCTGTATTGCCAATCATCCCAATAACTGAATCATTCCTGAATACAGATATAAGCTTATTCAGAATATCTCTGTCAATGATAAATGTGTCATGGTGAATATACAGCTTGTATCCAGCATCACTGCGTAGCATGGCATAGTTATATCCTGCAGCCATACCGGGGGGCACCTTTAACAACAATAATATCCAGTGACATATTATCAGTAATTATAAGTTGTTTTAGGTATAATATGCATTCATTACAATACATCATATCGTTCGTACAGAATATAATACTTATTTTCGAATAGTCAAGATTGAGAGAGAGAATTCTGGAGTATTCATCAGGATTAATATGTGTATCTGAGGAATAATTCAGATATGTAATATCAGCATTATTGTTATAATTACACATAGGATAACAGTTATTATCACAATCTATATTATTATCATGCAGCCACTTACTATGTAAGTCAAGAAAAACAGCATGAATTCTTCGATGGAGTATCTGGCTAGTACAAGAAGCGCATCTGGTGATAGATTATATCGTGATATTGTTCACTGTGCCATATCTCAAGCATTATGTAAAGGAGCATATTCTCTTCAGTAAGGTTAATAAGGGCAGAGAAACGATTAGTATCATATATAAAAGTCTTGAGAAATTCATAGGTAACTGAGTATTCATGTATCTTGATTCGCTGTATAATCAGATTCTCTAAGGCTTTCCCCAATCTGTAAGAATCAGCATCATAGTAAGAACACATACGTGTGAATTCGTTCTGGATAGTTAACTTATCATTGTCATCAGTGACTGTAAACAGTGCAAGCTTATAAAGGTAGTAAGAATCTTCGGTATGACCTAGTTGTTCTTTACATAATGCTTTCATGAAGATTAGTTCGTAATTATTATTGTCTAATATTAAGCCATCATGGATTAGAGATAAGGCATCATCTAAATCTGAATTAGTCATTAGAGAAGAGGCTTGTAGTATTAAATTAGTTATTGATGATGGTGTATTATTAATTGTAATGTTGTCTGACATTGGCAAAACCTCGATTCTATAATAGTAATGACCATAAAATATATCTATATTTTATCATATGTGAAAGAAATATTATAGTGGATTTGTATGTATAATTGTGAGTTGGAAGTAGATGAGTGTAATTATTGATATTTATTTGATTTTAGTGTTAATGATTATGCGAGATAGTGATTCATTATTATACGAGGGCATTTCATAATTCATTTTCAATCCTTGTGGATAACTTTTGAGAAAAAGGGAGCACTTAACCAATTTTTGTCTGATTGCTATCAATTGTGGATAACTGAATTATGACACCTCTATGGAAAACATTTTTTCTTGGGGATTATTTCTTAGAAACTATATCGATATCTTATAATCATGATAAACTCATGTAAAATGTGAAAATTGGGCTGTTGACAAAAAATAAATGTGTGTTAATAAAAGTATTAAATAAATATTTAAGATACATATCAATACAATTTATAATATATAAAAGATGATTTTAAAATGGAATTATCTTTTATAACTAAGCTTAGAATGATTGCAGGAGGAAAGACATCGATGTTAATGAGCTGATGGAAGTATTGCGAATATTGAAATCCAGAAGGTGCCATATGGCTTTTCGGCAGAAAGGATTTCATGTTATTCTTCAGATTTGATAATGAGACAATATAGGAGGTTGTCATCGGGAAAGAATGACAGATTTTTCATATAAAGATATGCATAAAATACATACAATTATATTTTTTGAAAGCAGCAATGATAAGCTTATAAGCAGGATGGATGTAAAGAATTATTTTCATGTCGGAAAGACTATTTTTAATAGTGAAATTGAATTGGAACTTTTACAGGAATATCATCTAATTAGTCTTGACACATATAGAAAATACAGATATTCTGATATTATCAAAGGTAACGTTAATTATATAGAATATGCTTGTGACGATGACATGTATTCGGATGTTGTAACAGATGAGATGAAGTGCAACAGATTAAAGTATTTGTTTTTGTTTTCTGTGGAAAATATAGAGGATGTCGAGAAGTTAAAAAGCATATTCTCAGAGTTGACGGATATATTCAAAGATATGGATGCATATCTTGCAAGCCATAAGGATGCAGGGCTTTATTATTGAGGAACAATTATATGAAAAATGAAATGTATTTACTATATAGAAGAGTTAAAGGATTAGGAAATTCAATATTGTTTATTTTAATGAGGGTATTTCCAATTAAGAGAAAAAAAATAGTTTTTACAAGTATAGAAGGACAAAGTGGGTATAGCTGTAACCCCAGATATATAGCAGAAGAAATCTTGAATGAAGGACTTACGTATGATTTATATTGGTTAGTTAATGATATATCAAAGCCATTTCCAAAACAAATTAAAGTGGTAAAGAATAACATATGGAACAGGGCGTATCATTTAACAACTGCGGATGTATGGATTGATAATAGTAGAAAACCGTTAGGAACATTAAAAAGAAAAAAGCAGATGTACATACAGACATGGCACGCAACTTTAGGATTTAAGCCGGCTGGAAAATTAAGACAATCATTTCCAAAGATTGCTTATCTTATCAGCACTAAGGACTCCAGGATGGCAGATTATGTGCTGACTAATTCAAAATGGTGCGATGATTTATATGAGGATATGATATTTACTGTGGGAAATACTTTAAGGGAAGGCTCTCCAAGATGTGATATTCTGGTTAATAAACAGCAAAAAGACAGTCAGTATAAATTAATCAGAAAAAAATATAACATTCCTTCAGATTATAAAATAGTTATGTATGCACCGACATTCCGGGGCGGTGGGCAGCAGAATGTCAGAAGGGTATATGAGGAAGAATATTCCCTTGGTTATGCAGGACTGGTTGATAAGCTTAAAGAGTACTGGGGTGGAAACTGGGTAGTTCTTTTAAGACTTCATCCACAGCTGGCAGACAGCCATAAGTGTGTAAATAAAGAAAATCTGGTAATAGACGTTAGTAAAGAGCCAGATATGAATAGCATATTAGCGGCATGTGACTTGATGATTACAGATTACTCAAGTGCGGCATTTGATGCTTGTTATGCATACATTCCAGTATTACTGTACGCTGATGATATAAAGGAATATACAAAAGACAGAGGAAAACTATTGTGGGAATTAGATGAACTTCCTTTTACAATTTCAGATAGTAATGAAGAACTTTATAAAAATATAAAGGATTTTGATTATGAAGAGTATAAAGAAAAAATAAGAGAAATGCTTGAAAAAGAAGAAGTGTTTGAGGATGGAAACGCTAGTAAAAGAGTTGTTAAAATAATAAGTGAACATGTTGATAGAAGAAAAGGATAGAACATGGATTTACGGGATAATGAACATTTTTTTCAGTTAATAGAAGAGAAAAATATAATTATATATGGTGATGGATATGTTGGAAAACAATTCTTAAAAGTGCTAAGACTTAATAATTTAGAGAATAAAGTAATATGTTTCACAAAAAGTATTGTAAATGATTATAAAGTTGTAGATGGAATTCCGGTTCAACCCATAGAGTATGTGAAGAAGTTAAATAATGTAATAATATGTATAGCTGTACATGAAACAAATAAAGATGAAATAATCATAAGTTTAGAGAAAACAGGTATTTATAATTATGTGTGGGTATATCCTGTGATATTTTCTTTAATGCTTGGAAAACCAGTTAAAAGAGATGTGGAAGTCCCGGTTAAAAAAATAATAAAGAACAATCTTGGAGATTATAGAATTGCAGCCAGATATCTTGTGATAGACAATTATTATGGTAAAAATGAGATTGGATATGACATTTATATTAAATTAATGAAACTACATGCCTCACATGAAACAGCAGTAAAAAGACTTTCATCATTTATAGAACTTATAAAAAGCTGGGAAGTAAATGGATATAATAAAGACAAATGTATTGATATACTAGAAAATGGTATTTTAATAGATGGTACACACAGATTTACTTTAGGGGTTTATTTTAGATTGGAAAAAATGATGGCGGATATATATGATATACATGTATATAATAATATCTGTGAAATTCATGGGGAAGAAGCAATAATGGGAAAAGATGTTGTAAAGGCAAAATTAGAGAATAAGAATATTATCAATTTACTTGATGAAGTGAATAATAAAATTATGCTGAAATATAAAGGGTTTTAAAGACTTCTATTATATAGAATGGAGATACATTTTATGCTTAAAATGTCTAATATGGGACCAACTGCTTTTAAAAAATATATTAAAGATAAAACAATATTTATATATGGAGCAGGAAGGGCACTAGAAAATTGCCTAGACTTATACTTTAATGATAAGCAGATATGCGGGGTGGTAGACTCTGATAAAGACAAAGATGGTAGAATAATCAGATATGGTGAATTTGTTACACATATTATAAACAAAAAAGAACTTATTGATAAAATTAGGGATGAATATGATAAAAGAAATATTCTAATAATGATAAGTTCGCCTATATATGGTGCGGAAATAGTAAATGAGCTGGACAGGCTGGAAGAATTAGATGGGATAGAGTGTTTTTTGCAGGTGTTAATAAGAAATACAAAAGAAGATTATCCAGATTTTGAGTTTACAAAAGCTGAACCCAAAATTCCTAAAAAGATACATTATATCTGGGTGGGGAAAAAGCCTATGCCTTATGAGTTTGAAAAAAATATAGATTCTTGGAGAAAGTATAACCCAGATTATGAGATAATCAGATGGGATGAGTCTAACTATGATGTCAATGCTAATAAGTATACAAGACAGGCTTATGAATCAAAGGAATGGGGATTTGTAGTTAATTACATGAGATTAGACATCTTATATAAAAATGGAGGAGTGTATTTAGATACGGATGTAGAGGCGGTTTCAAATTTTGATAAATTATTAAATGATGATATGTTTATGTGTATGGGGTGTGCAGATAGGGTTAATAATGGCTGTGGCTTTGGGACAGTTGCAGAAAATGAGTTAATTAAAAATATAATGTCTGCATTTGAAAGTGAAGAATTTATAAAGGATGGTAAACCGTCAAAAAAACCATGCCATACATTTCTTCACCCAGCACTCAGAAAATATGGGTTTGAAATAGAAAATAAATATCAGAAAATAAATGGTGCGGTATTGTATCCGGCAGAAGTAATGTCGCCGCTCAGAATAGAAGGAATAGATGACTGGATAACTGAAAAAACAGTATCCATTCATAAGGAAGCTGCAACATGGAAAAGTGATAAAGAAAAAGAAGCAGGCAGTAAAATATCAAAGCTTATAAAAAGAATACAAAACTAATAAAAATTGAGGCGTAAAATGCGAGAACAGTTAGAAAAAAAATACAAAGCTCTTTTTGAAAAATATGATTTGCCATATCCAATGGATGCAAGAAATATAACTATTACAATAAAAAATTTGATAATAGAATTTTTGAAGAATGCCAAAAATCCGGCAATATATTGTAATGGTGGACATACAAAGATGCTTATGTCGGATTTTATGTATGAGTTAAAATCGGTAAAGATTATAATTGATAATTATGCTGATGATAGAGAAAGTGGTGGATTTAAGTGCATCGCGGATAAGGATATAGAGGATTATAATGTGGATGCTGTAATAATTTCATCATTTAAATTTAGAAAAGACATAAAAAATAAATTACAGAATTTGCATAAGAATGTAAAGATACTTGATTTTTATGATGAACTTGAAAAACATGGGATAGTGCTACAGTCAGATTATTATTATTGTAATCATCCTTATCATCAATATCATACAATAAATAAAATGCAGAATAAGATAAAAGAAGAAAATACAGAGAATAAAGAGAAATTATATAAAAGTCTTATAGCCCATTATTTGCAGATTAAAGATTTCAGAACAGCAATAAGTAAAGCTGAGGAACTGTATTTTCTTTGTAATAAAAAAATATATAAGAAATTTTTGGATGATATAACAGATATATACAGGCTTGAATTGGAGGCGTGTAAACATATTCCCCAAAATCATGTATTAATGGTATGCGTTGATGGTTTGCGGAGAAGAGATTTATCTGAAAGATATATGCCGAGGATGTATAAATACTTGTCGGAAAATGCGTGCATGTTCACTAATGCGTATTCATGCTCAACATCAACATATGAAAGCTTAGTACCAGCGTATAGCGGAAATGACGATTTAAGAACTAAGTATTATGAAAAAAACAGTGTTGATGAAAAGGATTGTGATTTTGTCCAGACAGCAAAAAAGCAGGGGAGGTCAATACATGTATATGGAGATGTATTTCATTATATAGATGGAGTGAATATAAAGCATGAGAACACATACCAGACTGTTACAGAAAAGATGTGGAGTTTTATCTTAGATGCAGTATCAGAAAAAAAAGGATTATATTATATACATGAATTATACGAAAGTCATTTTTCATTCTCTAATCCATATACAGATGTAGCACTTATATCTGAAGGAACAGCATTACTATTTGACTTTTTGCCTCAGAAGGGTGGGAAGTTGAGAACGGATTATAATAGGCAACATATAGATGCACTGCGGTATATAGATGATGTGACAGCACCTTTTATTGAAAGGCTTATGTGTAATATGGTTTTATATGCGGATCATGGAAACCTTGTTCTTAATGCAGATAGTAAAATATCAGATGTGACTGATTTAGATTACACATGTTCAGAACAGTGGACACAGATACCTTTAGTGGTTAAGTCATGGCAGCAGGGTAATGAAGATAGTGATATGCTTATTTCCTTAAAATGTATAAGTGATATTATAAATTCCTTGTTAAAGAACGAAAAATATACACCTCAAAAAAGAGAATTTATAAAGATTATGAGGTCTGAACTGTATAATCCAGATTTCAGATTTTTGTATAAAAGCATAAATAAGGCAAGATATTTGTCAGCATTTGAGGCTTTTGTATTTGATAACGGATATAAGCTTTTAATATATAGTGATAGATATATTGAGCTTTACAGATTACCTGAGGAAAAACGTATTGAAAATAAGGTTGTTGTTAATGCATTATTAGAAAAAGTGTCAGATGAAGTAAGTGTTTGTGATATAAAATGATAGAAGTACAGGGAAAGTTATATGACAAGACTATTTTTTATAATTAATTCATTTTCAATGGGAGGTGGTGCAGAGGCACTTCTCACCCAGATTGTGAATAATCTTAATCCACAAAAGTATGAAATTGGTATTATGGAAATAATTCATGGAAATGTTAAGAACGAGCCGGTAAATAACAATATAAAAATATATCCATATTATACACTGGAAGATGCACCTGACAGGAAAGCTAGAATGTATTATGTGTATCATGAGTGGAACAAAGTTATAAAAGAATATATTCCACAGGATTATGATGTGTATATTTCGTTTAACTATTTAAAACCATCATTTTTATTGCCAGAAGGTAAAAAGTGTATTTCATGGATACATGGTGATGTATATAATCTTTTAGCAGAAAACAAAACAGAAGAAAGATATCTTCAAAAGCTGGCATTTAAAAAGGCTGATAAGATAGTTACCATAAGTGATATTACAACACAGTCTGTTCTGGATCTTTTTCCAGAATATAAGGATAAAATTATAATGATTTGTAATGGAGTTGATACTAAAAAGATAATAAAAAGATCGGAAGAATATACAGATATAAAACTACAGCATCCTGCTATATTATCAATTGGAAGACTTGATGAAAATAAAAATCCTGTAAGACTTTTTAATATATACAAAATGTTGAATAAAAAGATGCCATCAGTTCATCTTTACTATCTTGGTTATGGAAAATTATCAGACGATATTGAGAGATTATCAAATGAAAATAATCTGAAGGATAAAGTACATTTGCTGGGATATCATGACAATCCTTTTCCGATTATTAAACAATGTGATGTTGTTGGTATGTTTTCAAAGTCAGAGGGATTTCCTTTAGCACTACTTGAAGCTGTAGCTCTTGGAAAACCATTTGTTTCATCAGTGATAGGTGGTGCAAAAATTCTTGCAGGAGAATATAATTGTGGAGAGGTGATTGAAGTGGATGAGGCGGCTGTAGAAAAGTTTGAAGAACTTTTAAATGGCGACAGGGATAATCAGAAAAAAAAATGTGCTAAAACAATTAAAAGATTTGAACTAAAAGAGTATATAGGACAAATAGAAGAATTGTTGGATTCTATGATATAGGAATATAGCCTGTGTTATTTTACGAGGAAAAGATATGTTATATAGCTATGATATTTTTGATACATTAATTACAAGAATTACATATTCGTCTGTAGGAATATTTTATATTATGCAGGAAAAACTTCAAAAACTGCATAGATTTTCAGGATATTTTTCAGATAATTTTGCTGCTATAAGAACAGAAACGGAGAAACATGCAAAGCAGGATTCTGAATATGTGGGTAGGGAGGATATATATTTAAAGGATATATATAATGCCATGAGTGATTATGAAGAATTATCAGAGGAAGATATAGATTTTCTGGTAAAATTAGAGCAGCAAACAGAATATAATTGTATAGTGCCTATAGATAAAAACATATCAGAATTAAAAGAGCATATAAAAAATAATGATAAAGTAATATTAATTTCAGATATGTATTTAAATGAAACTGTTATTAGGAATATACTCATAAAGATAGATGAAGTTTTTAAAGAAATTCCTATATATGTTTCATGCGATTATTCAATGTGCAAATCTACAGGAAGGCTGTATGCATATATACATGAGAAAATGCATGTTGAGTATAAAGATTGGGTTCATATAGGAGATAATTATAAATCTGACTTTATAATTCCTAAGACACTTGGTATTAAGTGTGAGTACAGACAGAATTGGATTGAATATAACTGGATTAAGGAATATAAGAAAAAGTGTGATGTGAAATCCTTAGAGTATCAGTTGGGCTTTGGAGTAGCGAGATACTTATGTATAAATTCAGAACGAGATGAATTAAAAGAATTAGCATTGTCTTTTTCGGGTATAGTATTAAATGGATATGTAAACTGGATAATTCAGAATGCTGTAAAAAAAGGTCATGAAGAGCTTTATTTTATAGCGAGGGATGGATATATATTACAAAAGCTTGCCGACAAAATAATAAAAGACAATAGACTTGCGATAAAGACAAAATATATATATGGTTCGCGAAAGGTATGGAGAAATGTAGATACTGAGGAAAAAAAAGATAATCTTAAAAAATATTTTGAACAGAATATAGCATTTGATAAAAATATAGCTTTTATAGATGCGAATGGATACGGAATATCTATAGCTAATGTTGCATCAATTTTGGATGATGTATGGAAGAAACCAGTACCTGTTTATTTATTCAGCTTTCATAGACTAAATAATAGTCAGAAGTGTAGCTTTTATAATTACTGTTATAATCAGACAGGACTTATAGAACTTTTAAGCAGTGCAACACATGGCTCAACTATAGCATATGAAAACTCAGATGGTGTGATTGTTCCTGTGTTAGAAAAAAATGATAATGCGGAGAATATAGATAAATATGTTGAAGGTGTACTGTTATATGCAGATACGTTATACGAAACATTAAAGAGATTGGATATAAAGGCAGATTTCCGACATATAATAACAGGTATAATGTACAGACCATGGTATAATGGCGGAATTACTTTAAGAAAGTTATGGAGCATAATTAATAGTACTCCAGATGCTAGCAACAGTGAGCATTATCAGATAAATAAAGCTAAAAAAACTCCAGTGAACAGAGTTATCATATATGGTGCCGGCAAAGCCGGAAAACGTATATTTAATGATTATAACAATGATGAAAAGTACGATATCATCGCCTGGACTGATATTAATTATGAAGAATATGCAAAACAGGGATTGCCAGTAAGCTCTATTAATGATGCCATAAAAAAGAAATATGATTATATAGTAATAGCAATGGTTAATAAAATAGCCATCAGTTCGGCAAAATGCATACTTAAAGAACTTGACGTTCCTGATGAAAAAATTATAGAGATAGAAAGTTCGACATAAGTAGATATAAGCAGGAGAAAATATGGAATATATTGATAAAATTGTTCTCTGGGGTACAGGGATAATAGGAAAAAGAATATATAATAATTTAAAATGTATGAATATAACTCCTGCTTATTTTGTTGATAATAATGCAGAAAAGCAAGGTATGTATATTGATACAGTACTAATATGTTCGCCGGATAAGCTGCGGCAGGATAGAGAGGCAATTGTGCTTATTGCATGCAATGACAGAGATATGTCTGTATACAGACAGGCAGTGGAAATAGGAATTATGGTTGAAAATATATATTCTGTTTTCAAAACGAATGCATTTATAGCAGGTCTTGCGATAGAAAGAAATATTTTTGATATAAACAGCTGTAGTGTTAAAGAAAAAAATGTCGGCATAGATTTGCAGAATGGGGCAGCATTAGGCGGAGTTGAAACGTGGTCATTGGGACAGGCTGAAAAGTTATATTCTTCTGGATATAAAGTAGGAATACTTCTTGGAAATGATAATGCACAGATAACAATTAATGATGCATTTGACAGAAAGTATATACATAATTCAAAAGATATCATAGAAGATATGAAAAATAATCTGAGAATATTAATGGATGAAGAGTATAGTACAGTAGTAAGCAGTTTTGCTGGAACAAATATGTTAACCAACTGTTATTATAAAAAAATCAATAAAGAAGTTAGGCATATTATGGTTATACATAATGATGAGGATGCTTATTACGAAGTTGCAGCATATATGCAGGGATATATAGATTACTGTATTGTAATCAGTTCAAGAATAAAAAGTAAGTTGATAGAATATGGATTTGATATCAAAAAAATAGTTGTTATTAACTGGAATATATCAGTTGATGAAAAGCAAAGAAGTATAAATGAAAATAATCCGGTAAGAATAGGATACGCTGGTAGAATAACAAAAACTCAAAAAAGACTGGATTATTTACCTTTAATATTGGAGTATTTAGAAAATAAAAGTGTAGATTATATATTTGAAATGGCAGGAATTGGCGATTATTCTGATGAATTGTCCAGTTATATAAAAGAAAATAATTTAAATGAAAAAGTGATTTTATTAGGATTAGTTGATAAAAAACAAATGCGTGATTTTTGGAGAAAGCAGGATATATATTTTAGCTGTTCAGATTGGGAAGGACATAGTATATCACAGTGTGAAGGAATTGCAGCAGGTGCAGTTCCGGTTGTTACAGATGTATCAGGAGCTGAAGACGATATCTTAGACGGAACAACAGGATATATAGTTCCAGTAGGAGATTGGAAAAAATTAGCTGAGAGGCTATGGTATCTGTGTTGTAATAGAAAAATTATAAAGAATATGTCTGATGCCGGAATGAAAAAGATGCGTGAAAAAAATAATGAGTCAGATAAAAATGTGTTGGAGGAATTATGCCATTAGTTTCAGTTATTATGCCATCATTAAATGTTGGAAGCTATATAGAAAAATGCCTGACAAGTGTGATGAACCAATCGATAAAAGACATAGAAATTATTTGCATAGATGCAGGCTCAACAGATGGAACATTAGAGATAATAAAAAAGTACGCGGAATTAGACCAAAGAATTGCTGTTATAAATAGTAAAGTGAGAAGTTATGGATATCAGGTGAATTTGGGAATAAAATGTGCTAAAGGTGATTATATTGCTATCTTAGAAACTGATGACTGGATAGAATCTGGCATGTATGAGATGTTATATAATGTGGCAGTAGAGAGTAAATTAGATTATGTTGTAGCTGATTTTGATTATGCGTATGAATTGAAAGATAATAAAATTTGTTTTTCAAGGTACAGGCAGTTTTCTAAGAATACAGACATGTATAATACAGTCTTATTACAAGATGAAATAAATAAATTAAGGGCATCCGATTATTTGCTGTGGAAAGGAATTTATAATAGACAATTTATTTTGCAAAATAAAATAACATTACATGAATCACCGAAAGCGGCCTATCAAGATATGGGTTTTTTACAGCAGGTAAAAACATACGCACAAAGAGCAATGTACATAGATAAGTCATTTTACAGATATCGTACGGGAAGAGTAGGTTCATCAACTTGTAGTTTGAATGGTATGTTATTTTATATGAATGAGTTCATGTGGATAAACAATGACTTGGGATTGTTAGCTGATTTGTCAGATATACAAGAAACATATTATTTTTATACAATGAGTGTGGCATTTTATTATAATTATTGTAAGATTTTATTTATGCTGAATTGGAATTATAAAGATGAATGTCTATCTGTACCATATCAGTGGTTTTCTGAACAGTTAAAATCAGCAATTCATGAAAAAATTATATATAAAAAAATATATGACAATGCTTTATGGCTAGGATTGAATGAATTGTTAGATTCAGAGATTAAGTTTGCAATAAAAATGAAATGTAAATATGAACATGATATGGAAGAGTATTTACTATGGGAGAAAAAGATAGAAAATAAAAAAGTATTAGTATTTGGATGTGGGCTTATTGGCAGTAAAACATTAAGAATATGTGATATAAGAAATATTACTATTGAAGCATTTGTTGATAATAATATTATGAGACAGCAGGACGGGTACAATGGATATAGTGTAATTAGTGTTGAGCAAATAAAAGAATTAGGTTTAATGGAAGATTATGTTATTATATTGGCTGTGAAAAATGACAAGGAAAAGATAATTAATCAATTAAGATATAATGAAGTTATATGTGAGATTGTAGATTATCCAATTGATGTTGTATTAATGTAAATGACATTAGATAACAAAAAACATAAGAATATTTCTGCAGTGATTGAGTGGAAAGTGATGATTTTGTTATTATTCTATATTGAATAGAATCTTATAAATATTTGAAATTGACTGTTAAATAAAATTATTGTTAATGTAAGTACCACAGAGGTATAATTTTAGTGAAACATATACTTATATAAAAATACGTTTGGAGGTATTACTATGCAGTATGATAAATTAAATTCTGGAATATTTTTTGATATTATAAATGCACAAATAATAGTAATTATTTTGGAACATTCTTGCCGGAAGAATTAATTAAGAATCTGCAGGGGAGATATGGACTTGTCTGGGATGGAGATGCACTTGATACCTGTAGTGGTTTAACAGGAGAATATCTTACTAAATCTTTGAAATGTGCTGAGGAAATATTACAGAAGAGGGGATAGTTATGTATAAAAAGTTGATTGATGAAACTAATAATGTATATGAACGTTTACAAGATGAAATATCTAGGAATATATATAAGGCTCATATGATGAATGGTCTGACATATGATTATAACTATATATCGCAGATTGAGATTGCAGGAATAGATGTATTTGCATATTTAGTAAATAAAATTGCCATCATCAAAGCCTTTAGAGTATAATATCTCTAGAGGCTTTATTTAATTCATGGAGGAATTATTATAATGGAACGTGTTGAGAATGTATCAGATTATAAAGAAATAGTAAGAGAGTTTTCCAAGAGTGCTATAGTCTGGTATGAATTCAGGGAAAATAGTGACATATTGTATGTATATAATGATAAAGTTGATGAGTCAGTTGTTGAATTTCTTGAAAGTAAAGGCAGCGTAGACAAGTATTTGTTATGTACGTTGTGTGGACGTGGAGAATATGCTGCAGTGGGTAAGTCAGATGGTACTCTGTCAGCGAATAATGAAAGTGAATATAATATTTCTAATGTTAATGTAAACGGACCAGAAGAAACACAGCTATATGATTATATAGTTGGCATAGATATTATAGAACAATGTGAAGATTATCAGCAGTTGTTAAATATATTCTACAGTCACTTAAAAACTGATGGAAGATTAATTATAGGTGCGGAGAATCGTTATGCTATCAAGTATTTCTGTGGAGACAGGGATCCTTATACGAATCATAGTTTTGATGGTATAGAGAATTATAGAAGGCTGATGGCAGCAGATAAAGGATATATAAAAGGACGTTGTTATTCGCAGGTGGAACTTGATAAGATGTTATGTGATGCAGGATTCAAGAGCAGGTTCTACTCTGTTATGCCATCATTACAGGAAACACAACTTGTATATGCAGATGATTATACACCTGTTGAGGAACTGTCCATGAGATATTTTCCGCTGTACAATCACCCAGAGAGTGTGTTCATGGATGAGCAGTATCTGTATACGGATCTTATTAAGAATGGCTTGTTTCATAAGATGGCGAATGCATATATAATAGAATGTGAAAAAAGTAGTGCAGTTGATAAGCACAATAATATTGTTCATGCAACTATCTCTATGGATCGAGGTATGAATAATGCTATGGTTACTGTCATATCAGAATGTAACAAGTCAGATAATGATATTCAGGAGAATAAATCAAATTATAGTTTAAATGAAGAATTAAATAATAAATCAAATAATAATAGGGCTAAAACTGTATACAAGAAAGCTATATATCCAGAAGGGTTAGGCAAGCTGGAGATTATAAGAGATAATCAGTTCGAATTACAGAGACATGGAATTAATGTTGTGGATTCACATATAGAAGGTGGCAAGCTTGTTATGCCATATATAGATAAGCCTGTTGCCATGCTTAAGCTGAAAGACATAGCTAAAAGGGATAAGGCAGCATATCTGCGTGCTATGGATATAATGTACGAGCTTATAATCAATTCTTCTGAGCATACCGATATAATATCTGATAAGGATAGAAACAGTGCGAACGGAAGAGATATGGGTGTCATTCTTGCCAAGGGATATATAGATATGGTTCCGCTGAATTGTTTTTATGATGAAGAGGTTGAGAATGAGAAAGACAGATTCATATTCTATGATCAGGAATTCTACTGGGAGAACTGTCCGGCTAATGTGATTATGTATCGTTCTATAACGATAATATATGATGGCACAGATAAGCAGTTTGAGAGTATTGTGCCAAGACGTGAGATTATGGAAAGATATAATCTTCTTGAATGTGAGGATATATGGACACGTATGTCATCGAGATTTACAACAGTTCTGCGCAATCAGGAGATACTTGTTCCATATTATAATGAGAAAAGAACTAATCCTGTGACGGTGTATACGAATAGAGAAAAGATCAATTATAGCGATAGGGAATATAATTATATATTCAACGATATATTTGCAGGACTAGATAAGCCGGCACCAGAAGGTAAGACTAAGAAACTGGTTATATTCGGCTCAGGAACATATACGAAAAGGTTCTTAGCACAGTTCTCAGGTGAGTATGACATATATTCGATTATAGATAACAATAAGTCCTTATGGGGGACTAAGATAGATGGTATTTCAGTGAATCCACCAGATATAGTCAGAGATATAGATAAATCGGAATTGCACATTATAATATGTATAAAGAAGTATTATGGGGTTGTGAACCAGTTAAGGCAGTTAGGTGTGGAAGAATACCATATATATGATCCGGGCAGGGATTATCCTAATAAGAAACGTCAGAACATTATTAACAAACTGAATAGATTAAGTGGGCAGAGAGCTAATAGTGACTGTGACAGAGAAGATGATATGGATGATATTAATGCGGAAGAGAAGAATTATCAGAATGAGAATGCACAAGATAATGCCAGAGCCGGACAGAAACCTTATAATATTGGTTACATAGCCGGAGTGTTCGATCTGTTTCACATAGGGCACCTGAATATGTTCAGGCGGGCTAAGGAAATGTGTAATTATCTGATAGTCGGAGTTGTCTCAGATGAAGGAGTCAGACTTAATAAGCAGACTGAACCTTTCGTACCTTTTGAGGAACGTATAGAGATGGTGCGTTCATGCAGGTATGTCGATGAGGCAGTGAAACTTCCGCTTGATTTCGCAGGGACAAGGGATATGTTCAAAGTGTATCATTTCGATGTCCAGTTCTCAGGCAGTGATTATGAGAATAATCTGTATTGGATGGAAGAGAAGAAGTTCTTAGAAGAGAATGGCTCTACGATGGTATTCTTTCCTTATACACAGAGCACGAGTTCTACGAAACTGAAGAGGGCGATTGAGAGCAGGATTGATAATAACTAATGTGTTAATGTAATAAATGCGATAAATTGCTAATCAATCGTTAATTATATTGGGGAGATAAAGTATGGTAAGCATAATAATACCAACATATAACAGAGGATATATCATAAAGAAATCTATTGACAGTGTATTACACCAGACATATGAAGATTTCGAATTAATAATAGTGGATGATGGTTCTACAGATGGAACTAAGCAGCTGATAGATGAGTATGAAGATGACAGAATAAAATATTATTCATATGAGCATAACAAGGGTGTGGTGTATGCAAGAAATTATGGCATGAAAATGGCTAAAGGAGATTGTATTGTGTTTCAAGATTCGGATGATATATGTATAAGATTATAATATGCTGGTTATCAGTGTATATTATGTCATAACAGTTTTATATTTCATTGGGGTTCTCAGACATTTGGAAGGATTAAAGAGAAACAATCGGAGCTGATGAGAATAAATCGAAATCAATTTTATAATGTAATTAAAGTATGAATGGAGTAGATGATAAGGGGAATTATATGGATAAGAGTACAACAGATATAGTAGAATATAATGCTATTGTTATCGTTACAGCAGATGATTACAAGCGTATTGAATGCAATAATATTAGAATAGTTAAGTATTTACCTGTCAGAAAAGTGATATTTGTAGGGAATGTGGAAGTTGGTAAGATGGTTGAGATTGTACAAGAGGAATCAGAAGGATATAATGAAGAGTGGGATGATTGAAAGTTATGAAAATGATAGATAACCAGATGCAATTAGATGAAGACCGAGTAGCTGATTTAATTACAGAATTATTAAATATGTATGATATAGGTTTATTTGATGGTGAACAAGATAAAATTAACAGTTATAAGCATATGTCACAACTAAGATATGAACATCTCATAGCTTTATTTTCTATGAGAAATGTTATAGAAGGCTGTGATAAATTGTTTGATATATGTTATAAGTCATATATAAGTTATGGAAAAACTCTGATTAGGGGGAAAATAAGTAATGGGGAGAAGATAAATGTGGCTTTCTTACCTATTTCAGCAGCTGAATGGCCGGCTGAAGATATTTATAACAAATTATCCTCAGATGGTCGGTTTAATGTAAAAGTAATACCTGTACCATTAGCTGGAAGAAATTATTATGATAGAAGAAAAATATATATTCAGACTTATAATTATTTTAAAAACCGGGGATATATTGTAGAAAAAGTATATAATCCAGATGTTGATGAAATATGTGATTGGAAAGATATAGGTGGATTTCCTGACGTTGTTATTAATGTTACGCCATGGTATTTAGATATGGCTGATTATTATCAGATTACGAAGCTTCCTTCGTCAGTTATTAATATGTATATATCGTATGGTTTATCAGTAGGACAATCACCAGATGGAGGTTATGATAAAGTAGGATTATATAATAATGATTTTATTAATATGCAGTGGAGAGTTTATACCGAATCAGTATATGATTATAATTCATTTTGCAAATATGAAATGCTAAAAGGCAGCAATATAAGAAATAGTGGTTATGCTAAGATGGATTATTTTTACAAGAAACATAATTATACTGATTCAGACATAGGGAATATGTGGAAAACTCCGCAAAATAGTAATATAAAAGAATATAAAAGAATTATTATTGCACCTCATTTTTCTGTAGGCAATACAAATGAAGTGAATTTTTCAACTTTTAGTTCAAATATGTATTTTTTGTTATATCTTGCTGAAAAATATAAAGATAGTATTTCATTTATATTTAAACCACATCCTAACTTAAGAAACGCAGTTGTTCAGAATGGATATATGAATTCTTATGAGGATTATGAGGATTATCTTAACCGATGGAGAGAACTGCCGAATGGAAATGTTGTTGAAGAGGATGATTATCGTACAATATTTGAAACATCAGATGGGATGATAATGGATTCTATGTCATTTGTAGGTGAATATCTGTATGTTCAGAAGCCATTATTGTTTTTAACAAGAGAAGAACAAAGCTTCAATGATTTAGGTAAAGCATTGATGCCGGCTCATTATATGGTTGATGGACGTAATTATACTGAAATAGAAGATTTTATTGTAAACGTTATATTAGCGGGGAATGATAAGAAGAAGAGTATCAGAGAAGAGGTGTTTTATAGAGAACTTGATTATTATGGGAAGAATGGTGAGTTGGCAGCGGATTATATATATAATGAAATATGTAGTGAGCTACTATAGCGATTGAAGTGTTTATAACGTTTATATTGGGAATATATATGTTTAAGTATAAAAAGTATTAAGATATATTTTTGCAAGCCATTGTTGTAGAAGGAATATGAAAAATATTACAATTATATAATGATTAATATAATACTTGAATGGCATTGTGGTATTTCAACAATATATGTATTGTCCATGTTCCTTAAGACATGATTTAGATAATACAGCCAATTAATAGATAGTTGCTAATTAAACTGGTCTATATAATCGGCATCACTATCGTTTTGCCTAAAGTAATCTGATATATATGTCAACACATGCTTTTTATTAATAGAAAAATTGTTTATGAAATATTTTAATGCTATAGTTGATAATTTATTATTTGATATTTTAGTATATAGTCCATTTAATGCATTATCCCTGTTAATATTGAATTCTATATTTATAATATTGAATTTGTATGCAGTTATTTCGTGAACAACTTCTTCTATGGAATGTAAGTTGCGAAGAAATAAAATATTGTTAGCTGAATCGTTGAATTCCTGTGCTGTTATATATGCGGCAACTATACAATATGCTATTTCAGAATCCTCATTGTATGTGTTTATGAAATTGACATCATTTAAAAATGTACACAGATTATAAATTGAGTTTTCATTATCTGCCTGTAAAAATAGATTGATATTGTGCTTTAGTGATTTTAAATCTTCTGAGATTAGTTCTATTCTGTGCTGTTCTTCAGTTAATATATTGTCAACGTACTCTTCAGCTGCTTCATTTTTATGCATATGATTAATCTCCGTTTAGAATATTATCAATCATGTCATATTATGATTGATTAAGGCTGTAAAATTTATGGTATTTAATGAGAATATTGTTATAACATAGAGCTATAATATTCACGAAATAGTTTACGGTTATTATTATAATCAGTGAGGTTTAATATACCATCATCATGAAAGCACCATGGTGTATCAGAAGGTGGAATGATTATATTATATCCTGCTTTTCTGAATTCAAAACATTGAGATACGTCATAGAAATCCCATCCAGTAAAAATATCTTCACGCCATAGAATATCATATTGGGTTGCCATTAGAAATCCATCAACGGCTTCTACCTGGGTTGGCGTATAGATTTTTTGAAACTCATTATAAGAAGATGAATATATGCTATTTGAATAGAAAATGCCAATTCTATAGCCATACCACATAACACAGTTTTTGGGAAAATCAGGCGAACCCACAATACCAATCATGCCAACAGAAGGGTCTTTAAAATAGGTTAATAGGTCATATAAGAAATTTTTATTAATTATAAAGACATCCTGATGAAGGTATATTTTGTATTTGGCATCAGATGAATGCATTGCTTTATTGTACCCAGATGTCATTGATGCAGCATTATGTATTATAATATGTTCGACACTGTAACCATCTGGAATTTTAAGGTTATTGATGTAGAGCATGCATTCTTCTTCATATTGTTTATTGTTGGAACACATTATAAAACAGAATTTACTATTGTTCATAAATTACGCAGCCTTTCAGTTGATATTGTTATATGGTATTATGTAACGATGTCAGGGGTAAAAAGTATTTTGCCCTGACCAATGTCTAATGATTGTAATATATTACATAAATATCAAGTAATGTTTAGTCGGGAATTTTCTCAGCTAGTGTAATATATTGAAAAGCTTCGAAAAGTTGTTTGTTTTTATGGTTGGATAAATCACATAGAGAATCTATGAAATCAGTTACATTTTTATTGCTTTCGTTAACATTCATAGATGCATTCATTGATAAGATTTTATATCCATTCTCCTCGTATAATCTGACTATTTCGTTGTATGTAAAAAAATGAATATGTGTTTTATCAAGTAGACCGGTATCGGTATATGTGAAATTGCCATTGATAAGTTGATACAGTACGGAATAGTGCATTAGATTAGGTATGCTGCTGATAATCTTTCCATGGTCTTTAAGTATATGTCGGCATCTGTTTATAACATCAGACGGATTATGAAGATGTTCAAGAACATCGCCAAATATTATATAATCAAATTTTACATTATCCCACACATCAACAGATTCTTCTATATTAGCCGATTTTATGTGTGCTATATGAGAAGCTATATTAGCTGATACTGGATTGATTTCTATGCCACATATATAAGCATCAGGGTATATCTTCTGTATGCCAAGTAATGTTGCACCACAGTCACAGCCGATTTCGAGTATATTAAGTTTTTCATTAACAGGTTCTTTTATATTAGCAACAAGATTAGGATTAGGGAACATATTCATGTAATTCATGTTCCATTTTTTCCTTATATAAGGCATATCATAATCAATTCCAAGTATTTTTTCATAATAGTTATTTCTTTTTTCGATGATATATTGATATGCATTGTTTACTGTATATAAAAATCTATCATGAATAATATTATTCATAAAGAAGTCAGAGTAGCATATATTAGAAGAGGATATATGCTCATCGAATGGATTACATGAGGATAATAGTTCATGACTTATAAGTACAGTGGTATTGTAAGGTTTCATTGCCTTAGATAATTCAGAATTATGCGTTATATGTTCAGAATATGATATTGCCTCTTCTATAGTTGTTATATTGTTATGTCCATAAAAAATGCAATCAGGAGTGACTGCATATATTCCAAGTTCGGGATTAAGCCTGTTACATAGAGAATCAATGCAGCCTGGTAGCAATACACTAACAGAATCAATGATTAATATATCATTATCATGTGTGAATTCAGATATGCAGGTATTTAATATTGTTGAATAATTTTCTAATTGCTCATCACAGATTATATAATCTATTTCATTCTGATTCCAAAGATACTCTTTCAGACCATCAGATGAATAATTATCGACTATAATTATTGAGCTTTTATCGATGTTATTAAATATTTTTAATAGTGCAATCTGATTAACTATAAGGTCTTTTTGGTTGTGTGCTATTAATATTATTGATGTATTTTGTTTCATATTATTAATTCTGTGTTAAGTTAGCAGCTATAAAGCACTGACTTAATCATACAATCCTCCATGATGTATTATTATATTCCATAAGTTACTAAATAAGTGGTGTATAATAGTGAAATCAGAATCCTATCATACCATGACTATTTAGAGTATATCATTTTATATCATATCTATATAGTGTTTTCTGAAAATCTTTCTTGTTTCATTATAATTCGTCAGGTTCATCATTCCATCATCGTAGAAGTACCATGATGTATCAGATGGTGGAACTATTATGGTATATCCAGCCTTCCTGAATTTGAAACTCTTATATGTTATTTCGCTAGTTTGTTGTATGTATCAAGTAGTTGTACATATTTATCTTCGTAATTATTATCATGTATATAGTTACATATTTCGTCAAATATATGTCTGCTATCAACTGATGAACACTGAATTAGATAATAAAGGGCAGCAGGGGAAATAACATTATTGACATAATCATTTGCAATATCGCATATGGATTTATCTTTATCATTATTGAATTCAATGTTTAATAGTAAGAATTTGTATTTATTGATTTTATTGATAAGTTCATCTATTGATAATACATTTAATAGAAATATACTGTCTATTGGCTGCATATTGAATTCGGTCATAGTTATAGTTATACCTATTATACAGTAGGCTATATCAGGTACAGCACGAAAAGTATTAACCAGATGGTTGTCTTCGAAGCATACGCACAGGTTATATATAGATTGGATACTGTTCGTAGACAGCAACGTATTGATAGACTGCCTGAGTGATGATACATCCTCTTTGTGTTCAACATACCAGTCTGATTCTTTGCTTAATTCCTGTTCTACATACTGTTCATCGTATTCATAATTCATAAATAATGTAAGCTCTCTTTCATGTATGATTACTTTACTCTGCATATACGCTGAATATATGAAATAATATTTAGTAGAGCAGAAGATTTCATATGTTCAGAACTTATGGTTTAGCAATTAAGTGTATTATAACATATGCTTATGATAAAAGATATTTTATTATCCTATTCAAGACAACTTTTGTAACATAATATGAAATTATATAAGACACAGCAGAAAATATAACTTGAATTAATCAATGCATACATATATTATGTTAATAATGATATGAATTATATAGGATAGAATTGTGATAAACATGGAGGTTATGATTTGCATACACATTGGAAAGAGCTGTGAAACAATAGAATAAGTGACGTTAAGGATTTATCACAGTATGATGAATTGGAGATTTTTCTGGATTAAAGCGTTGTAATGATTTTGATGTATTTAATGATGGACTTACGTGGGAGGCACTTAATGATCAGTATATACATACGATGTCAATGTTAAAGGGGAGGAAGCCACAGATTAATTCTATATATGAAATAGGTTGTCCATGATATAAAGAAGAAATAGGATATTTTACATATGGTATCCCTGAATTATTAGAGTTTAAAGATGATAGTACAAGAGTAGAGATAGGAAAGTTCTGTTCCATAGCAAAAAATGTAACTATAATATGTGGTGGCTTACATAGAACAGATTGGGTTACAACATATCCTTTTAATAACTTTATAAGAGATTATAATCTCAAACTTCGCACTTGAATAAGTGTCTATGCACCTTGAAAATTCAATAATAACTGGCATAAATATAGCATGAAACCGTCTGGTTTTGGTATCTGAGCAAAGAGTGTAATTCCCTGTCCTATGATGCAATGACAGCACATACTGCAGTTGTTTTTATCCGATATATGATGTTGTCACTGGAAAGCCGGGAATCCAACGATAACCGTTCCCTTGGAGAACTCTTTTTATATTTTTCTGATGAGATGTCTGATATCACATGGATACAGGCATTTCAAATGATGCTTCAAATGTTCAGGACAATGCTTACGGAAAATACTGAGTTGTCAGATAAGAAAATCAGCGAATTGGTAGATGCATTTATAAATGCACTTCCAATAATGTTGAAAACTCAACTGCAAGCTGCATAAAGCTGAACATTGACAATCGAATAACTGCCAGATATTGAATTTTCAAGGTGTATAGCTAAATTTTATGTGCGAAGTTTGAGTATATTAATACAAAAAATCTGATATGTAGTTACAAATATTAATTTTATTTAAAGAATAATATTCGACAAAGTATGTTAATGCGATAATAGACAATTCGTTATTATTAATTTTATTCTTCAAGTAATTTAAAGCTTCATTTCTTTTAGTGTCGAATTCCATATTTATAATACAGAACTTATATGTTGTAATTACTTCAATTATTTCGTTAATTGAATGTATATTGCGAAGAAATAGAATGTTGTTAGACCTGTTATTGAATTCTTTCGCAGTTATACATGCGGCTACTATACAATATGCTATTTCTGAATCACAATTATATTTTGTTATGAAATTAGCATCATTTAAAAAAGTACATAAATTATAGATGGAATTTTCATTGTTAGCTTGTAAAAATGAATTTATGGAGTTTTTTAATTGTGGTAAATCGTTTGATATAGATTTTAGTTTATTAGATTTTTCTGTTAATAATGTATTAACATATTCTTCTGTGGCTTCATTTGTATACATATTATATTCCTTTTTAAAATTATATAAATTTTTAAGATGATTTTATGTCGTTGAGGTAACATTATTTAAATTATTATATAGCATTATAATATTATTATTTAATTGCTCATTGTTAAAAGAGCATAGTTGTTTATAGTTGTCGGTAGAATATTTATTTTGAATGCTATTTAAAATAATATTTTTTAATGCATAATAGCAATGTTTTTTTCCAGAAAGATTATAATGTTGTATAATATTTTCAATACAAATGTATGAATTTAACCATGGATTAGCCATATGCAGTTCAACAATATTCTGATATAATATAAAACTTGCTGGAATATTATTAAAGCACCATTCCTGATCAATCCAAGTGAATGTACCAGAAGTATCTATAAAACAATTTTTGTGAATCATATCTATAAAACCATTTATCAGAAGTTTATCATTATTATCTAATTGCTCCAAGTATAAATCTTCAGAACTATTAAATATATTGTTTAGTGTATAGGACTCTTCAGAACTTTGTTTGATTTCATCATATATTTTGTCATATATTTTGTATACATTTTGTTCGTATCTTGTTTTATAGGCATCAATAAGTATGTCGGTTAAAGGTGTACCTTTTATTGTTTGTGTATAAAGTATATTATCTACTATTTTAGTATTGCATACAGATAATCCTCTATTAGACAGCTCTGTATGATTAGCTTCAATATTTGATAAAAAGTTTTGGTTAGAATATGTAGTCATTTTATAAAAACCTTTATCGCCAGAATGTATGGTCATACAATCAAATTCTGCCTTTCGAAATGGTGATGAAACTGCATAGTCAACTTCACCCATTTTTTCATTGTATATACTACATTCAACTAAAAAAGAATTGGCAAAGAACTCAAATACATTATTATTTACTATATCATGATAAAGGAGTTTCTCATCTGAAACCATTGAATTACTGTTAAAGTAATTATAAGGAATCCAGTTATCCATAGAACCATTATGTGGAAGGTGGTTTTCGGAATAGATAACTTGAGGCATTTTATAATCAGGAAGTGGGTAATAAAAATATGAATAGTTAAAACCACTATTTATAATTAATTTATTGAGTTCTGATTTTGAAAATGTTTTTGCTATATTGCTAAATTTATAGTCATTAATTCCGTCAAATGGAATACCGCTATGTTCTTCAGGAGCTCCACACCAGTATTTAATGCCATATTTATTTTCTACAGCAATAAGAAGCTTTCCATTTGGATTTAAAAGGGTACGAATTTTTTTAAGAAAGTCTACAAATGGATTAGTTGAGTTAGAATATTTATTTTGATATTCTAATACACCAATTAGTGTAATATAATCATATTTTTTATTAAACTGAATATCATTAAGATTTCCAACAATGATTTCAAGATTGTCATAGTTACGGCATCTTAGGTAAGCAGCAGTTGCTCTTTTTTTAGATAATTCTACAGCAGTAACTGATTTAACTCTTTTACATAGTAATTCTGTTATTGCGCCCATGCCACATCCAATTTCAAGAATGTTAGAATTATTTTCAAAAGGATACCAATTAAGGATATTCTGTCTTATACGTGTAAGATGATAGAATACAGGCCATGAAAAATTGCGATTAATATCTTCTTCGTAGTTTGTTGTAGGGTTATTAGCTATTATATGTATTATGTCATCTTCAACATTACCATCAGAATATATATCTTCACCGGTATAGAATGATGTATTAAAAGATGGTTTTGGTATATTGCCATCGTAGTTATATTGTGATAAATCAAGCATAAAATCTTAACCTCCCATGTTTATAGCATATCTTTATAGTATTCTCGGAACAGTTTTCTGTTTTCATTATAATTAGTTAAATTCATAATACCATCATCGTGAAAGCACCAAGGAGTATCAGAAGGGGGGATTATTATATTATATCCAGCTTTTCTAAATTCAAAGCTTTGCGATATATCGTAGAAATCCCACCCAGTAAATAAGTCTTCACGCCAGAAAAGATCATATTGTGTAGCCATTAAAAAACCATCAATAGCCTCTACATTTGTAGGAACAGTAACCTTTTGTAATTCATTATAACATGATGAATATATATTATTAGAATAAAATATTCCTATTCTGTACCCATACCACATTGTGCAATTTTTAGGAAATTTTGGAGAACCTACCATTCCAATCATTCCCGTAGATTTATCAGAAAAATAGTAAAGTAAATCAAATAAGAAATTTTTATTAAGGATAAAGACATCCTGATGGAGATATATTTTATATTTTGCATCTGAAGAGTTCATAGCTTTGTTATATCCGGATGTCATAGATATAGCATCGTGAATTATTATATTGTCAACAATGTAACCATCCGGGATTTTTAAGTCATTTATATAAAGCATACATTCATCTTCATATTGTTTATTATTTGAACACATTATAAAACAAAATTTTTTGTTATTCATTAGTATTAATCCTTTCAGTGAGTAGAATTTAAATTATGATGGATAGCTAATAATTCGTCTTTTTTATTATTGTCTGTATTATTTAGGTAATTACAAATCTTATTAAGTATTTCCTTCTTATTAATGGAAGATGTTTTAATTAGATAATATAGTGCTATTGTTGATAAATTATTATTATTTAAATCATAAGTTATTATGTTAAGTGAATTTTCTTGATTGATGTCAAATTCCAGATTTAACAGCAAAAATTTGTATTTATTAATTTTACTTATTAGTTCATGAATTGAATGAATGTTTAGTAAAAAGGAATTATGTGTTATTTTAGCATTAAATTCTTCCATAGAAATAGTAATGGCTATAATACAGTAAGCTATATCAGGAACTGTTTGATATGTGTTTATAATAACAGGTTCTTCAAAGCATAAGCATAACTCATATATTGAATTAATACTATTGGATGACAGAAATAAATTAATAGATTGCCTTAAAGATGTTAATTCATTATTATGTTGTGAATACCATAGGCGTTCATTTTCTAATGTATTTTCTGTATAATTTTCATTATATTCCATATATTGTTTATTTTGATTCATAAATTATTAAGTACCTTTGTAATATTATGTATTGATAACATATTATATCATATTACGATGATTAATTAAAATGTATATATAGAATATAGACATAATATGTTATAATTAATTAACCAAAATTAAGAATAAATTTTTGGTTTTAAAGATATTATAAAAACATATATGATAAATCAGAGATGATTATAATGATGAGGAGAAACTGGAGTGAATAACAAAGAATGCAAAAAAGAAATGCAGGAAATTATTATAAATTTTGTAAAGCTGAATAAATATACAGAAGCATATGTTGCATTTGTAATGTATGGTAAAGTATATATATCAGATGAATTCATAGAAGAATATTGGTGGATATTATGTTATTATGGTCCTAAATTATCTGTTATATGTATGAATTGTGAAGATAAAGCAGTAGATAGTTTTATTAAAACACAGAATTATAATAACTATGAAATTGTCAGGACAACTAAAGAAGATAGCTATGAAGATATTATTGATTATATGAAGAGTACAGACAGCAAATACATAACTTTTCTTGAGAATAATGCAATATGTAGTCCATCTAAGATATCAAAATCAGTGTGGAAGATGGAATTGTATAAAGATATTCAGATAATAAATGCCTCATGGCAGTATGTAAACTCAGATACTGTAATTGCACATCCTAATATTGTATATAAAAATATAATGGATGACAAATTCTATTTGGGCAATAGCGTAATAGAGCAAAGTATTATTAATAATGATAATATATATGGAGTATTATCAAGTATAATTGTAGCAACAGAATACATAAAAAATATAAATATAAAAGAACCTTGTTATAATTCAGACAGAATTAACAGATTGGAATTATTATTTCAATTATTAATGAATGCCAATATGGCGTATATTAATGAGGGATTATTGTCATTAAAAATTGATTATAATAAAGAAAAATATAAAGAGGACAGAGAAGCTTTTTATGCATTAATAAAAAGTATTATGCCAGATGTATATGAAAAGATTGTAGATAGAATTAGACGAGAAAATTTGTCAAGTAAAGAATTAAAGGAAGTATATAATAATAAAAATATAGCTAAGGCTATTACATTTATATATACAGATAAAGGTGAATATTATAATGTAAAGCCTATCGGAGATGAAGCGGTTAAAAGAGGATATACAGTTAAATATACAGATAACATTAAAGAAAAAACTGAAATTGGAATATATTGCCAACATGTGTGTCATCCAGAAAATTCCAAGTTTTCAATGATATTATTACACGATATGGCACAGGGACATAATAGATGGCCTAATATATGGGAAATAGAGGAATGCTCAAAGTTTGATGTAGGTATTATTCCGGGGGAATCGTGGTCAGAACGCTTAAAGCAGTGTGCATGCATGGATTATGTTAATCCGAGAATAGGTGCATATGAACTTGGTTATCCCAAGAGTGATATTGTGTATGATGAAGAAATAAAGCAAAGAACGGAAGAACTTAGAAATAAATTCAATATGAAATATGATTATACAATTTTATATGCACCTTCATGGGAATATTTTAACAAAGAGGATGATTTTGTTAAAGCATTGTCATCTCTTAAAGTTAATCTTATTGTCAAGCAGGCAGCATGGCCAGAGTCATATAATTGGGTGACTAATAGCATAAATGAAATGAGAAAAATGCATGAAGGTACATTAGATAATCTTTACTATATTGAAAATGAAGAAAGTATTATGGTTGCACTTGAGATGTGTGATATGGTGGTGTCTGATGAATCAAATGTAATGGCAGAGGCTCTTATGTTTGGAAAGCCAAGTGTTGCAGTAACTGACTGGCTGATACCTGATCAGAATCCACCAAGATGTGCGGATGTTCCTATGGATTACGTAATAAAATGTAAGAGAGATACACTCATGAGGACGGTTGAAAATATAATGAATAATCCAGATAAATATGAGTCAGTTATGGATAATGGCAAAAAGTTATACAGTAATCAGGGAAATGTATGCAAGGATATAATGGACTTGATAGATTACTATACACAAAATGGTAAGAGTGATTCATTTATGGATAAAAAGATAATAGCTGATTATAGCAGATGTGGGTTATGGATTTGATGCAATGTTATTAAATGATTAAAATGTAATATAAATATGTTAATAAAGATACAACCAGTATATACAATATTTTCATATAGATATTGTATATACTGGTTGTAGATTTTTATTATAGAATTTTTGCTATATCTTTATAGCATTTGACTTTATTACTGAGTTGTAATTGTTCATCAATGTCTGCATTAAGATATTTGACAATAAACTTAGGAATGTCAGGGATATTTTTTAGTATAATGTCATCAGTAAGAGTATTTATATAGTTTACAAGCTCCTCTATGGTGCCATGCTTTAATAAATTATTAGTATTCTGTTCTATTTGGGACACACTATTTTCTTTATTAGTAAGCGTATTGTATAGTGATACAATGTTATTTCCTATCTGATTATAGTCAAAGTTTGTTAATTGTGCATAATTAAAAACAGAATATTTGTTATAGATAATATTATTTATTATTGAATTTTTAATATAAGAATAACATTCTGATTTATCATTGAGGTTATAATGTTCAAAAATCTTATTAATATTTATGTATGAGTTAAGCATTGAATTAGATTCATATAATTCTACAATGTTGTAATATAATATATAACTTGCAGGTATATTGTTAAAACACCATTCCTGGTCTATCCATATATAGTTGCCATTGTTATCAACAAAACAATTCTTATGTATCATATCTATAAAACCATTAGCAAGAATCTTATCATTTTTATCCAGAGCATCTAAAGTTAATTCTTTAGTGTTGTTGAATATTGAATTAAGTTTTTCAGAGGAGTCTGAACTTTTCTTTATTTCATCATAAAGTTTGTCTAATATATTGTATATATTATCTGAAACCCCTGTTTTATACGCATCAATAAGTAATTGAGTTAAAGATGTGCCAGTTATAGTTTCAGACGTAAGAGTGTTACCATTAATATTGGTTTTACATGTATGCAAGTCTCTTAAAGATAGTGCTTTATGGTTAGCATCAATAGTATAAAGCAAGTTAACACTTTTATCAGTCGCAGTTTTGCAGAAGCCTTCTTTATATGAATGAGTTGTTATAATATTGAATTCAGAGTTTCTGAATGGTGATGAAACAGCATAATCTATAGTTCCAAGCTCATTATTATTAATTGAACATTCAACAAGAAAAGAGTTGGCAAAAAATTCAAACACATTATTTTCTATAAGATCATTATAAATGTGCTCTTCATCCGATATCATTGAGTTATTATTTATAGAATAATATGGAGTCCAATTATCTAATGAGCCTTTTTTTGGAAGGTATTTTTCTGAATATATAACTTGAGGCATTTTATAGTCAGGAAGTGGATAGTAAAAATATGTATTTTTAAAACCACTTGCCATTATTATAGAATTCAGCTCAGCTTTGGAAAATGTACGTGCTATATTGCTGAATTTGTAATTGTTAATTCCATCAAATGGTATTCCACTATGGTCTTCTGGAGCACCACACCAGTATTTTAATCCATATTTATTTTCTATAGCAATAAGAAGTTTACCATCAGGTTTTAAAAGCTTTTTTATTGTATTTAGAAAGTCAACGAAAGGGTTGTCAGAATTCGTGAAGTTATTCTGATATTCAAGAACACCTATTAACGTAATGTAATCGTACTTTTTGCTGAATTGAATATCATTAAGATTCCCTACAATTATTTCAAGATTATCATAATTGCGGCATCTTAAATATGTAGCGGTAGCTCTTTTTTTAGATAATTCAACGGCAGTAACATTTTTAGCTTTTTTGCATAATAATTCAGTTATTGCACCCATACCACATCCTATTTCAAGAATATCTGAATTCTTATCTATAGGATACCAGTTAAGAAGATTCTGACGTATTCGTGTAAGGTGATAGAATACAGGCCATGAATAATTATAACTGATAATTTCTTCATAATTGGTGTCTGGATTCTGTGCAATAAGACTGATTATTTTATCTTCAATATCGCCATCTGAATATAAATCCTCTCCGGAATAAAAGTCAGTATTAAATATAGGTTTAGGTGTTTCACCCGTATAATTGTACTTTGTTAAATTTATCATATAAAAGTTAACCTCCATGTTTATGTAATAATATCTCCATAATTAAAATAATTGAATATTCAAAACCATTTTATCATAGCATAGCCTTTATAGAAAGATAAACTCTATTAAATGTTTATATTTAATATTTATGTATTAGTTAAGAGTATTATTATCACACCATAATAGTATACCATTCTTTTTAAGACTTGTTCCAGCAAGATTTAAGAATTCATTTTTGGTGTTATCAGAGTAATCCGATATATCATTAAATATGATATAATCAAAGTATTCATTATAATCTGAATAATTAAAGTCAAGATAGTTCATATATTTAATATGAGCTTCTTTAATATCAACATTTGAGTAGTGAGTATTTCCTTCAATTCCTATGTAACTAATATTAGGACATATATATTTCAGATGCGCGTAATTGGCACCTGCATGTGCGTTTATTTCTAATACATGCATATCGGAATTGGTTGGTTTTATTGTGTCGTAAACTTTATTTCCAACTCTGTTGCATACGCTATCAAAGTGCCATTTATTATACATAAAGGTTCGGTTCTTTTTGCTTATTTCAAGCAGGTAATCAGTATCTACTTTTGAAAAGCTCTGGCTGCCTGCGTGGTATATAAAGCTGTTATGGCATACATATAAAGAATAGCCTGCTGATTTTAACTGGAAACTGATATCATCATCATCAAAGTAGCCTGGTGACAGTTCTTCTGATAAAAGTGTTGTTTTATTGAGGGCAGAGCGTTTTATAAGCATTGCAAAGCCGCATAATATAGTACTTTCTTCTAATGGATTATCCATAATCTGATTGTTAAGATAGCCAAATCGCTGATAATCATCTATAGAAGTATAGAAAACATCTATTAACTGGGTAGTTCCGGTATAGTTGCTTACAGAACCTGTTGCTCCTGTTGTATCATGTGTGTAAAGTCCCATTCTGAGCCAGAATAAAGCGTTAGGAGTAATACGGGTATCATTATTCAGAAGAAATATATCATTATCAGGAATACTAGCATTAATTCCAACATTACAGCCTTTTGGAAAACCAAGATTAACATCACTCTTTATAAGTTTAATATCGGGCTGCATTTCCAGCCATGATGTTACGCCATCGGTTGAAGCATTATCGACAACTATTATTTCGTAAGAGCCACTTAACAGATTAGAGCGCAGGCTTTCAATACATTTTTGAGTCAGATACATATTATTATAAGATATTATTACAATGCTGACTGGTTTTACAGTACAAAGTGGAGAACTTTTAATATCTTTAAGTGTATTATACAGGTTATCTTTAACAGAGGCTTCTTTACAATGGTAGTATGCATTTTCTATGCAAAGATAATATTGGTTAATGTTGTTATCTTTATATTGTTCTGCCAGATTAAGGTATGTAAGATATTGGTCATCCGGATTAATATTATCTGGAAGTTCTATATCATTAGAAGATATATTGTCCACTGAAGCAGAGTAATTAATCATAGTATCTAAAAATGTTATTGCATCTGAAATGCTTGTAAATGTTGCAGCCGTTCTATTGCAGTATTGTGACAGATTATCGTATTCAGAAGAATTTTCTCCAAAACTTATAGAATATTCAGCTTTTATGGCTTCCTTGATATCTTCAACCGGAAGGTCATTGAGAGATAAAGCTTGGTTTATTGTAGCATCTTTTAATTTAATTAATATATCTTTGGTGTTACTCATATGTTTTTGTTAATCCTCGTATTATATAGTAGTAGTTTTTAAAGACCCTCTCCAAGGTCTTTCTATCAAATATAATTTTTAATAATTGAAAATATTGTCAGTTATATATGTTGTAAAATACATATTTATATATGAATGAATTAATAGTATAATATTTTATATTATAACACAGTATTGTAAGACATAAGTATAATAAATGAATAAGAAAGTGAATAGTGAATGATGGATACAAAGATATATGATGCGATAGTAATAGTAACACCTGCTGATTTTAAACGTGTTGAGTGTAATAATCAAAGAATAGTAGAATATTTACCTGTAAGGAAAGTGCTGTTTGTTGGAAGTGAAGAACTTAAAGAGCTGGTGTGGCAGTCTAATCTTGGTGATAAGGCTGGCTTTGTCAATGAAAATGATATTATACCATTTGATGAGGTTTATAACTGCATGAAAGATGTTATGGCGGATATTCTTCTTGGCAGAGAACTCCCAAGAGGGCTTGTTGGATGGTATTACCAGCAGTTTCTTAAGATGAAGTATTCAGCATTGTGTGATGACGAATATTATATGAGCTGGGATGGAGATACAGTTCCCTGTAAGGATTTTTCAATGTTTGATAGTGAAGGAAGACCTTACTTTGATATGAAGCACGAATATCATGAGGAATATTTTATAACTATGGAAACAATCATGCCATCTGTTAAAAAGCTTATTGATAAGTCTTTTATATCGGAGCATATGATATTTAACAGCAGATATATGAAAGAGATGATAGAAGCTATAGAGTCTAATGAAAGTATTAAAGGTACAACATTCTGGGAGAAAATTCTTAATTCAATAAGGCTTGAGCATATACAGGAAAACAGCTTTAGCGAATTTGAAACATATGGTACATATATGATGACAAAACATCCAGATGTATATGTTTATAGAAACTGGCATTCATTCAGATATGGTGGTTATTATTTCCATCCAGAACAGATGACAGAGCATGATTATGAGTGGATGGGACGTGATTTTTATGCCATATCTTTTGAGAAGTTCCATACAGTCAGAGAGGACCATGAAAATCTTTTTAATAATCCCAGATATCAGGATAAGCTTACGGCACGTCAGATGGTTGAGATAGTACAGGAGGAATCGGAAGGGTATAATGAGGTGTGGGATTAGGAAATGAGTATATGTTGATATAAACATTGATAATAGACAAAATATATTAGATGAAGACAGGGTTGCAGATATAGTCTATTCAGGGCTATGAGGCTTTTATGAAATATGAACTTTTAAAAGGTAGTAATGTCAGAAATAGTGGATATGTAAAGATGGATTATTTTATGAATTACATTCTTATATCTAATTATATATGTCGGTATATTACAGCATCTAGGTAAAATAGTTATTTGCTTAGATGCTGTAATAGTTTTATCATTTATTAATGAAGTGTCAGATTAGAAATAATTATTTATAAATATTTTTTGATATTTATCATATAAATCCAGAGGATCTTTGACTGTAGTTGTTTCGTGAAGAAGCATAACTGGAGGAGAAGTAGTAAATACTGTTTTCAATGATACTTTTCTATATTCGTATGTCTGTGATATATCGTAGTAATGCCATCCATCAAATAAATCCTGACGCCACAATACATCATAGGAAGTTGCCATAAATATTCCATCTATGGCGTCAGCGTATTCCAAATTACTAAGAGTATAAAGTGAGTTACAACGCTTGATGTTAAGCAGTATATCTTCATATATATTACTTCTTTTATATTGTATATCACTTTCAAACCATCGTGCTGTTTTGGTAAGACGGGTTGAGCCGGTATTTCCAATCATGCCAATCTTAGTATCGGATTCAAATGCTTTAACAAGTTTATGTAACAAATTATAATCTATAATGAAAGTATCATGGTGTATATATAATTTATAGCCAGAATTGCTATGCAGCATAGCATAATTGTAGCCAGCGGCCATTCCAGGAGCCTGTTTTACAACGATTATATCAAGTGTCATATTCTCAGGAACAAGGAGTTGTTTTAGGTATAATATGCATTCACTGCTATACGTATCATTATTAGTACAAAATATTATGCTTATTTTTGAATAATCAAGTTCTCTATTTATAATTTTTGAATATTCATATTGCTTAATACTTTCACTTTTAAAGTTATTGTAGTCTAAATATGTTATTATTGCATTATTAGTGTATGACTGAGGAGAAAAACATATATTGGTGCAGTTTAGATTATTATCCTTTAACCACTTACTATGCAATTGTATAAAATCAGCATAAATCGGAAAATTGCTCTTAATAATATCAGAAGTTTTTTGCAATACATCACATAAGAAAGTTTCTTCAACAGAATATTTAATAAGGATTAGCAAAGCATCCGGAGAAAGCTGATATCTAGATATGAGCTCACATATATAATTCTGATATTTAAAATTAATGCCAAACCATATTCGCCTGATAGCATGTTTTACATTACAGTAAATTTCTTTAAATAAGGATATTCCTACATCATCTCTGAAAAATAGATTAGTCATTCCAGCTTCATCAACTATTGCAGAGTGAGATTGTTCCGATGCATATATCTCCAACATCATACATAAAAGCATATTACCATCTGTAAGGTTAATATTAGCAGAGAATTTATTAGTATCATATATAAATACTTTCAAAAATTCAAAGGTTATTGTATATTCTTTAAGCTTTATACGTTCAATTATAAGATGTTCAAGAGCTTTTCCAAGTTTATATGGGTCAGCATTACTATTAGAACACATATGTTCGAATTCATTATTAATGATTGCTGAATCATTTGAATTAGATGAGTCTGATATAAATATAGCAAGCTTGTATAAATAATAAGCATCTTCAATATATCCTAATTGTACAAGGCATAGAGCTTTCATAAATATAAGTTCATAGTTATTCTTATCAAGATTAATTCCGTTATTAATTAAATCAAGTGCTTTATTGTATTTAGCATTATCCATAAAAGAAGAAGCCTGAAGTATAATAGAATTAATATTATCAGAGTGGCATTCATTTTCAGTTATAGGCATATAAAATTCCTCTGTATTTCTGTTTGATAGTTAGATAAAATAATATGTAATTTTACTTAATATATTTCATATTTTTATACTATAAACTATTCTACATTCATTTACAACCAGTTTAAGAAATAAATATATCATGAGTTTAATTAATTATCATACTATGATATAATACATTATCAATACAATAACATTAAAAAGGTACTTAATAATTTATGAATCAAGATAAACAATATATGGAATATAATGAAAACTATACAGAAAATACATTAGAAAATGAACGCATATGGTATTCAAAACACAATGATGAATTAATATCATTAAGACAGTCTATTAATCTATTCTTATCATCAAATAGTATTAATTCAATATATGAGTTATGTTTATGTTTTGAAGAACCTGTTATTATAAATACTTATCAAACAGTTCCTGATATAGCTTACTGTATTATAGCTATTACTATTTCAATGGAAGAATTTAATGCTAAAATAACACATAATTCCTTTTTGCTAAACGTTCGTTCAATTGATGAGCTAATAAGTAAAATTAAAAAATATAAATTTTTGTTGCTAAATCTGGAATTTAACACTGACGAAGAAAATTCTCTCAACATAATAACTTATGATTTAATTAACAATAATTTATCAACAATAGCACTATATTATCTAATTAAAACATCTTCTGTTAATAAAGATGCAATACTTAATAAGATTTGTACACACCTAAATAATACAAATAATAATAATAAAAAGGAAGAATTATTGGATATTTATCATATGTTAAATTCTAGTCAGAGAAAGGATTAATATCAATGAATGACAAAAAATTTTGTTTTATAATGTGTTCAAATAATAAACAATATGAAGATGAAAGTATGCTTTATATAAATGACTTAAAAACACCTGATGGTTACATTGTTGACCATATAATAATTCACGATGCTATCTCTATGACGTCAGGATATAACAAAGCCATGAAATCTTCTGATGCAAAATATAAAATATATTTACATCAAGATGTATTTATTCTTAATAAAAATTTCTTATTTGATTTACTTTACTATTTTTCTGATAAATCTACGGGAATGATTGGAATGGTAGGTTCTCCAAAATTTCCTAAAAATTGCACAATGTGGTATGGGTACAGAATAGGAATATTTTATTCTAATAATATATATTCATCATGTTATAATGAATTACAAAAGGTTACTGTTCCTACAAATGTAGAGGCTATTGATGGTTTTTTAATGGCTACACAATATGATCTTTCTTGGCGTGAAGACTTATTTAACGGATGGGATTTTTACGATGTATCTCAAAGCTTTGAATTTAGAAAAGCTGGATACAATATAATAATCCCTCCTTCAGATACTCCTTGGTGTTTTCACGATGATGGCATTATGAATTTAACTAATTATAATGAAAACAGAAAATTGTTCCGTGAATACTATAAAGATATGTTATAAAAATTGGAGGTTAAGATTTTATGCTTTATTTATCGCAATATAACTACAAGAATAATATATCAAAAATATCTTTGTAATATATAATTTTAAGTTAGCAATTATCATTTTAAGAGATTGTTTGATATCAGGTATTATAATAGTTAAATGACTTAAACGGGTTTGAATAATTCTCATAGAACTCCTCCTTATAGGGACAACTGCTACATAGCTTGAATGTTATATACTTTGCTAAATGTATTGCTTTTGCAGCAATCTTCAACAGTTTTAAACGGACGGTATCTATACGTTGTTTTCGCATGCTTGCAGATAATGCCAATCGTCTAAAACAATTAAATATCTTATAAGCCAGTGCATGTATCTGAAGTCTGTTGGCATTCACAATCATTGAATTACTGCTTACCGAAGTGAAATCAAAGCCCGATAAGCTTTCTTTAATGAAATTTTCCATCAGACCTCTTTTACAATAAAACTTGATAAGGAATTCTGGCGATTCCATCATAGCAGACAAGTGGATGATACCCATTGTCCTGATAATTGAAGTTAAAGTTACCTCCTTCCTAGCTGCTATAGATATTAAGAAGAGTGGAATCTAAATCAAGGATGATGGCTTCAGGTAACTGAATGCGGTAAATCTTTTTTCTAAGCATTCGGTTTATCGTATAAAACTGATTCTAGGAATCTTCGTCCATGTGATTATGAAATCTTGAAATTGTTGGCTGCGATGCTAAAGCCTCCTTATTCAGCACGGCTTTAAATACAGGATCATTTGTAAGTTCATCTCAAGCATTATCTCCAAAGTAACCAGTAATGATCATATATATCAACTGAAGAAGATTCTCCTTGTCAGTGTGATATCTGAATAATGCAGAATCATTGGTCTTGAATGATTGACATAAAAGTCTGTCAATACCAATCTTGCTTATGAATTCTTTTATAAGAAGCAGACCTGCATTGGAGGATAAATCACCTCCATTAAAAAAATTAGTTTTAATTTGTCTATTGCTTTTAAGTAATAATGTGTTTAAAATATTCATAAAGAGCTCCTTTTTGTGATTGTTAAGACTTTGGACACCTTAATTTTACCACAAATGGATGCTCTTTTTTAATTCACTTTATAGGTGAAAAGTAATATTTGATTAAAATACTGTAATTATGTTGTTTTTAGCCACTTTCATGACGTAGTCGTAAATAATCTAGGTTAATCTATTTTTTCAGCAAGAGTGACATATTGAAATGCTTCATATAATTGTCTGTTTTTATGTGTTGATATGCATACAAGATTATCAATGAATGAGTCTAATTCATCATTAAGTTTAGTAGTTGAAAATACAGGAATACATTTGATAACCTTAAAGTTATTTTCATTATATAATTTGATTATTTCATTGTATGTAAAAAAATGTATGTGTGTTCTGTCAAGAATACCAGTATCACTATATGGAAAATCACCATTGATTAAAAGATACATAGCTGAATAATGCATTAAGTTGGGAATACTACTGATGATTTTTCCATGTTTTTTTAATATTTTTCTACAATTGTTAATTATTTTTGATGGATTGTGTAAGTGTTCTAATACGTCTCCAAATATAATGTAATCAAAAAGAATACCATCCCATAAATCTATATTGTCCTCGATATCTGCTATTTTTATGTTCGCAATATGAGAGGCTATTTTTGCAGTAGAAGGATTAATTTCAATACCAAACAAATTAGAATTAGGATATATGTTTTTGATTTCAAGCATAGTAGAACCAGTATCGCAGCCTATTTCTAAAATATTCAGCGGTTTTTGATAGTCAGCTTCTATACAATCAATCAAATTATAATTAGGGTTGGCATTTAAATAGTTGGTGTGCCATTTGTCTTTAATATTCTGATGATCTGATTTATTGCCATAATTATCATAATAATAGTTGCTATAAGGAGTGATTAAGTATTGGTAAGCGTTGTTAACTGTATATGTAAAATTATCATTTAAGATGTTCTGAATAAAAAAGTCGATATACACAGCTTCTGATGATATTAAATTATTATCAAAGGGCTCGCTTGTATTAAGTAGCTTTTTACTTATAAGGACTGTATTATCAAGTGGCTTCATAATCTTTGATAATGAATTATTATCATGTGTATGTGAAAAGCTATAGGCTATTGCATCAGATAATGAATTAATATTGTTATAACCATTACATAGTGTTAAAGGTGTAACTGCATATATTTTTTTATTAATATCAAGAGCATTTCTTAGTGTATTAATAGCAGATGGCATAAGTATACATTCAGGTTGAATTACCAGTATATCAGTATCTAATACAAATTCTGATATACATAAATTTAAAATGGAAGAAAAGTTTTCAATATGTTCATCACATATTATATAATTAAATTTATTCTGCGCTTTAAGAAAGCTATCAAGACCGTCAGATGAATAATTATCTACTATAATGATAGAATCAGATGAAATATTATTCAACGTATTTAATAAATTTATCTGGTTGATAATAAGGTCTTTTTGATTGTGTGCAACTAATATTATTGAAATATTTTCCATGTATAATCCTCATTTCCGTGTGTTTTATATAGTTTGTTATTTGTTTGGTAATAGCTGTATATGTTAATAAAAATACTACATATTAAAATATAATAAAGTATAACATATATAAATCAAATAATATATGAAATAAACAAAATATATTTGCTAACACTAAAGGGCGTGTGAAAAAACGAAAGTTTTTTCATGCGTCCTTTTGCTTATGGATGT
>OGUC01000016.1_pt1 | contig 103832 bp, 81 predicted proteins | sample 1573701 | NCBI WGS metagenome assembly OGUC01 (sample SAMEA2582017, study PRJEB24529) | metagenome | biome: Human gut stool | place: China | collected 2011
CAATGAAGAAGCCATCTTCTAAATGTAATTCCGTTTGTTTTGTTATTAAACTTCTCAGGATAAATTTTGTAGAAGTTATTAAGTTCTGAATTCTTTAAAATTTCAGTGTGAAGTGCTGCCACACCATTTACACTAAATCCATAATGAATATCGATGTGAGCCATGTGTACAGTATCATTTTTATCTATAATAACAACACTTTCATCATCAAACTGTCTTCTTACTTTATCATCTAAAATTTCAATAATTGGTACTAACTGCGGAACAACTTCCTGTAAATAACTAATTGGCCACTTTTCCAAAGCTTCTGACAAAATAGTATGGTTTGTGTATGCACATGTTTTCTTTACCACATTAATTGCATCATCTATTGACATACCTTCCTGAACTAACAAACGAATTAATTCAGGAATTACCATTGTTGGATGAGTATCATTTATTTGGATTACTGCATAATCATAAAGGTCATATAAATTGCTTCCTTTTGCCTTGCACTCATCAATTATAAGTCTTGCTCCATTACTTACCATAAAATACTGCTGGTAAATTCTTAATTTTCTTCCTGCCTCGTCGCTGTCATCAGGATATAAAAATAATGTAAGGTTCTTAGCTATGTCATTTTTATCAAAGTCAATTCCATCACCTACAATATTTTCATCTACTGTATCAATGTCAAATAATTCTAACTTGTTAGTTCTATTCTCATAACCTGTAACTGAGATTTCGTACATTCTTGATGTAACTGTAAAATCCTTAAACTGAACCGGATATGTTACGTCTTTCTTCTTGAGCCATGTATTTTCACCAATCCAAGGATTAGGTGTTTCTTTCTGCATATTGTTTTCAAAAACCTGTTTAAACAATCCTAAATGATAATTAATTCCAATACCTGAGCCTGGAAGGCCTAATGTTGCAATTGAATCTAAGAAGCAGGCTGCAAGTCTTCCAAGACCACCATTACCAAGTGATGGCTCAACTTCTATTTCTTCAATTTCAGAAATATTCTTTCCTGCCTGTGCTAACATTTCTTTTACTTCATTGTAAATGCCAAGATTAATCATGTTGTTTGAAAGCAATTTTCCAATAAGAAATTCTGCTGAAATATAGTAAACTTTTTTCTTTCCTTCGTTGCTTTCTTTTTCATCTGCTAACTGCTGTGTAATGTTTAAAAGTCCATTATAAATTTCGCTGTTACTACTTTGTGAAATTTCTTTTCCTAACTGCTGCTGTAATCTTTCTTTAATATTCATATATAAAACCCTTTCCTTAAAAAGCCTTTTAATTAAAATGCATTATAAGATTTGTTTATGCACTACCATAAAAGGTGTCAATAGTTACGTTGTTGTTTTACCTACCGGCGTTAATAGTTACGTTATTGTTTTACCTGCTGGCTTTACTGTATCAGTCTTTTGTTATTAGTAATATATCATCATTTTTTAGTGTATTCTTGCAATATTATCTCATTTTATTGTACAATACTATCATCAATATATTATTTCCATAAATACTGGTTTCAATTAGGAGTTTTTATGAATACAATAGAGTTTCAAACTTATAAAGAGCAAAAATCACATACCACAGATGAGTTTCCATACAACACTTACCTTTGTACAATTCCGCTTGATTTTCCATCTGTGCCAATTCACTGGCATGAAGAAATTGAGTTAATTGTTATCCAAAAAGGAAAGGGACTTGTCACTTTAGATTTTATTGAATATGAAGTTGAAGCCGGCAATACCATTATTGTACTCCCGGGGCACCTACACTCTATACGTGAAATTTCAGGAGAACGTATGGAATATGAGAATATTATTTTTAAGAAAGAACTTCTGTTTTCTGCAAAAGAAGATATTATAAATTCAAAATTTTTTGAGCCTTTATTTAGAGGTGAAATTAATATCCAAAATTTTATTACACCGAAACTTTCTTTTTATGATGATTTTTCTAACATTATAAAAAATATGGATTCATTAAGTGAAAAAAGAGATTTTGGTTTTCAGATTATGATAAAAAGCAATTTATTTAAACTTTTTTATATTCTTATTCAAAACATGAAAGCTGCCGAATCTAAAGATAATAAGAAATCTGAAGAGAAGGTTAAGGAAATTATTTCTTATATTCATGAACATTATTATGAAGATATTAAACTTAAAGAAGTTGCTGATTTTTGTAATTACAGCCCATCTCACTTTATGCGCTTTTTTAAGGAACATCTGCACACAAGCTTCACTAAATACTTAAATGACTATCGATTAATTCAGACAAAAAAACTTTTAAGCGAAAGCGATTTAAGCATTCTGGAAGTAGCCGGGAGATGTGGGTTTAATAATATTTCATATTTTAATAGGCTCTTTAAGCAAAAATATAACCTAACTCCTAGGGAGTTGCGGGGGTGAAATAAAATCAGTAACATTGATTGAAAAACTCATTGCAAAATCGAAGTTTTTTCCAATACATTAAATAATGTATTTTCGGTTTTTCTGATATTTTATGTGTTATAATCCTATTAAAACTGTTGAAAAAATCTTAATTGTTTGCATACCAAAATAGCGGCTAGCATTTTCTTCTGCAAAAGTTATTGCAACAACTTCTTAAAAATCACAATGATTTTGTTGCGTTAATTTTTTCAATTAAGGTTTTATATTTTTAATCTGACAGCATCAAGCTCAATTCGTATTGGAATGAATCTAACATATTATTATGAATGTTTATTGCTTCTGCTGTATCATAGTCAATAAGCTTGTCATTTTTAATTGCAACAATTCGGTTTTGTTTTCCCTGAGTTAAAATTTCAACAGCATAAGCACCCATTAATGAACCATACATTCTGTCCTTTGCTGTTGGATTGCCACCACGCTGTATGTAGCCTAACACAGATACTCTTGATTCTATGCCTGTTTTCTCGCAAATTATTTCTGCCAGTTTTGGTGCATCTGTAACGCCCTCTGCAACTACTACCAAGTAACTGTTTCTTCCCTCTGCGTGTCGCTGTTTTATTGCATCAGTAATTGTGTCATAATTACCATTCCATTTTTCAGGAAGTACGATAGCCTCTGCAGATGTTGCCATCCCTGCCCATAAAGCAATGTAACCTCTTTTTCTACCCATTACCTCAACAACACTACATCTTCCATGGGAAATTGAAGAATCTCTTATCTTATCAATTGCCTCTGTAGCAGTATTTGCAGCTGTATCAAAACCTAATGTGTATTCGCTACATGAAATATCTCTGTCGATTGTTCCAGGGATGCACACAACATTGACACCCTGTTCTTTAAAATCAATTGCGCCTCTAAGAGTTCCATCCCCTCCGATTGCAACTAACGCATCTACATTGTTTGCTCTAAGATTTTCTGCTGCCTGTTCTCTATATTTTGTTTCAAGAAATCTTTCACTTCTACTTGTTAAAAGAAAAGTTCCTCCCTGACTATTAATATTTCTCACATCATCTAATGTAAGGTCTTTTGTCTCCCAATCAATTAACCCTTCATATCCTCTGTAAATTCCCACAACTTCTATATTATGATGAAATGCACTAAACACAACCGCCCTAACAGCTGAGTTCATTCCCGGTGCGTCTCCACCACTTGTTAAAACTGCAATTTTTTTAATATTTTTCATTATTTTTCTCCTGTATTTTTAGATTTTTAAGTGTATTTATGTAAACCCTTATATAGCTTTTTTTCTGATAATTATTCTAACAATGTGTATTTTTTATGTCAATAAATTCAATTTACATGCCAAATTATTTGCAGTTAATGTTTTGAATAGAAAAAGCGTAAATTCTTTATACCTTTCCAAAATCAAACTATTTTAAAATTTTGAAATAAGTATAGAATTTACGCTTTCGCTTATTATTTTATTTAATTATAACTGTTGCCCTATACAACTGCTTTTTCTGTATTCTTTTGGAATAATTTCTTAACACCCTGTACTGCAACGATTACACCAAGGATTAAAAGTAAAATTGCGAAGATTAACTGCAATGTGTTTCCAAGTGTTAATCCTGTTGAAAGGAATGCGCCACCTAATTTGTAAATTGTCATTCCAAGAGCTGTAAATGTTACTGCCATCATGAAGAACATAGGTACCCATAACATCCAACCCTGACGTTTTGTTTTCTTCAAGAATACTGCACATGCTACTAAAGCAAGAACTGATAATAACTGGTTTGCTGAACCAAATAATGGCCAAATTTCTGCATAACCAACTTTTGCAAGTAAGAATGAAAGTACCAATGTAATGATTGTTGCAAAATATTTGTTTGTTACTACCTTCTGGAATGGTGTCATGTTTTCTTCTGTTACTCCTTCATCTAAGAAGAATTCCTGGAATGAAAGACGACCAACTCTTGCTACTGAATCAAGTGATGTTAAAGCAAATGCTGAAACTGCTAAGTTAATTAATGTAAATACTAAGCTATGTGGCAAACCAATAACTGATAAGAAGTTTGCGATTGCACCTGCGAAAATCTGTGGCTGTGTTGTTAAGCCCTGTGCTGCTGCTTCGCCTTTTGCAAATGAAGCAACTGCGATTAATGCGATTACTGCAAGCATACTTTCCATAAGCATTGCACCAAATGATACTGGTAACATATTCTTTTCATTTTTAATCTGCTTTGAAGCTGTACCTGATGAAACAAGTGAATGGAAACCTGATACAGCACCACATGCGATTGTTACAAATAAAATTGGGAACATATACTGTCCATCTACATTAAAGCTTGTAAATGCCTGTAAGTTACATGATGGATTTGAAACAAATACACCGATAACAGCACCTACAATCATAAATATTAACAAATAACTGTTTAAGTAATCTCTAGGCTGTAATAATGCCCAAACAGGAACTACACTGGCAACAAAAATGTAAGCAAAAATTAAAATGTGCCATGTTTCTCTTGTTAAGTAAATTGGGAAGTTTAAGCCAATTACAACTGCTGCTACTAACATAACAATTGCTATTGCTGTGTTAATCCATTTATGTAATTTTCCATATTTTAAAATCATACCTAATGCAACAGCTTCAAAAATAAATAAAATTGATGTTGTTGCTACTGCACCGTTTGCTGCAACTTTCTTTACAGCTTCACCTGCTACTGTAGGTACTGTAAAGCCGTTAAATGTTCCAGCTACAACGTCTGCGAATGCTGCAACTACTAAAATACAGAATAACCAGCAGAATAATAAGAATAATTTCTTTCCTAATTTTCCAATATATTCTTCGATAATATAACCAATTGTACGACCTTTATTTTTTACTGATGCGTACATTGATGCAAAATCCTGAACAGCTCCAAAAAATACACCACCTATAAGTATCCATAATAAAACCGGTAACCATCCGAAAATTGCTGCCTGAATAGGACCGTTAATTGGGCCTGCACCTGCGATAGATGCAAACTGATGTCCAAATACTACGTTTGTATCAGCTGGCACATAGTCAACTCCATCTTCCATTTCATACGCTGGAGTTTTTGCGTTAGGATCAATTCCCCACTTTTTCTGAAGATAACGACCGTAGAGAAGATATGCTCCTCCAAGAACTACGATTGCAATCACCATCATTAAGATTCCATTCATTTGTATTACCTCTCTTCTTTTTTATTATTTAGATTGCTTTGTGCAATCTAATATTTTTTATTACTTGGATTGCTACCTACTTCGCACTCTCGCAATCCAAATAACATACTTACATTATTTTTATTACCTTGGATTGCTACGTGCTTCGCACTCTCGCAATCCTAGCAATTTGCTTGCTTATACTATATTTTTTTATTATTTGGATTGCTACGTACTTCGCACTCCCGCAATCCAACCCACACATTCGCATATCGCCCGACTTCGTCGTGCTTTTATGCTCATTTGTGGGGCGTGTTGTCAATAGGTAAATGCACCTTTGTGCAAGCACAGGTGCATTTACCTATTGCAACACTGTAATAAAAAAATAAAAACGCCTTTGTTGTCCTAGGACAACAAAGGCGGATAAATCATTTCCGTGGTACCACTTTGTTTGAGATAACTATTGCTAATTATCACCACTTAACACTGTCTAAATAAACAGTTTCTTCTGTAACGTGAAGAACACGTCCCTGCCTACTAACTAAAAGCTTTAGGAGAGATGCTCCAGGGTGATGTTACAATAAGGCTTTTCTTCCGATTCTCAGCTACCTCGGTTCTCTGTAATCAAGCTACTCTTTGCAATGTATCCCTTTCAACGCAACTTGTTATTTGTTTGTCTTTTTATGTTTTATCACTTATTGTCGAATCTTGCAAGGTTAAATTTTGCACAGATTTTTTTGATATTTCTTAATATTTTTGTGACAATTTTTAAATAATATCCCTTTATTTATCGTAGTAAATCCTTTTCCATTAAAAATTTCAGTTTCATTTTGCTTGTTCTATTTTCAAATTCAACTTCAATTGTATCCCCTGAAATCCTTTTAACTACACCTTTTCCTAAAGTTTTGTGCTCTATTTTTCCTGTGTTTTTTATTTCTTCGTACTTATCCCAGTATTCTGATTCTGTAATAATTTTACTTGATGTTTTATAACCTTTTTTTGAATTATTGTAGGCATAAGGTTTGGTTTTTCCTATATTATTCGTCCTTTTTCTTTCCGTTTTTGTAACTATTGGTGCACTTTCTACTTTAGCGGTTGGTGCTTTTGTCCCTAACAATTCACAAATAAAAGTATTACTGCCTTTTTTTGAAAAAATACAAAGATTATTTTTTGCCCTTGTTACGGCAACATAAAATAAACGTCTTTCTTCCTCATATATTTTTATTTCTTCATCTGTCGCTTTTTTCCCTGGTATATATTCAGGAAAAACACCATCTATCGCATCCATTATGTACACATTATCAAATTCCAGACCTTTGCTGGAATGCATTGTGGAGAAAATCAGATTACAGCTAGCGTCATTTTCTTTATTTCTTATAAGTTGTTCCAATTCCTTCAAACGAGCTACAAAATCAAATACTGACCTTTGATTCTGTGCTATTGTCTGCAATATTTCCAGCTTACCATCTTTTATATGATTTTTTTCAAGGTAGTCTTTATAACCCATTGCATTTATAATTCTAAAAAGACCGCTGGCACCATTTTCGTTTGCGAGATTTTTCATGTGCAACTTAATCTCTTTTACGCTTTTCACCGTTCCTTTAGGTGTCTGTGGACACTGAAGAACTGCATCTAGTAGGGAAATATTTTTTTCTTTGCTAATTACGCAAGCTTTTTCAGCAACGACTTTTCCCACGTAAGTATTTATTTTAAAATAAATCTGCATAAACATCTCTGTATTTGTCTGGTCTTTTGAAAAATTAATTATGTTTTCAATATCCATTACAACTTTGTTAGTAAAAAAAGTTAAATCTTTATTTTTGATTTTGTATGGTATGTTATTCTGCTCTAGCAAATCTATTACCGGCAAAATACTTTCATTATCCCTGTACAACACAGCTGTTTCATTCTCACAATCTGTTACTACTTTCTCTAAATAATTGTACTGCCCTTTTCTTGTTTTTATGTCGATTAATCTAATTTTATTATTGTTTGGTCTAAAAGCCTTCATTTTCTTTTTATGTCGCAGAGTATTTTTTTGAATAAACCTGTCTGCTGCCACAACAATTTCACCATTAGATCTAAAGTTTTCTTCCATTAAGAGAATCTTTCCGTTAGGATATGTTTTTCCAAATTCCAACAACGCTTCGGGATATGCAGCTCTGAAACCGTAAATACTTTGATCCTCATCTCCTACCATAAAGATGTTTTTGTATTTGCCACCAAGTATTCTAATGATTTCATGTTGAACTTTTGAAGTGTCCTGCGCTTCGTCAACAGAAATAAACTGATACTTTTCCTGAAAATATTCAAGAATTTCAGGTATTGATTTAAGAAGATTCAGGGCGTAAACCATTTGGTCATCATAGTCCATTAATGATTTTCTGCTTAACTCCCTGTTATACATTTCATAAATTTCTAATAATTTTATCTTCTCCTGATTTCCTAATTTCTCTATCTCTTTTTTTGATAACATCATGTTTTTTGCATAAGTAATCAGTGTTATAAGATTCTGAACATCACTTTCAAGAGGATAGCTACCCTGTATATGTTGATAGATTGCTGTTAAAAGCTTCACTTTAAAACCTTCATCTGGAATTAAATTATATGGCTTAATTCCCAGTCTTACTCCACAATAATGTATTATTTTGGCACATACTCCATTAATGGTCCTAAATTCAAGTCTTGATGCCATTTCTTCGCCAAAAATTCCAGCAAATCTTCTTCTCATTTCAATTGTAGCTGCCACTGTATATGTAAGTGTGAGAATTTTTTCCGGCATTATGTTTTTGCAATATATCATATAGCCCAATCTGTATACTAAAACAGTAGTTTTTCCACTTCCCGGTACAGCTAAAAGAAGGGTTGGCATCTCAATTGATGTAACCCCTTCAAGTTGTTGTTTTGTTAAATTTATTTGATATTTTCTGATAAATTCTTCTAATGTCATATTTTCCTCGATATGTTATTAATAAATCATAAATATTAAAAACATAAATTTTTAATCAATGCAATTTTTTATTTGTATGCTCTTAATTATCCGTGAACCTTTGGCTGTCTGTATAAATCTAATCATTTATATACTTTAAAATAATTTCTGCTGTTTTCTCTATTCCTATTACAGATGTGTCAATTGAAAGATTGTAATCTCTTGCATCTCCCCACACTGCATCTGTACAATATTTGTGAAAAGATGCTCTTTTTTCGTCCACTTCCTTAATATTTTTAATTGCCTCTCTTCTGCTAATGCTATCACGCTCTGCCACATAATCAACTCGCCAAGCCTCGTTTCCATGGAGAAAGACCTTCATAACTTCAGGATTATCTTTGTAAATAATGTTTGCACAGCGTCCAATTATAACTGCGTTTTTATCCTTGGTTACTTCTTTTATAAAATCAAGTGCCTTAGACATTGGCTTTTCGTTTCCAAAACTCATGGCTATTCCATACAAAAGACTGTTTACCGGTCTTTCATTAAAAAAGTCGCTAAACTCATCTTCCTTCCCAAGTTTTCTTGCTTCTTCTAATAATCTATTTTTATCAAAAAGTTCCAGACCTAATTTGTCAGCTAAAATCTGTGCCACTTCATGACCGCCACTTCCACATTGTCTTGCTATTGTAATAATCATGTTTTACCTCCCAGAATTTGAATTTTACATATAAATATTTTCATTTTGTAAACGTCATGTTTAGTATATCCTGTTTTAATTTTAGAAATAGTAGTATGTTTACAGGAAATTAGCGAAAACTGATGCTCCTATCATTGTTAAAATTCCTGCTATTACTATGGACAAACTACTCATTGCCCCTTCTATTTCTCCCATTTCCATTGCCTTTGCTGTGCCGATGGCATGTGAGGCTGTCCCAATTCCAATTCCTTTTGCCACTGGATTAGTTATTCTGAAAATTTTGCAAACCAGGTCTGCAAGCATATTTCCAAGGACTCCTGTTATGATTATAACTGCCACTGTAATTGTTACATAGCCACCAAGTTCCTCTGAAACACCCATACCAATTGCTGTTGTGATTGACTTTGGAAGTAGTGTAACATACTCTTTATGGTTAAAACCAAACAATAACGCAAAAGCCAAAATACATCCCAGACTTGTTAATACACCTGATAAAATTCCAAGAATTATAGCCCAGATATTTTCTTTTAAAAGTCTAATTTGCTGATATAGCGGTATGGCAAGGCATATTGTTTCGGGTGTTAATAAGTAGCCTAAATACTGAGCACTTTTATTATAACTCTCATAACCTACATTAAATATTCCTAAACATATAATTACAAAAATAATAGAAATAAGTAGTGGGTTAAAAATGGCAAGCTTAAATTTTCTTTTTAGAAACATACCTAATTCATAACCTAAAACACTTATAACTATCCCAATTGTTGTTGAATTAATTACTACCTGATTCATTTTTTTTGCTCCTTTTTTTAATTACAAACTGTGTAACTTTTCCAGCTACCACTATTACCAGAATTGTTGAGATAATGGTGATTACAATTAACGGAATTAACATGCCTTTTAACTGATTCCAGTAAACAACAATTCCCACACCGGAACCAATAAACATAAGTGGCATAATTTCTATTAAAAATGAACCTGATTCTCTTACGCTGTCAACTTTTACAATTCCTGTTACAAGAAATAACATCATCAGACAAAGACCATATATACTTGATGGAATTGCCAATGGAATCAAATATTTTAAAACCTCTCCCAAACAGGTAACAAACATGATGATTCCAAACTGTCTCATGTACTTCATAATTTTGCTTGTCTCCTTTATTCTTTTATTTTATTATTAGCATATTTGTAGAAAATAAATTTTATGTTGAAACAGAAAAAGCCTGTATCATTGTAAAATTCTAAACTCTATTGGCAAATTGCAGATATTGCTCTGCAAAGCTACATACAATGATACAGACTTTTTTTAATTTTATCTAGTGCTTAACGCAATTTGTAAATTTAATTTTTGCATTATTGAAAATAACATTATCCTTAAAAGGCTCTAGCTGGGAACTTTTTTTTCAGTTTTTTACACCCTGCAAAAGCTTTTCTTCCCACTTTAATTTTTTTGTTCTTATAATACTTAACAGTCTTAAGATTGCTACATTTATAAAATGCCTTTGTGCCAATTTTTGTTAAATACTTTGATTTAATAGCAATGGTTTTTAGTTTTTTGTAACCCTTAAAGCCATTTGCATTAATTTCAGTAACTCTACATTTTTTGCCTTTTATTTTTACAAATGAAGGTATAACAAGTTTCTTAATTTTCTTGTTTTTACCGGAAATTGCTACCTTTGTAATGCCATTCTTTGTAGATTTTACTTTGTATTTAAACTTACCAACAGTATATGTTTTTCCTACTTTTATTGTCGGTTGTGCTTTTACCTTTAATGTTTTTAATGTTTTAAAGGTATTAGCATTTGTATAAAATTCTTCACCATCACTGTTAGTTACTTTTCCATACCAACTGTATTCGCTATCCGCTTTCAAGCCTGAGTATGTATATGAAACTTTGCCTGTTTTCCCATTTACACTCTTGATTGCGTCAGCTGTCTCCACAAAGCCATTAATTGAATTTGTTATCAGGCTTTGTTCTTTATCAACATAATTATAATTTAATTCTACAATATCCTGCTTATAAACAACTGTTCCCTGGTTGTAATTTTCCAACTTAGGATTGTCATAATAATTGAAATCCTTCTTATATGGAGAATATGAATTAACATAAATCTTGTTGTTTTTCAAATCAAAATATAACAGTTTAACGTATTCGGCTCCGCCCTGGGCGTTCGATTGATAGTCGGTACAAATTTCGTAAACAGTTCTTTCTTTTACGCCATCCTTGTCGTCATCAAATCCCATTACATTCATGCTGGCACCACTGTAATGTCCGTTTAACACTGCTATTACGTTAGGGTTCTTAGCAACAACATTAGTCTGAATCAACTTTCCTGCATAGTCTGTAATCGGTGTGTTTGCTTTTTCAGAGCCTCTTGTGTAACGGTGAAGGGCAATGATTGCTTTTCTGTTAGGATATTTTTTCAACACCTGATTCATCCAGTTAATTTCATTTGTGTAAATATCCCAGCTCATATATAAAATAATAAAATCCTGTCCATTCTCAGTAATTAAATCATAATGACCTAAGTTATTCTTATATGAACCACCGTAATAATCTTTGTTTTTAAATCTGTCTGCACCAAAGTATTTTTGATAATTTTTGTATTTTTCCAAACCGGCGCCAACATCGTGATTTCCAGCCAAAACACCATATGGCATGCCTGCATCATCAAAAATCTTCATTGCAGTGTCGGCATTTTTCCACTGAGTCTCCATGTCATAATCATCGGTAATATCACCTGTATGTAGGACATACTTGATTTTCCAATCTTTCTTATTGTCCACAATCCACTGATTCATGTTTTTATAATGATATGGAAAACTTTCTGCATATATCTGTGTGTCTGTTTCCCATGCAAATGCAAAATCATAATTTTCAGGTTTTCCTGTTCCATCCCATGACGTCTGGTTAGCAACTTTTGTGACTTCACTTTGCTCTATTTCAGGATTGCCATCCTTAGCAATTACCTGTACTGCAACTGTTGCCTTATCATCTTTTACATAGTCCTTGGCCACAAATTTACCTGTTATTTTTCCTGATTTTTCCTCGCCAATAGCTTTCCACTTGCCTGTATTTATATTTTGAACAAACATTGTAAGCTTATGGTCACTGTCAGTTCCTGTGGTTTTTCCACTCCAATTAACAACAACTTTCTCCTGGGCTTTAACACTTCCTGTGTTCACCTTAAAAATTTCATAGGGAGCTTTGCCATTGTTACCTGAAACAACCTGTCCTTTCACTATACCGTTGTTTGCCACATTTAAGGCTTTGCCCTTGTAAAAAGTTACATTAGTTTTTTTACTGCCCACATTCACCGATAATGTAGCAGTATTGTTTGTAATCTTTTCTGTTGTACTTGTAATTGCAGAGTTTTTAACATTAAAAGTTACTGTTTTTTCAGTGATATTACCTGCCACATCTTTTGCCACAACTGCCAGCTGATGTGAACCTTCTTTTAGGTCCTCAGGAGAAATCACCTCTGGAAGTTCCACGTCTTTTCCATCTAATGTTACTGCAACACTGTCTATGCCATTTGCATCTTTTGCCACATCACCTTCAGTGATTACAAGCTGTTTATTTAAAGTTGCTTTATCTCTTATGTCTATATTAATTGTAGGTTTTGTGTTATCAACTACGAAATCTACTTTTGTACTTCCCGGAATGCTGTTTGCTTCCTCCGACTGGTCATTACTGTTTGCGATATTCGCTGTAGTTGTCTGCTGGCTACTATCCTGTGCATTCGCTGTAGTTGCCTGCTGGCTGCTTTCCTGTGCTTTTGCTGTAGTTGCCTGCTGGCTGCTTTCCTGTGCATTTACTGTAGTTGTTTGATTGTTGCTACTCTGATTCTCCTGGGCAACTATTGTGTACTTACCATCTTTTAATTTGGTTGTATCAAGTAACCAGCCAACTGCGTCAACCTCTTTTTCAGGAATTGAAAATGAGACTGTCATTTTGCTTTCCATGCCCTTTGAGTCACCGATTGCATGAACTGCTGAAAGTTCAGTGCTTGTATTTATTTTTGAATTATCCGGTACAATCTTTGTTGGCAAATATACCGAACCATTTGGCAATTTCATCTGTAGTTGAGACACTTTGTAATCGTCCCTGTTTTCGCCAAAGACTTCCGGATACAATGTTTCTTCAAAAGAAGTTCCTGTGTTTCCTGCCCAAAGAGTAAGGTCAACATCGTAAGCCTTTGTCTGCTCATTATATTTAAAATATTTATTATCCACCCTGATTACTTTTGTCATTGTGGAATCTCGCCAAGGATTAAGCAAGGCCAAAATATCTTTTTGTCCATTACTTGTTGCTGTAACTGCATTTTTGTAGCCATTTGCTGTGTCTGCTGTCTTTACAATAAAATAGGCCCCATTTTCCAACATGGCTTTAGTGTTTTGTTCCTGATTATTTAATTTAACAGATATGTTGTTTTCTTTTCCGTCATTTACGGTAACAGTTTTGCTGCCTGAAATAACTTCTCCGTCATTAACATTTAGTCTTATTTTTCCTGTATCATTTTTTAATCTGTTAATTTTTACAGTCTTTGCCGCCGACTTGCTAACGCCATAATATGTATAAGCTCTAACTTTAAAAGTAACCTGATCATGTCCAAACAAAATATCTGCCGGGATTTGCATAAAATAATGTCCAAGTCTTTTTTGAGTTTTTTCAGGAACCTTTGTCCACTTGGTTGCATCATCCAACTTGTACCATATTTCAGTTCCAATTAAATATGGTCTTTTTTTAAGTCTTGCCCCACCACTTGGTGTGTTGTGTGGGTTGCTTTCGTCTACATAATCTTTAAAAGCCTTGACTCTTTTTGCTGAAGTTGCGCCCACCAGCAAATCCACGTCATACATAACCTGAAGAGTTTCTCCCTCATTAATTGCCTCTGGTATTGTGTAATTTTCATCAGGACAAATTTTGAGTGTTGGCTTATTGCCATCATCAGCAGGATAATTTGCATTGCCATTTGCCAAAACTTCCTCGTCAATTTTGTTCCACGCACCTTTAATTTCTGCTGTTACTCCCGTAAAGCCTTCCGGTAAAACTTTTTCCACAGTTTCGGGACTTACTGCCTGTGTTTTTATATCATTTTCCTGTGCTGGGATTTGATTTGGTGCGGTAGCTATCATTGCTACTGCCAAGGTTAGTGATAAGATTCTTTTCGTTTTTAGTACCATAATAAATTTCCCCTTTTCTTTAAGTATTTTCACTACCTGTCTATTATAGCACTAAAAACAAAACATTTTACTTTAAATTTTTATCTTTGGAAAATCGTTCAAAAAATCAAACGTAAAATTTTACGTTTGATTTTCAGTCGTATTTTCAGTTTTCGTTTGGTTTTACGTTTGGTTTTCGGTCGTATTTTCAGTTTTTGTTTTGCGTTTGATTTTTGGTCGTAGTTATAACTTTTTGTTCCATATTTACTTTCAGTTACTTTACTTTTTTCTGTTTTAATATTTCCAATTTATCGTTTTACTTTACATAATCTAATTTCTTTCGTTTACACTTTTCATTTTATTAAGTCTCTCTGTACTTAACAGCATTAGTAATGTAAAAATTAAAATATACACAGGAAATAACGCTATTGTTATGTGTTGCGAAATTATACCAAATAGTGGTGGCATAAAAGTTGTACCCACATACGCAAATGCCATTTGTATTCCAATAACAGATTGTGAGTTCTCTTTTCCAAAATTAAATGGTGTTGAATGTATAATTGATGGATAAATTGGTGCACATCCAAGTCCTACAATTATTAATGCAGTAAGGGGTATCGTATCTAATCCTGTAGGAATAAACATAAGTGCTAAGCCAACTACAATTACAACAATTTCCATTCGAATCATTTTTCTGTCACCTAGTCGGTCTGCTACAAATCCGCATAAAAATCTACCTATAGTAATTCCTATGTGTACAAATGAAGCAAACTTCGCCTCCGTCTCATTGCTGATTCCACGATTGATTACAATATAACTTGCACACCACAAAAATGTTGTCTGCTCATAAGGGTGGAATTTTGACTTGCTTTCTTTTTCTTACTTTACTACTTTCCCAGAACTTCCACCCCTTTGCTTGTTTCTCTGCTCATAAGGGTGGAATTTTGACTTGTTTTCTTTTTCTTGCTTTACTACTTTCCAGGATTTCCACCCCTTTGCTTGTTTCTCCGCTCATAGGGGTGGAATTTTACTAAAAAGGGCATCCCCTTCAGCTTCTTACTTGCCTTTTGGGATGCCCTTTTTCTCTTTTCTAATTTTTCAATTTCTATAAATGTGTGGCAGTAGCCACAAACACGCCTTACTTCTTACAATAAGTGTGCTCTTAAATCTTCATCGCTTGCTTCGCAAAGATATGCTGGTGCAATGTCTAATACTGTCTTGCAACCTTTCTGACCTTCGTCATAAAGACGTTTAGCTGCTCTTGCGTATGCGATTAAAACGCTTGTTGTAAATTCCGGATTTGAATCTAACTTTAAGCTATATTCGATAATGTGATTATGTTCTTTGTTCATTCCTGTCTTTCCTGAACGGATTACAAAACCACCATGAGCCATACCGCTGTGGTTCTTTTCTAATTCTTCTTCAGAAATGAAATGAACTGTTGTATTGTAATCTGAGAAATAGTTTGGCATTTCTTTGATTTCTTTTTCTACAGCTGCTGCATCAGCACCTTCTTCTAATACAACAAAACATTCTCTTTCATGTTTTTCTCTTGTTGTAAGGTCTGGATTTTCTCCTGATCTAACTCTTTCTAATGCACTTTCAACTGGGATTGTGTACTGTTTAGCATTCTTAACACCTTTGATTCTACGAATAGCATCTGAATGTCCCTGGCTTACGCCCTTACCCCAGAATGTGTAATCTTTTCCATCTGGAAGAATTGCATTTGCGTATACTCTGTTAAGTGAGAACATTCCAGGATCCCAACCTACTGAAATAACCGCAACTTTTCCTGCTTCTTTTGCAGCCTTGTCAACTGCTGCGAAATGTTCAGGAATTCTCGCATGTGTATCAAAACTATCAATTACATTAAACATTGATGCGAACTGTGGTGTCTGAACAGGAAGATCTGTAGCACTACCTCCACATAAAATCATAACATCAATTTTTTCTTTCCAATCTTCTACGTCTTTAACGTTACATACAGGAACATTTTCTGTAAGGATTGTTACATCCTTAGGATCTCTTCTTGTAAAAACTGCAACTAATTCCATGTCAGTGGCTTCTTTTACAGCACACTCAACACCTCTTCCAAGGTTACCATAACCTAAAATACCAATTCTTGTTTTCATTTTCAGTCTCCTTCGTTTATATATTTACCTAATCTCCTAACAAGCATTTAACATTTGCCATCCCAAAATAAACACAACGCATTAAATATTGCACCTTTAAGTTTATAATTCTATAACTTAAAATTAAACTACCAACAATAACTTCTACCTTTTGTAAAATTTGATTGTCAAAAAAAATCCTTCCATCTTATAAAATTCTATAGATATCAAAAGTTTTCTTTAATGAATGCTTATTTTGTCTTGTAAATGTATTATACTCATTGCTGATGCTATTAGCACCAACTCTAAAAGTATATCACAATTTATTCTATTTGTTTATTACCGATTTCAATCTTTTACTTTCTATTTGTTTATTACCGGTTTCAATCTTTTACCTTCTATTTACTTATTACTGATTTTTGACTGTCCAACTTTTTAGCCTTTTGCACATCTTCGACTCTTTCAGCTTTTAGTCTTACATTATCTTTGTCTTTTCCAGCTTTTCAGCACTACATTATCTTTGTCTCTTCCAGCTTTTCAGCACTACATTATCTTTGTCTTTTCCAGCTTTTCAGTGAATGTGTCATTCATCTTTATTATTGGTCTTCGTAAAACCAAACCTACAAATAATGAAATCACAAGGAATATTCCAAGCTTTCCAAGTTCAATCCAATATGTCATTTCGTACATACCTCCAACCGCTTCTCTTAAAGCTGCCATGCTGTGTGTAAATGGAAGTAATGGATATACTGCCCTGAAGAAGCCCGGTGCTACTTCAATTGGGAAGGTGCCGCCTGCGCCTGCTACCTGAACAACAAGTAGGATAACGCTTATGGCTTTTCCTATGTCGCCAAAAGATACTGTCAATGTGTAAATAATATTTACATAAACAATACTTGAGAACCAGCATGCAAACACAAATAAAAATGGATGTTCACACTGTATTCCTAAATAATATAAATCGCCTAAAGCAATTAATGTGCTTTGCATTAAACCAACAATTAAGAAAATAATGTATCTTCCAAAGTATGCCTGATAATTTTGTAAGTTTCTAAGAGATTTTTTCATTTTCTCAGAAATATTTACTTTTAACATTGCTACCAATACAATTCCGCCTATCCATATTGATAAGGTTGAGTAAAATGGTGCCATTGAAGAACCATAGTTATCTATTGGATACAACTTGGTTGTTTTTAACTGTACAGGTGTTGCCAAAAATGAAGTTAAATCTTCTTTGTTACCCATGATTAGTGATTTCAAATCTGAATTATCGCCATCTTTTGCATTTTTCAACTTGCCTGTTGTTTTTCTGATTTTCTTTGCTGCTTTTGATAAAAGTTTGCCTGAGTCTGACAATGTTTTCTTTATCTGTGATAAATCTAAATCAACAGAATCTGATAACTTATAAATTCCTTTTGCGCTGTTATCAATTTTTGTTAAAAGACCTGATATGTCATTTTCAACATTACCTGCTGAATTTGAAATTTTCTTCAAAGCATCTTCCACGTCTTTTGAGTAATCTGTTTTTACTGATGATACAGATGTTTTACTTTTATCAACTAATTTCAAAATATCTGCTTTGTCCTTGTTTAACTGACTTTTCCCTGTCGTAAGATTTTTTTCAGCTTCACCTAATTTGTCATTTAATTTCTCCTGTGTTTCTAATGATGCATCTATTTTTGAAATTAAAGACTGGGTGTACTTGCTCAGCTCAGGGTGACGCCTTTCAATTGATTCTAATGAAGACTTCAACTTGGAGTAGTCACTTATCATTGAATTAACTCTTGAAGATGCCTTGTTAAGTGTGGTCTTAACATCTGTAGTGTTTTGACTTTGACTGCTTAGTGCATCTTCAATAACATCACTCATTTCTCCGTAAAATTTCTTTCCCGAGGAAAGTGCACTATTAATGGCATCTGTTGTAGCAGTTAATGTATCTTTTATCCCACTGAACTGTTTTTTAATTCCATTAAATTCTTTTTCACTGCTTTTTGTATTGCTTTTTGTGTCCTTAAAAAAGTCTGTAGTTGTACTTAACATGCTTTGTGAAGCATCTGCCATGTTGCCAAAAGTTTCCAGCGTGCTTTGTGTAGCTTCAAGATCATCTGCGATTTTATCCAGATTGTTCCACAAATTATTAACAATATCGTCTGCATCTCCTGCCTGCGCAAGATTTGATACACTTTGAAGGGCTGTTAAGGCTGTATCAGATACTGTCTCAATAAATACCTGATTTACCTGCTTTTGAATTGCCGAAGCACCCTTGTCAGTAACCTTAGGTGCAATGGCATTTTCTTTAGCATTTGAATAATATATAATGTTAGGCTTCTTTACATTTTTTGAAAAAATGCTCATCATTCTGTTACTAAAATTCTCAGGTATTACAATTGCTGCATAATATTTTCCGGATTTCACACCGTCAACCGCTTTTTTCTTTGACGTAAAAACCCAATCCATTTGAGTGTTTTCTCTTAATGCTGACAAAACCTGATTACCCACATTTAGTTTAATAGGAATCAAAGTTCCCTCATAACCGTCATCTACACTTGCCACAGCCACCTTAAGATTTCCAGTGTTGCTGTATGGATCCCAACTTCCTGCAATGTTAAACCATGCGTACAGGCAAGGTACAATCGTAATACCCATGATTACAATAAGGGCTATTACGTTTTTATGGATGCGAATGACATCTTTTTTGAAAATTCTTAAAATATTCTTCATGTGTCCTTCTCCTCCTTTAATACTTTTACAAAATCTTCTGAAGTGAATCCACTTACCTTAATTTGCTTTTGTATTTTGTTGTGAATATATTCCACGCAAATCAAGTAAACCGCAAGAATTATTATTGATAAAATCCACAATATTAAAAATACCAATTTGGATTCTAAACTAAACATTAATATTAAAAATACTAAAGGAATTATAATTATATTAATAAATCCGATTTTAATTTTCTTCTGATAATTCTTTTCAAACTTAGCAGACTTTTCCAGGAATTGCTTTCTTCCATATTCATCCTGCAAAATTGCTCTCGCTATCATTTGAAGTTGTTTGTTTTTATTTGTAGCTGTTGCAGTTTCACATAACATCAAATCTGTTTTTGCCAACTCTTTATCAAACATATTGTTCAAATTAAGAATTAACGGTCTAATTACCAAGCCTACAAACAAAGCTAAAATTATAAACACAACCAACGCTATCATGTTTTCCAAATAAATATGACCGTAATAGCCTGCCACACACTCACGCATAGCATTAATGCCGTATGTAAATGGCATTAACGGATGTAGCTTCCTAAAAAATTCCGGCATCATTTCAATAGGATATGTTCCTGACGAACCCGGTATCTGCAAAATAACAAGTAATACCGCAACCGCTTTTCCTATGTGTTTAAATGTTATTGCCAGTGCAAAAATAATATTTACATAAACGAATGATAAAAACATACCTGTTAAAATAAATACAAAAGGATGTACGCACTGTGTTCTAAGTATTACTAAATCTCCAACGCACACTATGAATCCCTGCACAACGGCTGTACACACATACAAAAGCCATCTTCCGAAATAGCCCTGTGTTGCTGAGAATTTTTCTTTTATTCCTTCTCTGTCAACTTCCTGTTTTAAAATAGAAACTAAAATCAAACCACCTACCCACAAAGCAAGGTTTGTGTAAAACGGTGTCATGCCAGAGCCATAATTTTTTACTTCATATAGCACTTCTGATTCCATATCAACAGGTGATGCCATAAAATCTGATATTTTTTCAGTGTCAATTCCCTTTAATGAAATTAACTCTTCGTATGTTCCCGTACTACTAATTGCCTGAAGGTCTGTTACAATTCCTTCTAACTTTTCATCAACTTTTGCTAATGTTTCTTTTGCATTATCCATTGTTGTTGAAATGTTGTTGAGACTTTTACCAAACTGTTTTAATATTTTCTTTGCTTCTTTGACTGTTGGTTTTATCCCTTTCATAGTTGAGCTTAAATTGCCGTTAATGGTAACCATGCCATCCAAAGATGCGTATACATTAGGCAATGTTTTCTTCTGAAAATCACTTTGGTAACCATCTAAGGATTTCTTACCATTTTTAGCTACTGAACCAATTTGTTCTCTTGTGGATTTTGACTTAGCTATAGTCTTATCAAGTGTAGAATTACCGCTGTTTAGGGATGATTGTATTTTTCCTAAAGCAGTATCTACGTCATTAATTTCACTAATCTGCTTTTCGATTTTTGTTGTGGCACTGTCATTTCCAAGCTTACGGTTTAACTGTGCAAGCTCCTCTAATATTTTTGAATTTCTTTTAACCAAAGAATTAACCTGGTCAATTCCTACCTCCAACTCTTCTTTTGCACTTGTACCTTTGTTTTCAAAATTTGTTAATTTTGTGGAAGTTGCTATTGCAATATCATTAAAATCACTCTCTATATTCTGTAGTTTATTTGAAAATGTGCCGTTAAAAGTTCTTAGCTTTTCTCTTGAATTTGTAATTTGTGAAGATACACCTGCAACAGAATCTGCTGTAGAATCAGCCACCTTATTAACTTCATTTAAAATATCGATTGTATCATCAATTATTTTTTCCGAACTCTTTGCTGTTTTCTTAAAATTCTTAAGAACTTTATTATATTCTTCAATATTTTTATGAACTAAAGAAATGTCATTAATGATTGTTTCGTTTGTATCATCAACATCACCCTTTATCTTTTTCGCCGCCTCACTTACCATTTTTGATATTGCTTCTGAAGCTGTTGACGAAAAAGTGGCATTTATCTGTTGCTGTATTGTTGTAGCGCCTGAATCTGTAATCTTTGGTGCAATTGCATTTTTCTTTTCATTTAGATAATAATCCAGCTCCGGCTGTTTAAGCTTGCCGGACAAAATACTAAGTAGGGATTCACTGAAATCTTTCGGAATTACTATTGCCGCATAATATTTTCCGGATTTCACCCCTTCCTTTGCCTGACTTTCACTTACAAAAGTCCAGCCCAGCTTGTCATTTTTCTTTAGACTCTCTACAATATTTTCTCCCGCATTCATTGACAGAAGCTCTGTTTCTTTTCCCACATCACAATTTGCTATTGCGACTTTTACGCCCTGAGTATTTGCATAGGGATCTATGTTAGCTGCAATATTGAACCAGGCATATAATGAAGGAAGAAGACTTACTCCCACCATAATAAGAGCCGCCGCTCTGTTGCTAAACGCCCTGCGAAAATCTCTTTTAAAAATCTTTAAAACTGTTCTCATTCAACTCTCCTATTTGCCACTTTTTACTATTTTCATAATAAAATACCATAACATAATCATAGGTAAAAAACTACGTCAGATTGCACAAAAAAAGATAATTATTTTTATTTCAATAATTACCTTTTTTCGCTACATATATATTTACTTTCTTATACTTTTTGACCATTCACTGTAATATTTTTTTCCACCTATTTCAACGTAAGATTTTATTTTCAGAAAACACTTTCCTTTTTTTATCTTTTTAATAAGCTTACTTTTCTGTTTGCCATTTACTTTTATTGTTTTTACATTCTTCTTGAACTTTTTATCTTTGCTAATCTTTATTACATAACCGGTAACATTTTTCTGTTTCTTCCAACTAATCTTCATACCTGATTTTTTTCTAGTAGCTTTAAAACCTGTTACTTTTTTAGGTCCTTTAGTTACCTTTAAACCAATTTGAAGATTATAAAAATCAGCATAGTAATATGTTGTTCCCACTGGTATTTTGTTTGCATAAGCTTTGCTAAATTTAACAGTTATGATTTTTCCTTTCTGAACTATTTTATAATCTTTTGTATTAATGATTTTTCCATTGTTCAAAATATTTTTGAACAAATTCATATCAACGTTTGTCCCTAAAACTGTTGTATCAATTTGGGCTACAATTTCACCATTTTTTTCAGGCTTACTAAAATCAAAATACAAGTCCTTTATTTGCGTTTTGTTATTTACCACATATAATCTTGTTGGCACAACAACCTTTTCAAAAACAATATCAAAATTATAAGCTCCATCTTTTAATAACTTCAGATACTTTTCTTTCAATGAAACCTTAACTATTTCATTTTTTTCATTTTCTGATGTTATATCATAATTCTCTTTGTTTAAGCTTTTTCCATCTAATAGGATATCTTCAAATTCATTATAATTAACAAGATTTCTATCTTTAGTTAAGAAATCCTCTCCTATTTCAATGGTTGCATCACCTTGTCCTTCCCAAATTGAAAATAGCAAGTATGCGTCTTTAAAATTTACTTTTGTTTCACTTGCCCCTACATTGTTTGCAAATGAAAACAACACTGTCGCCATTAGTAAAGCTCCTACAATTTTACATATTTTGTGTTTCATAAAATTACCTCCTAACAAAAAAAGTCCTCTTGCGAAGTATGTAAGAGAACTTTATATTTATTTTTTGTTTTTTCTTTTAGTTTCTTTATACCACATTTTTACTATATACCGTAAACTGACTTTATGCAACATTTTTTATTTTTTTCAATTTATTCGAACTTTTTTAAAATTATTTTTAAAAATCACACACGATTTTATGTAAGTTATTTTCTCCCCCATACTTGACAAAGAGCAAAAAAAGCAATAGTACCTCATTACAAATACTACTGCTCTTTTTCTTCTTTATTTTCCACTTGTAGCCTTCAGTCGAACCATTGCTCTTGCAAGAGATGCTCTTGAATGATGATATTCACGCATACTTTGCTTTTGTCGCAATTGTTCTTCGGCTCTTTCTTTTGCCTCTAAAGCTCTGGCTTTGTCGATTTCCTCAGGCAACTCGGCTGTTTCTACTAAAACAGTTACTCGGTTGTTAATTATCTGAGCAAAACCTGTACCTACAACTACTGTTGTATATTTGTCTGCGCCTTCAGGTTTAAATTTCAATTCACCATTTTCTACTGCATTGACCATGTTTTCATGGTGTGCAAGAATTTCTTCCTGCCCATCTGCAACAGGTAGTATAATTGAAACACATCTTCCTGAAAAGAAAATCTTCTTAGCAGACGCTATTCTTAGATAAAATGTATTAGTCGCCATATATTACTCCAATCCTTGCAATACATGATTTTATTCATTCATCTTGCTTGCTTTTTTAATAACATCGTCAATTGTTCCTACATTAAAGAATGCATTTTCAGGATATTCATCCATTTCACCTGAAATAATAGCCTTGAAACCTTTTATAGTTTCGCTAAGTGGAACATATTCACCCTTTACACCTGTAAAGTTCTCAGCTACATGGAATGGCTGTGATAAGAATTTCTGAATTTTTCTTGCTCTGTATACAAGTGTCTTATCTTCTTCTGATAATTCTTCCATACCAAGAATTGCGATAATATCCTGCAATTCTTTGTACTTCTGAAGAATTTCCTGAACCTTACGTGCTACTTCATAATGCTCTTTACCAACAATGTCTTCCTCAAGGATACGTGATGATGATTCTAGAGGATCTACAGCAGGATAAATACCCTGTTCAACAATCTTTCTTGATAATACTGTTGTGGCATCCAAGTGAGCAAATGTTGTTGCAGGTGCCGGGTCAGTTAAGTCATCGGCTGGTACATATACAGCCTGAACTGATGTAATTGAACCGTTCTTTGTAGATGCGATTCTTTCCTGAAGTTCACCCATTTCATTTGCAAGTGTTGGCTGATAACCTACGGCTGATGGCATACGTCCTAAAAGGGCTGATACTTCAGAACCTGCCTGTGTAAATCTGAAAATATTATCAATGAATAACAATACATTCTGATGTTCTACATCTCTGAAATATTCTGCCATTGTAAGTCCTGTTTCAGCAACACGCATACGTGCTCCAGGTGGCTCGTTCATCTGTCCAAACACTAGGGCTGTTTTTTCAAGAACACCTGATTCTTTCATTTCAGTCCATAAGTCATTACCTTCTCTTGATCTTTCACCTACACCTGTAAATATTGAATATCCACCATGTTCAGTTGCAACGTTGCTGATAAGTTCCTGAATTAATACAGTTTTACCAACACCGGCACCACCGAACAAACCGATTTTACCACCTTTAGCGTATGGTGCTAAAAGGTCGATTACCTTAATACCTGTTTCCAATATTTCCTGGGCTGGGTTCTGCTGATCAAAGCTTGGTGCTTCTCTGTGGATTTCCCATTTGTCTGCATCATCTAATGCTTTGCCACCATCTATTGCTTCACCTAAAACGTTAAATAAACGTCCTAATGTTTCTTTTCCTACCGGAGTTTTTATACCACTTCCTGTAGCAACAACTTCCATGTCTCTTGAAAGTCCTTCACTTGACGCAAGCATAACGCAACGAACAACGTCGTTTCCAATATGCTGTGCAACTTCCATTACGCACTTTTTATCACCATTTTGTACTTCAAGTGCGTCTTTAATTGCGGGAAGTTCACCATTTTCAAATGCAACGTCTACAACAGGACCTAAAACCTGTACTATTTTACCTGTTTTCATTTGAACTGTTCCTCCATTACTTCTTATTTTTCTGTGACTTGGCTCCAGCGATTACCTCGGTAATTTCCTGAGTAATTGCTGCCTGTCTTGCGCGGTTGTAAAGCACGCTTAACTCCTGAAGCATGTCTTTTGCACTTTTTGTTGCCGCTTCCATTGCCATCATTCTTGCATTTTGTTCACAGGAATAACTTTCTACTAAAGCACCGTAAACAAAGCCTTCAATGTAGGCAGGTACAATCTTGTTCATTACCTCTTCAGGTGATGGTCTGAATGTTACCTGTTCCAATGGAATGTCTGCAGGAATTTTCATCTGAAAATCTGTTTTATAAAGTGGTAACAACTGCTTTATTTCTGCTTCTTCCTTAATTGGATTAATCATTTTTGTATATATAATATGAATTTCATCTAACTCATTGTTTATATACAATTCCAACAATTCTTCTGTAATATTTCTAGCTCTGTTTAATGTTGGATTTTGTATTGTGTAATGAAATTGTTTATCTATGTGTACTCCTCTTTTTTCAAAATAATGTCGTCCAACTTCACCTAAAACAAACAATTTATTATCTTTGTGAGCTTCAATTTCTTCTTCTGCAATTTTTAAAATATTGTGGTTATAAGAACCTGCAAGACCTTTATCTGCGGTAATTACTATGTAACCTACCTTTGGGTCCTTTTTCTCATCTCTTGATTTTTCAAAATATTTGCTTTCAATGTCAGGTACATGTCTTAAAATTCTGCTCATCTGTGTCTGCAACTCATAGAAATAAGGCTCTGTATCCTGCAACATCTTTTTGGACTTTTTTAATTTTGATGAGGATATCATGTACATTGCATTTGTAATTTTCAATGTATCATTAATACTACTCATTCTTTCCTGAATTTCTTTTGCATTTGCCATATTATTCGCTCCTGCTTAATTTTAATTCTTTGTTTCCATAAATTCATGTGCTGCATCAATTATTGCCTTTGAAATTTCTTCTGTAAGAACTTTTTCAGTTTCAATCTTTTCTGTAATTTCACCATGTTTTAAATCTATATAATTTAAAACTTCTCTACAACAATCTCTTACTTCTTTAGTTGGAACTTCATCGAATATTCCGTTATTTGCCATTGTAAGAATCATAACCTGTTCATGTAATGAATATGGATGGCATAACTTCTGTTTTAAAAGTTCCATTAATGCTTTACCATGATTTAACTGTTTCTTTGTGTTGTCATCCAAGTCTGAAGAAAACTGTGTGAATACTTCCATTTCTCTGTACTGTGCAAGGTCAATTCTTACACTACCTGCTGCCTTCTTCATGGCTTTTGTCTGTGCTGCACCACCTACACGGGATACAGAAAGTCCAACGTTTACGGCTGGTCTCATACCTGAATTAAATAAGTTACTTTCAAGGAATATCTGACCGTCTGTAATTGAAATTACGTTTGTTGGAATGTATGCTGAAACGTCGCCTGCCTGTGTTTCAATAATAGGAAGGGCTGTAATTGAACCACCGCCTAATTCATCACTTAATTTGCTTGAACGTTCCAATAATCTTGAATGTAAATAGAATACGTCACCAGGATAAGCTTCACGTCCAGGTGATCTTTCTAATAATAATGAAATAGCTCTGTATGCTACGGCGTGTTTTGACAAATCATCATATACAATTAAAACATCTTTTCCCTGATGCATAAAGAATTCTGCCATTGATGTACCTGCATATGGTGCAATGTACTGTAATGATGCTGCATCACTGGCTGTAGCTGACATTACTATTGAGTAATCCATTGCTTTATGTTCCTGCAAAGTTGATACAATCTTTGCAACTGTTGATGCTTTCTGTCCGATTGCAACGTAGATACAAATAACATCTTTACCTCTCTGGTTAATAATTGTATCAGTTGCTATAGATGTTTTACCTGTCTGTCTGTCACCGATAATTAATTCTCTTTGTCCACGTCCAATTGGGAACATTGAGTCAATTGACAAAATACCTGTTTCCATTGGTGTATCAACGGATTTTCTGTCTACGATACCGGGAGCATCCTGTTCAACTGGTAAATATCCTTCTTCTTCAATATTTCCTTTTCCGTCAATTGGTTCACCTAAAGCATTTACTACTCTTCCGATAAATCCTTTACCTACAGGAACTCCGGCTTTCTTCTTAGTTCTTACAACTTTTGTGCCTTCCTTAATACCTGTATCTCTACCAAATAAAATACATCCTATTTCATTTTGACGGATATCCTGAACCATACCTTTTGTACCATTTTCGAAAACTACGATTTCTCCATACATGGCATGTTCAATTCCGTAAATAGTGGCGATACCATCACCAACCCATATAACTTTTCCGGTTTCTCTATCGCTTTCTTTCCACTCAAAGTTTTCAATTTCACTTTGTATAATGGAAATTATATTTTCTGCACTAATTGCACTCACTTGTTTCACCTCCCGGTTATCTTCTCCTGCAATTGTCTTAAACGTTCTTTATAACTTTTATCGTACTCATGGTTTCCAATTCTAAGTACATAGCCACCTAATAACGTGTCGTCAATTTCCTGTGTCAGAATAACCTTGTAATCTGCATATTTTTCTTTTAATATGTTGTCAGCTTCTTGTTTTTCTGCATCTGTAAATGATGAAGTACAAATCAGTTTTGCATGAATTATTTTATTCATCTGGTCGTAATATAAGTAATACTGTTCAAAAATGGCTTTCATGTCATCTGCCTGATTGTTCTTACACATTACCTGCAAAAATCTAATAAGCTTTTCTGAAATATTCTCACTTGAAAATACTTTTCCTATTATATTGACTTTAACTTCCTTTGGAATTGTAGGATTGTTAATTGTTTCCTGTAGAAGTGGTGTAAGAGAAAAAATCTTCTCTACACTTTCAACTTCACTTCTATCCAAGTTTAAGCCATATAATACTTTCGCATTATTTACTGCTTGTATTGTCACTTCTATCACCTGTTTTTACGATTTTTTCTGCTGCTGCAGTTGCTAATCTGGCAATATCTGCCTGAACAGCTTTTCTTGCATTTTCCTGCTCTCTTTCAATGTTGCCTCTGGCTCTTTCCATCATATCCTGAGTTTCCTGCTTTGTTGCTTCAATAGCCTTGGCTCTTTCTTTTTCAGAACGCTGTCTAGCTTCAACAATAATCTTATCGGCTTCATCCTTAGCTACTTCAAGCTTCTTTTCATAATCCGCTTTCAACTGATTTGCATCATCTGTAACTTTTTGTGCATTATCAATTTGATTTTTTATTATGTTTTCTCTGTCCTGTATAACTTTTAACACAGGCTGAAAAAGAAATTTTCTAAATATAGCATAAAGAACTAAGATATTAACTATTGTCCAAACAATGTTCCATATATCTAATTTAAGCATACGCTTTTCCTACCTTTCTGCTTTTATTATTTTAAAAGAAGAATGATTAATAGGGCAATTACGAATCCGTAAATAGCTGTTGCTTCGGCAAGGGCACATCCTAAAAGAAGTGACTTACTGATTTTTCCTTCTGCTTCAGGCTGTCTTGCAATTGCATCACAAGCTGATGCTGTTGCTTTACCAATACCAATACCTGCTCCAATACCTGTTAATACTGCAATACCTGCTCCAATTGCTACTAATAATGATGTTGACATAATAATTTCTCCTTTACGTTTTCAAATTTGTTTTTATCTTTTTATTTTTATTCAGTTGCTTCTTTTATAAATAAGGATGTTAGGAATACAAAAACGTATGCCTGAATCAATCCATCGAATATATCGAAGTAACAACTAAATACTGCCGGTAAGAATGCCGGAACTACAATTTTTAATAATTCCATGATTACAAATGAACCTAATACATTACCAAATAGTCGCATACAAAGTGAAAGTGGTTTAATAAATACCTCTAACACATTAATTGGTAAAACTATTGGCATAGGCTCTGCGAAGCTTTTCAACCATCCTTTAGTTCCTTTTTGTCTTACTCCTGCCACCTCTATAAGGACTATACTCATGACTGCCAGTGCCACTGTAACATTCATATCCTTTGTTGGTGGTTTAAACCCTATTAAACCAATAAGGTTTGCAATTCCTATGTAAAGCACAACTGACATAAGATAAGGAATATATGCTGTTCCATGTTCTCCTATGGTGCCTTTAAAGAAATTGTACAATCCCTGAACTGCTGTTTCCAAAACAATTTGTTTTCTGCCCGGGTTTTCTACTTTTAAATTTCTAACAAGTAGAACACATATGAGCAAAACCGCCAGCATGATTATCCAAGTTACTACTACTGATTCGTAAATTGGAATGCCGCCAAAAATTGGAATCGTGAAAACAACATCGCAATTCAGCTCTTCTAATAATCTGTTAACAATGTCATTCAACAGTTTCACTTCCTTTCATGACAACTTTTTAACTGTCACGTATTATAACTCTTTTGTTGGGAATATGTAAAATATATCTTTAATATATTTACTATATCATTTTAGTATGGTATTGTATAAAAAGTACATATAAATTTAGAATGATTATACATTTATGGTAATTTTATACATTAGTCAAAAAATTCCTAAAAAAATTTAATTTTACTTAATTTTTTTAGGCCGTCATTTAATTAGACACTCTTAAATACTTGTATAATATGGAATGGTTATATGGTTGTTTTCCATATTCTTATAATATATATTTGTATGATATCTTTATATGCTTTGAAATATTATAGGGTTACAATTTATTTTTCATTTAGATTTTCACTTGGGAGGTTAGACATGATTACTTTTGATTATTATAGAATTTTTTATTTTGTGGCAAAATACAAAAGCTTTACTAAGGCTGCGGAAGTTTTACAAAACAGCCAGCCTAACATAAGCAGGTGCATGGGGAACTTGGAGCAGGAACTTGAATGTAAATTGTTTATGCGCTCTAATCGTGGCATTATTTTAACGCCTGAAGGAAAGAAACTGTACAAACATGTTTCCATTGCCTATAAGCATCTTACTCTGGGAGAAGAGGAGCTTCATCAGGACAAGACTTTTGAAAAGGGAATTATTACAATTGGTGTTAGTGAAAACGCTCTGCGACTTTTCCTGTTAGATAAACTTGAAATTTTTCACGAGCAGTTTCCTAATATTAGAATTCGTATTTTTAATCACTCTACACCGGAAGCCATACGTGCCATGAGAGCAAACTTAATTGACTTGGCAGTTGTCACCACTCCAATGTCATTAAAAAAGCCTCTTGAGAAAATTCCTTTAAGTAAATGCAAAGAAATTCTTATTTGCGGTCCTAAGTACAGTTACCTTACAGACACAGCCAAAAGTCTTAAGGACTTAACAGAAATTCCTTTAATCAGTTTATCTGAAGGTACAGGAACTTATGATTTGTACAATAAGTTCTATATAGCTCACAGCGTACCTTTTACTCCTGATATGGAAGTTGCTACTACAGACCAGATTATTCCCATGATTACACATAATCTTGGCATTGGCTTTTATCCGGAAGATTTGGCAACAGAACTAATAGAAGATAAAAAAGTCTTTCCTATTAATATTGAAGAAAAACTTCCTATTAGAGAAGTCTGTTTGGTTATAAATAAAAGTAGTGCCATGAGCACCTCGGTTCAGAAATTTTACAACTTCCTAAGAAATTCTGTTTCATAGAGAAAACAAGGTTTGCAACTATTTTTTATTACACAAAAAACGCAGGTTTGTAAAAATAATTACATTCCTGCGTCTTAAGAAAGGCTTCCTATACGATGCCTTTCTATATCTTCTTATAATATTTATATTTCTTTGTGCTGTATAGGTAGGACAACTTTAACTGTTGTGCCTTCGCCTAATGAACTTTTTATTTTCAGTTCATATTGATTCTCGTATATTAATTTAAGTCTGTCACGTATGTTATTAATTCCAATTCCTGTAAAATGTTCTGACTTTCTACTGCTCTTACCGTTTTCAAGTTCATTAACCTGTCTTTCATCCATTCCAACACCGTTGTCAATAATTTCTACAATAAGTTTTTCTGTTTTTTCTCTTACACATACAAAAATTTCTCCATTTTGTCCCTCAGGAAATCCATGGAAGAATGCATTCTCAATAAACGGCTGTAAAATCATTTTAGGAATCATTAACTGGTCCGGTTCGTTTATGCTTATGAAAAACTCTGTTTTGATTTTTTCGCCATATCGGATCTCGTTAATATACATGTAGTTTTTCAGATTTTCTATTTCTTCTTCAACGGAAATATATTCATCTGACTTGCTTATTGTACTTCTAAGCAACTTAATAAATGCATCAATTGCTTTTGTTGATTTTACAGTATCACCCTGCATAATCAACCATTTTATGCTGGTTAATGTATTGTAAATATAATGAGGGTTTATCTGCATTTGAAGAGCATGTATCTCAGCCTGTCGTTTTTGCTTCTGTATCTCAATTATGCTGTCAACATAATGGTTGATATCATGAAGCATTCTGTTATATGACTTTGCAAGCTCCTGAATTTCTCCATCCCCTGTCACTTCCGCATATTGATTAAAATCACCCTTTGCTACATAAGACATTTTTCTTCCAAGCTGTCTTAATGGCGACATGGTTCTTCTAATTAAAATATAAATTACTAAAAGAACTGCTCCTGTAATTATTGCAATGTACCACATCAAAGTTGAAATATTATAAAGACTTTCAATGGCCTCATTTGCATCTACCGTAAAGCACAAACTGTAATCCACGTATGGAATTTTTTTACACAAAACCATATTAGTCTTTGCGTTTTTCTCCATTTTCTCAACAGTGATTTCTTTTTCAAGCATTTCGTTTGTTATCTTTTGTAGTTCTGTATCTGTTTCTCCTATTTGATATTTATCAGTAGATGAGACAATCATGCCATTGCTGTCAATTATGCTAATACTGTTGTATTGGTTTTCACCATATCTATAGAAGTTGTCCAGCTCACTATCAGGTATTAAAATCACACCATAACCATACAACTTATTATTCATATCTCTTAATGCCTTTACTCCTAAAATTATGGAGCTTGACTTAGTTGCATAAGTAAAGCCTTCATCTACATAGCTGTAACATAACTTTCGGTTGTTTTTTCGTGCTTCATTAAAAACTTCATTTTGTTTAATTTCTTTCCAGTCTTTTGTAAGCACATCATTGTTGTTTACAGATATTTCTCCCTCTTTTGACACAAGCAGGACCGTTGTTCCACTAAGCTTACTTTCGAATGCATTTTGAAAAGACTTCTGCATATTATGCATTGCAATAAATTTATCTACTGATGACGAATTCTTTCCTGAGTAATACATATTTATGTCATAACTTGTGGAAATATTGTCAAATGTTTTTTCAATACTGCCAAAATATTCTTCCAAATCTTCCTGTATTTTCTCAATGTTTTTTTCCTGTGAATCTCCATACACTTCACTGAAAAAATCTTTTGAAAATTTATTTACAAGGAGAATATTAATCTGACTAATTAAAACAACACCGATAATAATTGCTGCCATTATTTTAATAATAAGGCTGCCTTTTCTCTCCTTTAAGCCTTTTTTTATACTGTACCTTTTGTGGATTTTTTCCTTACCCCTCGGCACTTTCTTGTTCTGTATCTTTTTATTCCATGCCTTCTCACTGTGCATTTTTTCATCTTCTCTATTCATATTTTATTCCCTGAATATTTATAATATATTCTTTTTATACATATTGTAATAATTTTGTTTTTTATCTGAATCGTCTTCTGTACACACTTGGTGTGTACCCTGTGGTTTTCTTAAATACACGACAAAAATAACTATGATCTGAATATCCAACCATTGTACTTACGTCTGAAATAGGTATATCTTCCTTCTTCAAAATTTCACAGGATTTTTCAATTCTGATTTTGTTTAAATAACCACTGAAACCTTCATTATTTTTGGAATTAAAATATGATGATAAATAGTTGTAATTATAATTAAACTCTTTTGCCAGAGAATCCAAATCCAATGGTTCCATGTAATGTTCCAAAATATGCTTTGTTATTTTGTTCATTACCCTGTCGGTACCTGTCATGTTTTCAGCAAAAGTCTTTTTTATTTCATCTAAAATTTCATCCAGCTTCTTTAAAAAATCAGTAACATAAATAGTCTCTTCTATTTCTTTAAAATACTTACGTCTCATAGGTTCAACATCAATGTCATATTCTTCTAGCATAATAATAATGTTGTAAATAAAGTTTTTAGCCTTATTCTTGATTTTCTCGCAATTGTCATGAGCCTTGGCACATTTTTCAATATAGCCACGCATTTTTCCTATTGCTGTATTGTATTCACCATTTCGCAAATCATAGGAGAAATCATTATAATCAAATTTGGGAATTTCTTTCTGGATTTCCTTAGAATATTCCATATTCAATATTGATTTATTGTCATAATAAAAGCCACTGTTTATCTGACTTTCCACCTGTAAATAAATTTCTCTTACATCCTGTATTTTTTCAAATCTTTTGCTTAAAACAAAAAATCCCTTAGGCTTAACATTTTTTACCCTTTCAGCAATCCTAGATAATTTTTCCAAAACACCGATTTCGTAAACAATATCATAATTAAAAACGTATACTAAATTTCTGTTATCAATAACTGTTCTACCAAATATGATTCCTGCTTCGTCCAGTGTTTTTCGGATTTCTTTTCTGATTTTTGCTACATAATCGTTATCATTTTCAAATGCATAATTTATGTCAACTGCAAACATCCTATATGTATTTAGTTTTGCAAATTCAGGGAAATCCTGTATGTTCATGGAATCTGAATAACCTGCTATGTACCACTCTAATGCATGATTCAAACTCAAATTGCTGTTACCTGACAAACTAAATCCCGGTATGCTGTCTGCTGCTCTCTTTAAAGCTTCCAGAAAAACCTCTCCTGTTAATATAATCCATCGCCCCGTTTTTGAGAGTTTCCTTTACATAGCAAAAGTCATCAAAACCACTTAGAACAATAATCTTTATGTCTGGATATTTTTCATGAACTTCCTTTGTAAGTTCCACTCCGTCCATTACCGGCATTACAACATCCATTACAACTATATGTGGTTTTAATTCCTCAACCATAATAAGGGCTTCCTTACCGTTGGTGGCTTCACCAACGATAAGAAATCCCTCTTTATCCCAATTAACTAAATGTTTTATTCCCTGTCTCATAATGTACTCATCATCGACAATTAACACTTTACATAAGTCTGACATTTTTCACTCACCTTTTCTAACTTCTTTGCTTTGCAGGTGATATGTTGAATTTAAATTCGTGAACTTTTGACTTAGGAATTGTATATATTTCCTGAACCGGTGCGCCCCAACTGTCGTCACCACCAACTCCCATTTGCTGTCCTAAAACACGTACCCAAGTGTAGCTGCTTTGTGGAAGTTCTTCTATATGCATTGCGTTTTCAAGTTCTGCCGCACTGTATGGTAATACACTTCCCTCAATTGGTTTATCCACATAAGAGAATCTGATTCCTTCTTGTGTTTCATCTGTAATTTCCATATATCTTATGCCTGTTCTGTTACCACATTCCTGAGGTATTAAATAGGAAGACATATTGTCTGCTGCTGTAGTTTCATAAACTCCAAGCTTTGCACCTTTGTTTCTGTCCTGATAATTTTCTTCAGGTCCATTTCCAAAATATTTTACATTAATGAATTCTTTTGGTAATTTAAATTCCATACCATATAAAGGAATTGAAAATTCGTCCTCACCTTTTAACTTGAAATCTACGTCTATTGAGCCATCTCCATATACCAAATATGAAATTGTACAGCTCTTTCCTTCTATTGGAAGAACATAGTCATATGTTATTTTTATGCCCTCTTCCAACTCATCTTTTGCAAATCCTGTACACTTTGCAGTTTTTCCTGCCTTGTCCCATATAGCATATTGGAAATCTAAGCCACAACCTTTGTCATTGTCTGTATATGCTCTTACAAATGTTGGCTTAGGTGCCCTTGTAATGTATTCCTTATCTGAATATACAAGTGAAATAATTCCTGCTTCCTGCTTTGAGAACATGGCAAAGAAATCATTTCCTCTAACACCGATATTTACATCTCCATTAATAACTTCTAAATTGTTAATGGCTGTTTTTTCAGTGTTGCAGACACCCTCAAAAACATACTGTTCCTTAGCAATTTCAAAGCCTTTTTCAGCCCACTTTTCATCACCTTTTAGCTGTATACACACATTATAAATATAATCTTCATTTCTTGTCAAACCTATAGTTTCAGGTATGTTTAGATGAAAACGTTTTTTCTCTCCCGGTTCCACATCAAAAGAATATTCTTTCTTACAAATGCTTGTTTCCTTTTGGATTATTTCCAATACAAAAACATATTTGTTAGTATTTGTAAACAAATTCTGGTTATCTATTTCTATTTCATTCTCAAAAATGTTCATCTTGATATTCTGATATAAATATTTTACTTCCTGAACCTTTGGTGAAGGAGTTCTGTTTGCGTAAATTATTCCATCTGTACAGAAGCAGTAATCTGTTGCCCGTTCGCCAAAATCTCCGCCGTACTTTAATACCTTCTTACCGTTTTCTTCTACTTCAATTGCCTGATCAATATAATCCCAAATGAAGCCTCCCTGGTACATATCATATTTGTCTTCCAAATCTGTGTACAAATGCATGCCACCACATGAATTTCCCATGGCATGTGTGTACTCGCAGTTAATGTATGGTTTCTTTGGATTGTTTTCCAAATATTCAACTACATCCTGAGGTTTTGCGTACATTCTGCTTTCCATATCAGTAATATGGTCAAACTCTCTATTCCAAACTACACCTTCATAATGTACTAATCTTGTATTATCTTTGGCATGTAAATATTTAGATGTTGCCTCTAAAACAGTTCCTGCATAAGACTCATTTCCTAAAGACCACATAAGTATTGCAGGATGATTTTTATCTCTTTCGTACATTGACTGTGTTCTGTCGAGAATGCACTCTTTCCATTCATCGTGACTTCCCGGAACATTCCATGACGGCTCAATTGCACCCATTTTCTGCCATGAGCCATGGCTTTCTAAATTAGTTTCATCAATTAAATAAATTCCGTATTCGTCGCAAAGTCTGTACCATAAACTCTGGTTTGGATAGTGTGAAGTTCTTACAGCATTAATGTTATTTCGTTTCATAAAATTAATGTCGTAAATCATTTCTTCCTTTGTAATAGCTCTGCCTTCAGTAGCGCTAAACTCATGTCTGTTTACACCTTTGAAAATAATACGCTTGCCGTTTAGACACATAACTTTGTTGATTATCTCAAACTTTCTAAAGCCGAATTTTGTAGATGCAACTTCTACTACTTCATTATTTTCATTGTATAAATAAACAATTACTTCATATAAATTTGGTTTTTCTCCGCTCCAAGGAGCAATGTTTTCAACTTTTGAGGATAATTCAAATTTGTCAGCTGTGTTACCCTCAAATAAAGTTTTTACTTCTCCATTTGGATTTTTTAAATCTATTTTATATTTATTACCTATAGCACCTGTCATAGTAATTTTTGTGTTTAAATCGCCTGTATGATTTTTGTAATCATAATCAGATTTCAAATCAATGTCGTATACGTGACTTTTTGGAAGTCCCTGTAAATAAACATCTCTGAATATGCCTGAGAATCTCCAAAAATCCTGATCCTCAATCCAGCTTGCGCTACTTCTTTTGTATACTTCCACTGCAAGTTTATTGTTTTTTTCCTGTACAAAATCTGTTATGTCAAATTCTGATGGTGTAAAAGTATCCTCAGAATATCCCACAAACTCTCCGTTTACCCAAACATAAAAAGCCACTTCAACACCCTGGAATGAAAGAATAATATTTTTATCCAAAAGGCTGTTATCCAGGTCAAAATATTTTACATAACTTCCAACAGGATTATATTCTTCTGATACCTGAGGTGGACGCATTTCCTCTCTGCCATCCCAAGGATACATTGTATTAATATACTGACATCTGTCGTACCCCTGAAGCTGAATGTGTCCCGGTACATTTATTTTGTCAAATTTTTCTGTGGAAAAATCCATTTTATAAAAGTCTGCCATTCGCTCTGCCGGCTTATTTGCGTAAGCAAAGTCCCACTGACCGTTCAATGACTGAAATAAACTGCTTTTATTATTCTTGTAGGCTTCTTCACTTTCATATACAAAGTGGTCAGAATGTGCATCCATTCTGTTTACACGAAAAACTTCCGGATTACTTAGCCAGTTTAATTCCGGTTTTAATACTGATTTTTTCATTTTTACCTCCGCTCCATATTTTTATATTTATACTAATATGGATTACAGCTAAAATTTCTTTTAACCATAATCCATATTATTGTGTTTTTTATGTTCTTTTTTAACCTTTTACTGAGCCTGTCATTCCCTGTACAAAGTTCTTCTGCATTAAGAAGAAGATTAATGCTGTTGGGATTGTTGCGATTACAACTGCTACCATCATCATTCCATAATCAGGTGTGTATGATGAACCTAATGCTGAAAGAATAAGTGGTAATGTTTTCTTTTCAGGTGACTGTAAAGAAATTAATGGCCACATGTAGTTGTTCCAGCTTGTCATAAATGTAACAATAATAGCTGCTGCGTATGTTGATTTCATTGTTGGAATGAAAATCTTTGTGAAAATTCCAAATTCTCCAAGTCCGTCTAATCTTGCAGCCTCAACCAAATCTTTTGGAAATGTCTGAGTGTTCTGACGGAAGAAGAAAATTAAGAATGCCGTTGCTATGGCAATAATAATTACTGATCCCGGTGTATTAATTCCAATCCAGCTTAATATTGGAATTGTATTAAAATTACCAAATAACTGGAATAATGGAATCATTAATGCTGCAAAAGGAATCATCATTGAAACAAGAATAACACTAAATACTCTGTCTCTTGCTTTTGACTTGTATACTTCAAAAGCATATCCTGCTGCAGATGAAATAATCATTGCAAGTGTTGTTGTAACTACTGCGATTATAATTGAGTTCTTAAATGCTCCAAAATAATTTAAGTCTGATGCCATTAATGACTTAAAGTTCTCTACAATATGACTTCCAATCATTAATGTGCCTTTTGATACATCTACAGACTTGTTTGTAGCTGCCACAATCATCCAATAAAATGGGAAGATTGAAATGATACTTAATATAATTAATATAACGTACTGTAAAATACTCATTATTTTTTTCTTAGTCATTCTTGTCACCTACTTTCATTTGGATAAATGACAATACAACTACCAAGATAACTATTACATAAGATATAGCTGATGCATATCCGAAGTTTGAGTTATATTTAAACATTGTATTGTAAATGTACTGTGATATTGTAATTGTTGCATTAGCCGGGCCACCGTCTGTGATGTTTACAACTTCATCGAATAACTGTAATGTACCTATTGTTGAGTTAATTGTTGTAAATAAAATAATTGGCTTAAGCATTGGTAATGTAATATATCTGAATCTTGCAAATGCTGAAGCTCCATCAATCTGAGCTGATTCGTAAATTGAATCGTCAATTCCCTGCATACCTGATAAATAGAATACCATATTGTATCCTGTCCATCTCCATGTAATGGCAATGATAATTAAAACCTTTGCCGCTATAGGATTTGTAAGCCACTGAATTGGTTCACTTACAAGATGAATGTTCATAAGTATTGAGTTAATAATTCCATCTGTTGCAAATAAACTTTTGAAGATAATGGAATATGCTACCAGTGATGTTACACATGGTAAGAAAATTGCTGTTCTGAAAAATCCTCTGAATTTTAACTTCTTATTATTTAACATTGATGAAATTGCAAGTGCTAAAATAATCATTATTGGCACCTGAATTATCAAGTATAAAACTGTGTTAAATAATGCTTTTTTAAATGTTTCGTCTGTTAATAATCTTTTATAATTATCCAGTCCCGTAAAAGTTAAGTTACTTCCCATTCCTGTTTTTAATGATAACAGGAATGACTGTACCATTGGGTAAAATACAAATATAAGTATTAAAATAAATGCCGGAAGAACAAATGCCCATCCTTTTCTATTTAATTTGGGACTCATCCCACTGTTACGGGTAACTGCTTTATTTCGTTTTTTTAGTTTATCCATTTTAACGCAGCCTCCTTTATCTACTACCTTCCGTTTACTTCTTCACACATGTTTGCTTAATAAGTATTGGTTTCAAAAGCAAACCCGATGTCCACATAATGGGAAACATTCTTGTGAATATCGGGCCACTTCTGAGTCTTGTTTTTTAGATTTTTAAATTAGTTTATCTTAAGTACCGTAAAATTTACTGTACTGCTGATTCTACTTTGCTCTGATATGATTTTAATGTTGAATCCATGTCAGCTCCTCCAACGATTGCTGAAACAGCTTCTGTCATCATATCTTCAATTGCATAAGTATGAACTCCATAATTTACTGTTGGAACCTTTTCTGTCCATGATCCAAGGTCACCGAAAATCTTCTGGCCACCGAAGTATTTATCTTCTTCTTTGTATGCTGCACAATCTGATGATGCATTTAATGTACTTACTAAGCTAATATCTTTTGCAAGTGAGTTCATAAGATCTGTGTTGCTACCAAATGTTTTTGCTAAGAAATCAGCTGCTAACTTGCTGTTACCTGTATTCTTTAATACATACCAACCTGCACCACCAATTGATGAAGCATTAACTGATGATGAGTTTGAACCCATCTTAGGAAATGCTGCTACAGCCCATTTTCCACTCTGGTCTTCTGCTGCCTTGATTGAAGGAGCAATCCAGCAACCTGTAATAACTGAAGCTACGTCACCATTGTTAAATGCACCTACAAACTGATTCCAGTCTGAAGTCTGCTTTGTAATGCCTGCGTCTACTAAATCTTTGTAAATCTTAATTGCATCTTTTAATGCCTGATTGTTTGAAATTGTTACTTTTCCGTCCTTGTCTGTATACCAGGCACCTGCACTCTGTAACATCATACGAATCTGACCTATGTCACTAGGATCAAGTGTACACATGTACTTGCCTGTCTTTTCTTTTACTTTCTTACCAATTTCAATGTATTTTTCCCAAGTGATGTTCTGTAAATCTTTTTCTGAATATCCTGCCTGTTTTAAAATATCTGTTCTATAGAATAATCCTGCAACACCACTGTCAAATGGAACGCCATATACTTTTCCATCAAGTGTGTTTACACCTGTTTTATAATTTGCAAAATCGTCATTATTAACAACTGATGATAAATCATAAAACTCATCCTGATATGACTGTAAGTATCCCTGAATTCTGTAATCTTCAATAAGAACTACATCTGGAAGACCGTCATAAGATTTTGATGAAAGACTTGTATTTAACTTTGCAACAATGTCATCCTGTGCCATTGTAACAACTTTAATTTTTACATCCTTATCAATTCCTTTGTAAATTTCTGCTGCTTCCTTTGCTGCCTTAATGTTAAAATTCTCATCCCAAGCCCAAACTGTAATAGTTTTGCTATCCTTTGATGAGCTGCTCTTACTTCCTGAGCTGCTACCACATCCTACCATTCCCAATGTCATAACTGCTGCCATTGCAAATGCTACAACTTTTTTTAGTTTCATAAAAAATTTCCTCCTTACAATTTTTTTATTCGGGTTTCTTTGTAATTCAATAGTACCATAGTAACATTTTCACAGTTAGGACATAGTTCAGTGTAATTTATACAATTTTTAAAATCTTTTAACATTTTCTTTGTACATTTTTTTATTTTTTTGGACTATTTTCAGTTAATTTGTACTATTTTTATTTGGAACGGTTCAAAAACCCTATTCCACTTCTTCCATATAATAAAGTCTGGAGTCAAAATCTTTCATAATCCTTGTATCTCCGTTTACTCCTATACCTGCAAATCCTTCTTTCAGATTAACACCTGCTTCATTTAAAAGACTTCCGTATGCAATGTAATCTTCAGTTTCACCTTTTACAAAATTTTCTGCTACAAATGAAACTTCATCTTTTGATAAATTCTCATTACTTTTAATTTCATTATTTTCGTAGACAAAATGTCCCATATCTTTTTTGTTATGGTACACCGGGCGGTTATAGAAATGATATTCCTTGTTTTCAGCCAAAGCTTTTGGTCTGAAATTTAAGAACTGATCATTTGGTTTAATAATTTTTCTAAACAACATGCCAACAGCCTTTTTCTTATCTGCACTTACACAAGTCCACTGATATACATTGTTAGAGTCACTGTCCTGTGAGTTTTCGTAAGGACTCTTTCCTCTGTAGAATTCTCCAAACTGTAAGACTTTTCTCCACTTCTTATATTCTTCTATTTGCTTCTTAATTAAGAATAGGTCTTCCTTTGACATTTTTGTCAAGTCACATTCATAACCTAATACTCCAAAACAGGCAACATTATATCTTGTATCAATTGGAGTTGTTCTTAAAGTCTGGTGATTTGGACATGCTGAAACATGTGCTCCTACTGTACTCATTGGATAACCGTAGCTGTATCCGTTTTGAATATTTACACGGCACACTGCGTCAGTGTCATCGCTTGCCCAAATCTGTGGAAAATAGCATAACATTCCAAGATCAAATCTGTTTCCGCCACCGCAACAGCCTTCAAATAAAATTTCAGGGAACTTCTCTGTAAGCGCTTTTGCCATTTTGTAAAAACCTAAAACGTATCTGTGTGACACTTCACCCTGACTTTCATAAGGCAAACCTGCTGAATAATAATCAGAGAATATTCTGTTCATGTCCCACTTAACATAAGAAATATTTGCACTACTTAAAATATTGCTAATTTCCTTAACCATATAGTCCACAACTTCATTATTTGTTAAATCAAGCATACATTGATTTCTGCCTTCTGAATGTTGTGCATTAGGATTTTCCAATACCCAGTTAGGATGTTTTTTGTAAAGTTCACTGTTTTTATTAATCATTTCAGGTTCAATCCAAATACCAAAGTCTAAACCTATTTTATTAATTTCATCAACTAAATGAGCAAGTCCATTAGGAAGCTTGTCCTTATTTACATACCAGTCTCCAAGAGAACTTGTATCATCATTACGTTTTCCGAACCAACCGTCATCCATTACAAACAATTCTATGCCAATATCTTTTCCTGCTTTTGCAAGATTAATAAGTTTCTCCTCTGTAATGTCGAAATAGTTTGCCTCCCAACTATTTAATAAAACAGGGCGTTCTTTGTATTTCCACTTGCCTCTTACAATATGCTCTCTTACAAATTTATGCATATTCTGACTCATGCCGTTATAACCTTTTTTAGAATATGTTAAAACACTTTCAGGTGCTTCGAATTTCTCTCCCGGTAAAAGTCCATAACTCATTGATTGTGGATTAATTCCTGAAACGAATCTTGTTTTATTAAAAGAACATACATCCATCGCTTCATAATGGTTTCCACTATAAATTAAATTAGTTCCAATACACTCGCCAAAATCTTCTGTAGTCTCTTCCCTTGAAATCATAACAAATGGATTTGCTCTGTTAGATGAAGTTCCGGCATATGAATAATTAGCAAATCTGCCAGCAGCTACTTTTGTATCATGTCTGTTCATTTCATTTGCCCATGAGCCGTTAAATGTTGTCATTACATAATTCATGCCAAACATATCAAGCTGCATACTCATTAATCTTTTTATATTTACTTTTTCCTTACCTTTATTTATTAAAACTGTGGTTCTTGTAATAACATCGCAGTTTTCATAAACATAATAATGTAATTCCATTACCAAGTCATTATCCTTTAAAGTAACTGTCAAATGGTCCACATTACCATCTTCGTCATAAGAACCAGGCAATGTTTCAAATGGCTGCTTTCCCCATGATATTTCTGAATCGGCATAAGTGAAATCATTGGTGAAGCTACCGTCTGACTTAACAACTTCCACAAAAGGTTCCCTTACATCACCTTTTCCATAAGAAGACATTTCAAGTCTCATGTTTTCCAAAGAATACTCCATTGTTTCCTGATTATATGCAACCGTATTACCGGGCATAAAGTTATGCTGTTCAATTAAAGGTTCCATGTTTTCAATTGCGATTTTCTTTCCATAGTATAAATGTTCAAGATGCCCTGTTTTCAAAACTCTAAAGGCATATGTAGTGTTTTTAGTATTTAAAATAAATCCGTTTTCTAATTTTTTAATCATATCTTTTCCCTGCACTTTCCTAAATTATATGTGTTCGTTTATTACATAGTGTCCTAAGATTATTTCATTCTTTCATATCTTTTCTCATCTGCAATATACATACTTATCTCCTTACTACTTTTACATAAATTTAGTTTGGTATCAAAATACCACAATCTCAAATTAACCCGATTTTATTTGTTAAGGAAATTGTATCATTTGACTTTTATTTTGTTAATTTAATATCTTAAGGTGAATTTGGATTATTTTAACTTTTATATAAAAACTTTTTGCCAAACTTTTTTTGCCCAAGTTGACCATTTCTATAAAAAAACAGCTACGGCGTGATATGCATAAGAAATTTTATAATTTCTGCATACCATGTGCCGTAGCTGTCTTTTTACAATTTATGGTTAATTGTTTGAAGTTACTATCTAACCATGTTCTAAAATGATATTACTTCTTCATTTTAACTTTTTTAACACTGCTCCACTTTCCTTTAACTTTCTTATTTGATTTCCCAATCTTGTAAGCTCTTACCTGAATGAAGTATTTTTTTCCTTTTAATTTTTTTAGTGTAAATGAAGTTTTGTTTTTGGCAATTGTTTTAATTTTTGCTTTCTTCATTTTTTTGTTTGTAGCATATCTAACCTGATAGCCTTTAACACCTTTTATTTTCTTCCACTTAACGCTAATCTTTTTACGGCTAAGTTTCTTTACAGATACTTTTTTAACCTTGCCCGGTTTTTTAACTTTTGTTGTCGGTTTGTTGCCGGTTGTAGTTACTTTGTCACCTGTAGTTGTCTTTGGTGTTGTTGTTTCAACATCTCCTGCTGTTGTTTCGCTTGTTGATGTTTCCTGGTCACCTGTTGTTGAGTCAGGTGTTGATGTTTCATTGTTTCCTGTTGTCACATCTGAAGTTGCAGGTTCAGTTGTCTTTTCAACTACTGTAAATTCTTTTGTCATTTCACCTTCATATAAATCGCTGAAAGTAATTACAACTTCGTATGTACCAACCGCTTTTACTTCATCCACTGTTTTACCTGTGGCTTTGTCGCGATATGTTACTGTGTAGTATTTCTGGTCAATAGGATTATTTTCAACATCAACTACTGTAACTGTAGGTGCAATCTTTTCGCCTGTTGCTTCAAATTTGTCATTTGAAATAATAAGTTCATTTGGATGGCTAATTGTTCTCTTGTTAATATAACCACAAGAACATTTCTCTTTGATTACACCGTTTTCTGTTAATGTTGAAGGTGTCATTTCTACTACTTCTGAATATTTGTGTTCATGATTTTCTTCTGAATCCTTAATAACTTCATTACCTGTTCCATTTGTTATTCCTTTTGACTTAAAAGCTTCTTCAGTAACTTTTCCTGAATTGTATACTTTTTCAAATGTTACATCATCGTCACTGGAACCACAAATTCCACCCACATATTCATATCCATCAACACTTCCATTGTTAATACAATTACTTATTGATGAGTTGGCTGTAACTGCTAGAATTCCTCCCCCAAGACTTCCAGCTTGTACATCTCCGCTATTAGTGCAATTATCAATATTACAATTATATATAATACTTACAATTCCAGCTGCTAAATCTGTAGAAGTAATTTCGCCATTGTTAGTACATCCTTGAATGATTTCTTTCTGATCATAATATCCCTCGTCATCTCTGCTATTACTATAACAAATTCCAACTGCACAGTTATTTGCTTTTATTTTTCCATAGTTTGTGCAATTTATAATCTGTGCCTGAAGAATAATACCTACTATTCCTGATGCTACATACTCATTATCAATAATATTACCATAGTTACTACACTTTTCTACTTTAGTGTTATTTGCAGATACACAAATACCTACTGCCCCCTCTGCATTAGTAATATCCCCCTTATTTGTGCAGTTTTTAATTTCACTATTATTTATTGATGCTACAATTCCTGCAGCCTCATATGCATCTGTTATATTACCTGTATTAATACAATTCTCTATATGGCAATTTGACGCTGTGTGTACTAAACCTGCAATATAAGAATCATTCACTGAAAAATCACCATTATTTTCACAGTCTGTAATATTACTATTGTTTGCCTTAATAGCTAAACCTGCCACATATGCATCACCGAAATTTACACAATCAACATTATTAATACATTTTGAAATGGTACATGTATCGATTGTTTGTATCGCTGCCACATCACTTCTGGAAGCTTTCACATTTCCCTCAAATGTACAATTCTCTATTGTAGAATAATACGCATATTCTGTAAGGTAATAAATACTCTGTTTACATTCACCCTGGACTTCAATTTTTAAATTTTTTAATGTACTATTACCAATACTATCATATAAACGGCATGGTATTCCTTCTATGTTTACGTTTGATATTGTGTGGTTATTTCCATCTAGCTTTGAATTTAATAAAGATGCACCATGTAAAATATTATCATCATCTTTGTAATTATCCGGGAACTTAATATCAGCATTTAATTTTCCATTTATTCCTAAACTTCCCATCTGTAAATACATTAATAAATCTTCAAAAGAATTAATCTCAAAGCAATTATCCTTAAGCTCCTGAATTTGATTCTTTGTTAAACCACAGTTTGTACATTTATCATCCACATAATTGTGTTCTAGCTGTGGTGATTCACTACCTTTCTCAAGAACCTCATTACATATCAGGCATATTGTATCGCCTGTGTAACCTGCTTTAAAACATGTTGCGTTTGATTCGTTATAATACTTTATAATATTGCTTCCTGACAGATTACTATGAATGCTGGGAATTGTTTGTCCGGCTTCCTTATTCCCATCATTATTAATTTCGCCACATTCACTACACTTCAAGTCATAAGAATAACCTTCTTCAGTACATGTTGGCTCCTTATGATTTACCTTCACAAATACATGTTCGCCTAAACCTTCTTTTTCATTAATTTCCTTATGTACATAACCACAATATTCACATACAGACACTATTTTTTCATAATTTGTACAAGTTTTACCAATTTTATGATAACTTGAATAACTATGGTCTGATTGGGGTTCAATCTGTTGTCCTTCACTAATAGTTTTTCCACAATCTTTACACTGTAAATCTCCTGTATATCCACCTTCTTCACATGATTTAATAGTTCTGTTCACATATTTCTTTCTTGAATGTGCACATCCCCAAGATATTGTATATTCTCCATATTCATCACTAAACGGTCCTACCACAAAATAATATGTATGATTTTTTTTAAGATTTCCTATAATCTTAGGTGCACTTTCCTGACCACCATCATCATTTTTCTTTTTGCACCCCTCCAATCTTACACGATTGTTATTTTCAAGTTTTTTTATTCCATTACGAATAATTTCATCATTAAAACTTTCTTCTTCAAAAAGATATCCATAGCTGTCCCAATCTGTTTTATTACTACAGGTTATTGCATAGTATCCATCTTCATCAACTTTAAATTGAAATACCTGGAACGGATTTTGTGCTGTTGTTTTCATGCTATATTCTTTTCCATAAACTGCATTATTAACACGTCCACAATTTACACATACATCATCCTTATATTCATGAGATTTTTTTGCTATAATACTGCCTTCCTGTACCTTTTCACCACACCATTTGCAGTTGTAGTCTCCTGTATATCCATCTACATAACATGTATTTTCAGTATAATTTTCAGGTTCGTCCTCTTTTTTGTGATCTACTATATCTGTTTCTTTTCCTTCTTCTAAAACTTTTTTACATAAAGGACAGATTTTATTACCACTAAAGCCTTTGCTCTTGCAGGTTGCCTCAATAAATGTTTTCTTATCTATAACAGCCTCTGCGTGATTTCCCGGTTCTACCATGATTCCTTCATCTAAAATTTCACCACAAACACCACATGTAACTTTTCCTGTAAAACCACCTATTGAACAATCTGTTATTGTTCTATTTTCCACAATTTCTTTTTCTTCCGGATGAGAACACTTATCATATTCAATTATATATGGACGATCTAAACTCCCATAGCAGTCATTCCATGTTCCTTCAAAATATACTTCTACCCTTGTTTCGCTTAATGTGCTTGGTTCGCCTTTTTCCCAATTAGTATAAGTAAGTTCACTACCATCAATCCATTTAAATTTTGATATATCGTTTTGATTTCTCTCTAAACCAATCCACATTCTGGTATCCCCTTGATTTAATTTTTCCAGATAGTGTACAACGATATTATTTTCCTCTTTGGATGATATACAAATTAAATAACCACCCTTATTTTTTGCCTCTTTCTTTGCAGTGCTATAATTCACACTACTATTAACAAATTCATAACTATGACCTGTGTTTGGATCATACGCCACATCATCCCCATAAACAATTTCCTGTTTTGTTTCAGTTCCTGTTTCCTCATCAGCATAAGCCGTCTGAGTCATTACCACATTGCTTCCTAATGCCATTATTAAAGACATTGAAATACTTATTAGCTGTTTCCATATTTTTCTCATATTGTCCTCCTTTTTGATAATTCTCCCATTCTTGTGTAAGCACAAATGGGGCATTCCTAAAGTCTACACTTCTTGTAACACGGATTGCTTCGTGCTTTGCACTCCCACAATCCGCCCAAAGGTCTATCACCCACCCTTGTGCAAGCACAGGTGGGTGAAGACCTTTGGACACTGTGTTACAAAAAGAAATGATTACATAAGTTGCATTACAACATTTATGTAATCATTATCATATAAATATTCTTTTCGTTCTATATTTTGGCTTCAAACGGTCTGCTCCTGGCATCAAGTGGTTATAATATTTTAAATAAACAGTACTCCTGATACGCTAAAGGTCTCTTCATCTGACTTAAATTCTATAGCTCCCTTGTATTTGTTTACAACGTACTTAACAGACTCTATTCCTATACCACTACCCTGTTCTTTTGTGCTAAGGAATTTGCCGTTTTCTAATTTTACATTGCCGTTAAAAGTATTTTTTATTGAGAAAACCAACGCTCCTTCATTTGGTTTTTTGATTTTCAAATTAATGAACTTGTTCTCTATTGTTATGGTTTTGCAACCGTCAATTGCATTTTCCAACAGATTGCCAAATAACACTGTAAGATCTGTGTCACTTATACTCAATTCATTTGGAATTATCACATCTATATTAACATCAATTCCATAATTCTTCGCTTTTTGCACATAATATACTAACAGTGCATTTAAAGAAAAATGGCCACAATATACAAATTTTTCGTTCCAGGATGTTGCTTCCAAATATTTTTCAAGATATTGCGTTATCTCCTGACACTGATTATTTTCAGCCATGGTGCGAATCACATTCATGTGATGACGCATATCGTGCCTTGCCCGTCTGGTAGACTCCATTTGTGTTTTAAGATTTTCATAACACAAATTTTGAACTTCCAACTGTCTGTTTTCATCACGCAATTCCAGATTGTTACGAAACTCTATTATGGCATTTACAATTACACTGTATACAAGCAGTGCCCCTATATTTACAAACAATGTAAAAACCACATTGACGGGATTCATTGCCAATGCAATTGTTGACTGAGAATTAAAATAAAGTCCATGATACCAAAACAAATAAAAAGTAGCCGGGATTAACCACAAAATTCTCCAAACTTTTCTTCCTGTTTCTATGGTTGCAATTTCTTTTATGTACTTCCTAAAATATATAAATAGCATTGGAATAAATATAATCTGCGCCACAAAAGTACACAAAGAAAAAGACCAGCTATTGTTGTCAAATACCATTTTAGGAAAAATCTGTGCTTCCATCCACTTTGCACAAATCACAATAAAATTAGCAAAATTAGAAACTATTAGTAATACAAAAATTAACTTTCCCGGGGTCTCTTTTACAACGAAAAAATAAAATATGCCATAACAAAGGGTACTAATAAGGGACAACATTCCCTTTTGTCCCTGTGAACAGGTTGTTGCATATATTCCAAGTGATGTTTGGAAAAATAATAAAAGAAAAATAAATAAACCGACTTTTACTTTTGAAAATCTTAATTTGTCTGCAAAAGGATATAAGGCAAGCCCCAAATAAGGTAGCAAATTAAGACATGAATATAATATAATTTCAAAAATTCTAAATGATGTCATACGCCCTACTCCTTTAAAGTTTCAATTAAAAATCTTGTGTATGCTTTCTTGATTTCAGCATACTTCCTACGACTGATTGGGACAAATGAGCCATTCTTCCTTTTAAATCTGTCACTTTCAATATTATCCACCTGTGCCAAATTAACGGTGATTCCCTTAAATGAAGATATGAGCTGCGGAAAATGTTCTATTTGCTTTTCGAAATTTTTCTGAGTACAACGAACTTGAATTGATGTTTCGTCTTTTAAATATATGGTAACATAATGCCCTGAAAATGTTGTATAGACAATAGAATCTACATGAACCACTTTGTTTTCTGAAAACTTTAATATCTTGTCTTCCTTTTTCTTCTTTATCACAAGTCTCTCTAAAGTTTTTTCCAAACGTTCCTTATTAAAAGGCTTTATTAAATAATCTTCTGCCTTTACCTCATAACTTTCACTGGCAAACTCATTACTTGTGGTTATGAATATAAGCTTAACATCTTCATCTATTTTTCTAATTGCTCTTGCTGTATCAACACCAGTTATATCCTCCATGTATATATCAAGAAAAACAATATCAAATAATGAAGCATTACCTTCCTTATTATCATAAAAATATTCAAGAAGTTCTTCACCACTTTTAAAAGTAGTAATTTCTATATGATTTTTCGTTCTTCTAAAAAAAATTTCCTGTATTTCTTTTTGCAGATATTCTCTATCCTTTATACTATCATCCACTATTGCTATTTTCATAATCCTCTCCCTTATCTCAGTTTTTTTACCACTACTTTCAAATCATAATTAATTCTCTATTTTAAAATAAATTCCATCTGTGTTTCTTTTGGAACCATACCCATTTTTTCATAAAATCTGCGGGCTGTGTCGTTACCTTCCCAAACATTAAGCGTTACTTCATAACAGCCCATTTTCTTTGCTTCTTCCTTAACATGTTCAAAAAGTTTCTGCCCTACATGCTTCCCTCTAATATTTTGGTCCACACACAAATCATCAATAAACAAAGAATCAAATGGCACCATATTAGTTGAAAATGGCTGTTTCTTCTTTATGCAAAAAGCATAGCCCATAACGCTGTCATTCTCATCCACTGCCACATACACAGGTCTGTTAGCATCATTAAAAATTTCCATTAATTCCTCTTTTGTATATTTTGTTGTTCCACCAATAAAAATGTCCGGTCTGATTTTTGCATGTATATTTAAAACCTGTGTTAGTAATTTAATTACTGAATCTATATCTTTTTCTTCTGCTAATCTAATGTTCATTTATATTCTCCTTTGCTGTCATATAACATTTCTTCTTATATTTTTTATTAAAGATATCCATAATTATTATAGCAAATGAAATAAAAAAAGCACAGAAAAACATGATGACCACCATGGTTTCTCTGCGCTTTTAATTATATTTTTATTAACCGATTCCACCTAAAATTGCACCTGCAACTAATGCTATAAAAGCTAATGGAACTAAAACATATTTTCCAAGTGGCATAAAGCATTTGCCAATTGGCTTTTCTTTTCCTGTATTTACAGCTGTTGTAGCAAAATCTTTTCCTGCAACCCAGAAAAACATTATTGCTGCAAGCATGGCTCCCAATGGACAGATGTAAATTGACACTGCATCCATCCAACCTGAAACAATTCCCTGAATAACAAGTGCCACTGCACAACCGATAACAGCAATTATTCCAACTGAAGTTACTCTTTTAAGTCCGAATCTTTCTTCTAATGTTGCAACAGGTGCTTCATATAAGTTGATTAATGAACTCATACCTGCAAACAACACACATATGTAGAAAATAATGCCAACGATTTTTCCCCCTGGCATTCCGTTAAATACATTTACCAGATAAATAAACATAAGTCCCGGTCCACCTGATGACAACTCTGCTCCGTCAACTGCCATACCTGGAATAATAACAAATGCTGCTAACAATGCTGCTATTGTATCAAAGATTGCTACATTTCTTGCTGAGCTTACTACATTTTCTGAATTATCCAGATAAGAACCATATATTACTGTTCCATTACCTGCAATTGAAAGCGAGAAAAATGCCTGACCAAATGCATAAATCCACAATCTTGGATCTAAAAGTCCTTTAGGATTAATTGTGAAAATATATTTGTACCCTTCCGTTGCTCCCGGTAATGTGAAAATATAAATTCCCAAACCTAAAAATAATACAAATAAAAGTGGCATCATTATTTTGTTGGCTCGCTCAATTCCTGCTGCAATACCAAATGCCATAATTACTGCTGTTACTATCATGGCAACTACAAGCCAACTATTATTACCAAACTTTGTTGCTGTACTTCCAAATGTTGCCCCTATCTTATCCATATCACCACCCATAGCTGACAACTGACCTGAAAGTGCTAAAAAGGCGTATTTAAAAATCCACCCAACAACAACTGTGTACCCAATGGCTAAAGCCAGTGAACCAAGTACAGGAAGCACACCAATGGCCTCACCTGTTTTCTTATTACCGGTTCTAATTTCCGTACATTTTCCAAATGCTTTAATCGGACCACCCTTTGCGGCTCTACCTAACGCCATTTCTTCAATAAGTCCTGTTGAAGCAATTAGAATAACAAACAAAACATAAGGTAGCAAAAATGTCATGCCTCCCCAGTCTGATACCATGTATGGGAATCTCCAAATATTTCCCATACCTACGGCTGAGCCTATGCAAGCAATGACAAAGCCGGTTCCGCTTTTAAAAGCATCCCTCTTTTTTTCCATAATTAATATATCCTTCCTTTTTGTGCTTTTCGCACTATAAGGTCTATCATACCATATTATAGAATATATATCTATTTAATCAGCAATAATAAAATGTGAATATATCTATTTAATAATAGGCATATCTTCTTAATTAAATGCAACTATTAGAGTATATCTTTTCAATAGAAGAGAAACTCTAACAGGAACATATTTCATTTTTTAATTTTCGTGCTGCAGAATTAAGTGGATGCTGGCAATCATGCACAATACATATTTCTCTATTAGGAATTTTTTCTTTTAAAGAAATCTCAACAATTTCGTTTTTCTCAATACTTTCTCTTGCCATAGGTTCAGGAACAAATGCCATTCCTAAATCTGACTTTACCAAAGGAATAATCTGGTCTGTAGTTGCCACCTCCGTGTCAGGATTAAGTTCAATACCATGTTTTAAAAATATCTTATTATAAAAATCGTATGTAGTAGTTTCCTGCCCCAAACTAATTAATGGATAGTCTTTAAGATTTTTTAAAGAAATACTGTCATCTTTTATATGCTCAAAATCAGTTCCACCTATTAATATTTCCTTAAATGAACATAAGATTGTTTTTTCTAAAGGTGACTTAACCTTTACAGGTGTTGATACAACTGCAAAATCTATCTTGCCACTTTTCACAGCCTCAATTGCCTGTGGCGTTGAATGGTTATATATTTTTAGTCTTACTTTTGGATACATTTTGTGAAAGGATTTTAGAATATCTAATAAAAATATATTTAAGGCAGTTTCGCTTGCTCCAATAGAAATACTTCCCTGAAAAATTCCTTCATTATCAGCCAGTTCTTCCTCTGCCTCTAAAAGTTGTGCCATAGCAATTGACACATGTTCATATAAACGCTTTCCTTCTTGTGTAAGCTGCACACCTCTGTTCGTTCTAACAAATAAAGTGCTGTTAATCTGTTGTTCCAAACAATTCATTGCTCTTGTAACATTAGGCTGACTGTTACCTAATGCCTGAGCTGCTCTTGTAAAATTCTCATATTTAGCAACATAATAAAAAATTTTATAATAATCTAAATTTACATTCATGGCATTCTCCTTGGTATATCAATTACTTATCGTTATCATATCAATTATGATTTTTACTTATTTCTATAATCATAGTATAATCTAGCCGAATGAAATTTTCAAGAAAGGGTGTGAGTTGTATGAGAGAAGGAACAATTTTTCCAAGAGAAGAAAAAACAGAAGTGTTATTTCAGAAAATTCTTGATGATCCCTGGGCATGCGAAAAACTTCAGGAAACATTTTGCAATTATCTTTTTTGCGATGATGAAATCAATAGCTATTTATCTCCATTAGAATTCTCACAGGCATTATTCAATGCATATCACAATAGAGATTTATCAGCCTTTTTGATGGCTATTTGTGAAAATACTATATTTGATTTACTTAGAAATTCATATCTGATTCCATATAGATTTAATGCTGACGGAATAGAAAATCCTGTAATTATGACCGACGATAATGGATTATTACTTCCAAAGTATAAATCAAAAATTCACGAAAAAGACTACAATCATTTTCATGAAATATATGAAAAATTAAATAACAATAAAAAAATATATCTTGCAAAAGCATATAGATATAATCATAAATACACTTCAGACAATATGGAAATGAAGCAGCAGATTCTTGAAAAAAATACAGGTATATTAGTTATTAGAGAATTGCCTGACACTGTAACGGCTAACAAAACTGAAGCCGAAGCCTATTCAGCAGTTTGGGACTTAATGATTGAACTTGAAAAGAATCTCCCTATGGCATTTGTTTTTTATGGCCAGGACTCACTTGTAGAAAATAATAAAAGATATGATGAAATTGGAATATTTCTTCCAAATTCCATCTTTTTAAAACATTTAGAAAAACATGTAGCGAAAGCAGAGGCGATTATATATGCCAACAAATAATTACATTGATATTATGGAAAAAAACCATATGGAAATTCCATGGCATGATTATACCAGTGATGACAGTAATACATTAATTAAAGAGTCAGGTTTGATTGAAAAAGCATCTGTTATTGGCAGAGTTGGTTTAATTATGCTTTCCTGTGGCACAGGTGCATGGCGTGTAAGAACTTCAATGAACAGACTTTCAAAGGAACTTCATGTTACATGTACAGTTGATGTTGGACTTATGTCCATTGAATTTAACTGTTTTGATGGAAAAGACTGTGTTTCACAGTCTCTTAGTATATCTAACACAGGGGTTAATACTTCAAAGCTTTACAGAATGGAACAATTTGTTGACAACTTTCCAAAGGAAGACGCCCATTTAACCGGTGAAGAAATTCACAAACGACTTGATGAAATAGAGAAAATTCATACATTGTATTCTCCTGTTAAATTAGGTCTTGCTGCAGCTCTTGCCTGTTGTGGTTTTACATTTCTTCTTGGAGGCGGGCCAATTGAAATGCTTTTTGCGTTTATTGCAGCCGGTGTTGGAAATATTGTCCGTACAAAGCTTATAAAACATCATTTTACATTATTTTTAAATATAGCAGCATCGATTTCAATCGCATGTTTGGTTTATGCCATTTGTTTTAATGTTGCTGAGTCTGTGTTTGGTATTGCCCATGTACATGAAGCCGGATATATATGCTCCATGTTATTTATAATTCCCGGCTTTCCATTTATAACAAGCGGTATTGACCTTGCTAAGCTAGATTTACGTTCAGGTCTTGAACGATTAACATATTCAATAATAATTATATTAGTAGCAACAATGTTTGCCTGGATTATGGCACTTCTGTTAAAGCTACAGCCACAGGATTTCACAACAATACACATGAGTAAAATTTTACTATTAGTATTAAGAATAATAACAAGTTTTTGTGGTGTATTTGGTTTCTCAATTATGTTTAACAGTTCTATACCAATGGCTACAACAGCCGCCTGTATTGGTGCAGTTGCAAACACACTCCGTTTAGAACTTATAGATTTTACACACATGCCTTACTCTGTGGCAGCTTTTATTGGTGCCCTAACAGCCGGGCTTCTTGCTTCTTTCATAAAAAGCAATAATGGATATCCACGAATATCCCTTACCGTTCCTTCCATTGTAATTATGGTTCCGGGACTTTATTTATACAGAGCAATTTACAATTTTGGCATTATGTCACTTACGGAAGCTGTCTCATGGTTCTCATTAGCTATTATGATTATTATGGCTCTTCCATTAGGATTAATTTTTGCCAGAATATTAACTGATAAAACTTTCCGTTACTGCACGTAACGGTGTGTTTAAAACATAGATTGGCTTTTCCCTTTTTCAGTCAATGTTTTATTCACAAAGCTATGTGCTTTACTATATTCTATGAAACTTGTGGAGGAAATATAAATGAATTACAAAACACATGGGCAAATGTCTGAATCTATCCTAACTGCCACGTTCCTTTCAATATCAGGCGGTTTACAGGATGCCTACACATATTTATTTAGAGGCAAAGTTTTTGCAAATGCCCAAACAGGTAACATTGTTCTTTTAAGTCAAAATATTATGGAAAGGAATTGGCACCTGGTAATTCATTATATGATTCCACTTGTTTCTTTTGCAATTGGGATTGTTGCAGCAGAAATTATTAGAACCAAGTTCCAACGAGTTCAGCAAATACATTGGCGCCAATTAGTTCTTATAATAGAAATTTTTCTACTGCTATTTGTTGGGTTCATACCTGAAAATCTCAATATGCTTGCTAACGCTGTAGTATCTTTTTCCTGTGCAATGCAGGTTCAAACATTCAGAAAAGTAAATGGCTATGCCTTCGCAAGTACAATGTGCATTGGCAATATCAGAAGCGGTATGGAATCTCTTTGCGTCTTTGGCAGAACCCGTGACAAACATATTCTATTTAAGTCACTTTGCTACTTTGCAATAATTGTTATGTTTGCATTTGGTGCAGGACTTGGTAGTGGATTAATTTCTACATTTAAATTTTACACAATCTGGTTTTCTTCCATCTTACTTTTTGTAAGTTTTCTGTTTATGTTTATTAAAGAAGAAACTTCCCCTAGAATGTAAATATATACTTAATTCCATAAGAAAATCCAACACTTTTAATTAATCAGTGTTGGATTTTTTATTTATCTTTTTTCACTTTGCTTATTTATATCACTGTGGTCTACGAGTTTTTAAATACGGAACTTTCTCCTGCCACTTCTTCGACTCACCTAAATCACTATCTTTTGCCATATCACAATATTCTAAACTTTTTTCTAAATTCTTCTGTAAATAATTGCACATACTTATTTGTGCCAAAGCTATTTTCATATAGTTTCAGATTCCTTTCCCTACAAGTTAAGCAAATATTTCTGCTACAGCTTTCTATATATCCAAATTTTTACAAATTACAAACAGCATATAACGGTATGTTCTTCATCCAGCCTTGATCTACATACTTCATAGTTGAAAATCTTACCGCTACATTTGGATTATATTTATCACAAAAAGCCTTTAAACTTTTTGACTTTATGTTTGTTTCAGCTTTTACTTCAATAGGAACAATATTTTTTCCTTTTTGAATTAGGAAATCCTGCTCATATGTTCCTTTGTCTGTCCCGAAATAAAATGGTGTATATGATGTATCTGAAATAATCTGTTGTAAAACATACTGTTCTGTTAAAGCACCTTTAAACTCCACAAAAATCTCATTTCCTTCTAAAATTGATTCTGCATCTAACTCACTTATTGCACCTAACAAACCGACATCAAGCATAAATAATTTGTAAGCATTAAAACTCTTGTAAGATGCCAACGGAACGTTAGGTTCATTTACCCGATATACTTTGTGAACCAAACCACAATCCAAAAGCCATTGAATAGCAACCTCAAACTCACTGCTTCTTGCACCTTTTTTTATTTGTCCAAAAAAGAATTTCTTATTTTCCTTTGCAAGTTGCATTGGAATGGATTCCCAAACCATATTAATTCTAGGCAGTTCCTTAGATTCCACATGTTTTCCAAAATCACCCTTATATTGTCTAACTATATCCTTCTGAATTTCTCTAACACCTGCGTAATCCTTTTCTTCTCTAAAATAGTCAACTACAGCCGGCATCCCGCCAATATAATAATAGTTCTTTAACCAAAATAAATATTTATCTGCAAAATTATCTATAATTCCATAGTCATTTGTCGCCAGTGCTTCTGCTAAAGATTCCTGATCCACTGCACATAAAAATTCTCTAAAGCTTAACGGATATAAATATAACAAATCGACTTTTCCCACAGGATATGAGACACCCTGATGAATAGCCACACCTAAAAGTGAGCCTGCAGTTACAACGTGATATTCAGGTGCATCTTCACAAAAATATTTTAGAGATTCTAATACTTTCGGTGCCTCCTGAATTTCGTCAAGTATAATTAATGTGTCCTCAGGTGTTATGGAAACTCCTGATTCAATATTCAAATTCATAATTATTCTGTTTATGTCAAAATCCATATCAAACACAGACTTCATACGCTCGTTATTATAAAAAGACACATACGCAACCTTCTTGTAATATTTTTTCCCAAACTCCTTCATTAACCATGTTTTGCCAACCTGTCTTGCGCCCATAATTATTAAAGGTTTTCTACGTTTGCTGTTTTTCCATTTTTCTAATTTTTCCATTGCAAATCGTCTCATATAATCACCCTTTCCTTGCCTATATTTAGTAGTATATCACACTTTTTCGGGGGTATACAAGGCAGTTTTTTACATTTTTTCGGGGCACTTTCAGCCAAAACTCTACACTTTTTCGGGGCATCTTAAAGCAAATCTCTACACTTTTTCCGACCAAATCTATTTATTCCAATGTAAACACTCCGTCTCTTCCTGCTATAATAGGTGTTTCGTAAAACTCTTTTACAGCCTTTAACATATACCATGTATCCTTTATTCCTGCTGTTTCATATGGTGAGTGCATTGCCAACTGAGCAAGCCCAATATCAACAGTGTTAATTGAAACGTGGCTGTTTGAAATATTTCCAAGAGTTGAACCGCCTGCTATGTCTGAACGATTTACATAAGTTTGAATTGGCACGTCAGCCTTTTCACATATTTCCTTAAACACCGCTGCCGAAATTCCATCAGTTGTATATTTCTGATTAGCATTGTATTTTATAACAATTCCCTGATTCATATAAGGTCTGTTTGTTGGATCTGCTTTTTCCATATAGTTAGGATGAATTCCATGGGCATTGTCTGCTGACAACATAAATGACTGGGCATAGGCTCTCATTAAATCTTCCTCATCCTTTCCAACGCACAAAGCAATTCTTGTAAGAACATCAGATAAAAATGTTGAATCGGCACCCTGTTTAGTAGTGCTACCTACTTCCTCATTATCAAAAATCGCACACACTGCCACGCTTTCTTCATTTACATCACTTCTGTTTATTAACGCACCCATACAGCTATAAGCACACATAACATCGTCAAGTCTTGGTGCAGAAATAAATTCATTATTTGCTCCCCAAACTGTTCCTTTTTCTCTGTTATACAAAAACAAATCACTGCTTATAATTGCCTGTTCATCTGTATTTATTGTCTCGGCAATAATACTGTTAAATACATCTTTGTTTTCGCCTTCACCTATAAGCGGTAGCATGTCCTTTTGTTGATTATATTTTACTCCGGTGTTTGCCTCCCTGTTCATGTGAATTGCAAGGTTCGGTATGGTACACAAATCTCTGTCCACATTAACAAGAATTGGTTTTAATGCTGCCCCCTCTTTTACAATCACACGACCAGCTACAGAAAGTGGTCTGTCAAACCATGGTGCCATAAGCATACCACCGTATTTTTCAACGTTAAGGGACACATAATTATTGTCCTTTATTATTTCAGGATTTTCTTTTATTTTAAAAGCCGGTGCGTCGCTGTGAGCTGCAGCGATTTGGAAATTAGTAAAATCCAATTCTTCCGGCATACAAAAAGCTATAATTGATGAGCCATTTCTTGTAACGTAGTATTTATTTCCTGAAAAAAGTTTCCACTTGTCTTTCTCATTCAGCTTAATAAAGCCTGCATCATCCAGATTTTTTGAAAAATTATCTACCACGTGAAAAGCACTTGGGCTTTTTTCTATAAACTTCATAAGGTTATTTGCTATATCAAAATATTCGTTATCCATTTTTGTTTCCTCCGTAAATTTTTGCATTATATATTTTCCTGCCCACATTTTTTAACTATTATTTTTATAATATTATATATTATATTGAAAGTTTTATAAACGATTGTATAATATTCTCATATTAACATTATAGTATTTATTTAAGCATATCAAAATGATTAATGCTTTAATATTTTTTTTAACAAGCAAAAAACATACGAGAGGAGGACGATGTAGAAAATACATCAGTAAATTTTATGTTTGCAGATTATCATGTACATTGTGAATACAGTGACGATTCAGTTTACCCTATGGAAACGGTTGTAAAAGATGCTATCCAAAAAGGCATAAATGAAATTTGCTTTACGGACCATGTAGATTATGGTGTTAGAGATGATTGGGATAGCGGAAAACCTATTATTTATAGAGACGGTAGTGCTATTGTCAACGTAAATTATCCATTATATGTAAAGCAAATTAGTGAATTGCAGAAAAAATATTCAAAAGATATTTCCATTAAGCTCGGCTTGGAATTCGGAATTCAAACTCACACTATTCCACAATATGAAGCTTTGTTTAAAAAATATCCTTTTGATTTTATTATTCTTTCCATTCATCAGGTTGAGGATAAAGAATTTTGGACGGGAGAATTTCAGGAAGGAAGAACTCAGCAGGAATATAATGAACGTTATTATGAGGAACTTCTTAACGTTGTAAAATCCTATAAAAACTATAGTGTCTTAGGGCATCCTGACCTTATTGTACGATATGATGAGCAGGGTGTTTATCCTTTCGAAAAAGTTAAACCTATTATTACGGAGATTCTTAAAATTGTTATAGCAGACGGCAAAGGAATAGAATTCAACACTTCATATCATAGATACGGTTTAAAAAACACAACCCCTTCTATTGATATTTTGAAATTGTACAAAGAATTAGGGGGCGAAATTATTACTATTGGCAGTGACAGCCATAAACCTGAACATTTAGGTGCTTACATTGATGAAGCGAAAGGAATTCTAAAAGAGATTGGCTTCACAAGATTTTGTACTTTTGAAAAAATGAAGCCAATTTTCCATGAGTTATAATCATTTGTTATAATTTTATTAACAATACCCTCTTTACAGTTCGCTCATCGTACGATAAAGAGGGTATATTTATATGCCGAACATTTCCCTGCAAATTTTCTTCCCTGCTTCTGTTTTAAATATTTTATTATATGCTGTTTCCACCGCTTCCTTAGATGCTCCATCTTCATACAAATTAACTAAGAAATCAGCCTCGACTAATATCTGGTAATCTAAACCGTCAATGTTATTGTATGTATGATGATGACCTATTAAATACTGCACTCTTTTAGAAATTTCTTCATTAACTCCTATTTTACCAAGCAGTTCTTTTGCCAATTCCGGACCTTCCTGCTCCTGAAGTTTTCCATTGCAGTTTCCATATTTTTCTTCACATGTATGTATACCTATGTCATGAGTCAAAGTTGCTGCATCAATTATGAAATAAGTTTCAGGGCTAACTTGTTCTAATTCTGCAATTAGCTTTCCATAGGCATTTACCTTAGTAAAATGATGTATACGTTTAGCATCTCCTTGATATAATTTAATCATTTCAATGTATAGTTTTCTAATTATTTCTTTTCTATTATTTTCATTATTTATGTTTTCGTTATTTATGTTCTCAGTTTCTATAATTTTGTTCATATACATATTATATCATTTTGTAAATTAGTCTTATTTCACTTACAAAACAAAGTCTCCTTTCATAAATTATCCTTATTTTAATCTTTTAATGTTATGTTGCATAATAAGATTTGAAACAATTCCATTGCACAGAAATATTTTAAATTTTAACTACCATATATTATAAATTAAATCTTCCATATATAAATATAAATGTTAAAATAGAGAAGATATTAAACTTTAATTTTACAAATGAAATAAGTTTGTGAGATAATTTGATAAATAAAATACAATAACATTAAGAAAGTGAATAGAAAATGGATATACTAATTACAATTATAGTTACTTTTTTTGCCGGCATGGGCGCCGGTCTTGGAACAGGATTTGCAGGCATGAGTGCTGCTGCAGTTATTAGTCCTATATTAATTACATTTCTTGGAATAGACCCTTATATAGCCGTTGGAATTGCTCTGTCATCAGATGTTCTAGCCAGTGCTATTTCAGCTTACACTTATGGGAAACATAAAAATCTCGATATTCGAAATGGTCTTATAATGATGATAAGTGTTTTGCTTTTCACCGTTGTCGGAAGTTATGTTTCAAGCTTAGTACCTTCAACTACGATGGGTAATTTTTCAGTTTTTATGACATTTCTTCTTGGAATTAAATTTATTGTCAAACCAGTTATGACTACTAAAGAGGCTATGGAAAATGTCCCTGCAAAGAAGCGTGCCGTTCAATCCTTAATTTGTGGAATTTTAATTGGATTTATTTGTGGTTTCATTGGTGCAGGAGGTGGCATGATGATGCTTCTTATTCTAACTTCTGTACTTGGTTATGAATTAAAAACAGCCGTTGGAACAAGTGTATTTATTATGAGTTTTACTGCCTTTACAGGAGCCATTTCTCATTTTACCATTGGCGGTATGCCTGATTTTACAGTATGGATTCTTTGTATTGTGTTCACATTGTTGTGGGCAAGAATTGCAGCTGTATTTGCTAATAAAGCAACACCTAAAACCTTAAATAGAGCTACCGGTATTATTCTTGTTATTCTTGGAATTATAGTTATGACTTTTTCAATATTTACATAATATTTCAATTCTCAATTGCCACATAGCTTGTATTGTTACAATTTCTGCAACTACTCTGTATGTTTGGTCATACTGATTCATTTCCTCAAGACGACATTCTAATGTAATAGGCAATTCATCAATAACAGGTGCATCTACTGTTTCACTTTTTACAAGTGTCCAACCTGTCTTTTCCATTTTGTCAGGTGTATCATTACCTGATACAATTGCTTCAACACAAAATGGAATGTTTGCTCCAACTGTTGGAAGTACAACCATCATTACAGGGAACGCAATCTGATATAAAGTGTAATTCAAGCTAAACAGATATTCTGAACAACTAAAGAATACAAAGAACAATACTGGCAAAAGGCTTGCAATTGGAACTGCATGACATACGGATGATACAATATTTCTGAGTTATTCTCTATACTCTACTATTTTATTCTGATTTTTTTTGTTTTAGACCAGGCAGAATATATTTTCTTAGTTTTTCCGTTAATTTTTACTTTTCTGTAAATTCTTGCCCTAACAAAATATTTCTTTTTGCTCTTTAGTCTTTTTATTGTAACTTTAGTTTTTGAAGCCTTAACATTTACCGTTTTGGCTTTTTTAAATTTTCCGTTTGTAGAATATTGTATTTGATAATAACCACCACTAACTGTAATCTTTTTAAACTTAATATTTATCTTCTTAGATGCTTTTGTTATTTTTTTAATCACAGGTGCTTTGAGTTTTATTTTTTTAGTTGTTACCTGCGATGTTGTAGTTTGCTTTATTGTGATCTTTGTTTGTTGTGGTGTTGTAACGTTAGTTGGTGTTGTCTGTAAACCTGTTGTTTGCTGTGGTGTTGTTGTCTGTTGTGATGTTTCTATACTGGTTGAACCGTCTTCAGTTTTTGACGCCTCTGCTGTATTTCCGTAGTAACCCATATTTACTTTTCCACCATTAGGTGCAGGCTCGTTTGAGTAATCACTATTTTCATCCCCTGCATCTATACAAGGACTTGATACATCATCAACTACCCACTGTGAATTATACCATCTTCCTGCTTTTGACATTAGATGAAAATCACCATTTTTAGAATCAGCAAACAATGGATCTGTGAATATGCAACCTTCTCCATAACCATAAGTGTTTCCATTCCAAGAATCATTGTAAATACAAGAGTAAGTTATGCTTGATGTATCTATTTCATTATTAAAATCAAAACCTTTCTTATTTCCTGCTATTATGCAATTTTTTATAATTGGTAACTTTGTTAATCTGTTTTTCTTTGCAATGATTCCATAATTATTGTCTGCCATTGTTATATTTTCAAACACTACTTTATCAGCCGTTTCTTCTGAAACTTCTGCCTGTAGTGCCACACCCTCATAATCCTTATAATTGAAATTATGTATTTTACAATTTGATGCTTTAAAAATATTTCCCTTAGGAATTTTACTTCCATATGATGACACAAACATTCCTGTAAAAGAATCATTTTCTATTCCTTCTATGTCTACATTTTCTATTGAAACTCTTCCATAAATATAATCATAATAGCAATCAAAGCCTATATCTAATCCAGTAGACATATTTTTGAAAATACAATCTTTTACAGAAAAAACTAATGGTATTTCTCCATTTAAGCCTTCATCTGTGCTTTTACTAATTATGTTAGCATCTAATCCAACACCATCAAACTGACAATTTTCAAAGGTTGCCTTGCCTTCTAAATATTCTGAAGAAGAATTTTGCTGCAAGGAAATCTTGTCTGCCCCTGTATCTATTCCCCTGCTACTTCCTGAAACAAATTTTATAGGTTCTTCTTTTGTTCCTTTAGCCACTAATTCTCCATTGTAACTTGTTTCTAATGAACTAATCAGATGTGAGGTCCCCGGTTCAAATATTACTTTTGATTTAACGCCATTCTTATAGCCAGTGGTACATGCATAGTACCAATACTCTAATCCTTCCACCTTTCCTAAAGTACTTTCCTCTTTTATCATACTACCTTTAAGTTTAATTAATTTTCCGTAACTTGTAGGGTAATCACATTTATTTTCTTTATAGCTTCTGGTTTCTGGGTTCACATTTGCACCAAATCTGATACAAATCGGAGTACACTCATTTACCTTTCCCTTATCAGTAGATTGACTTCCATGAAATACATTACCTTCAAGCACATAGTCACATTGTCCTTCTAAATCCAGAGCACTCTTGGTTAGTGCTCCTCCCTCCATAGTATAAAATGTATTATTAATTACCTTGGCATTTCCGCCCCATATAACAGATGGATTATATGAGCCCGTTATATTATTTTCAAACACATTATTCTCAATTGTACATTTCAGATTTTCATTGTATAAATATTCATCATAGTAAGCTGAAACACAGGCCTCAATGCCCATTGAAAGTGATTTAAAGGTGGAGTTTGACACCTTAATATTTGCCTCAACTTTATTTCCATCATGGTCTCCATAATAGAGACCTGCCCCTATTTCACTAGGTTGTAGAATATCTCTATTAACTAACTCTGTACTATCAAATTTGCAATTATCAATTGTTAAATTAAATTTAGTTTTTTCTGTTCCATACGATACATCGATAAATCCTTCCGTAAAATCTCTAAACTGTGCACTACCGTTAATGAAATTACAATATTCAAATGTATCTGTAACTTCTCCACTATCAGGAAGTGTTATGTCGATTCCATTCCACCCTGCATGTGTACCAATATTTTTAAAAGTTATAGGTTCATCCTCTGTCCCTTTTGCTTCAATACTCCCATGTTCATCAACCCAGAAAATAGGATATGGTCTATATTTCACATCTGATTTTTCTACTCCATCAAGTCCACCTGTTCCTGTTCCAAACAATACTGTTGTTCCCGGTTCAATTATTAACTTGCACTTTACTGATGGAGCTACAACAGTGTTAACCGAACATATTACATAAGTTTTATCCTTTGTCCATCTCACTATACCTGTTCCATCTTCATCTTCAATATCACTTGATACAATAGTTAAATTCTTATATTTTGAAAGATCCACTGTTTTGCCTGTCTCTGTTTCAGCTGTCTCTTCTCCATATGTATCCGCTACTGGAAGCACCTGTGGCATTCCTCCCAATATTAAACTTAAACATATAATCCAACTAATAAATCTTTTCATAAGTCTCTCCTTTCCTTGCTTGAATCATGCAATCATTAACCTGTCCAAGCTATAAGATTTATGCTTGGAAATATAAATTCATAACCGCATATATGTTTCACTTTCATTCTCCCCAAAAAAGAAAGCACCATATATGAAATACTATTTCATATATGGTGCTTTCTAACAAGTTGACATTTGTCTCAACCTGCATTTATGCTAACATTCTGCCATCTAAATACGAACATCTTAAATAATCCGGATTACTATAATATACGTTAGAATTAAAATTCGAAATTTCATCACTAATAAAAGATGAGAATACCTCTTTAATAGTTTTTTCAATTTCTACATTTGAACTCACAGACACAATTAACATTTGATATACTCTTCCTCAAAATAATTAATTACATCTTTCCTATGATTCTTTGTTTTTCTTGAAATATATTCTATTAATGTACAAAAATAAAAAATGTCATCTTTTAACTTATTATCCATTAACTTTTTCACTCCTTTCAAAAAAGGAATGAACACTTTACTGTTTCATTCCTTTTTGCGTTTCTATGCTAGTAGTTCTCTTACCATTTTTGCATCAAATGTTACTGACTTAACATGATTTACTTCAATCTGATAAAGTGTATTTGCTGTAATATGCTCTGCTGCCTGCTCTAAATCTCTAATACCACTTGTATTTTTATAAATGTCTATAACAGCATCTATAGCCTCTGGTGTCATAATACATTCATCTTCTTTCAAACCAATTCTCTTTAATGTTTTTGGTAATGCAAATTTTGAGAAAATAATTTTCTTTTCTTCTGCTGTATAATCAGGTAATTCAATTACTGCAAATCTTGACATAAGTGGTGCACTAATCTGTGACTTATCGTTAGCTGTAGCAATTGGATAAACGCCCACTGTTGGAATCATACATTCCATATAGTTATCTGTAAAACCAAGATTATCAAGAAGTGTTAATAACACATCAGCCGGATTTCCTTTTCCGTTGCCTGATGTAGCCTTGTCTAATTCGTTAATAATAAATACCAGATTTGACTCCCCTGCTACTGAAAAAGCATCCATAATAATACCAGGTTTTGCATTTGTGTATATACGTGAACTTCCTGTTAATTGCTCTGGATCATTAATTGAACTCATATCTAAAGTTGTCCAAGGTAATTTCAAAATACGTGCTACTGCGTAAGCTATCTGAGATTTACCTGTTCCTGCAGGTCCTACTAAAAGTAGTCCATACGCCGGAAGTGTATGTGTTCTGTTAATCTGAATAATTGTCTCGATAATTCTCTGTTTAACTTTTTCCATTCCGTAAAGTTCTTCATCAAGAATTCTTCTTGCTTCATCAGGATCAATTGATTCGAAATAATTATTTTTCCATTGAACATTCATCATAATGGAAAGTGCTCTTTGAGCGTGATGTCTTTCTTCCTGTGAAACTTCATTAGAACGGGCTACTGCCAAATTTCTTCTCGCCCATAAACGAATATTATCAGGTAAAGTCTTTCCTGCACAATTCATAAAATCAGTAATGCTCTGAAGACTTGTCAGTTTCATGCTGTCTCCCTCTTCCTCCTGATCTTCATCTTCCACTTCTTCTGCAGGTGGATTGCTTGCTAATAGTCTTTCAATCATAAACTGAAGGAAGCCGTCCTCAGCAGAAAGCTTTGTTCCACCGCCAAATGCAATTTCGCGAATTTTATACACCGCATATCCTTCTTCCTGATTTTCACCTGACAATCTTACATTTATATGATTTTCACCAAGCCATTTAAGTAGGCTTACAAATCTTGAATCTATTTTCAAAATATCAGCGCTAACTGTTCCGTCCTCTTCATTAAATTCAAAAGAAGTTTTTTTGATAGGATTTGTGAACACACCACTGGAATGATGCTTCCACTGACGATTCTTATTATCCAAAAACATTATTGGATGTTCCTTTGAAGCTATGCTCTCACTTGAAGCAAACGTTGTGTATGTAACTTCACCTTTTTTATTTTCATCTGGTGTACTGTTAAAATCAAATACTGGCATACTTTTCTCCTTTATGCAAATACAAATTAATATTTATGTTTTTTATCCTTTGATATTTTAACATAATATTAGAAGTGCAACAATGTTATAAAACATAAAGTTAAAAAAGTTTATTTAACTACCACATGGCATTTAGCTACTTTTCCACCTATGTTAATATACACATCTGTTTGTCCAACTCCTACAGCCTGTATATCAACTAAATCTCCCATATCATTTACAATTTGTACAACTGATTTATCTGCAACTGTCCATTTTGTAGCGTAATATTCATACCACTTATTTGGTGTTACATTTTTTATGTATAACGTATGAATTTCCGATAGATTCATAGTAATGTTTGTCTCTGTTAGTGATATGCTACTGATTTTAGGTTTCTTAACTAAAACGCTACATTTTATTTTCTTTCCATGAACCTTTGCTATTACTTTCGCTCTACCTGTTTCGACTGCCTTGATTTTTCCTTTCTTTACTCTTACAACATCACTATCACTTGTAATCCATTTCACGCGATGCTTACAGCCCTTAATTTTAACCTTGCTACTTTGTCCAACTAATAATGATATATTACCTTTATTTAGTTTAGGATCTTCAACTGTGACTTTACATTGTTTTTTCTGACTTCCCACCTTCGCAATAATTGTGGTTTTTCCTGCCTTTTTTGCTGTAACCTTTCCACTATCTGAAACTTTAGCTACTGCAGTTTTAGTTGATATCCATTTTACCTTTGATGTTGCATTTTTCACTTTTAATTTTCCTGTTTTTCCTTTAAGTAAAAACATTGTTTTTTTATTAATTTTTATTGGCTTAACTTTTACCTTTGTGACTTTTGTCACCGTCTTTTTATGTGTGCCTTTAGAACTATTTCCCGAAGGTGCTCCATTGGGAAAACATTTACTACATGGTGTTAATCCACTTGCTTTTGCCGCTGATAATGTTGAAGGCTGATAATTGCCTCTTCCACATGCATGTGTATGATATTTTGAACCTGTTGGTGTTACATATACTATAATATCCGCTTTAACTGATATAGATGTTCCGTAGGTTCCACCGCCTAACACCAAAGTAAAAATCATTATCCATGCCCAAAATTTAGTTTTAAAATTCCTACAATTTTTTTCCATAATGTTCTCTCCTTTTTTTGTTTATTTTTAACTGTGTCCTTACAATTAATTTTACTACCACAATTAATATGTTTCAACTTAAAACAAAGAATATAGCTTGCGACATTCTAAGCACCGAGTGCGTGCCCTCCCGCAATTATTTTCTTTTCTCACGAGTGTGCATCCCTAGTGGAACGTTTATTTATGTAATAAGAAATTACGGAGAATTTTCTTATTACATAATAAAAAGAAGTTTACCTTTGTTGTTCTTTCAGTTGGTGTTACTTTTGCGGGTACCTTTTTGTTGTATGCTTTTGAACCTGCTATATTGTATTCGCTTAAATTGTATGTTCCAACATTTCCTGTTTCTTCAGTTACAGTGAATTTTGCCTTGTCAAGAACACTGTCACCTGAGACAAATCAAGTTCACCACCATAATATTTGTTAAATGTATCAGGTGTTAAGTTAACGTATACTCTGGAAATACTAAAATTTCGTCGCCATCATTTTTAGCATCCTTAATGTATTTTTTATGTACTGGAAATTCAAACGAATCTTCCCAATACACAAAAAAAGAGGACAACAACATCTTTTTGTAGACGTCCTTGTCCTCTTGCCTTTTGCTTAAATGGCATTTTATGTATAAACAGTTAAAATGTCAACTAATTGCTTTTCAATATTAACAATAAAAGGTAGGTTCCTGAATTTATTAATATTTCTGTTTTTTTAATAATGTTATTGCCTTACTATATATTGTCAACACATTATTAAATACCGTTACCTTTTCTGTAGTTTTATGTCTTACCATTTTAAATCAATTACTAACGCATCTGCTTTATCGTACTGTAAAAGTGTACTCTGGTCATTTACGTCATCATAGCAGAATCCATATGCGAATCCTAAAACTGAATGTCTATGGAAGAATCCTGCGTAGAAGTTGTTTACGCTGTTCTTGTAGTATTCACTTGGTTTGTAATACTTGTCAGGTTCGGTAGCAACACCTCTGTTAAATGCTGCACATAACTGAGCTTCGATTGCCTTCTCTGTGCCGTTACCTTTATCGAATGCACCTTTTCCTTCTAATACATCCTGTGTAGTCGGCTTATCGATTGTGTAAACTGTAGAATCATTTGCTTTTGTAAACTGCATCTGATTTCCTACTACTCTTCCTGTAAAGTTTCCTGCTTCTGTGCTAAACTGCAAAGTTTCCCTTGAATATTTATTCCAGAATTCATTTATATAGTTGTCAAAATAATTTCCATATTTTTCTCCAACGTTAAATTTAGACTTACATGGTGCCATGATTCTGTCATCTCTTACTAATGTTTTGAATGCTTCCGGAGCTTCATTCTTAAATGCATTAAAGATTTCGTCCCTTGTTCCAATGTCTCCTACAACCTTGTCGTAACCACCATATGTGGCACTTCCTACAAGACGTGTAATCATTGGGAAGCAGAAGTAATCAACTCTTGTTGTATTTCCCCAATAGAATTTGCCTTCTATTGTAAATTCTGCAAATTCAAACAAAGTGTTTGCATTTACATCGCCTGGATTGTTAAGATCCGGTCCCGCATATCCTGTTGTTCCTACAAATTTAAGGTAAACCGGTTTCCCATAACTGATATACATTCTTCCTGAGCGGATTGTCGGTGTATAAACATAATCTGCTTCTGCAAGTGTATGATAAATATTTGCATATTTGTTATTGCCTACCTGAACTGTATTAAGGCTCTCTGAAGCCGGAATCATATTTCCGTCTTTATCTAAATAGCAAAGCTGATTATTAGCGTTTTTTCCAACTATACACCAGTAAATCTCATTATCGCTGTACTTTCCATTTGTTTTATTATTAAGTTCTATTGCAATTCTGTCATTCTTCATAGGAACATTTTCCTTTAATTGTGGCTTAAGTTCTTCAGGACATGTCTCAGGTTCTGTTTCTTTTTCGCCTACTCCTGTAATGGCAATTGTTTCTTCTACCCTTACAGACTCTCTGTTTCCAACTACAGTTGCTACCGCTACTGTATGAGTTCCTTCTGTATATACAGGAAGTGTGAAACTGCCACATGACACACCTGTACGTCTTCTTTCACCATCTACATATACATTGTAGCAGTCTATATCCCCACGGCCCCATACTACTCGGAGATATCCTGTACCTGCTGCTTCAACCTTCATTCCAAATGGCTTTGCAATTGAACTGTCAGTTGTAAAAGTAAGTGCTGTTGTTGGATTCTCTGATAATGGCTTAGTTGTTGTTGCAGTTTTTGTTGTTGTAGGCTCTACTACAGATTCTGTTACCTTTGCTGTAGTTACCTGTGTTGTTGTATTTTCAAGACCTGTTACTACTACTTCAAGTGTCTGACCTGCTGTTTCTTTTCCGTTATAAACAGCTGTTACCTTAATTATATGATTTCCGTTAGTTGTAAATGTATAATTAAGCTCAGTTGCAGCAATGTATGTTCCAAATAACTGGTCGTCTACATATACGTTATATGTCTGACCTAAAGCCATCTGTTCATTAGTCTGTCCCCAGACAAATGTTACATCTCCCTTGTTCTGGGATTTCTTTGTTAAACCAATAACTTCAATTGGCTGTTTTCCGTCAACTATTGTTGTAGTCTTAGCTGTGGTTGGTGCCTGTGTTGTCTGTACTGGTGCTTTTGTTGTTACCGGTGCCTGTGTTGTCTGCACTGGAGCTTTTGTTGTTGCAGGCACTGTTGGCTTTACAGTTGGTTTAGTAGTCTGTTTCTTTGCAACTACTTTAACCTTGCATTTTAATTTTTTCTTGCCGACTTTTGCAGTTACAACTGTTTTACCAGGTTTGATTCCCTTTATTTTTCCTTTTTTTGTAACTTTAACAATTTTCTTGTTTGCTGATTTCCACTTAACTTTTTTCTTAGCCTTATTCTTTTTAACTTTTAATTTTACTGTCTTTCCAACAGTAATTGTTACCTTTTTCTTGTTAAGTTTTGGACTTGCGGCTGATACATTAAACACTAATCCGTTTGCCATACTTAGTGTAAGAACAAGTGTTAATAGTATCGCCATAAATTTTGATTTTTTCATTCTCTCTAAATCCTTTCTTATTATTAAAGTTTATTGCTATGTAGTTTGACTATTTAACTTTGGTTAATTAATCTTAACTACTTTAACTTTACTCCATTTGCCGTAGCTTATAGTTCCCTTTGTCTTGCTAAAAGCTCTTGCCTTAATGTAATATTTCTTAACTACTTTGAGTTTTTTAATGTTAATTGTGTTAGTAAGTTTTTTAATAGTTTTTGTCACTGTTGTTTTTTTCTTAAATTTCTTTGACGTGGAAACTTTAACCTGATAGCCCTTTGCTCCTTTAATCTTTTTAAGCGTTAATTTAATCTTCTTAACATTCTTTTTCTTTGAAGCTTTGGCAATTTTAGTTTTTCCTAACTTAACCTTAGTTGAGTCAACCTTATTAGCTGTAGTTGTCTGCTGCACAGTTTCAGGTGCTTTTGTTGTTCCTAATGTTGTTGAAGTATTTGGTTGTTTTATTGTCGTCGTTACTTCCTGCTTGTTAGTTGTTGTCTGTTGTTTTGTTGTCGTTACTTCCTGTTTGCTAGTTGTTGTCTGCTGTTTTGTTGTCGTTACTTCCTGTTTGCTAGTTGTTGCCTGCTGTGATGTTGTTGCTTCCTGCTGCTTTGTTGTAGTTGTTTGCTGTGATGTTGTTGTTACATCACTACCTTCAGGCATTGACTTATTTGTAATTGTGATTTTTGCAACGCCACCTGCATATGTTATTTCAACGTTATTTGTCCTTTTTGTAAGCTTTGACAAATAAATCCATGTGCCTGCACCCTGAATAGCGGTTGCATCCAATGCTACACCGTTTACCTTAACATCGCTGATACCTGCCGGAACGTTCACATAAATACCAGGTTCTGTAGCATTTCCTGCCTGCTGAATATTTACTACTTCTTTAATATTCTCCATTGAATCTTTATCATAGTAATATGTATTTTCTGCTCCACCTTTAATTTCTGTTAAATTAGAAGGAGTTACAGTACCACCTGTTGTCTGATTTTCTTTGGACGTTGATGTTACCTGAGATGTTTCTTTACTTGTATCCTGTCCATCTGAAACCTCAGTTACTGTTACATTTGAGAAATTCAATGTTGTTCCTGAATCAACGTTTTGTAAGTTAAATACTAATTTCATAGTGTCAGAGTTTGCCGTAAAAGTTCCATGTAAAACATTTTTTCCTGCAATAAGTCCCTGATTAAACAACTCTGTTTGGCTACCATCTTCTTTCATCAGAATAGCCGGAGTTACTCCGTCAGAATCCACATCTACACTAACATTATACTTTTTACCTTTCGTTACTGAAATATCTTTTACAAATGCTTGTATTCCCCAATTTTGCTTCTTGTTATCAATAATTTTTATTTTAAAATTATCTAAACTTTCGCCACCTGAATACTTGGCATAAGTTCCATCCCAAATATTGTAGCCCCAATCTCCAAGAACAACTCTACTGTTTTGACATACTGTCATTCCATCACCTCTAGTTGTTAGCTCAGGATTTGTCACACCTTCAGTTGACTTTGCTCTTCTAAATGAGCTGTCTGTTCCCTGATATACACGAACATAATCCACATACATTGTTGCATCTGTGAAACTATCGCTGATTGTTTGTCCAAGTGTAAATGGTGAATTTTTACTACCAATTGCTAAATTTAAAAGAATAAAATGATCTTTTTGGAATTCTTCCATTTCATCACTTGATATGTTAAGTGTTTCAAAGCAAGTGTCATCTACAAAAAACTTGATAACGTCTTCGTACCATTCAACAGCATATTTATGCCACTGATTCATATCGCCAATATAACCATATTGACCATTGATTTCACTACCAATCCATTGGTGAGCGTAACCTGCTGATGTACCTTTTCCACTATTATAATGTAGTGTTCCAATAACATTCTGCTCTGCATTTCTGTGTTCCATAATATCTATCTCACCACAATATGGCCATGGTGCTCCACTTTCGATATCATTTCCCATCATCCAAAATGCAGGCCACACACCTGACTGCATTCCGTTTTCTGTTCTGATTTTTGCTTCTATTCTTCCATATCTTAAATATTGTTTATTTAATGATTTTAATCTACCTGATGTTATACTATCTCCAGACTTGATTGCCTTAATTGCCAGTGCCCTTCCATCTGAAGAACTTGAATCACCTGACACATCTGCAATATATACATTATTTGTGCTGTTTGTATAATACTGACGTTCTGCATTTCCCCAGCCACCATTTCCTACTCCTATATCGTAAGACCATACTGACTGGTCAGGTGCGCCTCCAACAGTTTGATTGAATTCATCATTCCATACTAACTTCCATGTCTCGCTTCCCTGTGATGAATGTACTGCCGCGTTTACCTTTTTTGCCGGGCTAAATGCTATTCCTGAAAATAACATTGTAACGCTTGTAGCTATAGCTATAATTTTCTTAAACATAATGCTTTTACATAATATTTTCTACTAAGTATTATGCGCTCCTTCCTCTGTTAATCTATTCGGTCAAAAATGAATAAGAACAATTTTATTCGTCTGCGGTCTATACTAACATACCCCCATTTTTTCAACAATAGGACCTAAAATTTAGCCACCATTTTAAAAAAAGAACACCTGAGCAGCATTATTCTTTCATAAAACCATTTTTAGTATTCTTTTAAATTTCATATTTTTTATTCAAAATATCCAATGTATTTTACATGATGTTTCCCCTTTGGAAACAGGTATTTGTATAAGTCTACAAAGTAGTCATCTGTCATGCTTGCAATATAATCAACTACCTTTTCATTTGCCTCGTTTTCATCATAATCTTCATTTGTATAATATTTTGCTCTATCATTAATGTAATTAATGTGATGTTTATACAATACCGAATTCTTATTATGAGCCTTTGCATCCTTCAAAAGCTTCTCGTAGATTTCTTCCATCATCGGATTGATTTCTTCTTCGTAAACCTTTTTAACTTTTGAATTACCATAAATTAAAGAATAGTTTTCTCTCTTTCCCTGTGAAAAAGCTTCAAAAAAATCTTCATCCATTTTCAGGTAGTCTTTGCCATAACTATTTTCCACAATATTTACAATCATGTTGTTAATAATCTCGGAATTGGTAGTTCCGATTTTACCTTCGTAGTATTTTGGCGATGTCTCAAAAAGTCCCAACTCCTGAGCGTCCTGTCTGTCTTTTCCAAGGTATGCAATAATATCTGAAATTCTCATGACACATGCCTCTAGGGTCGCCGGTATTAACTTGGTGTTAGCCTCTTTATTTACATAACACTCTTCAACTTTCTTATCGTAAATATCAAAATCTCTATACGCAATCGGCTTGTATTTTTCCAGCTCCATCTCACCATTGTGGCATAGTATTCCGTCCAACGCTTCCATACTAAGATTTAGATTAAAAATCTGATCAAGAACTCTTACGCTATGAACATTGTGATTAAAATATCTTCCGGTGTTTCCATTGTATAATTCATTTAGTTTGTGCTCTCCTGCATGACCAAATGGTGTGTGACCAATGTCATGTCCTAATGAAATAGCTTCTATTAAATCCGTATTCAGCCCCAGCAACCCACCAATGTTTCTGGCTATTCTTGATACCAACTGCACATGACTGGAACGCCTTGAAATATCATCATTTCTGTATAATGAAAATACCTGTGTTTTGTCAGCATAACGATTATACATTGGTAGATGTAGGATTTTCTCACAGTCACGTACAAACGCCGGTCTTAGAAGTTTGTTTTTATCCCAGTCCATCTTTCTACGAAGAGCATCCTCATTGCGAAAAGCGTATGGATTTACCACGTGATTAGCTCGGTCCTGTTCTATTTTTTCCTGTAATTCTTTTGATAAGTCGTTGTATTTTGGCATAGGTCCTCCATGATTTTTGATTAATCCGATGCCTTAAAATTATAAATTGGTTTGATAACCTCAATTATGTCTACGGCATCTGCAATATCATCTATTATATCATCAATTGCCTTATATGCCATAGGTGCTTCATCTAAAGTATACTCATTTATTGATGTAGTATAAATATCCTTCATTGCGTCTTTGTACTCATCTATGCTCAATGTATTTTTCGCCATTGTTCTTGACATTATCCTGCCTGCTCCATGTGGTGCTGAATAATTCCAGTCAGGATTCCCCTTACCATACGCTAAAACACTTCCGTCTCTCATGTTAATAGGTATAAGAATTTTTTCACCTTTGTGTGCTGCAATTGCTCCTTTTCTTAAAATCATTTCCTCTGTATCAATATAGTTATGAATTGTATGAAAGGGAGTATCCATTGCCGTCAAATTCATTTTCTCCAAAATAATTTCTGCCATTTTTTCACGATTTCTTCTTGCAAATCTCTGACAAATTTCTACATCATGTAAATATCTGTCTAAATATTTTCCTGATAAATAGCATAAATCTTCCGGTATAGTAGTCTCTTTGTTCTCTCTATCCCATTTCAACTTGGCAAGCGCCTGTTGTATCTCTTTTCTTCTTCCCTGCTCTTTGTACGTTCTAATTATTTCTTCCCGTTTATCTAAATATTCTCCAATTCCCCTGTCCAAATCCATGGCTAATTTCTGATAAATTTCCGCAACCTGTTTTCCCAGATTTCTACTTCCTGAATGTATTACCAAGTATTTAGTTCCATCAGCAGATTTATCAACCTCTATAAAATGGTTTCCACCACCAAGGGTTCCTATACTTCTTACAAGTCTTCTTGTATCTTTCAACTCTCTAAAGCAATATAATTCTTCTAAATTAAACTTTTCCTTTTTGCCTTCCCATACTTCTTTACCTGATGGGATATAATGACAAATCTCATCTAATTTCTTTAAGTCAAGTTCTCCCTTTCCTAAATTAACAGTGTACATTCCACAGCCAATGTCTACACCTACTACATTTGGAACTGCCTTATCTTTTATAGTCATGGTTGTTCCAATCGTACATCCTTTTCCTGCATGTACATCAGGCATAATTCTAACTTTTGAACCTTCCGTAAAATCATAATCACACATTCTTCTTATCTGATCAATTGCCATATCCTCTACTACCGATGCATAACATATGGCAGTTGCCACTTTTCCTTTTATTTCAAACATATTCTCACCTTCCCTTTTGCTGTATGTATCTATTTACTATCTGCAAGATGCTCAAAATAAGAAAATCTGTATATTACCAATTGTCTTTGCTGTTAGCATCTTTACACTTGATAATATACAGATTTTGGGAAAAATAATCTTGGAAAAAAAGTTGCGAACTACCAATTAAGCATTTCGATTTGCTTTTTTAACCTATTTTTCATTTCACTTTTTAACTCTGACGGACTTTTAATATTAACCAAACTTCCAAAATTCATAATCTGAATTAAAATATCCGTTTCATCTTCTTCGTTGTAATCCATAGTCATTAAATATTTTTCATCATCTACTCTTTCTACTTGTTTTTTATAGCAGGCAAATTTCATCATCACCCTTTCAAGAGCATTTCTCTCATCAATGATTTCAAGAATCAACTGATTCTTTTCTTTTTTACAAATTTTTTCACTGGAATTAAAATGCTCATCTAATACTTCCAGTTCAACTATTCTATCTATATTCAATGTACTAATATATTCGTTTTGACCACATATAACTCTAAACTTGTCATCTTTATCCGAATATTCTATTTTTATTGGACAATATTTTCGTTTTCGAATAGCATTTTTTCTGGTTTTATATTTAACCTTTACCATTAATTGATTTTCAATTGCATAAACAATATTTCTAAATTCTTCAATATAAACGGGATTCTCGAAATCATCACCATCTGTATATCTGTCAAAATAAACAATGTCATCCGGATTATATAATGGTTCAATATTATCCATTTTCTCTGTATTTTCATTAAATAATTTGAATTTAGAGTCATTTGATATTGTTTTTAACCAGCGCTTTTCAATCATTGTTAGCGGCATCCTTGGTTTATTCAAGATTGGTGTCTTCATGTTCTCGTCTATTAATTGCCATTGTTGATTTTTTATTGAAGGAACTATGGTAAGATTGCTTTCTTCGAAAGCATACTGCTTTGATAAATCATTTAATTTTCTGTCAGTTAACTCTCCATCTATTGCGTTTTCTATTATTTTTGAAACTGCATTATAGTAGCAACCGTATACTTCATTAAAAATCATCACATCACCTCATACCACTTTGCCATTTTCACAATATCAAATTTCAACTGATTTACTACCTCAGGATTATCGCACTTTATCTTTTTTATTCTTCCTATAAAAGTTCTTATCCACGTAATCATTTCATTCGAATCGTATACATCTGCAGTAAATCTATATGTGTTATCATCAATTTTTTCTATTTTTCCACATCTCTTTTCTCTACTGAGACGCTTAACAATATAGTCCTCTCCCTGCTCAACATTTATATCTATTTCTATATGTTCATAGTTTTTGCCCTTGTCACAAACAACACCCCACATATGTTTTACTCTGTTTTGATAATCTCTTAAATACGAATCATAATTTTCAATTATTTCGCCTAATTGCACACTTTTAATATAATCGATTCTAAAAGACATTTGCTTTCCATACATATTTGAACATATCAAGTAATTCCTTCCTCCTTGCGTACTTACATACAACTTTAATGGAACCACTTTCCATTCTGACATAACTTTATTTCTTCTTGATTGATTTGCAATCATTAATTGTCTTCTCTCATAAATCCCCCGAAGTATCTTTTCAATTATTTCCGTATCATAAGCATTCATTATGTAGTGATTTTTAAAAGCCAGATATTCTTTCTCCTGCTCCATTTTGTCTTCTAAATAACTTCCCACAACACCCAGCATGTTTTCTTCTGAAAAAAATCTAATTGCCTCTTTATATTCAGATATATCTAACTCATCTTCTACAATTTTATATAAAACCTGACGGCCTTCTTTTTTTGATTCTATAATTCCTAATTGAATGTATTCCTTTAATTTCTTTCTTAAAGTAGATTCATCAAAACACATTGGCTCCTGAAAATTATATAGGTAATCATTATCTATACTTGTCAGTAACTCTTTTAACGTATAATAATTACCATCAGCTAAAATATCTAAAATTATAAAATGTAATGTTATGTCCTTATCAGTAAAACTTTTTGATTTAAAAGCCTTATACAGTGGATTGTGTGTATTTTCCGTTCCGTCCATGGATATATACACATTTTTTCCTGCTTGAGTTTGTCTGAAACAAACATATTCTCCTAAATAGCTTTCTATACGTCGTCTTTCATTGTCATAGCTTCTTGCACTTTTTTCATCGAATTCTTCTCGCGTCTTAAAACCATATATATAAAATTCCTTCATGTAATCTCTTATTTTAGAAAAATTCTTAATTAACTCCGAATAAGCCATACTGTCCTTTCATTACATTAACCTTAACTGTTTTCGATTATTTCTTCCAAACTTTTATCTAACCCTACCTTCTCTATTTCATTAAAAATAGGATTAATTACTTCTATATCTTCTTCCAAATCGTCTGCTATTTCTTCTACAGTTTTTCCTCTTTTGATTTTCTTATATACCATTTCAATAAGCTTTCTGCGTTCTCCAAATTCAATGCCCTGAGCTTTGCCAATTTCTATCCCCTTTTCTTTACCAACTTCAACGCCATCGTTATACGTGTTTTCCAATGTCTGCTTTTCGTTATACTCTGTCAAGAACATTTTAACCACCTCCGCCTTATTTTCCAGCAGAAATTCTCGCAACACATCTTCATTTATACATTCATCCACAGCCATTTTCACTGCTTCCTCGTCACTGAAATCCTTACCGGAATACTTACTGATATACTCTCTCATCCTACTTGTTAGTATAACATATTCCTTTAGGACTTTACACTTTGAAATCAAACTATTATTATTTCCCGTATTTATATTTATCACTTTAGCAGTCCATTCAAACTCTCCCTTATCCTCAGGATGAGCAAATGCATCTGACAGTTTTAGTTCTATTACCTCATCCTTTTTTTCTGTTCCATTGTATTCAAGTGTTTGTTGTTGCAACCTCTACTGTCTTCTGCCTCTGAAGACTGTACGTTTCCTGCTTCATATACACCTTCACTTGCCCAACATTCCTGCCATGTAAGTCCTGCATACACATATTTGTTTGTTTTGACTTATTTTTATTAGTTTCATCTAATCTTTAGGGTAAAAAAATTTGTTTTACTTTTTTATGGCAACTAATACTCTTTTTGAAATTATACCTATTATTGCACCTGTGATTAAACCGGCAACCAAAAGAGCCGGTACATAATACAAAATACTTGTAGTTTCTACGACTATCATTGCTACCGCAATCTGTCCAAGATTGTGGCATACTGCTCCTATCATGCTAACTCCCATGATGCTGAAACCATTAATTTTTTTCACAAGCATCATTACGATTAAGCTTACAATAGCCCCTGCCAAACTATAAATAATCGACATACCACTTCCAAACATAAAGCCGATTATCAGTATTCTTAGGATTGAAATAATCCACACATCACTTAGTTTGAGTGTGTACAAAGCTATTACAATTACTAAATTTGCCAACCCTAATTTTATTCCGGGAATACCAAGATTAATAGGAATCATAAATTCTACATAGCTAAAAATTATTGCTAACGCTACCAGCATTGCCATATTTGCTATTCTTTTTGCATCCATATTAACTCCTTCCTGAAATATTAAATTACTTTTCCAACCTTACAAATTTTCGCAAAATTTAGTCCTTTTGCTTCTGTATGTGTTTTATCATTTTAGTTATTTAACTATTGTTTATGTTTTAACATCTTAACTATTTAACTATTGTTTATGCTTTATAGCTTAGCTATTTCACTACTGCATCTATTTCATCATTTTTCATATTGTCATTAGAATCTGTGCCTTTACTTGTCTTTTCTATTTCAACCACAACTTTATGTGGCAGACACACTATTGTCTCACCAACATTTTTGATTTTGCCCTGCTTAACACAATACTTATCAGGACAATCTGCCTCTTTCATCTCCACCTTTCCTTCTTTAATGATAAGAATGTTCTTTCCTTCTGAAGATTTAATTTCTATTGTTCTATCTTTATCTAATGAATAAGTCCCCTGCACTTTGCCATCAACTGATACCTGTGCCAAATGACCTTCGCCCGACCTCATAAAATGCATCATGCTATACGAAACTCCGGCTATTAAAAGAACAACAATCACCAGAATAATATCTTTTTTCTTCATTAAAATGCTCCTAGTTTACCAATCTTAAATACCAGCCCACTTCATTATGATTATAAGAATGGCTGCTCTTATTAAAATAAAACCAATGCCATTTCCTTTTATTGTAGATGTTTTAACATTTTGTTTTGGGCATATATTCATACATTTTTGACACATAAAACATTCTCCTGATTGAATGTTCTCACCACTATTTGGTAGTTCTATTCCTGAAGGTAGTCGCCTAAACTGCCAAAAGCATATGCAAAGCCACAAAAGAATCTGCCAAAAACTATCGTGTATAAGCATAACACAATTAATATTGTAACAAAAGATGTTAATTCCACCTGCTGTCCATTTCCAATTTGGGTGAAAATGTACTTAACACCTGAAAAGGCTGTGGTGTAAATTGATAGCATAATTGTGAAGAATATTAGCAGAATTATCATTCTGATATATTTTTGAATTTTCCTTTTGTTTATCTTCTTCATTTGTATGTTTCCACCTTGTTTTCTATTTTGCCTTTTGTAATTTTTCAGTCCTGTTTATATTTACAAATTATTTTTATCTGTTTAGTTTCTGATTATCTGTTTATAATTATCTTTTTACAAAGTTTTATAACATTCGTCTTTTTTAATTTTATTTACTTTTATTACTTATCCTTAGTAATTTTTATTACTTTATTATCAGATGAGTAATCTTTGTAAATTCCTTCCGTAACGTACTGTTTGTTATCGTCTGTTAAGAAAATCACATCGAACTTATCACTGTTTTCTCTCCAATAATTCTCGGCTTTCTCAAGTCCCATAATAAATAGTGATGTTGACAAACCGTCTGCAAGTGTTCCATCCTCACTAACAATTGTCACTGATTTAAGACCTGCATTTGCCGGATAGCCAGTTGCCGGATCAATTATATGGTGATAAACTTTTCCGTTTTTTTCGAAATAACGTTCATAGCCACCTGATGTAATAACTGCTTTGTTCCTTATATTAAGCACTCCAAGATAGTTTTCCTCGCTGTCAGGATTTTGAATTGCCACTTTCCAACTGCTGCCATCAACCTTGCTACCTAATGCCTGAACATTACCACCAAGACTAACCAGACCACTTGTCACACCGCAGTCCTTAAAAATCTTCATAACTGCTGCCGATGTGTAACCTTTTGCAATTCCTCCAAAGTCAATTTCCATTTTTTTATTTTCAAATGTTGCGACTCTTGAAGACTTATTATATTTGATTTTTGAAGCATCTGTATTTTTTAAAGTTGCCTGCAAATTTTCCTTTGATGGAACTTTATATTTTTTTGTATCAAATCCCCAAGCCTGCATTACAGGATAAATTGCCGGATTAAAAACACCCTTTGTACTTTTGTAGATTTCCAAAGAACGTTCCACAATGTTTCCTACATCCTCTGAAAGTGTTAAAGTTTTTTCACTGTTTAACTTGCTGACTTCACTTTCCTTCTTGCCTGTAGAAAGCATGCTGTCTAGCTGATTTATTCTTTTTTTTGCCTGTTCTACTGCCTTGTTTGCATTTTTTCCGTAAGCTGTCACCTGCATGTATGTGTCCATTGCAAAAAGATCCGCTGTAATTTTTTGTTCCTCTGATTTGGAATCAGCCGATACTCCTCCTGCATGATTTTCTGATATATTATTTTTACTGCATCCACATACAAGTAACATCGATGCTAAAAGAATTGCTAATAATTTTTTCATATAAATGCCTCTTTATTATTCTTCGCTTACTTGTGTTAGTTTGTGCTAACTTGCATGGTCTAGCACAATGATTTTATATTGTCAATAATTGTCGTGTTGGTAATTTGTGGGATGTTATGGTTACCAATACTCCAGTATTTCCACAAGATTATCTTTTATAGCTACACCACCCATAAATAATTCCTTCTGATATGCATTGATGTACCATTCAAAATTTTTCTTTAGTCTTTCAGCCTCATCCATACTCATAACTTTGTTAATTTCAACAGAACTTGAACTTGTTTTCCATGACCAGGTTTCCCCTTTATTAATTGATAATTTTTTACACAACACATTTAAATCAATTGTTTCTTTTAATAATACAAATTTTACCCAAAGTCCCCTTGCACAAATTTCCTTATTTGCTGTTAAGCTTTTTGGAATTTCGCAACAATTGCACCTATATTTCCTTGCATATAACTGTGCCTTTGAGCCAGCAGGGCAACATATTGTCAAATCAATTGTTTTTTCACCATACTGTTTACCAAAAATATTTTCTTCCATAATCTCCACATTTGAATGAATAATAATTTTTTTCAGCGACGGTATATCAAATGCAAATCTACCTATTGAGTATAAATTCTGCGGAAGCTCAATTTCTTTTAACTTAGAATCCTCAAAGGCTCCATACTCAATATGCACAACACTTTCTGGTATTGTTATTTTTTCAAGTTCAGTGTTAGATAACATACCTGCTGTAATGCACTTTAAGTTATCAGGTAAAATAATATTTTCTAAAGGTGTATATGAAAAAGCACAGTCTCCTATTACTTTCACATTTGGTGGAATCGCTATCTCTATAATTTTTGTTTTAGAAAAAGCTCCATCTCCTATTTCTAGCAAACTTTTGGGAAGAGTGACTTTTTGCAAATTACTACAATTAGTAAAAACATCCTTTCCTATATATTTGCAGCCTTCCTGAAACACTACTTCCTCTAAATTAGTACATTTTTCAAAAACATTATTCCAAATACCTATTACCGTTTGACCATTTATTTTTGACGGAATAACTATTTTTTTGTCTGAAAAGCCATTGTATTGTGTTATCAACACACCGTCCTTGTCATTTTCAATCTCAAACATATTATGATTTTTGTTTTCAATTTCTACCTGAATCTTTCTCTCAATTTTCTTACCACATTTAGGACAATATACAAAATTTTTCTGCAATGTTGTATAACAAAATGAGCATTCCAAATTTGTATTAACGTATTTTTTCTCATATTCTTTGTTGGCATTTGTTAAAACTGCAACATCCATTTTTAATTTTTTTATCTCATTAATTTGAGCCTCTTTCTCACCGCTTAAAGCTTCAACTTTTTTGTTAAGCTCCTTTATGTTTCTTTCAAGTTCCTGTTTACTACTAAAAATACCCATACGCCCTCCTATTAAATTTCCGCTAAAACTAAAAACTTTCAAGCCGACTTTATAATGTATCTGCTTGTTGACGGTTTTGTGGTCTGCCATGCCACTTTACTTTTTTGTAAACTAAATTCATATCTACCCAGTTAATTGCTCCATTGTATAATTTTGGCTGTGAACTTGCTGTAAATTCCATGTTTTTATAAGTCTTTTTGCAAATTACATTACCCTGATTATTTACTACAATGTAATGTAATGTTGATTTTGATTTCTTTACAGTAGTGTACATAATTACAATGGCATCATCTGAAAGTTTAACAGTTCTTACTTCTCGTACTGTTATTTTTGACTTCTTAGGATTGTAAGTAGTAAGCCATTTTATTTTAGATTTTAATGTATTTTTGTCTGTAATTGTCATAAATACATTCTTTTTATATTTTCCACTATTTCCTGTTACACCGGCAACTTTATAGTTCTGTGTGACTGATGTTCCAACAGTAATAATGTTGTCCAAAGTAGTTTCCACGCATATCCATTCTTACATTACCTGATGTAAAAGGCGTCACTATTCCGCCAAACACATTCCAGGCATCACCTGTAATGCTACATGTTTTTTGAAGTTTCCATGATGATGAATATTTCAAAACTTTAATTACTGTTTTTGTTTGTCATTAGAATAACCAACTGCTACATAGAAGTTTCCATCCGGTGCACAGTAAACACCACCCCAATAATCATACTTGCAAAGTTTAAACATGAACGTTCCTTTGAATCCACTGAATATTCAGGAAATACATATTTTATTTTATATATGTAAGATTTTCCTGCCTATTGCTTAAATGTATGGGTTCCAACTGTTGCCGCATTCGCTTTTTGCCATGTAACCTTAACAGACTTATAATCCACTGCTTTAACCGAACTCATTTTTGCACCCATGTAAGGTTTTACGATTACCTTGAAACTATATTCTTTGTCTCCTATCTTACCTGTAATAGTTGATGTTCCCGGTGCAATGGTTCTTCAGTATATATAAGCCCTCCGTTTTCATCTTTTGTAATCTTGAACTTGATTCATGCCAGCCGTCGTACCAATTCTCAGCTTTTGCTGTGCCTGCAAAGCCAATTACCAATACTGCTAATAGCATTGTAAATATTAGATATTGTACTTTTTCTCCTTTTGTATTTTCTGTCAATATATTATTCCTGTCATATTTTTTAGTAACGTACCTTTATAACTAGACTAACACATTTATCTGCCTAATAAAACTTATTTTATTTGTAAATTACTACTTTTTTCCTGTGCACCGTAAATTGATTTATTTCCATTAACAATGTATGCAATACTGCACACCACCACAAACAATGACATGTTACTTCCACCAAACACTTCTATTCCAAGCATTATTGGCGCAATCAATGTATTTGTAGCACTTCCAAATACTGCTGCATAACCTAGCGCTCCACATAATATTGGTGATATGCCTAAAAGTTGTCCGAGAACTGCTCCTAAAGTTGCCCCTATTGAAAACAGTGGTGTTACTTCACCGCCCTGAAAACCAATTGATAAAGTAAGCACTGTTAGTAACAGTTTCAAAATCCAGTCAATGCCATAAACCTCTCCACCTGAAAAAACGCTGGAAATCAAGTTAGTTCCAAGTCCGCTGTATCTTCCCTGCCAAAGGAAAATCAACACTATTGCCAATGGTATTGAAACAACACCAATTCTTATGTACGGATTTATAAATTTTTCTGCCATAATTTTTTTTAGCACTTGAAGTAACTTTGAAAACAATCTTCCTACAATTCCAAATGCTAATCCTAAAATTATAACTGCTACCACAATTTTAATATTTGAAAAATCAACCGTTCCTTTTAGTTCTACAGCAAATTTTTCAAGTCCAAGAAAGTGGGACGTATATGAAGCTACAAAGGCTCCGATTATTGCAGGTAGTAATGCCTGATAATCCATATATCCTGCAACAATTACTTCCATTGCAAAAAAAGTTGCTGCCATCGGAGTTTGAAACAAGCCACCAAAACCTGCTGCCATACCTGTTATTAGCATAACTTTGCTGTTGTCTGGTGTTTTCATTTTTCGGCCCAAATAATGTGAAAGTGTTGCCCCTATCTGAACAGCTACACCTTCCCTGCCGGCACTACCTCCAAAAAGATGTGTTATCCATGTTCCAACCATAACCAGTGGCACTAGCGCAAGTGGTATTGAATCCCTTTTCTCCTGCCCAACTTCAAATACAAGTGTCATACCTTTTAAACTTAATTTGCTAAAACGTAGGTACAGCCATGTAATTAAAAGTCCTGCTACCGGTAAAAACGGAATAAGATATTTGTAATTGGCTGTTCTGAAATCAGATATTGCAATTAAGCCTCTTCCAAAAACTGTGTCTACTATTCCCACAACAACACCGATTATAATTGCAAGGATAATATATTTGATCGTTAGAATTGCTTTTTCGTATATTTGTTGTTTGTTCATTTGTTCTCCGTTTATCATAACTATATTCCTTTCAATTTCTCATACCATTATACACAATTTCACACTTTTATGAGGATATTGTACTATAGTTTTTACATTTTCATAAGGCTATTGCATTTTTTTTATTATTAAAGTAAAGTTACTTATGAAACTTTGTTTACTAAGTGTTTTGTACGAAGAAATACTATTTCACTAAATCTTACAAGCAAGCTCGAATTGAAGTAAATTTCTAGCAACCCATAAAATTTTTATTAAAAGGACTTTATATATGGAAAAATCAGTTATTAATCAAATATGTGCTTCTATGGATACTTTTTTTGAAACCGAAAAGAAGATTGGCAATTTCATCATTCATCATCCAAAAGAAATCGTGGATATGACCGTTGGCGAACTGGCAAAAGAATGTCAGGTAAGTGAAGCTTCCGTTTCACGTTTTTGTAAAAAAATTGATATGAAGGGCTTTCACCATCTTAAAATTTCTATTGCAAAAGAAATGGTTTCCCAGTCGGAAGACGATGAATTGTCTAATCATATTTCAGTAGATGATTTGGAACAATCATTGAAAAATATATTGGCAAATAAAGTTGCCGAACTTACTCAAACAGTTTCAATGATGAATTCTGAAAATCTGCAGGACATTTTAAAAAGAATAAATAATGCCCAAAATGTTCTTTTTGCTGCTGTTGGCAACACTGTTCCTGTAGCAATGGACGGAGCCTACAAGCTTAACCAGATTGGGATTTCCGCAGTTTCTACTCCTGTTTGGGAAACCCAGCTTGCCTACAGTTACAACCTTTCACCTGATGACGTAGTTATTGCAATTTCAAATTCAGGGGAGTCAACCGGTGTCATTAATATTTTAGAAGCTGCAAAACAAAAGAAGGCAACTACAATTTCAATAACCAATAGCGAGAAATCGACTATTGCTAAAATCAGTGATTATCATATAACAACAGCAACCCGCGAAAAATTATTTCTTGATGAATATCGTTTTTCGAGAGTTTCTGCCACAATGGTAATCGAAGTGCTTTATCTTTTCCTTACATCTATGAGAAAAGAAGCTTATGATTCCATTATTCAGCATGAATCATCTATAGCTTTCACAAAAGAATAATTTTTCTATTGACGAAATTTATATGTCATGGTATCTTTGTGCTATGAAATTGATTTTCACAGTGTATTTATTCGTAAAATTAATTTTTATGCGTGTTTATCTATTAAACCGCTTTTTACAATATGCTTTGTGAAATTTTACGTGTTTATCTAACCACAAGGAGGTTTATTATGAAGGAAATTAAATGGGCTGTATTAGGTACCGGAGTTATTGCCAACCAAATGGCACAGGCATTAATCAAAAATGGAAAAAATATTTATTCTGTTGCAAACCGCACACACCAAAAGGCTGTTGATTTTGCCCAAAAATATAATATCGGAAAAGTATATGACAATATGAATGATGTGTTTACTGATCCAGAAGTTGATGTTGTTTACATCACAACTCCACATAACACACATCTTGAATTTATGAAGAAGGCAATTGAGAACGGAAAACATATACTTGTTGAAAAATCCATAACACTTAACAGTGATGAATTAAACGAAGCAATTTCTTTGGCAAAAGAAAAAGGTGTTATTATTGGTGAAGCAATGACAATTTTCCACATGCCAATTTACAAAAAATTAAACGAAATTTTGGAATCCGGAGCACTTGGAAAAGTGAACCTTATTACCATGAACTTTGGAAGTTTTAAAGAATATGATATGACAAACAGATTTTTCAACAGAAACCTTGCCGGAGGTGCAATGCTCGATATCGGTGTATACGCACTTTCATTTATCCGCTGGTTTATGGATTCAAAACCTAACAACCTTGTATCTCAGGTAAAATCTGCTCCAACAGGTGTTGACGAGCAGGCTGGTTTACTTCTAACAAACGAAGAAGGTCAGATGGCAAGCGTTATGCTTTCACTTCATTCTAAGCAGCCAAAACGTGGTATGGTTTCATGCGAAAAAGGTTATATTGAAATAATGGAATATCCTAGAGCTTGGGAAGCTACCATAACATACACTGACTCTGGCAAAACTGAATTAATCAAAACCGGCGAAAATGCAGACGCTCTCGCCTACGAACTTGCTGATATGGAAAAAGCAATTAACGGCGATGTTGACTGCATGCACTTTGACTATACAAAAGACGTTATGGATATGATGACTGAATTTAGAAAATCATGGGGCTTTAAATATCCTGAAGAAGAAAAATAGAAATTAACAGAGCTGTAAGTTTTAAAATCTACTTACAGCTCTATTTTTATATAATCTTATAATCCTTTGCACATCTAACCACTCCGTCAAGTGCATCACTGAATTCTATACCATATTTTCTGCCACTTCTTTCAGATATGTAATTCCCCTAAATTCCTGTGAGCTAAAATAAACCGCCTTTTCTTTATTTAGCAATGTAAAATAATTATCTTTTGTGGTTTCCATATCATACATCCATTCAGCCCTTAACATAACTGCTGATGGTTCAATATCCAACACCCTCTGCTCCATTTCCAGTTTATGAGTTGCATAAACATTTGCCGGCTTTACATTTTCTTCCGCATAAGGTCCATCATCGTCACAACCACTATAAACCTGATCCGAGCTGAAACAAATAAGTTTTCTTCCTTTTGCCGCCTTTGCCAAATACATCGGTACCTGCACATTTGCAAAATAAGATTCCTCTGGATTGTTTTCACAAATTCCCATGTCTGCAAGAGCGTTAGCCCCAACTCCCTGTCCAATTACTTATAAAACCGCTTACCTCACTTTAAAAGATTTTACACGGCTCCATTTGCCTTTGTCTTTTCCAACTATTGCTCTCACTCTTACATAATATCTTTTTCTAACACGCAATTTTCTTAACAGATATGTATTCTTTCTTGTACGTTTTGTTCTTACGTTTTTCTTAAATTTTCTGTTAGTTGAATACTGTATCCGATATATTTTAGCCTTACTTATCTTTTTAAAAGTAATTCTCACTTTTCTATTTTTAAGTTTTTTTACTTTTAGAATTTTTGTTTGCTTTAAACTCTTTTTATTTACACCGTCAACACGAGTTGTAGTTTTTCCGTTAGTTGTTGGTTCATTTTCCTTTGTTACAACCTGTCCAAAAGTTGTAGTTGATTCTTTTTCTGATGTTGTTTCGTCAGTTGTTTGATTTTCTACAGTAGTTTCTGATGTTGTATTTTCTGTAGTCAATATTTCAGCTGTGGGTTCTACTGTGACAGTTGTCTCAGTTTGTTTCTCAGTTGTTGGTTCTGATGTAGTTGTCACTTCCGTTGTTGGCTTTGGTGTTGTTGTCACTGATGTAGTTGGTGCTTCTGCTGTTGGTTCTAATGTAGTTGTCACTTCCGTTGTTGCCTTTAGTGTTGTTGTCACTGATGTGGTTGGTGCTTCCGTTGTTGGCTCTGATGTTGTAGGCACTTCCGTTGTTGCCTTTGGTGTTGTTGTCACTGATGTGGTTGGTGCTTCTGTTGTTGGCTCTGATGTTGTAGGCACTTCTGTTGTAGTTTGTGCTTCCGTTGTAGGCACTTCTATAGTTGGATTCTCCACTTTGTTCTCCAATTTTGTGTATACCTTTATTCTTCCCACATAATTTTTAAGTTGTGTCCATCCACTACCGTTGTTTATATATGACATTTCCCTGCCATTTTTATATGAAGTCATTATTTTGGCGTCGCCCTTTTCATTTGAAACACTTACTATTGCAGAGAACCATTGGTCTTTTTCGATTTTTACCGGCTGATTCAGTTCTATTGTTACATATCCGCTATTTTCAAAATATGCCGTTGTAGTATTTGCCAGGTAACCACCTGAAACTGGTACATTGTCCTGTCCGCCATAAGGATAATCTACATTTTTGTATATCTCCACTTTAGCGGTTACATTTTCACCACCAATAGCCACATTTACTGCTTTTATATATTCATCTTTTAAATCATCAGATTTTTTTGCTTTAAACACATTTGCCACTGACTTATCTTTTCTTAATGGGAAATCGTCCATGCTTCCATCATAGTAATAATTAAAGTCATACTTATCCTTTGGTGCAAATGAAAATGCATAAGAACAACTGCTTGTATTGTCATATGACAGCCAAAAATACTCCAATGATTTGTAACTGTTTTTTACAAGCCAACCACCATTTTTGGTAGCACCATTTGGTACAAATTTGTCTGATGGAATATTGTCATCCCATCCAATGATTGTGCATGCATGCGGAGAAATTGTACTGCTATGTTCATTCTTTGGATTGTAGTATAACGTTTCTCTTGCATTATTGTACTGAAATGTTACTGCCCCATATTTTGCTATGGCTTTTTTTATTGACCTAATGTATTCTTCCGGATTTGATTTGTTTTCAGGTATATAAATTGCATTTTCAAATCTATATGACGGATTATCATATGGGTTTGTGGTAACCACATTACCCGATACCGGTGCCCACCACATTGAATATAACTTGGCAATTTTTAACGGGTCTCCTGACTGCATCAAATAATTTACTGATTGCCAGTCTCCATCTGTATTTCCCAATGGATCGCTTTCTCTCTTAAAAACTCTATAAGCTGCCGCCATCGGATTTAATGATAATGTATCTTTTGTTACTGTAGGATCAATTCCACTTTTTAAAATGGATGATTCTGCTGCTGCAATGCTTGAATATGCCCAACACAAATTGGTATCTCCCTGATCTTTTACTGGTGTTACTATGCCATCGTCCCTTCCATCATATTTTTCCCTGTCTGATATCTCTTTAGTTTCAGTCTGTTGTTCTTCAAAATCACCTTCTATTTTAAATGTTAATTGATTATCAGTTATATTTGTGACTTCAACATGCATATCATCAGTTATTTCCAAGCTCTGATTCAGTTTTAATGGTGCATCAGATTTTGTTGCATATGTACCACCTAATGTTTCATAATTCCACTTTCCTGCAACGCATCCCATATTGTTTGGGAATTTTGTGTCTTTGTCCACCAAATAACAAACAAGTCCTGAACCAATTGTCAATCCTTTTAGCTTCGTTCCATCTGTTTTATACAATTCTTTTGACTGACAATCATACTTATTACCGCCTGTGCCAAAATTTCTATATTCTAAGTACAGTGTTTTATCGGTTCCTTCTAAATTTAATTTGTATCCGACTATCTGTGAATCTCCTCTAGTCGATGCTTCCTTTAAGGTATACTGTCCATTTTGATAAATTGTTTTAACATTGTCAGATGTAAGCCACCCCTTTGCTTCTCTTTCTTTTACAGATATAAACTGTGGCACAGGTGACATATGCTTTGCCATTGCAGACATATAATATACCGGCGAACTATTTGAACTATTGTACAAATCCTTAAATCCTAAAATGTGCCCCATTTCATGAGTTGCCACTGCCATAGGCAAAATCACGTTTTCCCGATTATCCTTGTATAAATAATTATAGGAATTTGTCACCTGTACATAGTTTTTACTTGTAATTGTTTTTCCTTCTGCATTTATTTTTACGTAATCTGCATAATCCTTATAATTCCACAAAGGTGAGGACCAACCCACAGAGATACTCTGAGTTGTATTTTTATAAATAATGGTGATTGCATCGATTACCCCATCATTGCTTTTATCAAGTTCAGAAAAGTTGTACTTTTTTGTACCATCATAATTTGTAATCACATTGCCCGCTGATATAGCTCTGTTTATAGATTCAGACCAGTCTGTTTTTAATTCGTACATACGCTCTGCTCTCTCTCCGTTGTCCCTGTAACCTTCAGGATTCTCTTCACTATACTCTGCATAGTATCCTCTTGGATGAGATAACTGCACTGAACCACCTTTATTAAACAAATACACGCTATTTATCTTAAGACTTCCCCTTGACGTAATTTCATAATAATCCGAAACATTAAAATATGCACTGTTATAAGTATTATCTGTAATTTTTCTAACAGATTCCCCATTATAAGAATTATCTATAAATTCATCTTCATCTAAAAATCTTGCAAATACTATAAGATTTGTAAAATTACTTTCTTTTGTTTTATTTTCTGCATTTTCATTCGTATCATCAGCAAAAGTTACGCCACTAAAAAGCATTGTCATAACCGTAACAAACACCATGATTATACTAAACCCTTTTTTCATAAAATCTCCTTTTCATCATTTATTCTTTTAAACCTTAATTATATATTCATTATAGCATTTACCAGATTAACTTTGTATTCTAATTTTTTAAAAACTCCAATCCTCTTGGTGGTAAATCTTTTTTGCAATCAGTAGCAAATATATGACCTGCACTTATATAGGTTGCTCCTAGTTTTTGTGCTTCAATCGCCTCTTCCACAGAATGAACTGAAGTTCCTATTGTTTTAAATTTTGAAAGTTTCTCATAATTTTCTTTAAGTTTAAAAAGGGGCAAATGAATAGATTCACAATTTAATTTTTCTGCTACTTCGGAATAAAAATGTATTATAAGAGTGCGCGTTGCTACGCAACTATTTTCTTCTCGCACGAGTGTGCATCCCTAGTGGAACGTTTTTATGTAATAAGAAATTCTAAAGGAGTTTGTTACTACATAAAAAAAGTCCATAAAGAAACTACACCCGTGGTGGTGTACCCCTTCATGAACTTCCATTCAATCTCAACTTCACTTTATCTGATTTTAAATATACTTGTAGTTTGATTTAATTTAATCTTTCTAAGCATTTGGCTTCAAGTGTAGTTTACGACAATTTAATTGTCAACAATTATAATTCACATACAAAGCAAAAAGCCCATGGAATTCTATTTTTGAGGAACCCCTCTATAAATGTGATGTGACCCCAAAAAGTTAGACTTTTATTGCGTAACAGGTTTTAATATCTGTTACGCATTTTTTATGCAACCAAGAGGCTGAGTCTGTATTGGACAGGACTCAACCATCCTAGTTTTTCTTTAATTCTTTTTTCGTTGTAATATCTTATATATTTTTCAATTTCAGTTTTCAATTCTTCATAACTGTAATAAACAGTTCCATGGTATATTTCTTGTTTAAGCAGGCCAAAGAAATTTTCCATGACTGAATTATCAAGGCAATTACCTTTTCGTGACATGCTTTGAAATATTTTCTCTTCTCTAAGTCTATGTGAATAAGCTTTCATCTGATATGCCCATCCTTGATCTGAGTGAAAGGTCCTTCGAAATGGGCAGTCAGAAGTTACCTCAATGGCTTCATTTAGTGCATTCATCACATTTGCTGCTGAAGGACGTTTATCTATTCCATAACTTATTATTTCACCATTGAACATGTCCATAAATGGATCTAAATATAGCTTATGCATTGTCATTTTACCTTTAGAATCTACTTCATAGTATTTAAACTCTGTTGTATCAGTTGTAATCTTCTGATGAGGTATGTGTGTATTAAATCTTCTTTTGATTCTATTAGGAGCAACCGTTCCAATTCTACCTTTGTAAGAACTATATTTACGACTCTTCCTCGTAAATGACATCACCTGAAGATTATATTTCTGCATAATGCGTTGAACCTTCTTCTTGTTCACGATATAGCCTTGATTACGGAGTTCACCACACATGAGACGGTAGCCATAATCTTTGTTACGTTTATGTATTTCATAAATCTTTTCTTCTAATTCTATATCTGGATTTTCTCTATCAAATCTTTTTTGCCAATACATATATGTTGCCTTTGGAAAACCAACAACTGCGAGAATGTCTTTTAATTTGAATTCTCCCCGGAGGCTGTGGACGATTCTCGCTGTTTTTTCAGAAGAGCTTCCTCCTCTAAACGCAACCTCCTCAATTCTTTTAAATATGCATTCTCTATTCTAAGCTTAAGAATTTCATCTTCAAGTTCTTTTACATGTTCAGTACTGTTATCAACCGGAACTGTAGTTGTATCTTGTTCAATATTTAACTTTTTGTTTGATGTACCCAATGTTTTCTTGCGACCTTTCTTATGTGGTCTCAATGCATCAGGACCGGCGATCTGGAAATCCTTTACCCACTTACAGATTTGAGAGGGATTATATATTCCTTCACGAAGAGCCAGCTCCTGATATGAGAGTTCACTTGCTGAATATAATTCTACAACAGAAAGCTTCTTTTCAAAAGAGTATTTATCTTGTTTTCGCGAACGCATAAGTCCTTTGTCACCATGAGTTTCATAATTCCGAACCCATTTCTTAATGTTTGACCAGGAAGGTACACCATATCGTTTGGCTAAGTATTTATAGCCACCTTCACCGCTAAGATATGCTTCAACAACCTGCTTTTTGAATTCATAACTGTATTTTGCCATAAAAATACCGACCTCCAATCGTTAGATTTTTAGGTCTAACTTTTGGGGGTCGGTACAATGCACAGGAGCTTTTTATATGCAGACCTCTATTTATTTGTGCTGTCTGCATCAATTACAGACTGAATCTGCTTCATAAGGGCATCATAGTTGTCCTTGTTATCAATTCCGCCGAGCATTGGTTTGCCTACAATATTGCCATTTCTGTCAACAAGTATAGTTGTTGGAAAGGCCATGATTTCTGAGGCATATTTACCGGCAGCACTAGAGGAGTCAATTGACAGATTACGATATTTGACACCCTGGCTTTCAAGAACAGAGGCAGCCTCTTTGATAGCGGTTTTATTGCCATCGAAGGTCTCTGTGTTGATGCCAACAACTTCTCCGCCCATTGATTTGATAGCATCATTTAATTCGTTAAGCTTGGATAATTCAGCGACACATGGTTTGCAGCCGGTAAACCAGAAATTGACAACTGTTACTGCATTACCGGAAAACAGGCTGTCATCAACCTTATTGCCATCAAAATCCTCACCGGAAAAATCACTGAATACAGATGAGGCTTTAGAGCTGTCCTTCTTGTTATCGTCTGATGATGTATTTTTGTTTTCAAGCTCTGCTATCTGTTTCTCGATTTTTCGTATGGTTTTAATATCCTCATTAAGTGTTTTAAGCTCATCGTGTGTGAATGAATTCTTGTTTGATTCTACGGTACCGGCAAGATAATCAGCATAATTTCCGTTTGGATCGGCGTCACTTTTGTTCATCATGCCAAATGCCTTGTTCCACACATCAGCGTGATCTGCAAAAAGCTGATTTTCCTGCTGATATAAATCATCACGCCTGGAATCTGATTTGCCGGATGCTTCTGAGCCGGCTTCAGTCTGAGTGTTCTTAGAATCTGTTGTGGAAGACTGCTTTACACCACATGCTGTAAGTGATAATGCTATGCAGAGTAAAAAAATAGAAATAAATGATAATTTGTTTTTCATGAGTAATTTCTCCTTTAAAATAATAGTAAAATGTTTAATAGCTATCTGTTGTCATTTTTTTGACATGTTTTTCCCATAAACCGGTAGCAGATGGCGTCCTTCGTACAGGCCTTTATGCAGGCACCGCAGCGTATGCACTCGGGGTGATCCGGTGTCTTACACACATCCACATCCATCTTACATGCCTTTGAGCATTGACCGCATCCGACACATTTGCTGCTATCAACGGTGATTTTGAGCAGGCTGACCTTATTAAATAATGAGTAGATTGCTCCAAGCGGACAAATCCATTTACAGAAGGGCCTGTAAAATAAGATACTTAGTACAATCACTGCAATTAAAATCATACACTTGAAAGAAAAAAGCTTTCCCAGCGCAGAACGGATAGCAGCATTTCCAATAGATAACGGTATAGCACCCTCTAAAACACCCTGAGGACAAATATATTTGCAGAAGAACGGGTCTCCCATTCCTATAGAGTTCGTTACAAGCATCGGAAGAAGTATAACGAAAACAATAAGAATGACATATTTTAGGTACCTAAGAGGCTTTAGTTTGGCTGTGGATAATTTCTTTCCAGGTATTTTATGAAGTAAATCCTGAAACCATCCAAATGGGCACAAAAAACCACATATAAATCTGCCGAGAGTTACACCGAGTAAAATAAAAAATCCTGTTATGTAGTATGAAAACTTAAATTTTGATGATCCCACAACTGCCTGAAATGCCCCTATTGGACAGGCTCCTGTCGCGGCAGGGCAGGAGTAGCAGTTTAATCCGGGTACGCATACTGTTTTTGCATTGCCCTGATATATTTTACCCTTAAATAAATTTGGAATATGAATATTGGTCAGCAGCGTTGCTGCGGCCTGTATCCAGCCACGTATTTTTGCTAGTTTTCTTGATAGTAATTTCTTTTCCTTATCCAATTCCGACACACTCCAGACATAGTTTTATTGCTTTACCAAGCACTGTAGCCGCCTCACCTCTGACTGCACCATAGCTTATCATGGATACACTAAGGATAAGCAGAATGATTTGACATGTTTTTTGGTATTTCAACATAATGTTGCTCCTTTTTGTTGTATTGTTGACCAGCTGACTTTGGTATTATACAATATAGGTTGTAAAATTATTGTTAAGAAGCAGGAGAACATTTTGAGATTATTAATTGTTGAGGATGAGAAACAAATATGTGATATGGTTGCAAAGAGTCTGTATTCTGCCGGTTATGAGGTGGATACCTGTTATGATGGGAAAGAGGCTCTTGAATGTATACTGTCGGAGAATTATGATCTGATAGTTTTGGATTTGAATCTGCCGGGGATGGATGGCATGGAGCTTCTTAAGGAGCTTAGAAAATACAATGATGAAACTAAAGTTTTGATATTATCTGCAAGAGGTCAGATTGCTGATAAGGTAGAGGGACTGGATGCAGGAGCAAATGATTACATGGAAAAACCATTCCATTTGCAGGAGCTTGAGGCACGTATCAGAAGCCTGACAAGAAGGAAATTTGTACAGAATGATATATGTCTTAAATGCGGAGAAATAAAGTTTGATACGATTAAACGCGAGGCATATGCAAAGGAAGAGCCGGTTTCACTGACAAGAAAAGAGAATGGTATTTTGGAATATTTACTTATCAATATAGGCAGACCTGTGAGTCAGGAGGAGCTGATAGAGCATGTGTGGGATGCCACGGCAGACAGCTTTAGCGGAGCAATCAGGGTACATATGTCTTCACTTAGAAAAAAGCTTAAGGCGAAGCTGGGATATGATCCCATTCAGAACAAGGTAGGTGAAGGCTATAAAATACGGGAGGAGTCTGACAGATGAAAAGAATGTCGCTACAGTGGAGACTTACGTGCATTACTACATTGTGTATTGCTATTATATGTGGCTGCCTGACTATGTTTGTCTATAAAAATGGTGTGCATTACATCGATTCTCTGCAGGATGCGGTAGAGTCACAGGGGGATGAAAAAGGAAACAAATCAGATGAAATATATATCAGCATACCGAACGATAAGTGGGATGAGTTCGCGGATAAATTTTCGGTTCAGGTGTACAATAATAAGGCCGACTATAAAAGAAACAGTCTGATAATCACGGTTTTGCTAGCGCTTTTGGGAGGTGCCGTCACTTATTTTATAAGCGGGCATGCACTCAGACCAATCAGGGAGTTTTCAGATAAAATTGAAGAGGTACAGGCTCAGAATTTGTCTGATTCAAGAATAGAGGAAAACAATGTTAAGGAACTGAACCAGCTGGGTATTTCTTATAATAAGATGCTTGAGCGTCTGTCGGAAGCATTTAAGGTACAGAGACAGTTTACTGCAAATGCAGCACATGAGCTACGTACTCCATTAGCGTTAATGCAGGTACAGCTTGATTTATATAATTCTGCCTCTCACCCGGGAAATGATGCAGACACTTTGCAGACCATAAAAATGGTTACGGAACAAAATGATAAATTAAACAGGATGGTAAAGACTCTTCTTGACATGAGCGAGCTTCAGACGGTGGGAAGGGATGATAAAATTATATTGGATGCTATTGTTGAAGAGGTTTTGGCAGACCTTGAGCCTCTTGCCGTAGAAAAGAATATAAAGCTGATTGGAAAATGTGAGAATGCCACTATGATAGGCAGTGATATCCTTATTTACAGGCTTGTATACAATCTGGTTGAGAATGCCATCAAATATAATCATCCACTGGGACAGGTTACAGTAACCGCATATCAGAGAAACAAGCATGTTTATCTGTCTGTAGAAGATACGGGAAGCGGAATACCAAAGGAGCTTAGGGAGAGAGTGTTCGAGCCATTCTTCCGTGTGGATAAATCCAGAAGCCGGGAGCTGGGTGGCGTAGGGCTAGGTCTTGCTTTTGTCCGTGAAATCGTTAGAGTACATGATGGCAGTATTTGTATCAAATCAGGCAAGACTGGGGGAACGATTTTCGAGGTGACTTTTGCACAGCATTCAATGTAGCGTTCCGTTTTACACATTTGTCAACGCTATTAAAACAGATTTGCTAAATGAGAAAAATAGAATAATTTGTTATTTGAGTCTGTGAAATAAAGTCTATAAATAGACATTCTATGATAAGTGATGGAGCTGTAAGTTCATGAAATGAGCTTGCAACTCTTGTTTATATAACTAGCATATAAAAATACCCATGTCAAGGACGCCCGTTTTATAACGGGCGTATATTTATCCTTGATATTGGGTATTTTTTATGCTATTCAGGCAAACGGCCTTCGTACATAATGCTCAGTTCTCCATACACCTGAGCCCAGTTTCTTAAGGTCGTTGTCCATTTCTTCGTTGCTTCAAAGGTTGAAAGGTACAGTGCTTTCAGCAATGCCTTATCACTTGGAAATACACTTCTCTGACGATTAAGTTTCCTATATGTTGAATTTAAACTTTCAATGGCATTGGTTGTATATATTACTTTTCGTACAGTATCTGAAAATTTAAAAATAGGTGATATTACGTCCCAATTGTCCTTCCATCTTTTCATTGAGTTTGGATACTTCGGAGTCAATTTCTCAGTTACCCTGTCTAATGCTTCGAGAGCCTTTTCTTCATTAACTGCCTGATATATTGTCTTAAGGTCTTTCGCAAAGGCTTTTCTGTCTTTGTCGGGTACATATTTAAGAGTGTTTCTCACCTGATGAACTATGCATCTTTGATATTCTGTGTTTGGGAAAGCTGCCCATATGGCTTCCTTTATGCCACTTAAACCATCGGCACATATAACAAGAATGTCTTTTACACCTCGGTTTTTTAATTCATTCAATACAGACAACCAGTATTTAGAGCTTTCATTATCTCCAACACTTATGCTTAATACATCCTTTTTTCCATCCACTGTAATTCCAAGAATTACATAAGCAGCAAGTTTTCTTATTATTCCCTCATCCCTTACATAATAATGAATGGCATCAATGTAAACAACAGGATAAACGTCATCTAATGGTCGGTTTTGCCAGTCCTCGATTTGTGGCATTATTTTATCAGTCACATCAGAAATAAACCCTTCTGATGTTTCAAATCCATAAATATCCTCAATTGTGTCGGAAATCTGTCGTGTTGTCATTCCCTTTGCGTACATTGAGATTATTTTCTGGTCAATGTCTGAAATGTCTTTCTGACGTTTCTTTACAATCTGTGGTTCAAAAGTAGAACGACGGTCCTGTGGAACATCGATTTCCATGGAACCATAACTGCTGTTAACACGTTTGGTTTTATAGCCGTTTCGATAATCATCTGATTCATAACGTTGTGACTTTGAATAACCTAAATGGTCATCCATTTCAGCCTCCATCATTTCTTTAATTGTACCTCCAAGAAGATCTTTTAATGCATCCTGAATGTCTTCAGCTGTCTTAATGTCATGTTCATCCAACAGCTGGTGGATGATGGCACGTTTGCCATCGGTCATTTGTACCTTGTGTACTTTTTTTCTTTCTCTTGCCATAATTAAGGCCTCCTATAATAATAAATTTTATCATAGAAGGCCTATTAATTATATTTAAATATTTAATTTACAGAAAAACTTTCACACTCTCGAATAATAGAAGTATAGTATATTGATACTCCATAACTTAATTTCTTTTATCTACAAACAATTTTACTTATTCAATGTATCAATATACTATACTTCTATTATTCATTATCGTTTACTTCTCGCTTTTTAATATTCGTTTTCCTGCTCGATGATGTCTATTGCTTCGGCAATACCACTTACCAGATGGGTAGCTTGTTTCTGGACAGATTCCGGTGAAGAATGAAAAGTAAATGAGACATCCACGGTTTCTAACATTGGAAGGTCATTATAGGAGTCGCCGATACCATAAATTTTATTTGCCTTTAAGTGTTTTTTCACAAATTTAATGCCAGTTCCTTTGGAATTTCCTTTGCAGACAATATCCACACTGGTTGAGTTCTGGTATCCGATGATTGTATCTCCGTATCGGGCATTGAGTTCCTCACAAAGTGTGCGGGACGCTTCTAAGCTGTCTAAAACATAGGATACACCGATAAATTCTAAATCAGACATATCATAGATGGACTGATAAATATCCGTGTCAACATCATATACTTTTTCCTGAACGCAACAAAAACTCTTTTCTGTTACAAGCAATGGATTGTAACCATATTTATTTTTGAAATGTAAATACATATTTTTAATGACAGAAAAGGGAATGGAGGCTTTATGTAGTATCTTATAGTTTTTATCCAAAATCAATGCACCTGACACAAGAATATAAAAGTCAAAATCGATAATATCTTTTGCATCAAAAAACACATCGAAAAGTGCGCGTCCGGTGCAGAGACCAAAGAGATTTCCCACTGCCTGAAACTGTTCTATTTTTTCTATGTCTTCCTTTCGAATATAGCCATTTTCTCCCTGATGGTAAAACAGCGTATTGTCAAAGTCACTTGCAAATATTATCATTTGATACCTCCTTAAAAACTTTCTATTGAAATAGTATAACACAACTGGTATAATAATAGCAAGAATTGGAATATAAATAAAACCAAAAAGAAAAGAAAGCAGGTGAAATTATGCCATCTGGCAGAAAGGTATTCCTGAAAGAATTTTTTGTTTTAGCACTTCCTATCATGCTTCAACAATTATCAGGAACGATCTTAAATATTTGTGACACAATTATGGTAGGAAAAATATCAGATAAAGCGATTAGTGCTGTAACTGTAGCAAACAAGACATATTTAATATACGCATTATTCATATATGGAATCAGTAGCGGTATTATGATGTTTATGAGCCAGTATTATGGGGCTAAAAAATACAAATTGGCGAAAAATACATTAAAGTTTGGCTTGGAGGTATGTATCATTATAACAGCAATATTTGTTATTGCAATTGTACTTTTTCCAACTTTTTTTATACATATCTTTGTGAGCGGAAAAGAGATATTAGATTTAGGTACCCAGTATATTAGGATTGTTGTATGGTCCTATATCCCCATGGCATTAAGTCAGATACTGGCAGTGTATTTCAGAGTTTTTAAAAAGCAGAATATTCCAGGCGTAATGAGTATGGTTTCTGTAGGATTAAACATTTTATTTAACTATATGCTTATTTACGGAAAACTAGGAATGCCAAGACTGGAAATCGAGGGAGCAGCGTTAGCTACTACAGTAGCAAGATATCTTGAGTTTATGGTTTTATTTACAATTCTTATGCTGTTTCATAATGGAAAAGAAATTTTTAAAGCAAGTGCTGTCAAATTAAGTATTTCAAAGAAAATAGAGATTATTCGAAAAACCATTCCGTTGATGTTCAATGAGGGAATGTGGGCAATTGCATTGAGTTTAGTATTCAGAAATTATTGCCGTGTAAGCGAGACATATATTCCTGCGATAACTGTAGTAGATAATGTCTTTGACTTGTTGAATGTAGCCTATTATGGTTGTTCCGTGGCAGCAGGTATTGTGATTGGAAAAGTTCTTGGAACAGGTAATATGAAAAAAGCATGGACGACATCGAAAAAACTCATTGCTATTTGCCTTACAACAAGTATCAGTGCCACGGTGTTAATTTGTGCCACATCGGGAGTTTTACCAAGATTCTTCTCATTGACGGGAAGTGTATATACGATGGCAACTACATTGCTGATTATGAAAGCAATGTTTGGATGGACGCAGGGGTATAGTGAGACAATATACTATATTATCAGAGCAGGTGGGGATGTAAAAGCAGTTTTGGTAATTGATGGATTGTTTATGCTATATGGACCGTTTTTGATGAGTACAATTGTTTCTTATGGAACAAACTGGCCGATTCAGATTGTTTATCTCTGTACGGAAGCAACATATATTATTAAAATTATCGTTGCCACATATTTTTATCGGAGAAAGAAATGGTGTAGAAACCTAACAGAATAATTGTTTTTATATAAAATGATTGGAAGGTGGGGACTGAAAGATACTTTCAATCTTCGCCTTGGTTTTCATTGTAAGTATCAAAAGATTTTAGGAGGTAGAATATGATTCGAGTAGGTGCAGTTGGAGATAACTGTGTAGATATGTACGATAATATCGGTGAACTTTATGTTGGAGGAAATCCAGTGAATGTGGCTGTATATATTAAAAGACTTGGTGGAGAGTCAATATATGCAGGTGTGGTAGGAAGCGATGGCTATGGAAAATGGGTGAAAGAAGAACTGAACAAAAAAGGTGTAGATGTTTCTATGGTAAAAACAATCGAAGGCACTACAGCCATCAGTCATATTGATTTAATTGAGAAAGAAAGGGTGTTTGGCGAATATGAAGAGGGCGTATTGCCCAAACTGTATTTGACAGAAGAAGACTTGAGTAAACTGGCAGACTGTGATGTGGTTGTAAGCAGCGTGTGGAGTTATGCAGAACATTATTTTGAAAAAATTAAAAAACTGGGTGCTGTTACAGCCATGGATTTCTCTACAGAATTAGATTCGGAAATCATTGACGTAGTTGGACCTTATTTAGATTATGCGTTTTTCTCCTTTGAAGAGGGCGACAAGAAATTAGAAAATTTTATGAAGGATATTTATCAGCGAATAAAAGGAATGGTTGTCGTTACCAGAGGAGAAGAGGGCAGTGTGGTTTATGATGGTAAGGAATTTATCTATCATGGAATAGAACCTTGTGAGGTTGTGGATACATTAGGTGCAGGAGATAGTTTTATTGCAGGTTTTTTATATGGTATGTCAGAGGGATTATCCGTCAAGGAAAGTATGATAAAAGGAGCAAAAAACAGTAGTGTTACGATTGGATATAAAGGTGCATGGTAAAAGGAAAGGGAGTTGATACATATGGAAAAGAATATGCAGTATTATGTAAAAATATCAAATGAGGTAATGCTTAAAAATGTTCATAGAAGAAAGGCATTGACAAAAGACCTGGTGGAAAAATATTTATCTTCTGGCAAATATAATATATGTATTGTAGCCTCAGGTTCCTCTTTAAACGCTGCACTAACAGCAGAAATGTTTATGAATAAATATTTGGGAGCAAAAGTTACAATTATCAGTCCTACGGAGTATATGTATTACAGAAAAGCGTTAGTGAAAGATGATTTTATTATTGTGATTTCCCAGAGTGGATGTAGTACCAATATTATTGAAGCAGTGCTGGATATGAAGCAGGATGGAATTGTACCTATGGCATTGACAGGAGATATGGAAGGAAGTCTGAAAAGATATGTGGATACATTGATAGAATATGGTGTGGGAAATGAGACGGTAGAATATGTGACGTTGGGTATGATAACACTGGTGGAATATCTGATATTGTTTGCACTGGAGGTTTCACTTTCTAGAAAGGTTATTTCTGAAGGAGAATATAAAAAAATAGTGGAAGATATGATTCTCTGCTGTGGTGCAAACAAAGAGGCATATGATAAATCTGTGGTGTTTACAAAGAAATATTATAAA
>OGUC01000022.1_pt1 | contig 94909 bp, 64 predicted proteins | sample 1573701 | NCBI WGS metagenome assembly OGUC01 (sample SAMEA2582017, study PRJEB24529) | metagenome | biome: Human gut stool | place: China | collected 2011
CCCGAGCTTGTGAAAGTTTGGGCTTTGTTGTAAATAAAAACAATTTTTTCAGTTCTGTATCTGGAAAAAGAAGAAAAACGAAAAGGGTGCGCCATAGACTTATGACACACCCTCCCTTTTTATTTAAGTTTTCATATAGAATCTTTATCCAACAAGAAATCAAATACGTCCATAAATACGATGCCATCATCGTTTTGGTATTTCTTGATGAGGTCACCTGTTATCACATACTTCATAAAACTATCGTCTATACGTAGCAAAGGTAGATATTAGTCTCTATATTTACAATCATAACAGGAAAGATTTTTGCGGATTTCCGCATTTTTCTTTTGCAAAAATAATACTTTTATTAATTCTATGTAGAATTTTTGCGGATTTCCGCAATTTTCTTTCGCAGAATTAACAGTTGCGGCTTGATATTTTAAGTTCGGTGATTTGTCGAATTCCATGCTTTTCTCTCTTCGCTATCACATTATTCCCTATTCGTTATACTTTTTTAAACTCTCTTTTTATCCGATTTCAGAAAAAAGATGTACTTTTGCCGCTCAATTCATGAAAGACAGGAATTTGGTTATACAAAAACATTATTAAGGAAGTAAAGGACTTCTGTTATATTTTATAGTATGGACAAGAATGAGAGAATAAATAACGAGCAAGAGATGCCCGCAGAAACGAAAAAGAATCATTCTGCTGATGCGGATAGAGTAAAGGAAGTATATAAGGTGACGATAGCGGGAAGCATCATCAATGTGGTGCTGCTCGTACTGAAGTTTGTTGCAGGTATCCTCGGACATTCTGCAGCCATGATAGCGGATGCCATCCACTCGCTTACCGATTTTGCCACCGATGTGGTGGTACTGGTATTCGTTAAACTGGGCAATAAGCCAAAGGATAAGGACCATGATTATGGGCATGGCAAATACGAGACGCTTGCCACAGCCATCATCGGTATTTCGCTCTTCGTGGTGGGTGTGATGATCTGCTATTCGGGTGTTACCAAGACCTATCGTGCCATCTGCGGCGAGACACTCCAGCAGCCGGGCATTGTAGCCTTAATTGCTGCCATCGTAAGTGTCGTGATGAAGGAGTGGGCTTATCAGTTTACGGTAAAAGCCGGAAAGAAATATCATTCCGAGGCTGTAGTGGCGAATGCCTGGCATCATCGCAGCGATGCTTTATCGAGTATCGGAACGATGTTCGGTATAGGCGGCGCCATTATCCTGGGAGAAAAGTGGGCCGTGCTCGATCCGCTGGCTGCCATCATCGTGAGTGCCTTCATCATCAAGGCCGCCTGGGGACTGGTGATGCAGTCTGTGAAAGAACTGACGGATGCCAGTCTTCCAGAAACTGAGGAAGATGAAATCCTGAAGATTGCAAATGAAGAAGAGGGAGTGGGAGAGATTCATAACCTGCGTACCCGTCGCATCGGAAACAAGATTGCGATAGAAATGCACGTCCGTATGCCGGGTTCTCTTTCGCTTTATGAGGCGCATGAGCATGCTACTCATATAGAAATAAAACTGAAGCAGCACTTCGGTGCAGATACCCATGTGGGAATCCATCTCGAACCGATAAAAGTGAACGGAAAATATCAGAAACCGGAATAACTGAAATAAAAGGAAATAGCCGGAATAAAAGGAAACGAGCCTTGACGGAAGGAAGAAACCTCCATCAAGGCTCGTTTTTTTATTTGATATCCGAATCGTGTTTCGGATATTTATCATCTTTTGGGATGATTATTATCTGATTATATTATCGGCCGAGATTTACGCTGGCTCCTGCCATAATCCACAAACCTGGCTGCTTAACAGCTGTGAGGTCGTAGTAGCGGTGGCAAGTGATGTTGTCGGCTTTCACGAAGATATTGTATTTCTTCTCATCCCACATCAGCTTGCAATCCACCTTGGTGTATGGATGGTAACCGTTCATTCTCTGCTGCCATCTTACGCTCCAGGATGCTGAAAGCTTGTTCCAGATCTGATGATCCAGGCCGAATACAGCCTTGTGCTTCAGATACTCCAATGCATAGAGTGATTTCAGAATGTTGGTCTCGGTCTTATGATCCTGATAGATGTAAGCATAACCCAACTTGATGCGAGTAATGAAACTGTTTGGTACCAACTCTCTCATGTAGATAGTAGCATCTACGTTGTAACCCATGTTGTTGAGCTTTCCGATGTTCATCACGTGATACTTGCTGTCATTCTGCTCGGTCACGGATGTCTGAACCCAGTCAATCATGTTGGTGCCGTGTGCGTAGAATCCGCTAACGGTTACTGCAAAACCAGTCTGGCGATATTGAGTTCCCACCTTGAAGGTTGAGTTCTTCTCCGGGTTTAGGTTGATGTCGCCCTGCTGCACCGCATTACTTATATATAAGTCGGTGTAGGTAGGCATTCTCAATGCCTTGTTCCAGGAAGCGTAGAACTTCCAGTTGTCGTTAGGACGATAACTCATATCCACACCAGGATAGAAACGGAAGTCGTTGTCCAAACCTGTATTCTTGTTAGCCAAGACACCAGCCGACAAGGTGAAACCGCCGAAGATGAAGTTGTGCTCCAGCATGATGTTGGTATTGGTGCGCTCGCCCTTTCGGGTATATTGACGGTCAGAACCCGAGATATCCTTATAGTCTTTCTCTGCGAGTTCCTCGCCCAATGCAGTAGAGTAGATGTACTCCTTGCTGATGTCGAAACCCACTGCGGTCTTACCCAAAGCCCAAGCCACGTTGGCATTCAGTCCACCACCATAAACATCTAGGTCGTGATAGTTCTCGCCTGCTGCAGCTCCAGCCTTTCCACGAATCAGCTGATAGTGATCCTTGAATTTGTTATAATAGAATTGAGGCGCAATCTCCCAGGTCTTCTCCTGGTTGTGCAGACTCAGGTTGAGCGAAGCCAGACCGTGGTCTGTCTTCTCATATTGGTTGTTATATTTGGCGCTGTAGAAAGTATTGGCACCATAGCTCTGGCTAGCAATACCCAACTGGGCGTTGATGTCGAAACGCTGGTCGTAAGAGAACGAGAGATTGCCGTAGCCCTGTCCCTTCTCGAAATCGCTGTTCTCCGTGCCGCCATCCGAGCGCTTGTAACCTCCGCTTACGGAATAAGCCTGGGTCCACTTGCCCGTTTCAAAAGCCGTCTGCACACGTCCCTGTGCTCCGAAACTTCCAAAGCTTCCGCCTTCTACACTTGCAGATACCCCCTCACTCTTAGCCTTCTTGGTTACGATGTTGATGGCACCATTGAAGGCTGAAGTTCCGAATAAGCGCGATGCTGCCCCCTCGAGCACTTCGATGTGGTCGATGTCGGCAAGAGCTACAGGAAAATCAGAAGCATTGTGACCAGTCTGAGGATTGGAAATGTTGACGCCATTCAAGAGAATGGTAATCTGGTCAAAGGTTCCACCATTGATGGAGATATCCGTCTGAACACCAAAGCCACCACGCTGACGGACATCCACGCCGGTAGCTAATTTCAATACATCGTTGATAGTCTGCGCAGCCGCACGATGAATATCGTCGCGGGTAATGACAGACACAATCTTAGGTGACTGCTCTACAGTCATCGGCGCACGGGATCCGGTAACGCTCACCGCATCCAGCTCGTAAGCCTTTCCGCCCTTGTAGAGGGTAGAATCAACCTTGGCTCCCTCTGTGCTTACGCCTGCTGCCTTAGCATGGCTCAGGGTAGCAACGCTGAGTGCACCAACAAGTACCTCTCTTCCCAAAACTGCGAAGAGTGAGTAGTTCTTGTTAGAGAATCGGTTGAATTTCAAGCTGTTGCGCTTGTTGAAAATTGTTTTGTACATTAAATTAAATGTTTATAAATGAATAATAAATCGAAGCCTTCCGCCTTCCCGGCTTTCGGCATTCGGGGTGCAAAGGTACTGCCTTTTGGGCAACTGACAAAATAAAATGTGAATTATTTTTTCAACTGCCGATGCAAAGTTAATGTAAATCAAGGTCGGTTTCCTACCTCACAAATCGTATTCAATTCAGCCTTCTCGTGGCATAAAAAAGTATTAATTAGGCATAATCCTCAATAGGGTGATGCGATTTTCTTAAAGAAACATTCGCTTTTTCAGATTATTCTTGTATCTTTGCAGTTGATATGGGCAGCATTCAGCAATCAGAATACTGCTGTCGCAATTTTATGGTAATTAGAAATTAAAAAGAAAGGGACAGATAAGATGGAAAAGATCAACGTAAAAGAACTGAATGACAACGTCTTCGAGACTATTGGTAAGGAGTGGATGCTGGTATGTGCCGGCAACAAGGATCATTTCAATATGATGACCGCCTCTTGGGGCTGTTTGGGATGGCTTTGGAACAAGCCGGTGGCTGTGGTCTTTATCCGTCCGGAGCGTTTCACCCACGGCATCATCGAAGAGAATGAATTCATGACTCTCTCTTTCCTCGGCAACAGCGAGGAGGCTCGTAAGATTTATAGCTTCTGCGGCTCCAAGAGCGGACGTGATTTCGATAAGGCAAAGGAAACAGGATTGACTCCTGCAGAGACCGATAACGGCAGCATCGCCTTTGAACAGTCTCGACTCACCCTGGAATGTCGCAAACTTTATAAGGACAGTATGACGGCAGAGAAGTTTCTCGATAAGGAGCTTCTGCAGTGGTATGGTGCCAAGGGTGGATTCCACGATGTTTATGTTGTGGAGATTACCAATGTTTATAAAAAGTAAGAATTAAAATATGGCTCAAGAACAAACAGCAATTCGTGAACGCCAGAAAACCAGGCTCAAGGAGCCGGGGCGTTACGTGGTAATGATGTTCAACGACGACTTCACACCGATGGACTTCGTGGTAGAAATCCTCGAATCCATCTTCTTCAAGTCGCAGGCTGAGGCTGAAGCAATCATGCTCAAGGTTCATCACGAAGAAAAAGCCGTGGTGGGCACCTACAGCTATGACATCGCCAAGAGTAAAGTAGAGAAAGCGATGGAGAAAGCCCGTACGCAGAAGTTTCCGCTTAAACTCACTTATATGCCGGAATAGGCGTTGATTTCGGGGAAATATCCCCAATATATGCTAAGAAAAAGAAAGGAAAGAATAGAATGGATAATATGGGATTAACCCGATATATGAGTGTTCTGATGGACGATGCCATGAAGCAAGCCCGGTTCTTCGATCACGAGTTCGTGATGCCCGAGCACATGCTGCTGGCGTTGCTCAGGCAGTATGCATTCTGTCAGGCGCTGCAGGAAGAAGGCGTAGACAGCCTCAAGATGCACGAAGACTTGGTGGGATGGCTCGCCAAGCAGGAGCGTGTGCCTGAAACCATCAAGTATCTGCCAGAGCCGTCATCGCTCTTCAAAACCATGTTTGGAACGGCGTGCGCCCTGGCTGCTGCTGCCGACAGACAACTGGTGAATGTACCCCATTTTGTGCAGGCGATGTTTGGCTTGCAGAATTCAGAAGCCGCCTTCCTGCTGTGCAAGAATGTGGGCGACCGGCAGGGCGAGTTTCTGGCGAGCGTTGACAGTTATTATCCTATTGGAGAAGATACTGGAGAGGCTGGCATGGGCATGGGAGCAGACTTTGATGATGACGATTATGCCAACGAGTATGATGACGACGAGGAAGAAGGCAGAAGACAGGTTGTACAGGATTGGCATCAGCTGGTTACCTGTATTTCTGACAAGGTAGAAGAGCACAATCCGCTCATCGGAAGAGAACAGGAACTGGACAGAACCATCCAGGTGCTCTGCCGTGCCGAGAAGAACAATCCGCTCCACATCGGAGAAGCCGGAGTCGGCAAAACAGCTCTGGTCTATGGTCTCGCCAAACTCATCAACGAAAACCAGGTTCCTGAACGCCTCAAGGGGGCTCGCATCTACGGCATGGATATGGGACAGATGCTTGCCGGTGCCCAATATCGTGGCGACTTCGAGAAACGCATCAAGATGGTGATGGAGGGAGCCGTGAAGGAAGGCAATACCGTTATCTACATCGATGAGATTCATAATATGATAGGTGCCGGTCGTGGCTCAGATGGCGGACCTGATGCATCCAATATGCTGAAGCAATATCTGGAGGCAGGTGATATCCGTTTCATCGGTTCTACCACCTACGAGGAATATAACCGTTACATGGCTCAGAGCAAGGGCATCGTGCGCCGGTTCCAGCAGATTGACATCAAGGAACCTACCGAGGAGGAGGCTATCAAGATATTGGAGGGCTTGCAGTATAAATACAATAAGTTCCACAATGTAACCTATCGCAAGGACGCCCTGGAATATGCCGTTCGTGCCAGCGCCAAATATATCAGCAACCGTTGTCTGCCAGACAAGGCCATCGACCTGATGGATGAGGCGGGTGCTTATCTGGAGGTGCATCCGGTAGAATCTCGCCAGCGCTCTTATGTTACCAAGTCTATCATCCAGCAGATTCTGATTAAAGTCTGCAAGATTGATGCGGCTGCGATGAAAGATGAGAATAACGATGCTTTGGCTACGCTCCGCCAGCGCATTCTCGACAAGATTTACGGTCAGGACAAGGCTGTAGATAAGGTGGTTGAGGCTGTGATGATGGCAAAGGCGGGATTGACAGATGATGACAAACCATTGGCTTCGCTCCTCTTCGTGGGACCTACCGGAGTAGGAAAAACCGAGGTGGCACGGCAGTTGGCCAAGGAACTCGGCATCGAACTGGTACGCTTCGATATGAGTGAATATACCGAGAAGCATACCGTGGCAAAACTCATCGGTTCGCCAGCCGGATACGTGGGTTATGAGGATGGAGGACTTCTGACCGATGCCATCCGCAAGGCGCCAAACTGTGTACTCCTGCTCGACGAGATAGAGAAGGCGCATAGCGATATCTACAACATCCTGCTCCAGGTAATGGACTATGCCCGTCTGACTGATAACAAGGGCCAGAAGGCTGATTTCCGTAACGTGATTCTCATCATGACCTCAAATGCCGGAGCGCAATATGCTTCATGGGCTAGCGTAGGTTTCAATGGAAACGTAAGTCGTGGCGATGCGATGCTGGCACAGGTGAAGAAGACTTTCAAGCCTGAGTTTATCAACCGACTTTCCGACATGGTGGTGTTCAACGATATGGATAAGCACATGGCAGAGCTGATTCTTGCCAAGAAACTTCGTCAACTCGATGCGAAACTGGCAGCAAAGGGAGTTACCGTAACGTTAACCGATGCTGCGCGTGGACAGTTGCTGAAATGGGGCTTTACCAAGGAATATGGTGCCCGCGAGATGGACCGTGTCATCGGTAATCGCCTGAAACCGATCCTGATGAAGGCGCTGCTCTTCGGCAAACTCAAGAAGGGTGGCAAGGCGCATGTCGACTTTGACGGAAAGGAACTGGTGATTAATTATTAGAATGAAAGTCTAGTCAAGAAATTCTTGATAAAAGATAAGCGTATGATATTACAGATTGATGATACTGCGGACGAGATTTACTTTCCCGATCCGCATTATGGCGATGAGGATGGATGCTTTGCGATTGGTGGCGATTTGAGTATCGACCGCCTGTTGCTGGCTTATAGCAATGGCATTTTTCCCTGGTATAGTTTCCGTGACCAGCCTGAAATACTCTGGTTCTGTCCGATGAAGCGTTTCGTCATCTTTCCTGATGAAATCCACATCAGTCATTCCATGCGTACCCTGATGAGAAAGAACCGGTACAGCGTAGGAATCAACGAAGATTTCGATGGTGTGATACGGGGATGCAGCAAGACCAACGGACGGTATTGGGAAGATGGCGCATGGCTGGGCGAGAACATCATCCAGGCATTTACTGCCCTCCATAAGCAGGGCTTTGCGGCGAGCATAGAGGTATGGGATAATGAAACCGATGAACTGGTGGGGGGACTTTATGGTGTCACCATCGGCAAGGTTTTTATAGGAGAAAGCATGTTCTCCAGGGTTCCGTCAGCTTCTAAGATTGCCCTCATCTTCCTTGCCAGATACTTGCAGGAGCACGGTGGCAAGATGATAGATTGTCAGTTGGAGACTCCTCATCTCAAATCGATGGGTGGCAGATATATTTCTTACGAGGAATATATGAAGATTATGAACGAAGAATAAGAGATGTTCTTCTCGGAATAGAAGAACATCTTCTTTTGAATAAAAAAATAAAGGCTAGGTTTCCAGAATCGTGAACCTAGCCTTTGTTATTATCTGGCTTTTTGCTTTTTATTAGAATATCGGTGTGCCGATGCAGCCGTTAGGTGCCTGAATATGCAGCATCGCACAAACGGTAGCGGCAATATCTGTCATATAGTGAGGCTGGGCACTCTCGCCATGCTGGATGCCCCAACCCATAAACAGGCAAGGAATATGGATATCGTATGGATTCCATGCTCCGTGGGTAGTTCCCTTGCTGCTGTAATAATCGTAGTGACCTGGTTTCAGTACAATCTGAACACCTCCGCTGCGCTCACGGTTATAACCGTTAATGGCGCGGAACTTCAGCTCTTCAGGGATGCTCTCGATAGAGGTCTTCTCCATGTCGAAGGCATAGTGCACATCCTTGTCTTTCTTCAATCTATCTACCACTGCCTGCTTGATGGCTGCGTAATCCAAACCGAGTTCTTCGATGATATCTGTGTTGAAGAATACCTGATAGTTCATAATGGTCTTTACTAGGTCCTTGTTGGTGTTGAACTTTGTCTTCAGATTCTTGTTCAATTCATCTACCAGTCCCTTCTTGTTCCAGATGCCAGCAGGGATTCGTTGATCCTGCAGGAAGGTAGCGTTGTTCACGCCTCCATGGTCGGCGGTGAGGAAGGTGAGATAGTTTCCCTTGCCCACGGTCTGGTCGAGATAAGCGAAGAAATCTGCCAATGCCTTATCTAATCTGAGATAGCAATCTTCTGTTTCGATGGCGTTCACGCCCACCTGATGTCCGATGTAGTCGGTGCTGGAGCAGCTGATGGTCAGCAGGTCAGTATCTGTGTTTCTACCCAGGTTCTCGCCCTCGATGGCAGCCTTGGCAATATCGAAAGTCAGATTGCAGCCGAATGGGGTGTTGCGGAGAATCTTGTAACCATGCTTTTTATATAAGGTAGGCAGATCGAGTGGCAATACTGCCTTTTCGCCTTCAACAATTCCATTCTCGTAGTTGGTGTCATCGCTGGTGCTCTCCTTGTAGGAATCGATAGGGTAGAGCGTCTCCCATTTCTGTGAAAGATACTTGTTTGGGAGTTTCTGCTTGTTGAACTTGTTCACCCACTCAGGCAACTTATCCATATAGAAAGTACTGGTGATGAACTTGCCCGACTTGTCATCAAACCAGAAAGCGCCATTGGCGTGATGGCCTGCAGGGAGGATGGATGCTCTGTCTTTCAAGGCTACACCAATCACCTTAGAGCGGTTGTTGGTAGCCAGACGGAGTTCATCGCCGATGGTGGTTACCCACAGATTGCGAGGCGACATCTTGCCAGCCTTGCTGTCAGAACCTACAGGGTTGACGGTATCGTCGGCAGTACAATTCACTACCTTTCCATCCTTCACGAAGTTATTTCCTGCAATTCCGTGGATGGAAGGAACGGAACCGGTCCAGATAGAAGAGTGGCCGATGGCTGTAACCGAAGGGATGTAAGGAATCTTGCAGTTTTCTACGCAGAATCCTTCTCCGAGCATTCTCTTGAATCCGCCTTCGCCGTAGCGGGCGTAGTAGCGATAGAGATAATCCCATCGCATCTGGTCGATAACGATGCCTACAACGAGCTTAGGACGTTGAGGCTGAGCCTGTGCAATGCCGCAGAAGCAGCAGAGCACGAAGATGAGTTTGATAATCTTATTCATAGTCAAAATGTCTTTTTTATACATAACCATTCAGTATTGTATATTAAAATTCGGTTGCAAAGATACAACTTATTTTGGTATTTAACGATAAAAAAGACGATTTTTACCCAAACTTCTCATGGCGTTCAATACAGCCAGTACCGTAACACCTACATCGGCAAAGACTGCCATCCACATGGTGCCGAGACCAATGGTGGCGAGAATCAGTACGGCAATCTTTACTCCGATGGCAAATATCACGTTCTCGTGAGCGATATGAATGGTTCTTCTGGCTATCTTTACGGCAAGGGCAATCTTTCTAGGATCATCATCCATCAGTACTACATCGGCAGCTTCGATGGCTGCATCGCTACCCAATCCACCCATGGCAATGCCCACATCGGCACGCTTCAATACAGGAGCATCGTTGATGCCATCGCCTACATAAGCGAGCGTCTTGCCTGCTGGTTTTGTCTTCAGCAGTTGTTCTACATGCGAAACCTTGTCGGTTGGCAGCAGTTCTGCGCGGCACTCGTCCAGTCCCAGTTTGTGGGCTACATCTTCTCCCACTTCTCTGCGGTCGCCCGTCAGCATTACCGTTTTCTCTACTCCCAGTTCTTTCAGCTCTCTGATGGCATGGGCGCTTCCTCCCTTAAGGGTGTCGTTGATCACAATATGTCCCGCATACTTGCCATCAATGGCGACGTGGATGATGGTTCCCACCTGGTTGCAGTCGTGCCATTGGGCACCGATGCATTCCATCATCTTCTTGTTGCCCACGCAAACCACCTTGCCGTTCACTTTTGCACGGATACCCTGTCCTGCAATCTCCTCTACATCGGTCACCTCGCAGCCATCCGTTGCTTCTTGAGGGAAGGCAGTACGCAGGGCTGCTCCGATAGGATGAGTGGTGAAATGCTCGGCATGAGCTGCCAGATGCAGCAGGATTTTCTCCTTGTCAGAATATTCGCCAATATGTACATTATCTGCATCGTGGGATGAATGATCTGGGCAGGAACTGTCAGCATGAACAGCTGCTACGGCAAACTCTCCGTGGGTCAGAGTTCCGGTTTTGTCGAACACAACGGTTCCCACCTTGGCTAAAGCATCCATATAGTTGCTGCCCTTGATGAGAATACCGTTCCGGGATGCTCCGCCGATGCCGCCAAAGAAGGTGAGGGGCACGCTGATGACCAGGGCGCAAGGACAGGAAACTACCAGGAATATCAAGGCGCGGTTGAGCCATAATGGGAAGTTCTCGCCAAAGGTTCCTTCACCTACGATTCCTGTTGCTGCCAGGAATGGAGGAATAACCGCCAGGGCAATGGCTGCGAAAACAACGATAGGAGTATAGACTCGGGCGAAACGGGTGATGAAAGCCTCGCTCTTTGACTTGTTCTTGTCTGCACTCTCTACCAGCGCAATAATCTTGGATACGGTACTCTCGCCAAAACTCTTGGTGGTGCGTACACGAACTACTCCTGAAAGGTTGATGCAACCGGACATGATAGTATCGCCTTCATTCAAATCCCGTGGCATACTCTCACCTGTCAGGGCAATGGTATTCAAGGCTGAGCTTCCCTCAACAACAATACCATCCAATGGAACTTTCTCTCCCGGACGGATTACGATAGTTTCTCCAATTCTTACATCTTCAGGCGAAACGGCCTCTACCTTTCCGTTTCTTTCAACATTCGCCACGTCTGGTCGGATATTCATCAGATGCGAAATACTGTCACGGCTCTTTCCTTCCGCATATCCTTCGAAGAGTTCGCCCACCTGAAAGAAGAGCATCACAAAGACTGCCTCCGGGAATTCTGTATCTGATCCTGGGAAGAATCCGATGCAAAGTGCTCCGATGGTTGCAATAGCCATCAGAAAGTTTTCGTTAAACATATCGCCCTTGGCAATACCTTCTGCAGCTTCGCCCAGCGTCTCATGTCCTATCAATAAATAAGGAATGAGATAGACGAGGAGTAACTGCCAGGTAGCCAGACTGTATTCCTTTTCGATGAAAACAGCGATAATCAGGAGGATGATGGTTGCTCCAATCAGAAAGAGTTTGGATTTCAAACTGCCTTCTTCATGGTGATGGTGGTGGCAACCGCACCCCTGGTGCTCATGTTCTTCTGTGCCGCATGAGCAATCATGATTGTGCTCATGATGATGTTCGTGAGAAAGTTTCATTTCTTCCATAATTTTACAATACTTTTAGTTCTATATAACCAGGAACATTCAGTTCCTTTTTCTATTTCGGTTGCAAAATTACGAAAAGGTTTCTGCAACTTGGTTGCAAAAGCTCCAGTTGCCCTCTTTTTCTTGCCGGATAAGTTCTGTGCAAAAAGAAAAACAGCGGCCCACGATTGCTCGTAAGTCGCTGTAATAGAAGCGTGGACCAGCTAGGGCTTGAACCTAGGACCTCCAGATTATGAGTCTGTTGCTCTAACCAACTGAGCTACAAGTCCGTTGAATTTTTATCAAATTCGAGTGCAAAGATACTAGATTTTGGGCAAATAACCAAATAAAATCTTAAAAATTTTCTTAGAATCAGAAAAATAGCGTATCTTTGCACCAAATTATGTGCGCACACGTGCGTATGTACTTATTAATCGTACAAAAAAGAATTTCTATTCAGAAATGGGCATAGACAAAAATAGAAGAATCGGTCTTACCGATGAACAAGTTAAACAGAGTAGGGAACAGCATGGCAAGAACGTGCTCACCCCTCCTCAACGTACTTCATTATGGAAACTGTATTTGGATAAATATCGCGACCCGATTATCCAGATACTTCTTGTGGCGGCTTTCGTATCCCTCATCCTTGCTTTTATCGAAAAGAATTTCATGGAGACCATCGGTATCTTCGTGGCTGTTTTTCTTGCTACTACCGTAGGTTTCTATTTTGAGCGCGATGCTGCCAAGAAGTTTAATCTGCTCACGGCGCTCAGCGAAGAACAGCCGGTTAAGGTGCGCCGCAATGGTAAGGTGATGGAGATTCCGCGCCACGATGTGGTGGTGGGAGATGTTGTGCTCGTGGAAGTGGGCGACGAGGTGCCTGCCGATGGAGAACTCATCGTCTGCAACGACCTGCAGATTAATGAATCTGCCCTTACGGGCGAACCTGTTGCCGAGAAATCTCTGGAAGGCGGTGGCGATGGAGCCTATCCTCGCAACGTCATCCTCCGTTCTACCATGGTGATGAATGGCAGGGGCGAGTTCGTGGTTACTGCCGTGGGCGATGCTACCGAGATTGGTAAGGTGGCGAAGAAATCTACTGAGCAGATTTCGGTGGAGACACCGCTTCACATGCAGCTCGATAAGTTGGCGAAGATGATTTCCAAGGTGGGCTCCGTAGTATCTGTGGCAGCCTTCTTCATCTTCCTGATTCACGATATCCTCACCAACCCGGCATGGAGCGGCAAGGATTATTTCTATATGGCAGAAATTGTGCTGAAATACTTCATGATGGCTGTTACCCTGATTGTGATGGCGGTGCCGGAGGGATTGCCGATGGCGATTACCCTTTCTCTGGCACTCAACATGCGAAGAATGCTGAAGTCGAACAATCTGGTGCGCAAGCTTCATGCCTGCGAAACCATGGGCGCCGTTACCGTGATCTGTACCGATAAAACCGGTACGCTTACCCAGAACAAGATGCAGGTGAGCGCCCTGGAACTCAAGCAGGGCGATGAGGTGCTGCTCGATACTGCCATCGCCCTCAACTCTACAGCCGAGTTGAATGACGGCAAACCTATCGGAAACCCTACCGAGTCGGCTCTCCTGCTCTGGCTCGATGCCCAGGGCAAGGATTATGAAGAACTCCGCAAGCAGGTGAACGTGCTCAAGCAGTTGCCTTTCTCTACCGAGAGAAAGATGATGGCAACCTTGGCAGAAGTTGATGGCGAGACCTATCTCTTCGTGAAGGGTGCGCCTGAAATCGTGATGAAGAAATGCATCATCGAAGATAGAATGCTGAGACAGTCAGCCGAAGAACTCGATGAGTGGCAGCATAAGGCAATGAGAACCCTGGCGTTCGCCTATAAGAAGATAGAAGCTTCTATCATGAGAACTTCCAGAACCTCTACTGCCGAAGTGGTAGCACTTCTCGATGCCAACGACCTTCAGTTGCAGGCCATTGCAGCCATTGCCGATCCTATCCGTCCGGATGTTCCTGCCGCCGTGCAGGAGTGCCGCCATGCGGGTATCGAGGTGAAGGTGGTTACGGGTGATACGGCTGCCACCGCCTTGGAGATAGGTAAGCAGATAGGTGTCTTCGAAGATGAACCTGAGAATATCGGAGCAGATGGCTCTCTGACCTCGCTCGACCAGCAGATGATTACGGGCGAACAGTGGGAGGCACTTTCTGACGAAGAGGCTTACGAACGGGCGAAGGATATCCGTGTGATGAGCCGTGCCCGTCCTACCGATAAGCAGCGACTGGTGGCGATGCTCCAGAAGCGTGGCGAGGTGGTTGCCGTAACAGGTGATGGTACCAACGATGCTCCGGCGCTTCACTATGCTCACGTGGGCTTGTCGCTGGGTTCGGGAACTTCCGTGGCTAAGGAGGCTTCGGATATGACCCTGCTCGATGATTCCTTCAAGTCTATCGCCAACGCCGTGATGTGGGGACGCTCGCTCTATCGCAACCTGCAGCGTTTCCTCTTCTTCCAGTTGGTAGTAAACGTGGCAGCCCTCCTGCTGGTGCTTGGCGGATCTGTCATCGGAACTGAAATGCCGTTGACGGTAACCCAGATTCTCTGGGTGAACCTCATCATGGATACCTTTGCAGCCCTGGCACTCGCCTCATTGCCTCCATCTCACGAGGTGATGAAGGATAAGCCGCGCAAGGCATCCGATTTCATCATCAACAAGAGCATCGGTTTCGGCATTCTGTTCTGCGGCATCGTCTTCTTCCTCGTTATGTTTGCCCTGCTGGTTTACTGCGAGCGCAGAGGCAAGGGTGGAGTAGATGTGCATGAACTGACCATGTTCTTCACCACCTTCGTGATGATCCAGTTCTGGAACCTCTTCAATGCCAAGGCACTGATGAGTCATCACACCGCCTTCCGCCATTTCCTGAAGGATAAGGGAATGATTCTGGTGCTTGTACTGGTATTGGTGGGTCAGTGGATTATCGTAACCTTTGGTGGCGAAATGTTCCGCACCACACCATTGTCGCTCCACGAGTGGCTGCTCATCATCGGCTCAACCTCCGTTGTACTTTGGGCGGGCGAGCTGTGGAGAACTTTTAAGAGAATGATAGCAAAGAGAAGATAATCCATCGGAGTTCTTCTTCTGATATGAATGTTAAAGTCAGTCCTTATGAATACAATACATTATAACGATACCGTGCAGTTGCAGTCTTGTGTGGCAACGATTGGTTTCTTCGATGGAGTGCATCGGGGACATCAGTTCCTGATTCATCATCTCGTAGAGACGGCACGAATGGATGGCTTGCAATCCACCGTCATCACCTTCGATGCGCATCCCCGCAAGGTATTGCAGGCGGATTACCAGCCAGAGATGCTGAGTACGCTTGATTCCAAGCTGCTGCTGCTTTCGAAGACGGAAGTGGATAATGCTGTGGTGCTGCATTTCGACAAGGCGATGGCTGCGATGTCGGCAAGGGAGTTTATGCAGCAGGTGCTCCATGACCATCTCAACGTAAGGAAACTCTTCATCGGCTACGATCATCGCTTCGGTCATAACCGCGAGGAGACTTTCGAAGATTACGTGCGCTACGGCAAGGAGATGGGCATCGAGGTAATCAGGAACGAAGCCTTCCAGATAGATGGCATCAACATCTCTTCTTCCGTCATCCGCTCTTTCCTGAAAGAGGGAGAAGTGGAGATGGCAGCCCGGTGCCTCGGTTTCCCTTACACCCTCATCGGAAAGGTGGTGAATGGATTCCATGAAGGCAGAAAACTCGGTTTCCCTACAGCCAATCTCGACATCTCTCACTTCGGACAGCTGATTCCTGCCCCTGGCGTCTATGCCGTAAGGGTAAGACTGGAGAATACGGTGGTATGGAAACGGGGAATGATGAATGTGGGCAATCGCCCAACCTTCAATGGCAGACTACTGACGCTAGAGACGCACATCTTCAATTTCGACGGGGATATTTATGACCAGCTCTTGCTCGTAAGCTTCGTGAAGCGAATAAGGGGCGAACAGAAGTTTGACAGTCCCGAGGAGTTGGCGGCGCAGCTGAAAGAGGATGAGCAGACCGTGCTGGATCTCTTTGAAAAGGAAGCGGAATGATTGCAAGAATGCGATTAACTATAAACGATTAATTATAAACAGTAAAAGCAATGGCAAAGATTAATTTAAAGAGAGGTTTGACGGATATCGTCCTCTACATGATTATATTTATAGTAGTACAGATTATCGTGATGTATGCTGGCGCAGGAATCTGGGCGGGCATTAAGGGCGAAGGTTACCAGGCAACGCTCCTGGCTGTCAGTTCGGGCAGCAATCCTATCCTGATGGCGCTTACCTCAGCGTTCAGCAACGTTATCACCCTCGTCATCTTCCTGAAGACGAAGTGGACACCGCTGACCCGCGATTATCTGCTTTCCAAGCCTTGGACAACGCTTCTCTGGGTGGCATTGTTCACTCTGGGAACCATCATTCCTCTGGAGTTCATATATGAGCAGATAGGCATCGAGATGGACGAGAATACCGAGCAGATATTCGCATCGCTCATGAAGGAGCCTTGGGGCTATGTGGCTATTGGCGTTCTGGCGCCTTTTGCTGAGGAGGTTGTGTTCCGTGGAGCCGTTCTCCGCACCCTGCTGGGTCTTATGAGCAAGAAGAACCATTGGGTAGCCATCATGATTTCGGCTGCCATCTTCGGTCTGGCTCACGCCAACGTAGCGCAGTTTGTCAATGCCCTCCTGCTGGGCTTACTCCTGGGTTGGATGTATTATCGCACCAAGAGTCTTGTTCCGGGCATCCTGCTCCACTGGGTGAATAATACGATGGCGTATGTCCTGTCTAATATCATGCCGCAGAGCGATGGCAAACTCATCGACCTCTTCCATGGCGATGAGAAAACCATGTATTATGCCGTAGGCTTCTCTCTCTGCATCATGATTCCAAGTTTTATACAGATGATTATCAGATTAAAGAAAGCAAAGGCTTAACACAAAAAAGGCTGCTCCCTCATCCATTTCGACATGGAGGAGTTGGATGAAGGCTTGAAGAGGATACAACACCATAGCTATCAGTTGAAGGAATCGAAGTTCAACTTGAAACCCCTTGTAAAGTAAATATATTAGGCTTCAAATGCTGTTAGGATGGCATTTGAAGCCTATTAAAATTCTTACTTTAGGAGGTCTTGAGTAGATATTCTTTATTTGTATAGATTGCCTAATGCATAGAGGGGAATGACATCTACTTGGCGCACAGCATCGTCTGCATCCTTGTCGATATATTCAAATCTGCCAAAGTTTTCCAAGGAAGTGCGTATGGCATGATGTAGATTTTTCTTGCGCATGAAAAGCCACAAACTCTGCATGCTTCCTCTTGTGGAAGCCTTGACTTCTACTGGGAGAATTTTTCCCTCTATAGCCTCGATATAGTCAATCTCAGCGTTAGCACCTCGATTTAAGTTCTGCCAGTAGTACATTTCTGACTTTTGGAAGCAGTCATGGCCCTTCATCAGTTCCAAACCAGCAAACATTTCGGAGGCTGCTCCCTTATTCACGAAATCAACATCTGATGATAACAGGATGTCGGCAGCAGGTGTGCCGAGCATCGTTTGCATCAAACCTAAATCAAGAAAGAGATACTTCGTGTAGCTATTGTTTTCTTCTGCACCCAACGGAAGGCCATTGCCATCGGTGTGGGTAACGGGCTTGATTAGACCAGCCAACGTTAGTAGGTGCAAGGCATCCTTTATGACAGAAGAATGTAGCTCGTTATCCACCTGTCTGAAGACAAACTTGCTTCCAGCCTGCAAGGCTACAGAACGTAACACCTTTCTTAGCAGGGTTGGGGAGATACGTGACTTGTATTTAGAGAAATCATCTTGATAGGTGTCAAGAATGTCGTTATGTACATGAGCACACTCCAGATAGCTGTTTGTCTCTATCCACTCCGTTACTGCCGCAGGCATACCTCCAACCAGGTAAAATGTCTTCAGTTGATTCACCAGCTTATTATGAACTGCCTCTGGAATGGGGGCTCCTGGTGTGGCTTTTCGCTTATAATCTATAGTTAAATCCAACCCTTGCGCCAAAAGAAATTCATCGAAAGAGAATGGGTACATATACAAAGAGCGTATTCTGCCCACTCCAAATGAAGGGAGTTCCTCTAAGGTGAATTCCAAGAGAGAGCCTGCTGCTATGACATGCAACTCAGGATAATCTTCCTTGAAGTAACGAAGCGACATAATGCCTTCTTGGCTTACTTGGATTTCATCAATAAAGAGCAAGGTTTTGCCTGCTACTATTGGGATGCCAGTTGATGCGCTGATGTCTTCACAGGTACGTTTCACGTCTATATCTTTTGTGAAGAGCTGACGGATAGAAGGTTGGCGTTCTAAATTTACTTCAACAAAGTATTTGAAACACTTGGCAAAATGTCTGACGGCAGATGATTTGCCCACTTGTCTTGCACCCCTTATTAAGAGAGGCTTGCGGCGTGGGGAGTCTTTCCATTCCAATAATTTTTGATCTATATTTCTTCTGTAATACGTCATGTTGTGCTAATTTATTGATTTACAGTGCAAAGATACATATTTTATCCAAAAGTCAAGGCTAAAAACAGTTAATTTTATCCAAAAGTCAAGGCAATAGAGGGCTGTTTTTATCCAAAAGTCAGGGCTAAAGACATTCCGAACATAAGAAAACTGCTGCTTTTTTTTGCATATTCTTTGGTCGTCTCATAGAAAAGAAGTACCTTTGGGGTGTTTTTTTAAAAAAGGACAATAAATACAATGAAGATAATAGAAAGCAGTATCATAGGAAAGAAGAGCCCTGAGGCTTGTGAGGATGGAATGGTAGTTACCGATGATTTCATCGCAGTGATTGATGGCAGTACGAGCAAGACGCCGAAGCATCTCAATCCTGATATGAAGAACGGAAGATACGCCATGATGCTTATCTCGGAATACATCCAGGAGGAACTGAAAGCGGATGCCTCGGTAGATGAATTCTGCCAGGGCGTAACGGCGTATATATATAATAAGGTGTATGAAAAGCTTGGGGTAGAAGAGCGGTTGAAGAAGCATCCCGAAGAGCGGCTTACCGCCTCGGCTATCCTTTATAGCCGGACAAGGAATGAAGTATGGATGGTGGGCGATTGCCAGGCAATCATCGATGGAAAACTCTATGAGAACGGCAAGCCTTATGAGGAGAAGATAGCCCGGAAACGAGTAGAACTAATAGCGCAGGGGCTTTCGCCTGCTGAGGCTAGAAAGCAGATAGAGCCATTATTGATCGAGGCGATGCTTTCCGGGCAGAACCAGACCTATACGGTTATCGATGGATTTCCTATCTATCGGGAGGGAGTGAAGGTTGTCTCTGTTTCAGATTCCTGTTCTGTTCAAGATCCTGTTTCCTGCTCAGGCTCCGCTTCTGCATCAGATATAATTCCATCTTCTTCCTCCGAGATAGTATTGGCGAGCGATGGCTATCCGTTCCTGAAGCCAACCTTGGCAGCGAGCGAGGCGGCATTGGCAGAGCAGATTGCCAACGACCCTCAGAACATCCGTTCCTTTATCGCCACCAAGGGCATCGTAGAGGGCAATAAGAGCTTTGATGATAGAACTTATATTCGATTTGTTTATTGCCAGTAAATAAAAAACCGCAGATTTATTTATTGGCAATAAACAAAAATGGCTGATTCCGCTAGAAAAAAAATAACATGGACAAATTGAATTTGTCCGGTTTGTTTGTCTGGAGGCTTGTAACATCCCAATAATCAGTAGATTATGAGCGTTCGAACAATTTGTCCGGACAAATTCAATTTGTCCGTGTTATTTTTTTAGCATGAAATGACAAGTAATGGCAAGGATTTCTATCCGGCAAGCGATGTATTCCCAAGAAGAAAACGATGACTTCTGCACCGAGAAACGGTGAGTTCTGGAGGAGAAAACTATGAGTTAGTATTTTTAACAAAAGGGACAAAGGGTTAACAGGTTAACAGTTAACAGCTGTTTTTTGCATCCTCCCCCTCTCCCATACCTTATATTATATATAAATATATATACTTATTATTATATGTGAGTGGGGGGAAAGTAGGCATTTTGGGCTGTTAACTGTTAACTCTGTTAACCCCCATTAGGGGAAATAGCCTTTCAGATGCTTCTTGATAATAGGTTAAGTGGCTTATATTAAGCCTAGTAAGTGTCATCAATGATGACCGGAAGGAGGCTTAAATGAAGCCTCGCAGTGGCGATAAATTGAGCCACTTGTGTATCCTTTATCATACGCTTGCGTGCAAAATATATAAAAAAAGTAAGGGCTGCCAGTACATCCTGGCAGCCCTATTACGTTAGTATGTTATGAAAAATTTGAGAGAATTGAAACTTCACAGCTTCAGAATTGTTTTACTAAACATGATTTTTTTATAGAGAAAGCATAGAAATAATCTACTTTAATAACGTTGGAGACGTTGTTGGAGTGCTTACCTGATCGATGCCTGTGCGTTGCATAGAATCAACCGAAGCAGAATCTCCCATGGCTACGGACACGCCCTTGCCACTCTTGATGTATCCTACGTTTTCAACAGAATCATTGCCATTGTTCTGGAAAGGAACCTGAACTGCATTGCCCAATGTCAGGATGATAGCTACCACGGCAGCAGCCTTGAAGAGAGGCTTCAGGCGCTCTGTCAAAGAAATCACCTTTGCCTTGTTAGGCTTCTTGGTATATTCATCTTCAATCATCGCCATCATCTTCTGGTCGAAGTCATCACCCAGCGCCTCTTGCTTAGCCTCGCCCATCTCGTAAGAGAAGAGCGCTTGGTATGGCTTCAGCTCGGCAGGCAACTCGTCCTGGCTGAAGAATGCACGGAGAATCTCCTCTTCTTCGAGAGAAGTCTCGCCCTTCCAGTAGCGATCCAAAAGTTGGTTGATGTACTTATAATCCATATCTGTCGAATTGTTGAAATCTTTGTTTGACTGTTTGACGGGCCCTGAAGATGTTCACCTTGACCTGGTCTTCCGTGATGCTGAGGATGTCTGCTATCTCCTTGTAGGATTTTCCTTCGATGTCTCGAAGCTGCAGACAGCTGCGCTGCTTTTCAGGCAACTCGTCGATAATATTCCTTACGATGTCCAGTTTGTCTTTCTGAATCATCCTTTCTGAGGGGGTGGAAGTGTTTTCGTCTAACCTTTCTGTATTCTGCTCTTCCAGCGAATCATTCTGATTTTCCATCTTCTTGATGCGGTCGAGCGAGAGGTTGCGGGCGATGGTGAGGCTGTATGCCTCGATGGAGTCAAGCTCCTGCCATCTGTCGCGGGCGTTCCAGACTTTAATCAGCGTATCCTGCACAACGTCTTCCGCTTCCTCCCGGTTGAGAGTAATGCGAAGGGCCAGCCTGAAGAGTTTGTTCTTCAGCGGCAAAACATCGTTTTGGAAACTGATTTCTTTCATCCCTCTATAATTAGTGACGACTATGTTATAAGAAAGTTACAACCAATCTTGATTTATTTCTATTTTTAACTCTTGTTAAGAAAAAAGGTGATGAATTCTTCACTCTTCACTCTTCGTTCTTCACTTAATCACCGTTCCGTGCTTTCCGTCGATGGCGGTAGCAAGGGTGATAATCACCTCTTTCACACCAGCATCAATGGCTGCAAGGGCATTCTCCAACTTAGGAATCATGCCGCCTGCTACGGTACCATCTGCTTTGTATCTCTCAAAATCGGCATGGGTAATCACTGGAATCACGCTGTCGTCATCCTCAGGATTACTGAGCACGCCTTTCTTTTCAAAACTATATATCAATGTCACATCGTAGTAAGGAGCCAGAGCCTTGGCAGTCTCGCTGGCTATGGTGTCGGCATTGGTGTTGAGGATATTGCCCTTGCCGTCATGGGTCAATGGAGCCATCACTGGAGTAATGCCTTCATTAATAAGGGTCTGGAGCATCTTGCCGTTGGCACGCTCCACATCGCCTACGAATCCGAAGTCGATACCGTCCTTCAACGGACGCTTGTGACTGTGGATTACGTCCATATCAGCACCGGTCAGACCGAGAGCATTCACGCCGTTAGCCTGGAGCTTGGCAACCAGGTTCTTGTTGACCAGACCGCCATAAACCATTGTTACCACTTCCAGCATGTCTGCATCAGTGATGCGGCGGCCGTTCACCATCTTGCTCTCGATGCCGAGGGCTGCGGCTACCTTAGTGGCACGGCGGCCACCGCCATGTACCAATACTTTCTTGCCAGGAATGGCTGCGAAATCCTTCAAGAGCTGTGCCAGCTGCTCGCTGTCTTCAACGATGGCACCGCCTACCTTTACTACTGTTACTTTTTCCATCTTTAAGTTTAGTTTATTGTTTATAGTTAATAGTTTATAGGGCAATCTTGCTGTAAACTATTAACTATCAACTGTTAATTCTTACTGAAGATATGTATATCCGAAGAGGCCATTGCGATAGGTGCCCAGGAATTCCTTGCCCTCATCGAGCGAAATCTTGCCTTCCTTCACACTCTTGGTTACCCACTGCTCCAACTGGCGGACGAGCTTCTTCGGATTGTACTGTACGTAATCCAATACCTCCTCTACGGTCTCGCCGTCGAATATCTGGTCGATGCAATATTTGCCGTCCTTTACAGAGATGTGGGCAGCATTGGTGTCACCGAAGAGATTGTGCATGTCGCCCAGAATCTCCTGGTAGGCACCAACGAGGAATACACCGAGATAATATGGCTCGTTCTTCTTCAATGGATGAAGAGGAAGAACGTTGCCGATATGTCCGTCGGTAACGAAGTTGGCAATCTTTCCGTCGCTGTCGCAGGTGATGTCCTGCAAGGTAGCGTTGCGGGTAGGACGCTCGTTCAGACGCTGGATAGGCATGATAGGGAAGAGCTGGTCGATAGCCCAACTGTCTGGCAGGCTCTGGAACAGAGAGAAGTTGCAGAAATACTTGTCGGCAAGAATTTTATCCAATCCTCTGAGCTCCTCAGGTACATGCTTCATGTGCTTGGCAAGATTGTTGATCTCGTGGCACACGCTCCAGTACATTGCCTCAATCTCTGCACGGGTCTTCAGATCTACGATGCCGTGAGAGAAGAGCTGCAATGCCTCTTCGCGAATCTGCTCGGCATCATGCCAGTCTTCCAGCATGTTGCGAGGATTCAGGTTGTCCCATATCTCATAAAGATCCTTCACCAGCTGGTGGTCGGTCTCCTTCGCCTCAAACTCCTCTGGCATTTCTGGCAGGGAAGCTGTCTCCAAGACATCGATAACCAGGACAGAATGATGGGCAGAGAGCGAACGGCCGCTCTCGGTGATGAGGTTAGGGTGCTCGATATTGTTCTTGTTGGCTGCATCTACGAATGTATAGACACAGTCGTTTACATACTCCTGGATAGAGTAGTTTACGGAGCTCTCGCTGCTTGAAGAGCGGGTGCCGTCGTAATCTACACCGAGTCCGCCACCGCAATCTACGAAATCTACATTGTAGCCCATCTTGTGGAGACTAATATAGAACTGGGCTGCCTCACGGAGAGCAGTCTGAATGCGGCGAATCTTGGTAATCTGACTTCCGATATGGAAGTGGATAAGGCGCAGACAGTCGTGGAATCCCATCTCGTCTATCTTCTTGAGGGCTGTGAGCAGTTCTGCGCTGGTCAAACCGAACTTAGATGCATCGCCGCCGCTTTCAGCCCATTTGCCTGAGCCTGAAGAAGCCAGTTTGATGCGGATACCGATGTTTGGCTTTACGTTGAGTTTTTTGGCTACCTTTTCGATGATATCCAGCTCATTGAGCTTTTCTACTACGATAAAGATGCGCTTGCCCATCTTCTGAGCCAGCAAGGCAAGTTCGATGTAGCTCTCGTCCTTGTAGCCGTTACAGATGATGAGCGAGTCGCTCTGTGCCTGTACGGCGATGACGGCGTGGAGTTCAGGCTTAGAGCCAGCCTCCAGTCCGAGGTTGAACTTCTTGCCGTGAGAGATAATCTCCTCAACGACCGGCTGCATCTGGTTCACCTTAATAGGATAGATGACAAAGTTTTCTCCCTTGTATCCATACTCTTCCTTTGCCTTTTGAAAACAGCTGGCTGTCTTCTCGATGCGGTTGTCGAGGATGTCTGGGAAACGGAGCAGTACGGGAGCGTTGATGTCGCGTAATGCCAACTCGTCCATGATGTCGCGCAGGTCTATCTGCGTGTTGTCCTTGCATGGAGTTACATAGACATCACCCTTGTCGTTGATGCCAAAGTAAGAAGTACCCCAACCACAGATGTTGTAGAGCTCCTTCGAGTCTTCAATAGTCCATTTCTTCATTTTCTAATCTTGCTTGCTGGAAATCAGTTTTGTTTGTTACCTTTATTATATATTACTTTATTGGATACGGCTAAATGTTCAGCAGGTCTCTGATCTGCTGAACAATAGCGTTGATTTTATCATAATTGTCCATCACGTTGATATCGATGATGTGTTTTGCCTTCTCGTAGTAAGGCTCTCGAAGTTTCAGCTGCTCATGGATAAACCTGTCTGCCTCTTCCGGTGTTTTGTTGAGCAGCAGAGGGCGTACGCCTTTGCCCATCTTCAGATGAGCGTGAAGGGTTTCTGGAGATGCCTTCAGGTAAAACGTTTCGCCAAGTTGGTTCATGTAGTCCATATTGTCGAAGAAACATGGTGTTCCTCCTCCGCAACTTACCACTACATTTTCAAACTCTGCCACTTCGTGTAGCATATTGTGCTCTATCTTGCGAAATCCCTCTTCTCCAACTTCGTCGAAGATCTGTTTAACGGTCTTGCGCATTCGGCTCTCGATATACCAGTCGAGATCGTAGAACATAACGCCAAGGTCTTTGGCGAGGGCTTTGCCGACCGTTGTCTTGCCGGCGCCCATGTATCCTATGATGATGATTGACTTCATTTTCTTCTGTTTCTATGTCAATGAGGCATGTTTATGATTTCTTTCTGCCTCTAGCCTTTGGTTCTGGAGCAGCTTTGATAATTTCCATACACTCCTCGTATGTAAGCTCCTCTGCACTCTCATGTTTTGCCTTTGGAATGCGGTAATTCTTGCCGTCGTAAGCAATGTATGGACCATACTTGCCATTGAGAATTTCCATCTTATCGTCCTCATCGAAAACTTTGAGATGGCGCTTCTCTTCGGCTTCGCGCTTTTCCTTGATCAGTTCGATGGCTCTATCCAGGGTGATGGTCAGTGGATCATCCTCCTTTGGAATAGAAACATACTTGCGGTTATGGAGGATGTAAGGGCCGTATCGGCCAGAGCCAACTGTTACAGTAATTCCTTCATAATCACCGAGTTCTCTTGGCAGCTTGAAGAGTTCCAAAGCCTCTTCCAGGGTGATGGTTTCTATGCTCTTGTCTGATGGCAGCTGGGCAAACTGAGGCTTGTCCTTATCCTCAGCAGAACCAATCTGTACCACAGGTCCAAAACGGCCAATCTTGACGAATACTGGCTTTCCTGTCTTTGGATCATTTCCGAGATTGCGCTCGCCGGCTTTGTGCTGGTTGCGTGCTTCCAGAACTTCCTTCACTTCAGGCTCAAAGCCCTTGTCGAAATCCTTCATCCAGTTGGTCCATTCGGTCTTTCCTTCTGCAATATCATCAAACTTCTTCTCTACGTCTGCCGTAAAGTTGTAGTTCATGATGTTCGGGAAGTTCTCCATCAGGAAGTCGTTTACTACGATACCGATATCAGTAGGCAGAAGCTTGCCCTTTTCAGAGCCTGCCATCTCTTTTTTCAACTTCTGGGTTATCTTGATGCCCTTCAGAGAATCTATGGTAAATGTGCGCTCTTCACCCGTCTTGTCACCCTTTACCACGTATTGACGCTGCTGGATGGTACTGATGGTTGGAGCATAGGTAGATGGACGGCCGATGCCGAGATCTTCCAGTTTCTTCACCAGACTGGCCTCTGTGTATCTTGCAGGTGCCAGAGAATACTTCTCTGTAGCAAGGATTTCTCTGCGCTGCAATTCATCGCCTTCTTTCAGGGCAGGAAGAATGTGGGAAGAATCCTCAGCATGCTCTTCATCGTCGGTTGACTCAAGATAAACCTTGAGGAAACCATCGAATGAAACAACCTCGCCGGTAGCAACAAACTTTTCGTTTGTGTTGCCGATATTGATGTTGATGGTTGTCTTTTCGAGTTGTGCGTCAGCCATCTGAGATGCGATGGTACGCTTCCAGATGAGTTCGTAAAGGCGCTTCTCCTGAGCGGTTCCTTCGATGGTTGGTTCATTCATATATGTAGGACGGATAGCCTCGTGCGCTTCCTGTGCACCCTTTGAACTGGTGTGGTAGGCACGAGTCTGGCTGTATTCCTTGCCATATTCTCTGATAATCTCATCTTTGCTGGCGTTGGAACAGAGCGTAGAGAGGTTTACGCTATCGGTTCGCATGTAAGTGATGCGTCCGCTTTCGTAAAGTTTCTGGGCTATCATCATGGTCTGTACAACGGTGAAACCAAGCTTGCGTGCTGCCTCCTGTTGCAGAGTAGAAGTAGTGAAAGGTGGTGCAGGAGAACGCTTTAAAGGCTTTTTGGTTACAGATTCAACCATAAACTTAGCGTCTTTACACTTCTCAAGGAAAGCTTCAACCTCTTCGTGGGTATTGAAACGCTGGTCCAGTTCTGCCTTTACCTCTGTTGCATTGCCGCTGTCGCTGATCAGGGCGAAAATAGCGGTAACGCGATAGTATGGAACACTCTGGAACTTCTGGATTTCACGCTCACGTTCTACTATCAGACGGACAGCAACACTCTGTACACGACCTGCAGAAAGGGCTGGCTTAACCTTTCTCCACAAGATAGGAGAAAGCTTGAAACCTACCAGTCGGTCGAGTACACGACGTGCCTGCTGGGCATTCACCAGGTTCATGTCCAGATGGCGTGGGTTCTTGATTGCGTCAAGAATAGCCTGTTTGGTAATCTCGTGGAAGACAATACGGTTTGTCTTCTCCTCATCCAATCCCAGTACTTCGCAAAGATGCCAGCTGATGGCTTCTCCCTCGCGGTCCTCATCGGATGCTAACCAGATTTTCTTGGCTTTCTTCGCATTCGTTTTCAATTCTGTAACGAGTTTTTTCTTTTCCTCTGGAATCTCATAATCAGGTTCCATGGTTTTCTCGTTTATACTAAGTTCCTTCTTCTTCAGGTCACGGATATGACCGTAAGAAGACATAACCTTATAGTCCTTACCTAAAAACTCTTCGATCTTTTTAGCCTTCGCAGGGCTCTCGACGATTACTAAATTCTCTTGCATAAGCTTATACACAATTTTTTTCGGTTGGCAAAAGTAAGTAAACTTTTTGCTTATACCTTATTATATGGTGTTTTTTTTGGTTTTTTTAATGTTTGGGAGCCATATTTGGCTGTATTGAACCCTTTTTATCCCAATTTTGTTTCCAAATAACGATGGAGCCCCTTGCGTATGGAATCGAATGCAAACTCATCAGGATTGAGTCTGCTCAATGGTATCCAGAATGATTCTTCTGCATCGTCCATTGCTTCTATATGAGTGTCGTCTTTCACCTTCACTTCATAGAACATATCGAGGGTATGAACCATGAAACCTGAGTAAAGGTAGAGATTTGGGTAGCTGAACTGATACTTAACCTCAGTTGCATCCAGTCCGGTTTCCTCTTTTACCTCTCTTGCCATACCTTCTTCACCTGTTTCATCCATGTCAACAAAACCGCCTGGCAAATCGAGTGCCCCCTTGGCAGGGTCTTTCTTGCGCCTTACTGCCAGAAGCTCTTCCTTACTGTTGAGTATGAGAGCTACCGTAGCACTGCTTGGATTGAGGTAATAAGAGAATCCGCAGTCCTTACACTTCTTGCTCTTGATGTTGTTGATTTCGAAATGATTAGAGCCGCAAACCGGGCAAAACTGAAACTTATCTAATACGTGACTCATATTATGATTAATGTATAATGATTGATGTTTAATGGAAAAGAATTTATCTTCATGTTATAATTGAAAAGCGGCCGGTCTTTGACTGCTGAACAAAGATCGGCCGCTGGTTATCTGTTATTTACCAATTATCTGTACGGAATGGGAAGAGAGGCAGGTTGCCTGCATTTGCCATATTGCCGAGCTGGAAGTTGCGGAAACAGTAGCGAAGGGCTACCGGTTTCTTTACCTCAGGACTGGTTACGATGACGCACTCATTCCAAGGATCGTTGCCTTCCTGCCAGAAGTGCTTGGCTGTAGCCTTATGGAATACCTTATCTTCGCCTGCAACTTCGAAACCTTCGATACCTTCAAAGCGGTTGTAGGCTCCGTAGGTGTTGTCGAAGTGAACTTTCACGGTGTCCCCAACAATCTTCATCTCCTTGAAGGTCATGCTTTCGCTGAAGAGTCCTTTCACTCCGTAGGTCTTGCTGAGTGCCTGGAGTGCAAGACGTTCGCCTACAGGCTGTTTCTGGCATGGATGAATCTGCTCAACCTCGTATGGGTAAACCAGGTCTTCGGTACAGACGATGCCGCTGTTTGGAATCACCTTGGCTGCATTGAACTGCTGTTCACGGAGCTTAGGTCCCCAATCGCCATTTACGTCGCCATTATGATAAGGTGCAATCTGTACGAAATAGAATGGCAGTTCGCCCTGCTTGAAGTCTCTGCGCCACTGGGCAACGAGGTCGGCAAGACGTTTGGTATACTGGCCGTCCGGGTCGCCCACGTTAGAACATCCCTGATAGAAGAGAATACCCTTTACGCTATAGTTGAGGATAGGGTGGAAAGTTCCGTTACCCCAGAGAAGAGGGTAGAGGAAATCCCACTTAAACTTAGGGTTCTTGGTCATCTTTACAGAGTCGAGATCTTCCTTGGTGTTCTTCTTCAGATAGTCGCGGTCGAGCCAGCTTTCTACACGGCTTCCACCCTTGTTTGCCATGACCAGACCTACCGGAATATCAAGAGTCTTGTTTATTACCTGGGCAAAGAAGTATCCTGTAGCAGATGCATCGCCTACGGTTTCCGGGTTAACCTCCTTCCATTCGCAGTTGGCATCATCTAACGGCTTACTGCTCATTACGCTAGGAATCTTTACGTAATGTACGCCTTTGTACTGGTTTGCTTCGAGCACCGCCTTGTTGTAACCTTCTACAGGGCAGTTGCCGAATCCTTTTACAGGCATCTCCATGTTGCTCTGACCTGCACAAACCCATACTTCTCCTGCCAGCACATTGTTGAGAGTGGTCTTTTCGCCATCATCGAAAGTGATGGAGAGTGGGGTGTAGCTCGCCTTCGGGGTTTGTACTTTGATAGCCCATTTGCCATCCTTTCCGGTCTTGGCAGAATATTTCTGCCCAGACCATGAGGTGGTTACCTCTACGGTGGTTCCTGGTTTATCCCATCCCCAGAGGCTAGCCTCTGTGTTTTGCTGTAAAATCATGTTGTCACCCAAGATGTGTGGCAACTTTACTTTAGCCTGTGCTCCTGTTGTGATAAGCGCCAAGGCTGCCATTGCTAAAAATTTCTTATTCATTTTTTAGGGTTTAAAAGTTTATCGTTTTTTTTGTTCTTAAGTTCCTTGTATGGTTCGTATTCTGATATTGCCATCTATGTTATCATGAAAGCAGATACAGAACTGACGTTAAAGAATAAGAGTTAGAAGCTGGAAGATGAAAAGCCGAAACTGTTCTCTCCAAACTTCTAACTCCTGGTTATCTTATGGTTATCTTAAAGAAGGTTCTTGATGGCTGCCTCTATGTCCTTAATCTGTGCATCACGTGCCTGCAGGGTGTTGGTGCGGTCGATCAGGAAGAAGGTAGGAATGCTCTGGACATTGTAGAGAGCCAGACTTTTGCCCTGAATGCCATCTTCATCGCGTACGCAAATCCAAGGGATGGCAGCGGTAGAGGTCTTCCAGAAGTGCTCGTCAGGGTCTACTGATACCTGATAAATCTCCAGTCCGGCAGCATGATACTTGTTGTAGAGTTCACGCAACATCATGATGCGCTTGGTGCTCTCTTTGCTGGCGAAGAGATGGAAGTCGAGCAGTACCACCTTGCCCTTGAGGTCGGAGAGACGGCGTACCTGTCCCTTGTTGTCCTGAAGTGCAAGTTCGATGCATCCGTTTACGCTCACCTTGCTGGCCTCAATCTGCTGCTGTGCCATCTGGTTCTCGATGATGCGGATGTCTTTCATTCCCTCGATGGCGATATTGTGGAGGTTCTTGCCACGCTCAGCGCCAGGATAGTAGGTATCCCAACTGGTTGCTACGGCAGCAAATACCTTCACGTCGTCTTTGTTGTTGCGAGGGTTGAAGATAAGTGTATTCACATTGCCCAACTGTACCGTTTGGAAGAGCGCATAGTAAGCGTATGCCTTCATAGGCTCCTTGAAGATGTAGTTGGTCTTGATGTCCTGTTTGTAAGCCTGGAGCATGCGGCCTACGATGGATTCGATAGAATCGTTGCCGATGTTAGGATCTTTCACGAGCCCGTTGATATTGCTCTGGAGAGTCATCTGCTTAAGAGACAACTCCTTGATCTTGTTGCAGTTTTCAGAACCTTCCACTTCGTATTTGAAGCTCATCTGCGGATAAGCCGCCTTTACCTTGACGGTTTCTGTAGAATCGATGGAAAGATTGATGGTTTGGTTGGCGATGCGTAAGCGGTAGAACTCTGGGGTAACAGAGTCCATGGCAGCCTCGTCGAAGGCAAAGGCACCATCCTCGCCCAGTTTCACAGAGTCGATTTTCACAGGACCGTTCAGGCTGATGTTCTCCAGATAGAGCATAGAGTCCTGAGCCTCTGTGATATTGCCGTTGATGTGGAATTTCTTGTTGTTACAAGAAGTCAAAGCCAGTGCAGCTACCATAATCGCTGCCACTGAAAAGAGTCTAGTTATCTTCATGAATTTTATTATTTTGCAAAATTATCGAGTGCAAAGATAGTAATAAAATTGCGAATAATGCACCTTCTATAGATAAATTATTTAAAAAAGTGGAAAATAATTGCTGATTTATTTGTTTATTAATAATTAAAGAGGTATCTTTGCAGCGTTTTAGATATTTTAGATGTTAGACAAAACAATAAGTTTTAAATTTAGATGAACGTAATTACAAAAAGTGTTCAGTTGCCTGATGGAAGAACCATCACAATTGAGACCGGAAAAGTTGCAAAACAGGCTGATGGTGCTGCGGTTCTCCGCATGGGTAACACAGTGCTTCTCGCAACTGTTTGTGCAGCAAAGGATGCAGTTCCGGGTACAGATTTTATGCCTTTGCAAGTAGATTATCGTGAGCAGTACAGTGCTGCAGGTCGTTTCCCTGGTGGTTTCACCAAGCGCGAAGGCAAAGCCAGCGATGAGGAAATCCTTACCTCTCGTCTTGTGGACCGTGCTTTGCGTCCACTTTTCCCTTCTAACTACCATGCAGAAGTTTACGTACAGGTAATGTTGCTCTCAGCCGATGGTGTTGACCAGCCAGATGCCCTCGCAGGTTTCGCTGCTTCAGCTGCCATGGCTTGTTCAGATATTCCTTTCGAGTACTATATCTCTGAGGTTCGTGTAGCTCGTATCAATGGTGAGTATGTTGTTAACCCTACATTCCAGCAGATGGAAGAGGCAGACATGGATATCATGGTTGGTGCTACCAAGGACAATATCATGATGGTAGAAGGTGAGATGAAGGAAGTTTCTGAGCAGGATCTCATTGGTGCCCTCAAGGTGGCTGCCGAGGCTATCAAGCCTATGTGCGAGCTCCAGTATGAGTTGGCTAAGGAGAAGGGTACTGACGTGAAGCGTGAGTATGACCACGAGATCAACGATGAGGAACTCCGTGAGCAGATCAAGTCTGAGCTTTACAAGCCAGCTTATGATATCAATCATCAGGCTTTGGAGAAGCATGCACGTCAGGATGCTTTCGACAAGGTTTTGGCTGATTTCCTCGAGAAGTATGACGCTGCTCATACCGATCTTTCTGAGGAAGACCTGGAGGAGAAGCACGCTGAGGCTACCCGTTACTATGATGACGTAATGCGCGATGCTATGCGCCGTTGCATCCTCGATGAGGGCTTGCGCCTTGATGGTCGTGCTACTACAGATATCCGCCCTATCTGGTGCGAGGTGTCTCCACTCCCAATGCCTCACGGAAGCGCTATCTTCCAGCGTGGTGAGACCATGTCTCTCTCTACATGTACTCTTGGTACAAAGATGGACGAGAAGCTTATCGACGGTGTGCTCGAGAAGAGCTACCAGCGCTTCCTCCTTCATTATAACTTCCCTCCATTCTCTACAGGTGAGGCTAAGGCTCAGCGCGGCGTAGGCCGTCGTGAGATTGGTCACGGTCACTTGGCATGGCGTGGTTTGAAGGGTCAGATTCCTACAGACTTCCCTTACACAGTACGTTTGGTAAGCCAGATCTTGGAGTCTAACGGTTCTTCTTCTATGGCTACTGTTTGTGCTGGTACTCTCGCCCTGATGGATGCAGGTGTTCCTATGAAGAAGCCAGTTTCTGGTATCGCTATGGGTCTTATCAAGAACCCAGGTGAGGACAAGTACGCTATCCTCAGTGATATCCTCGGTGATGAGGACCACTTGGGTGATATGGACTTCAAGACCACTGGTACCCGCGATGGTTTGACCGCTACACAGATGGATATCAAGTGTGATGGTTTGAGCTTCGAGATTCTTGAGGAGGCTTTGATGCAGGCTAAGGCTGGTCGTGAGCACATCCTCAACTGCATGATGGAGACAATCTCTGAGCCACGTGCTGAGATGAAGCCACAGGTTCCACGTATCGTAGCATTCGATATCCCTAAGGAGTTCATCGGTGCTGTTATCGGCCCTGGTGGTAAGATTATCCAGCAGATGCAGGAGGATACTGGTGCGACAATCACTATCGAGGAGACTGATGGTAAGGGTCACGTCCAGGTATCTGCTCCTAACAAGGATTCTATCGATGCAGCTTTGGCTAAGATTAAGGCTATCGTAGCTGTTCCTGAGGTTGGTGAGGTTTACGAGGGTACAGTTCGCTCTATCATGCCTTACGGTTGCTTCGTAGAGATTCTCCCTGGTAAGGATGGTTTGCTCCACATCTCTGAGATTGATTGGAAGCGTCTTGAGACAGTTGAAGAGGCTGGCATCAAGGAAGGCGACAAGATCAAGGTGAAGTTGATGGAGATTGATCCTAAGACTGGCAAGTACAAACTTTCTCATCGTGTATTGATGGAGAAGCCAGAGGGTTATGTAGAGCGTGAGCGTCGTCCACGTCCTGAGCGCGGTGAGCGTCGCGGTCGTCGTGATGATCGTCATGAAGGTCGTGGTGAGCGTCCAGCTCGTCAGCCACGTCGTTACGAGCATCGTAATGATGAGCAGGCTCCTAAGGAGTTCAACGACTCTTTGGATCACAACAATGATGTAGAATAATCTGCGTATTAGACACATTATTATATATAAAGGCACATTCCTATGCGGAATGTGCCTTTTTAAATTTTGCTTTCTCTGGTTATTGCCGGATATAGTATTTGTAAATGGGAATGGAGAATGCAAAGTGGGATAAAATGTGGATAAACAAAAAGAGTCACAAGTAAAACTTGTGACTCTTTTCTGCGCTTCAAGATGGGCTTGAACCAACGACCCCCTGATTAACAGTCAGGTGCTCTAACCAACTGAGCTATTGAAGCAATTTGCTATGAAAGAAGATGAGTTACGAGGCTAACCTGAAACTCTCTTGCGCTTCAAGATGGGCTTGAACCAACGACCCCCTGATTAACAGTCAGGTGCTCTAACCAACTGAGCTATTGAAGCGTTTTTCTGTAAAGAACATGACGTTCCTTATTTGCGTGTGCAAAAGTACTAACTTTTCTTCATTCTGCCAAATTTTTTGCTGACTTTTTTCGCTTTTTCTCTAAAAAAGTGTATTTTTTCTTATCTTTGTGCCATTTTTTGCCTATTTTATGGTGTTTTTCGCAAAGAAATGAGTACTTTTGTGGTCGAAATCTTCTCCCGAGGGCGAATGCCGTGAAGAGGGGGATGAAATAACCAATAAGTTGAATCATATACAATTAAATAAGGTAACAATGAAAAGAATACTGTTCTCCTTGCTTATGGTGCTCCTGGCAGTTCCTACTTTTGCCCAGGTTGACAAAGATCATGACTTCAAAGCCGCAAAGAATATGGAGATATTCAATGCCATCTACAAAAATCTCGATTTGATGTATGTTGATACGCTCGATGCTGAAGTTGTGGTCGGAAATGGTATCAATGCCATGTTGCGTAGTCTCGACCCTTATACTACCTATTATCCAGAGCAGAAGATGAAGGAACTCAAGAACCTGCTCACCGGCAAGTATGCGGGTGTAGGTGCGGTGATACGCTACAATTTTCAGTTGCAGCGCGTCTGTATCAGCGAGCCTTACGAGAATATGCCTGCTGCAGAAGTGGGCCTGAAGAAGGGTGACATTATTCTGAGTATTGATGATGAGGATATGACCAATAAGGAGGTGAGCTATGTTAGCGATCATCTTCGTGGTGACCCGGGTTCTTCTTTCATGCTGAAAGTTAAGCGTCCAAGTACAGGCAAGACGATGAAGGTGAAGGTAACCCGCCGTACCATCCAGTTGCCGTTCTTGCCTTATTATGGCATGTTGGAGGGTAGCATCGGTTACATCAACTTCAATTCCTTTACCGAGCAGTCTGCCAAGGAAGTGCGTCGCGCTTTCATCGATTTGAGAAAGCAAGGTGCCAAGAGTCTTGTCTTCGATCTGCGTAATAATGGTGGTGGTTCTGTTACCGAAGCGGTCAGCATCATCAATATGTTCTTGCCTAAAGGTAAGACAGTCTTGGAGATGAAGGGAAAGTTGCAGCGTTCTAATCATGTTTATAAGACCACGGTTGAACCGATAGATTCCATTATGCCGATGGTGGTATTGGTGAACGAGAATTCTGCCAGTGCCAGTGAAATCATGAGCGGCAGTCTGCAGGATTATGACCGTGCTGTAATATTAGGTACGCGCACGTATGGAAAGGGATTGGTGCAGACTACCATGGATTTGCCTTATAACGGACAGGTAAAACTCACTACTGCTAAATATTTCATTCCTAGCGGCCGATGCGTTCAGGCACTCAACTATAAGCACGATAAGGGCGGTTATGTGGAGCATGTTCCTGACTCTCTTACCAAGGTGTTTTATACCGCTGGCGGCAGAGAAGTGAGAGATGGCGGTGGTGTGAAACCGGATGTAGAGGTAAAGCCTGATTCTTTGCCAAACATCGCTTTCTATCTGGCTGGTGCCCGCGACAGTAATGAGGTGATGCTCAATTATGAGATTGATTATATTGCCAAACATCCTACTATCGCTCCAGCGAAGGAATTCTCGCTGACCGATGCTGACTATGATGAATTCAAGGCACGCGTATTGAAGGCTAACTTCCAGTACGACCGTGAAACAGAAAAGTATCTCAAGGACTTGGAAAAACTCGCTAAGTTTGAAGGCTATTACGATGATGCCAAGGCAGAGTTTGAAGCTTTGAAGAAAAAACTGAGTCACAATGTGGCAAAGGATCTGGATTATAACAAGGATTACATCAAGCATCTGTTGGAAAATGACATCGTTTCTGCCTATTATTTCCAGCGCGGTGCCATCCAGAATTCCATGCGCTATGACAAGCAGATTAAGGAAGCAGTAAAATTGCTGAATTCTCCATCAGAATACGAAAAAATACTGCATCCTGTGAAGAAATAAGTACAAAAACGTGCACAATCGATTAAAAATGTGCACGTTGCGAATAAAAAGTTGCATTTTTTTTGGCTAATCACAAAAATATTTGTAATTTTGCAACGTTCAGTGGAATGAGGGGCTCACAAGAGTTCCTCATTTTATTTTAATAAGGTATATATGATTGATAAAAACGTCGTAAAAAAATTAGTTGAAGAATGGCTCCAAGATAAGGAATATTTCTTGGTAAGCATTGAAATCAGTCCAGACGATAGAATCGTTGTTGAGATTGACCATGCCGATGGAGTATGGATTGAGGATTGTGTTGCCTTGAGTAAGTATATTGAGGATCATTTGAACCGTGACGAGGAAGACTATGAGCTCGAAGTTGGCTCTGCAGGCTTGGGTCAACCGTTCAAAGTTCCGCAGCAGTATATCAATTTCATTGGCAAGGAGGTAGAGGTGCTTGATGCCGACGGCAAGAAGGTGAAGGGTATCTTGAAAGCTGTTGAAGGAAATGACTTCACAGTTGGCGTTGAAGAAAAGGTAAAGGTTGAAGGTAAAAAACGTCCGGTTAAGCAGGAGGTTGATCACGTTTACCAGATGGATAAAGTAAAATATACAAAATACATAATTAGTTTCAATTAAGTTATGGCTAAAAAAGAGCAAGAATTGACAGCGAGTATGATTGATACATTCCGCGAGTTTAAAGAAACAAAGAATATCGACCGTACTACATTGGTAAGTGTATTGGAGGAGAGCTTCCGTAATGTACTTGCCAAGATTTTTGGTAGTGACGAAAACTTTGATGTCATCGTGAACCCTGACAAGGGTGACTTCGAAATTTATCGCAACCGTATAGTTGTTGCTGATGGCGAAGTTGAAGATGAAAATAAGGAAATTACACTTTCTGAGGCTCGTAAGATTGAGCCGGATTACGAGGTTGGTGAGGATGTAAGTGAGACGGTTGACTTCAATAAGTTTGGTCGTCGTGCCATCTTGACTCTTCGTCAGACTTTGGCTTCCAAGATTCTTGAGTTGGAGCATGATTCACTCTACAACAAATACAAGGATCGCGTAGGTCAGGTTATCTCTGGTGAGGTTTATCAGGTTTGGAAGCGCGAGGTTCTGATTGTAGATGATGAGAACAACGAGCTCATGTTGCCTAAGACTGAGCAGATTCCTGGTGATACTTACCGCAAGGGTGAGACTGTTCGTGCGGTCATCCTTCGTGTAGACAACGAGAACAATAATCCAAAGATTATCTTGAGCCGTACTGCTCCAATCTTCCTGCAGCGCCTGTTGGAGGCTGAGGTTCCTGAGATTGCAGACGGTCTGATTGCAATCCGCCGTATCGCCCGTCTTCCGGGAGAGCGTGCTAAGATTGCTGTTGAAACATTCGATGAGCGTATCGACCCGGTTGGCGCATGTGTAGGTGTTAAAGGTAGCCGCGTTCACGGTATCGTTCGCGAACTTTGCAACGAGAATCTCGATGTCATCAACTACTCAAGCAATACCAAACTCTTCATTCAGCGTGCGTTGGCTCCAGCCAAGGTTTCTTCAATCAATGTTGATGATGAGAACAAGAAAGCAGAGGTTTACTTGCAGCCTGAGGAAGTTAGTTTGGCTATCGGCCGTGGCGGTATGAACATCAAACTGGCTTCTATGCTTACAGAATATACCATCGACGTATTCCGTGAGGTAGACGAGAATGAGGCCGATGAGGATATCTACTTGGATGAGTTCTCTGATGAGATTGACCAGTGGGTTATCGATGCTATCAAGGGCATCGGTCTTGATACTGCCAAGCAGGTACTCAATGCACCTCGCAACTTGCTGATTGAGAAGGCCGACCTCGAAGAGGAGACCGTTGATCATGTACTCAGCGTGTTGCGCGCCGAATTCGAACAATAATTCCCTTGCCAGCGAGTGCTTGCAGGGAATCTAACTTTAAAAATAGGAGAATAAATAATTTATGAGCATCAGATTAAATAAAGCACTACGTGAATTAAATATAGGACTTCAGACGGCAGTTGAATTCCTAGAGAAAAGAAAAGACCTGGGAGATGTCAAGGCAGAACCGAGCTTCAAACTCACCGACCAGCAATACAAGGCATTGAATGATGCCTTCAGTCAGGACAGAGAGGTTCGTGATCAGGCTGAGAAACTCTTTACCAAAAAAGCAAAAGATAAGAAGCGTGCGCCAGAGCAGAAGGACAATCGCGCTGAAAGCTTGTTGGAGTCTAATGGACAGCAGCTGTATAAGCCGCTGGGAAAGATAGACTTGGACAATATCGGTAAGAAGCCTGCTGCAGAGTCTGTTGCGGAAAAGCCTGAGACTGCTGCCGTCAGTCCTGAGCAGAAGAAAGACGCTCCTAAGGCTGAGCAAAAGAAGGAACAGAAGCCACAACAGGCTTCTCAGCATAAACAGCAAATGAAACAGGAAAATCATCAGAAATCACAGCAGTCAAACGCTCAGATGAATAAGCAGAATGCTCCTCAGGGAAAGAAAGAGCATCATCATGCTAAGAATGAAACTGCACAGCATTCTGCTGGCGCAGCAGACAACAGCGTGTTTACTCTCAAGAGTGAGAAGAAGTTTACTGCTAATGAGCCTAAGGTGTTGGGCAAGATAGATTTGTCTTCCCTCAACCAGAGCACTCGTCCTAAGAAGAAAACCAAGGAGGAGCGCCGCAAGGAACGTGAGGAGAAAATGGCTCAACAGCACAATGAGCGCAAAAAGCGTGTTCGTATCAACAAAGAACGTGTTGACATCATTGCCGAAGCTAAGAATAATGGCGGAGGTAATGGCAACAACGGCGGTAATAACAAGAAGAACAAGAACCGCAACAGAAATAATAACAATAATAATCGCGGCAATAACAACAACCGCAGCAACCAGCGCCAGATCGAGGTTGATGACGAGGCTGTAGCACGCCAGGTTAAGGAGACTCTTGCACGTTTGACCAGCAAGAGTCAGAACAAGAAGGGTGCTAAGTACCGTAAGGAGAAGCGTGAGGCTGTTCAGGAGAAGTTGCAGGATCAGGCTCGTCAGGAGCAGAAGGAAAGCAAGATCCTGAAACTTACTGAGTTCGTTACCGTTAGCGAGTTGGCTACGATGATGGATATCAGCGTTACTCAGGTTATCTCTACGCTGATGGGCGTAGGTATCATGGTATCTATCAACCAGCGCCTGGATGCAGAGACCATCAATATGGTAGCTGAGGAGTTCGGTTTCAAGACCGAATACGTGAGTGCCGAGGTTCAGGAGGCCGTGAGCGAGGAAGAGGATGATGAGAACGACTTGGTTCCACGTGCTCCAATCGTAACCGTCATGGGTCACGTAGACCATGGTAAGACCTCTTTGCTCGACTATATCCGCAATACCAATGTGATTGCCGGTGAGGCAGGTGGTATTACCCAGCATATCGGTGCATACAGTGTTACGCTGAACAGTGGCCGCAAGGTTACCTTCCTTGATACTCCAGGTCACGAGGCGTTTACCGCCATGCGTGCCCGTGGTGCCCAGGCTACCGATATCGCCATCATCATCATCGCAGCCGATGACTCTGTGATGCCTACCACCAAGGAGGCTATCGCTCATGCCCAGGCTGCCGGTGTGCCTATGGTATTCGCAATCAACAAGATTGATAAGCCAGGTGCTAACCCAGACCGTATCCGTGAGGACTTGGCTAACATGAACCTGCTCGTTGAGGAGTGGGGTGGTAAGTATCAGTGCCAGGAAATCAGTGCCAAGAAGGGTATCGGTGTTCACGATTTGCTCGACAAGGTGCTCCTCGAGGCTGACATGCTCGATTTGAAGGCTAACCCTAACCGTCGTGCTACGGGTACCATCATCGAGTCTTCTCTCGACAAGGGTCGTGGATATGTTTCTACCGTATTGGTTGCCAACGGTACCCTGAAGGTAGGCGACATCGTACTCGCCGGTACTTCTTGGGGGCGTGTCAAGGCGATGTTCAATGAGCGTAATGCCAACATCAAGTCAGCAGCTCCTGCTGAGCCAGCTATCATCCTCGGTTTGAATGGTGCGCCTACTGCAGGTGACCAGTTCCACGTAATCGAGACAGAGCAGGAGGCTCGCGAAATCGCCAACAAGCGTGAGCAGCTGCAGCGTGAGCAGGGCTTGCGTACTCAGAAGCGCTTGACTCTGGGTGATATCTCTCACCGTATCGCACGTGGTGAGTTCCATGAGTTGAACGTCATCGTGAAGGGTGATACCGACGGTTCTGTTGAGGCATTGAGCGACTCATTCATCAAGCTTTCTACCGAGAAGGTTCAGGTGAACGTGGTGAACAAGGCTGTGGGTCAGATTTCAGAGAACGACGTGATGCTGGCATCTGCTTCAGATGCAGTCATTGTTGGTTTCCAGGTTCGTCCATCTGCCGATGCTCGTAAGGCTGCCGACCGTGAGGGTGTTGAAATCAACACATACTCTATCATCTACGATGCTATCGACGATATCAAGAGTGCGATGGTTGGTATGCTCGACAAGGTGAAGAAGGAAATCGTTACCGGTCAGGTTGAGGTTAAGCAGACCTTCAAGATTTCTAAGGTGGGTACTATTGCCGGTGGTCTCGTTACCGAGGGTAAGGTACACGCTAAGGATAAGGCTCGCGTCATCCGTGACGGTATCGTGATACGTACTGCTGAAATCGGTGCCTTGAAGCGTTACAAGGACGATGTTAAGGAGGTGGTTACCGGTATGGAATGCGGTTTGAGCCTCGTCAACTACAACGATATTCAGGAGGGCGACGTTATCGAGACCTTCACTGAGATCGAGGTAGAGCAGAAGCTTTAATAAAGTGAAGAGTGAAGAACGAAAAGTGAAGAATTCATTTGTTTTTCGCTCTATCATATATATAATAAGGTAGGGATGAGTCCTCAGCGGCTTATCCCTATTTAGGGTTAAAATAACGAAAGGTTATTCTAAATAAAATGGCAGAAATAGAGAAAGAACAGAATCAGGTTGTCAAGGACGTGATAGACCAGAAATATGAGTATGGTTTTACCACCGATGTGCATACTGAAATCATAGAAAAGGGTCTCAACGAGGATGTTGTGCGCCTGATCTCACAGAAGAAGGGAGAGCCAGATTGGATGCTCGAATTTCGTCTGAAAGCCTACCATTACTGGAAGACGCTCAAGGAGCCAAAGTGGGGACATGTGCACGTGCCACCTGTTGACTACCAGGAGATTTCATACTATGCCGACCCTTTGGCAAAGAAGCCAAAAAACAAGGAGATTGATCCTGAGTTGGAGAAAACATTCGACAAGCTTGGTATTCCTCTGGAGGAGCGTCTGGCTTTGAGCGGCACCGCCGTGGATGCCATCATGGACTCTGTGTCGGTGAAGACTACCTTCAAGGAGAAACTCCGTGAGAAGGGCGTCATCTTCTGCAGTATCGGCGAGGCAGTGAAGGAGCATCCTGATTTGGTAAGAGAGTATCTGGGAACCGTAGTTCCTTATCGTGATAACTTCTATGCAGCCTTGAACAGTTGCGTATTCAGCGATGGCTCATTCGTTTATATTCCTAAGGGCGTCCGCTGTCCGATGGAGTTGAGCAGTTACTTCCGCATCAATGCCCGTAACACCGGTCAGTTTGAGCGTACATTGATCATCGCCGATGATGATGCTTACGTTTCTTACCTGGAGGGATGTACAGCACCAATGCGTGATGAGAACCAGCTCCATGCGGCTATCGTAGAGATTATCGTCAAGGATAATGCTGAGGTGAAGTACTCTACCGTTCAGAACTGGTATCCTGGTGATGAACATGGTAAGGGTGGTGTGTTGAACCTGGTAACCAAGCGAGGTGACTTGCGTGGTGTCAACTCTAAGTTGAGCTGGACTCAGGTAGAGACTGGCTCGGCTATCACTTGGAAGTATCCTTCTTGCATCTTGCGTGGTGACAATTCTGTGGCTGAGTTCTACAGTGTGGCTGTTACCAACAACTATCAGGAGGCTGATACCGGTACCAAGATGATTCACATGGGTAAGAACACCAAGAGTACCATCATCTCAAAGGGAATCTCGGCAGGTCATAGCCAGAACTCCTATCGAGGTCTGGTTCGTGCCACGTCCAATGCCGACAATGCGCGCAACTACAGTTCCTGCGACTCCTTGTTGCTGGGTAGCGATTGTGGAGCGCATACCTTCCCATATATGGATGCCCATAACGACACAGCCGTGTTCGAGCATGAGGCAACCACCTCGAAGATTTCAGAAGACCAGCTCTTCTATTGCAATCAGCGAGGTATTCCTACCGAGGAGGCTGTCGGCTTGATCGTAAACGGTTATGCCAAGGATGTGCTCAACAAGTTGCCTATGGAGTTTGCCGTTGAGGCACAGAAACTCCTGAGTGTTTCACTCGAAGGAACCGTAGGATAGTTATCATAATTCTCGATGAAATCGATAAAAATTGACTAAAATTATGTTAGAGGTAAAGAATCTGCATGCTACTATTGCAGGCAAAGAAATATTGAAAGGTATCAACCTGACCATCAACGATGGTGAGATACATGCTATCATGGGACCTAACGGTTCCGGTAAGTCAACCTTGAGCGCTGTGCTTACAGGTAACCCTCTCTATACCGTAACCGAGGGTGAGGCTATCTTCAACGGCAAGAACCTTCTGGATATGAAGCCAGAGGACCGTGCCCGTGAAGGCTTGTTCCTCTCTTTCCAGTATCCGGTGGAGATTCCTGGTGTATCCATGACTAACTTTATGCGTGCGGCTATCAATGCCAAGCGTGAGTATCAGGGTTTGGAACCATTGAATACAAGCGAATTCATGAAACTGATGCGTGAGAAGCGCGAGTTGGTGGAATTGGACAGCAAGTTGGCTCGCCGTTCTGTAAACGAAGGTTTCTCTGGTGGTGAGAAGAAACGCAACGAGATTTTCCAGATGGCGATGCTGGAGCCAAAGCTCTCTATCCTCGATGAAACCGACTCGGGTCTCGACGTGGATGCGATGCGTATTGTGGCTGACGGTGTAAACAAGATGCATACCGACCAGACTTCTGCCATTGTCATCACTCACTATGAGCGTCTGCTCGATATGATTAAGCCAAGTGTGGTTCACGTACTCTATAAGGGTAGAATCGTGAAGACTGCCGGTCCTGAACTTGCCAAGGAGATTGAAGCTCGCGGCTACGACTGGATCAAGGCTGAAGTAGATGAGAAATAAATAAGGAGGATGGCTATGCTTTCAGAAAAACAATATTTAGACTTGTATCAGTCTTCTTCGAGAATGATCAAGAAGAACAGTGCTGAGGTGCTCAATGCGGTGCGTGATGCTGCTTTCGAGGACTTCCGTCGCCTAGGCTTCCCTTCCCGAAAGGTAGAAAGATACAAGTACACAGATATGAGCGCCATCTTCGAGCCAGACTATGGCTTGAACTTGAATCGTCTGGAAATTCCGGTAGATCCATACGAAGCTTTCCGCTGCGATGTGCCTAATCTGAGCACTTCGCTCTACTTCGTTGTAAACGATGCTTTTTATAACAAAGCATTGCCTAAAGTAGAGCTTCCGGAGGGCGTAATCGTGGACTCTTTGAACAAGATTGCTGCAGAAAACCCTGAATTCATCGGGAAATACTATGCAAAGATTGCCAAAACCGACGAAGATGGCATCACAGCATTGAATACATTCCTGGCACAGGATGGCTTGCTTATTTACGTACCAAAGAACGTGAAGGTAGAGCGAACCATTCAGGTCATCAATATTCTCCGTTCGGATGTTGATTTGATGGTAAACCGACGTGTACTCATCGTGATGGAACAGGGTGCTGAGGCTAAGTTCCTCTTCTGCGACCATGCAGCCGATGACAAGAACTTCCTCGCAACCCAGGTTATCGAGGCTTATGTTGGCGAGAATGCCAGTCTCGACCTCTATTGTCTGGAAGAGACTCATTACAAGAACCGTCGTGTCAGCAACGTTTACATTGAGCAGCAGGCTAACAGCCGTGTAAACCATAACGTCATCACCCTTCATAACGGTATCACCCGCAACCGACTCGACCTCGTGTTCAAGGGCGAGGGAGCCGAGTGCTTCTGCAATGGTTGTGTGATTGCCGACAAGAACCAGGTGGTTGATAACAATACACTCATCGATCATCAGGTGGGTCATTGTACCAGCAACGAGCTTTATAAGTATGTACTCGATGGTGAGGCACGTAGTGCTTTTGCCGGTAGAGTGTTGGTTCGTCATGGTGCCCAGAAAACTGTTTCTCAGGAAACCAACCAGAACCTCTGTGCTACGAAGACTGCCCGCATGTTCACCCAGCCGATGCTGGAGATTTATGCCGATGATGTGAAGTGTGCGCACGGAAGTACTGTAGGTCAGCTCAACGATGCCGCATTGTTCTATATGCAGCAGCGTGGTGTGAGCCGCGAGGAGGCTAAGTTGCTCCTTCAGTTTGCATTTGTCAACGAAGTCATCGACAAGATGGAGCTGGAGCCATTGCGTGATCGCCTGCATCATCTCGTAGAGAAGCGATTCCGTGGTGAACTCAATAAGTGTGAGGGCTGCAAGCTTTGCAAGTAGATAATATCCTTTTAAAGGAGTTAAGTTCTTAAAAATATGTATGATATCAATCAAGTAAGAGCAGATTTCCCGATTTTATCGAGAAGGGTCTATGATAAGCCATTGGTGTATCTGGATAATGCGGCAACCACGCAGAAACCATTGTGCGTGCTCGATGCCATGCGCGACGAGTATCTCAACGTAAATGCCAATGTGCATCGTGGTGTTCACTATCTCTCTCAGCAGGCTACCGACCTTCATGAGGCAGCCCGCGAAACCGTGCGCAAGTTTATCAATGCGCCTAAGGTTGAGGAAGTCATCTTTACCCGCGGTACTACCGAAAGTCTGAATCTCGTGGTTTCATCGTTCAGCGATGCCTTTATGAGTGAGGGCGACGAGGTGATTATCTCTACCATGGAGCATCACTCCAATATCGTGCCTTGGCAGTTGCAGGCTGCCAAGAAGGGAATCGCCATCCGAATAATCCCTATCAACGATAAAGGTGAGATTAACCTCGATGAATTCGCCAATTTATTTACCGAACGCACCAAAATCGTGAGCATTGCCCAGGTAAGCAACGTGTTGGGTACGGTGAATCCGGTAAAAGAGATGATAAAGATTGCTCATGAGCACGATGTGCCTGTCATGGTGGATGGCGCTCAGAGTACTCCTCATTTTGCTGTGGATGTACAGGATATGGATTGCGATTTCTTCGCTTTCAGCGGACATAAGATTTATGGTCCTACCGGTATCGGTGTGCTTTACGGCAAGGAAGAATGGCTCGACAAGTTGCCTCCTTATCAGGGCGGTGGCGAAATGATTGAGAGTGTAAGTTTCGAAAAGACTACTTTCGAGAAGTTACCTTTCAAGTTCGAGGCTGGTACTCCTGATTATGTAGCTACCCATGGTCTGGCAAAGGCCATCGATTATGTTTCAGCGCTCGGCATGGATAACATTGCCAAGCACGAGCAGAAACTCACCCGCTACTGCATGGAGCAGATGCGTACCATCGATGGAATCAGACTTTTTGGTGAGCAGGAGGGCAAGGATGCCGTTGTCAGCTTCTTGGTTGGTGATATTCATCATATGGACATGGGAACCTTGCTCGACCGTTTGGGCATTGCTGTCCGTACCGGTCATCATTGTGCTCAGCCTTTGATGGACCGTTATGGCATTCTGGGAACTGTTCGTGCCAGCTTTGCCTTGTACAATACCAAGGAGGAGGTTGATGCGCTTGTAGCAGGCGTAAAACGCGTTTCTCAGATGTTCTAAAAGCTTTTATATATAATGATTCCCCATTTCTATGATGGAATTGGGGAATTATTGTTTTTATATTTACATAAAACAACCTAAAAACAAACAAATGAAAAGAATATTTTTAAGTGCTTTTCTGTTGGTTTCCTTGAGCCTTTCTGCTCAGAATATAGATAGAAAGCAGGTAGTAGAGAGGAATAATCCTCATGTAGTGACGATGGATTCGTTGAATTCTCTGTCTGTGGGTAATGGTGGCTTTGCCATGACTGTCGATGGAACCGGCCTTCAGTCTTTCCCTAAGCCTTATTCCAAGGGCGTTCCTTTGGGTACGATGAGCGATTGGGGCTGGCATTCATTTGCCAATCCTGAGAATTATAAACCGGAAGAAAGTTGGCGTTATTATGACTATGGAAGAGGAAGAAAGGAGCCATACGCTACCCAGATTAAGGAAGATAAGAGAAAGAAGGCTGCAGGAGATTGGTATCGTGTCAATCCTCATCGTCTGCATTTGGGTACATTGGGACTTTCTCTAGGGTCTGATCCTAAGAATATACAGCAGGTTAACCAAATTTTGGACATGTGGGATGGAATGATTAAGAGCAGCTTTATTTATCATGGTCGTGCTTATCAGGTGGAGACCACTTGTCATCCTGAGCTGGATATGATTGCTACTCACGTCCAGTCTAAAGGTTCTATTGCATTTGATATCCGTTTTGCTTATCCTACAGGCGGTCATTGTGATGATGCTTGCGATTGGAATAAAGATCATCTTCATTCCACAATGCTTGTTTCACAGGATAAGAATTCTGCCGTATTGAAACGAACTATCGATGAAACCGTCTATTTCGTGATGTTAAGATGGCAGGGTACAGCTAAACTCAAGCAGAAAGGCAAGAACTTCTATCAGCTGCAGTCAAAGTCTGCTGACTTGAAGTTGACCTGTGAATATGCAGAGCAGATATCTTCTGAGAGCAAGACTTTTGCTGAGGTTGCGGATGCAGCCAAGGCTTATTGGAATCGCTATTGGCAGAAAGGAGCGATGGTAGATTTCGGACAGTGTAAGGATCCTCGTGCTCAGGAGATGGAGCGCCGTGTAGTGTTGAGCCAATACCTGCTGGCTATTCAGGATGCAGGTGAAACTCCTCCTCAGGAAACCGGTCTTACCTATAATTCCTGGTTTGGCAAATTCCATTTGGAGATGATTCTCTGGCACCAGGCACAATTTGCCTTGTGGGGACATCCTGAATTGTTGGAGCGTTCTTTATCCTGGTATTTTAAGGCTGAGCCGAATGCCCGCAAGATAGCCCAGCGACAGGGATTCAAGGGAGTAAGATGGATGAAAATGACCGATCCGGATGCAGGAGAGGCTCCTTCTAGTGTGGGAAGTTTCCTGATTTGGCAACAGCCACACCTGATTTATCTGGCGGAATTGCTTTATCGTGCTGATCCTTCGCCTGCCATCTTGCAGAAATATGCGAAGTTGGTCGATGAAACCGCTGAATTTATGGGCGACTTTGCAGAATATGATAAGGAGAAAGACCGTTATATTCTTCGTGGTTGTATTGCTGCCCAGGAAACCTTACCTGCTGCAACAACCGTGAATCCTCCTTTCGAACTCAGTCAGTGGCATTGTGCCTTGAAAATTGCGCAGGAATGGCGTGAACGCCTAGGTAAGGCTCGTGATGCTCATTGGGACGACATTATAGCTAAGATTTCTCCTCTTGCATCTAAAGACAGTTTATATCTTGCTGCAGAAACCGAGCCTGATACCTATACCAAGGTTCGTATGTTCAGTGATCATCCAGCCGCGATGGGCGCTATCGGTTTGTTCCCATATAATTGTAGAATGATTGATTTTGCCAAGATGAAGAAGACCGAACAGTGGATTTGGAAGAATTGGAAATGGAATACTTCCTGGGGCTGGGATTATCCGATGATGGCTATGGGAGCTGCCCGCATGGGAGAACCGGAGAATGCAGTAGGTGCTTTGCTGATGCACCAGCAGAAGAATACTTATCTGGTAAGCGGTCATAACTATCAGGATGCCCGTTTGCGCCTTTATCTTCCTGGCAATGGCGGTTTGTTGATGGCTGTAGCCATGATGTGTGCCGGCTGGGATGGCAGTATTCATCCTAATCCGGGTTTCCCGCAGGATGGCAATTGGAATGTGAAATGGGAAGGCTTGAAGCCTTTGCTTTAATAATAATAAGATGTATCATCAAGAATAAAGAAAATGTTAGAAAGTCATTATTATAAGGATATGATAGAGGCTGGCTGTGATGAGGCTGGCCGTGGATGCTTGGCTGGCAGCGTATATGCAGCAGCCGTTATCCTTCCGCCCGGTTATCAGAATGCCGAATTGAACGACAGTAAGAAACTTACGGATAAGAAGCGCAAGGCGCTCCGCGAGCAGATAGAGCGTGATGCCGTAGCTTGGGCTGTGGGCGTTGTTACTCCCGAAGAAATCGACAAAATCAATATCCTCAACGCCAGTATCCTGGCTATGCACCGAGCCCTGGACCAGCTCAAGGTTCGTCCGGAAGCAGTTATCGTGGATGGCAACCGTTTCAAACCCTATAAGGATTTGCCTTATACAACCATCGTAAAAGGCGACGGCAAGTATCTGTCTATTGCAGCTGCCAGCATCCTTGCCAAGACCTATCGTGATGATTACATGGATGCGCTTGCAGAAGAATATCCGCAGTACGACTGGAAAGGCAACAAGGGTTATCCTACCAAGAAGCATTGTGCGGCAATCAAGGAGTTTGGCACTACGCCATACCATCGCATGAGCTATAATCTTCTGGGAACAGGAGAACTCTCCTTGGAATTCAAGGATTGATAGAAAGCCTACTGACTAAAACTAAATCCACTAGATAAACTAGGTATTATTGTCTCTTTCCTTTGTTTTCCGTGCTATTTTTTGTTATTTATTGTGTCTTTTTGTTTGTTTGTTATGTACTTTTGTACAATCTGACGGATAATTGTACGATATGCAATTATATATATACAATGAATTTCGTACTTTTGCAGCAACAAATTTTAAACCAAAGAATTAAACAAGATTAAATACAAACATGAAAGTTGGTGGCGGGACGTTGGATTCTGCTGCTGATCTTCTTAAAAACTAAACCAGGTATGAACAAAAACAAAGTCCTGAAAAGTTCTGTTCTACCCTTGGCGCTGTGTCTCACGACGATGACTTTCTCACCAATCTTGGTGTCGAAGGCTATTGCTGAGGTTCAGAATGTACAACAGGGGGAACTTGTTAAAGGTACAGTTGTCGACGAGACCGGTGAACCTGTTATTGGTGCAACGATTTTGGTCGTGGGTGGTAGTAGTACGCAAGGTACAGTTGCCGATATGGATGGTAATTTCTCCATAAAGGTGAAGCCAGGTGCAAAGCTGAAGATTTCCTATATTGGATTCGCTGATCAGGTTGTTCCAGCCAAGAATGGTATGAAAGTAACCATGAAGGAGGGTGGAGCTGTCAGCTTGAATGCAGTAGAGGTGGTGGCTTATGGTGTGCAGAAGAAGGTAACCATGACGGGTGCCATTTCCAGCGTGAAGAGTGAGGATTTGATCCGCACTTCCGTAGGTTCTGTCAATAACGTGCTCGGTGGTCAGCTTTCGGGTGTGACAACCGTACAGTATTCAGGTGAGCCAGGTAGCGATGCTGCAGAGATTTTCGTTCGCGGTAAGGCTACTTGGGGTGATTCGCAGCCTCTTATCCAGGTGGATGGTGTGGAGCGAACCATGGCAGATATTGACCCAAATGAAATCGAGAGTGTTACAGTATTGAAGGATGCTTCTGCGACTGCCGTGTTCGGTGTTCGTGGTGCCAATGGTGTTGTCCTTATCACTACCAAGCGTGGTGCTCAGGGTAAGGCCAAAATCAGTGTGTCAACTTCCTGGACCGCTCTTGCTCCTACCAAGATGGTGGAGCAGGCTAGTTCTTACGAGTATGCCAACTTCTATAATCAGATGTCTCTGAATGATTATTGGATGCGTGCAAACAAAAGTGTGGCAACTGGCAAATATCCTAGTTTGGAAGCATATACTTCAGAAAATGCTTTCTCTAACAGTTTCTCTGAGGGCATTATTCAGAAGTTTGCCACTGGCTCAGACCCTATCCGTTTCCCAAGTACCAAGTGGGCTGATTATATCATGAAAGATGTAACTCTTCAGCAGCAGCACAACTTGAATATCTCGGGTGGAACTGATCGTGTGAAGTACTTTATCTCTGCTGGTTATTACTCTCAGGATGGTCTTTTCAAGGAGTTTGGTACTGGATACGACTATGGTTATCAGTATCATCGTTTCAACTACCGTTCTAACCTCGACCTCAAGGCAACCAAAACTACAACCTTGTCGTTCAATGTGGCTGGTAACGTGAGCAATGCTGATAAGCCTTATACGGGTTCAGGTGCTGCCGGATTGATTAAGCAGATTTATTATGCAACCCCATTCTCCAGTCCTGGTCTCGTGGATGGTAAGTTGGTTTATTGTACCACCGATTATGATGACCAGAAGTTGCCGTTCGTAGGTAATGCAGGTATGGGTTACTATGGCAATGGATTCATGCAGACCAATATCAATAAGATTCAGATGGACCTCGTTCTCGATCAGAAGCTTGACTTCATTACCAAGGGATTGAGTTTCAAGGCAAAGGGATCTTATAACTCTGCCTATACCATTAACAAGCAGGGTAAGAGCGTTGTGGCTTCATTCAATCCGCTCATACAGTATGAGAAAGACGATCAGGGACAATTCATCTTGGATGCAGAAGGTAACAAGAAAATAATCTTAAATGCTGATGGTACACCGTATATTGTATATCGTCAGAACGGCAATGATACAGATCCTTCTTATTCCGCATCTCAGGCTAAGGCACGTGACTGGTACTTGGAGGGCAGCTTCAACTATTCTCGTGTATTCGATAAGCATACTGTCAATGCACTGCTCCTTTACAACCAGTCGAAGCAGTATTACTATTCTAACAGTTCTTATCCAGATGTACCTCGTTCTTACGTAGGCCTTGTGGGTCGTGTTACTTACGACTATGCCAGCCGATATATGGCAGAGTTCAACATGGGTTACAACGGCTCAGAGAACTTTGCGCCAGGCAGACGCTTCGGTGTCTTCCCTGCAGGTTCTGTGGGATGGATTCTCAGCGAGGAGAAGTTCTGGAAGCCAATTTCCAAGGTGGCTTCTTTCTTCAAGATCCGTGCATCTTGGGGTCTCGTTGGTAACGATAAAACCAAGGATGCTATCCGATTTATGTATCTCGCCGATCCATATATTACGGGCAGTTATGGCTTGGCAAACAATATGACTAACTGGGCAGATTCCTATGGCTATCTCTTCGGTAACGCACAGTCGGGTACCGTTCAGGGAACCTCTTCTGTAGCTGGTGCATACGAGTCTATCAAGAACAACCCAGATATTGGTTGGGAGAAGGCGTTCAAGCAGGACTATGGTTTTGATCTGTATTTCTTCGGCGACCGCTTTAAGACTACTTTCGATTATTATCGTGAGCATCGTACAGATATCCTTGTTCGTGATGAAACTGTTCCATCAACCATCGGTTTCACTATGCCTTATACCAATGCTGGTGAGACAAAGTCGTGGGGTTGGGAGCTTTCGCTCGGTTACAATGATAAGATAGGTAAGGACTTCCGCTTCTGGGGCAAACTGAATCTCTCTTACAACCAGAATGAAATCGTAGAGATGAAGGAGGAGCCTAAGAAGAATGAATACATGATGGCAAGGGGGCATCGCATCGGTGCCCGTTCTATGTATAAGTTCTGGAAGTATTACGAGGGCGAACAGACCAAGGTGGAGTATGAGAAGACTTTCGGGCAGCCATTCCCTGCGCAGTTGAAAGATTACCTTATGCCTGGAGATTGTGTATATATCGATCTTGATGGCGATGGTAAGATAGATCCTAATGATAAGACTCGTGACAATGGTTATACGGATGATCCTGAGTACATGGCTGGTTTGACACTTGGCTTTAACTACAAGCGCCTGACTTTCAATATGCAGCTCACTGGTGCATGGAATGTAAGCCGTTACATCACCGATGTGTTCCGTCAGCCATTCTACTGTTCTTCCAATACAACCCAGGGTGGACTTCTTTCATATCATGTTAACAATACATGGACACCAGGAAGCTATGAGTCGCAGAATGCACTTTATCCACGTGCAACATGGGATAATGCCGAGCAGAACTATACAGAATCAGACCTCTGGGAGAAGGATGCCAAGTATCTTCGTCTGAAGACTGTCTCTTTGTCATACGATTTCATAAATCCAGCTTTCAAGAAGATTGGTATGCACAAGTGCGAGGTAACCCTTTCGGGCTATAACCTCCTTACCTTTACTCCTTATAAGTGGGGTGACCCGGAGACCAGAGCTTCTAATGCTCCATCTTACCCATTGCAGCGCACCTACACCATTAGTTTGAATGTAGGCTTCTAATCAAAAGGTAATGTAAATAAATGAACAAAGAAACAATGAAACATAATATACTATTACATAGTGCAGTAGCAATGCTCATGGCAGGTGCGGCGTTTACCGCTTGTACAGATACCATTGCCGTGGGTGATGCCTCTCTTGATAAGGCAACCAGTTCTACTGCCACTATCGACTCTGTATTCCAGAATGCAGAATATACACGTGAGTTTCTTGTAGGTATCTACTCCAAGCAGTATTATGGCTTACCTTATTATAATGGTGGAACCAATATGCCTCATGCGGGTAACCCATATGCTGGTAAGTTTGATGCACTCACCGATTGCTGGCATGATTTCTTTAACGGACCTGCCGTATATACAAAGTACTATACAGGTTCTCTGACTGCCAATGTTGACCGTTCGGATGGTTTGGATGGTCCGCTTTATTCATATGATAAGGAATTTCAGTGGAAGTCGATTCGTGCTGCCCAGATTTTCCTGGCTAATGTAGATCGTGCTCCTGAGGCTGATATGACTCAGGAAGAGAAGAATCGCCTGAAGGCTGAAGCTCGTTGTCTGATGGTTGATGCTTTCTTCAATACCTTCCAGCATTTTGGCGGTATTCCTATCATGGATCATCCTTTGGAGATTAACGAGGTGAGCGGACAATTCCCTCGTAATACGGTAGAGGAGTGTGTAAACTGGATGGTAGATGAGCTTGATAAGGCTATTGCCGAGAGTGCTTTGCCATGGAAAGCCACGGCTACAATGAACGGTCGTTGGACCAAGGCTGGTGCGATGGCTTTGAAGTGCAAGGTCTTGCAGTTTGCTGCCTCTCCTTTGCTGAATCCAGAGGATGGTAAGCCATATTATGATGGCACTTCTGAGGAAGTGAAGCCATACATCATGTACACAGATGCTTCTAAGTATCAAGAACGTTGGGATGCCTTTGCCAAGGCTTGCGATGATTTCTACAACAAGTTGCAGCAGGAAGGAAAGTATCAGCTTGAGGAAGCTAATATCCCTGCCAAGGTTACTAAGGCAGACGAGAAGGTAGCTTATTATCGACTGGCTTATCGTCGTGGTTATTATCTCAATGCTTCTACAGAGGTATTGCACTCAGTGCGTGTACAAGGTAATGATATGACGGGTGCTGGCCGTTATTGCTGGCACTCTTGGTATTCTAAGACTGTGCCACGTAATGCTTATTGCCCTACACAGGAGTATGTGGAGAAGTTCTCTTGGAATGATGGCGAACCATTCAATTGGGATAATGCTGCCAAGAAGACTTATGCGAGCCAGGCTACTCAGCCAGATTCTACCATGGTGTATCATAAGGATGGAAGCTTTACCGTGAATGTGAAAAACTTCGTAACCAATAAATATACTGGTGCGATTTCCCGCAATAAGAAATCTCTGCATACCATGTTCGTAGATGGAACTGTGCCTGCTGGTAGCCGACAGATTACCACTACGCTTACCCGTGATCCACGCTTGTATGAAGAGTGCATCGTAAATGGTCAGAACATGAACCTCGATTGGACAACAGCTTCTATGACAGGTTATCCTTGGGAGCTTTGGTACAGTGGTAATGATGGTGGTACCGGTGTCTTGACCCAGCAGAATACCATGTTTGGTACAGGCTACGGATTCAATAAGTATTATTTGGGAGCTGGTGGTTATCCTACAGACGATTCCGGTGATTCTTATCGTTTCCCAACCCAATGGGTTGCTTTGTCTTTGCCTGAGTTCTATCTGCAGTATGCAGAAGCTCTTGTGAAACGCAGCAATAAGGATGTGGCTAAGGCTGTAGAGATGGTGGACAAGGTTCGCTCTCGTGTAGGTCTTCCTACGATGGCTAGAGTCTGGACAAATTCTACATTCCGTAAGGCAAAGGGTTACACAGCAACTACTGCAGCTGACGCTCTGAGTATGACAGTAACACTGGTCAATGGTGCAACGTCTAATGAGTTTATGGAGGAACTTCTCGATGAGCGTGTGCGTGAGTTGGGTCTTACCAATGCCCGCTGGTTCGACATGGTTCGCCTGAAGCGTACCGATTGGATGACCAAGCAACTCCATGGATTGATGCAGTATCGCCTGATTCAGACTAGTGATGGTTTCCAGAGCCGTAATGCTGCCTGGGTAGGAGCAGACCGTGAGAATGACCCTTCATCAACACAGCCTCTGTTCTTCTTGAGTTGCGTTAAGACAATTACTGCCAACAGCCGTTATCTCTGGAACAAGAATCCTAAGGATAACGAGGTGAAGAAATGGTTGCTTGATCCACTTCCACAGGCAGAAATTAATAAGAAATATGGTCTTGTTCAGAATCCTGGTTGGGAGTAATGAACTCTTTGGGACTAACAAACTAAAATGAATTTGTATATGAAAACAAAGAATATATATATGTTGTCATTGCTTGCAGGCATGAGCCTGCCAGCAATGGCGCAGCAGGACATCGTGGACTCTGTGGCATATAAAGACCAGACTGTTGATGTGGGTGCCAATCACACCTTCACTCGTGAGCAGTCAACTTCTGCTGTCAGCGTCATCACCAGCAAGGATGTCAACAAGCGTGGCGCACGCAACATTGGTAATAATATCTTGGGTTCTGGTTCAGGTCTTGTAAGCCTTGATGGCGCAGGCTTGTTTCATGCCCAGAATCCTACATTCTATATTCGTGGCGTTCAGTCTTCAAGTGGTAGCACTCCTCTTTTCATTGTTGATGGAGTGGAGCGTGCCATTGAAAATGTAGTAGCTGAGGATGTGGAGAGCGTATCTATCCTGAAGGATGCAGCCGCTACTGCTCTCTATGGTTACAAGGGTGCCAATGGCGTAGTTCTGATTACTACCAAGCATGGTAAGTACAACACCCAGTCGATTACAGCATCTTACGACCATGTGTTCTCTTTCCTGACCAATAAGCCTAAGATGGTAGATGCAGCTACATACGCAATGGCTGTCAACGAGGCTTACCATAACCAGCACCAGAACCTGGACGGTAATGATGTTTATGGTTCAAATGTCATCAATGCCTATAGAGACGGTTCCAATCCGCTCAATTATCCAAATGTAAACTGGGCTGATGAAACTTTCCGTAATGTATCAAACAACGATCGTTTCAACATTGAGTTCAAGGGTGGTACCAATAACTTCCGTTATTATACCAACGTGCAGTTGCTCACCAACAAGGGATTCATCAAGAATTTCCAGAACGACGGTTATTCTACACAGAATAAATATACCCGCGGAACCTTGCGCTCTAACATGGACATCGACTTAGGTCCTAAGACCAAGTTGCATACCCATTTGTATGGCTTGCTGACAGAACAGTCGCAGCCAGGAGCTCAGGCTGATCTTTGGAGTATGATTTACAAGGTACCAGCCAATGCTTTCCCAGTGAAGGTTTCTGAAACGGTATGGGGCGGTAATTCTGTATATACTACGAATAACCCAGTGGCTCAGAGCCAGGGCGCTGCCTATTACAAGAACCACCAACGTGCTCTTTATGCTGATCTGGTGTTGAATCAGGATCTCTCTTCCATCACCGAAGGATTGAGTGCACAGGCTCAGTTGGGTTACGATACCTGGTCGAATGTATATGAGGACCATTCCAAGACTTATCGTTACAGTTTCTACGAGGTACCAACCAATGGTGATGTGATAGCTGATGGTCAGGCAAAGATGTCTTCTGTGTTGGGTACCGACTCAAACATGGGAACTGGTTCTAACAACAACAACTGGATTCGCCGCTGTGTATGGAATGCAGCCATCAATTATGATAGAACTTTTGCAGAGAAGCACAATGTGTATGGACAGTTGAAGTACGATTACGAGTACAACGACAAGACGGGTACCAACACCACCGTTTACCGTCACAATGTATCTCTCTTCGCCCATTATGGTTTCGATAGCAGATATCTCTTGGATGTAGCGCTCGTTGAGTCGGGTTCCAGCCGTCTGGCTCCTGGCAGCAAGTGGGCTTTCTCTCCAAATGTTTCTGCAGCATGGAACCTCTCTAATGAGGCATTCATGAAGAACGTGAACTGGGTTGACTTCCTGAAGTTGCGTGCATCTTGGGGTAACCAGTCACTCGACGTGCTCCCTGGCGATAACGTATGGACTTATTACGATCAGTTCTATCTGATGAATGGTAATTCTTATCCGTTCGATGCTACTTATACTGGTACACAATGGGGTAATACTTATCTCGGAACAGCACGTACTCAGGAACTCGGCCATGAGCAGTCTAGCAAGTTCAACGTAGGTTTCGATGCCACTCTCTTTGGCAGTTTGAATATTTCTGCTGATTACTATTACCAGCACCGTTACAACATCTGGTATTCTACAGCAGGCAGCTATTCAGGAGTCTTCGGATTGGACGCTCCTTATGAGAATGTAGGTATCATCAACCAGAAGGGCTTTGAGGTTTCTGCTGATTACAGCAAGAAACTCAACAAGGATCTCACCATCAGTTTGGGTGCATCCATGACATTGAACAAAACCATCGTTGAGGAGCAGGCTGAGACACCGCAGCTCTTTGCCAATACCTCTTCTACAGGTAAGCGATATGGTCAGGCTTTCGGTTATGTAGCCAATGGCTTCTTTCAGAAGGGCGACGATCTGAATGGCGATGGAGTGATTTCTGCCGCAGAAATGAAGCAGTTGGGCTATCCTGTACAGAACTTTACTACGGTTTATCCTGGTGATATCAAGTATGTGGATCTGACAGGTGACGATAAGATCGATACCAACGACCGCAAGGCGATAGGTTACAGCACTACAGCGCCAGACCTCTATTACAACTTCCACCTGGGTGTGGAATATAAGCGACTGGGTATCGATGCAATGTTCCAGGGAGTAGGCAAGTGGACCGGATTCATGACCACCAATGGTCTGTACCGTTCGGCTGTGGCAAGCAACACTTTGTCGCAGTATCTTTACGAGAACTCCTGGTCTGCAGAGCGCAACAATACAGAGAATGCCAAGTTCCCACGTCTTTCAGCAACAAGCAATGCCAACAACAATACAAACAATACGCTCAATATGTTTGACCGCAGCTACCTGAAGCTCCGCTATGTTGAGATGTATTACTACTTGCCAGAGGCATTGTTGGAAAAGGCTGGTTTCATCAGTAACGTGAAGTTGTATGTACGTGGTACCGACCTCTTTACAGCTGATCATCTCGATAAGGCAGATGCTGCAGCATACGGCACAACGCAGCCTCTTACCAGAAGTCTTCAGCTTGGAGCTGCAGTAACATTCTAAATTTAAGGAATTACGATTATGAAAGTAAATAAAAAACTATTTTGCTTTGCATTGGCTGCTATGGCGTTGTCTTCTTGTAACATGGACTACAATGAATATACAGCTTACGACAAGGAGTATATACAGCGCTCATTCAGCTATGTGGGTGGATTGATGACCACGATATACACAGATATTGATACCGACTGGGGTAACCTTTCGGGTGCCATGCTCTCTTCTGCAACAGATGAGTCGGAGTATAGCCACGATGGTAACTCCGTGGAAGATTTCTTCAATGGCAACTGGAGTGCATCTAATGCGCACCAGACCATCTGGTCTTCTGCTTATCAGGGCATCACCTATTGCAATGAGGTTATCGACAACTGGTCTAATCTTGAGTTTGACCAGTTCAAGTTCAATACCGATTACGAGAAGCAGATGTTCCTTTACAATAACTATCAGTATGAGGCGCGTTGGGCACGTGCTTACTTCTATTTTACCCTGGTTCGCCAGTATGGCGGTGTTCCTTTCAAGGACCATAATACCACAGGTACAGAAGAAACAGCTCTGCCACGCACCAGTTCTGATGACATCTTCAACTTCATCATCAAGGAGTGTGATGACATCAAGGATAAGATTATCGAAGACTATGCCGGTAAATCGGATATGATTCTTTCTAAGGCAGAAACCGGTCGTGCCAACAAGTATGCAGTTCTTGCCTTGAAGGCTCAGGCAGCCCTCTATCATGCTTCACCTCTCTTCACCCAGGGTAAAACCGATGAGGAGAAGAAGAATCTCTGGGCTATCGCTGTGGCTGCCAACAAGGAACTGATTGATGCGGCTGAGGCTAAGGGTTATGGTTTGGCTACCAACCTGGAAGATCTTTGGGGTAAGGAATACTATTCAAATGTTTCCAGCACTAAGGAGATTCTCTTTGCCCGTCGTACTGCATCATCCAATACCTTCGAAGGCTACAACTTCCCTGTTGGTTATTCATCTGGTCAGGGTGGCAACTGTCCAACCCAGGACCTTGTAGATGCTTTCGAATGTACCGATGGTAAGAGTATTTCAGAGAGTCCTCTCTATGATGCGAATGATCCATACGCTAACCGCGATCCTCGACTTGCCAAGACAATTGTTGTGAATGGTGAGTCATGGCCTAACGATTTGGCGGCTTACAATAGCGAGTATCCAACCATCGAGACTTATGTAGGCGGCTATCACTCTCGCACGGGTAATGCGGCAGGTAAGTCATACGCTACTACTACCGGTTACTATCTGAAGAAGTTCTGTAATCCAGACCAGATTCTCCGTGCCCGTTCTGGCGTAGCTGTTACTACCTCTCCTCACGGTTGGTTGACCTTCCGTATGGGTGGCATGTATTTGAACTATGCCGAGGCTCTTTATGAGTACTTCAAGGCATGTGGAAATGGAAATGCGGCAGATGCCAGTGGTGCTGTGGAGTATACAGATGCAGAAGGCAATGCACAGAGTGTTACAGTTCCTGCCACTCAGACTGCAGCCAAGATGGCTAGCAAGACCCGTGAGCGTTCAAGCATGCCAGCTTTTGCTACAGGTATGACCAACGATGAGTTCTGGGCTGAGTATAAGAATGAGCGCCGCGTGGAGCTTGCCTTCGAGGGACACCGTTTCTACGACGTGCGTCGCTGGATGGAAGATGGTGATAAGTTCATGAACATCCACCGCATGGAAATCACCAAGAACGAGGATGGTACCTTTACTTATAAGAAGGTGGCTGTGACTCGTGGTGATGGACAGTGGCAGAGTAAATGGAATCTCTTCCCATTCAACCAGACAGAAATCATGAAGTCGGGTGGTGCCATTACCCAGAATCCTGGATGGTAATCCTCCTGCTTCCCAAAAGAACAAAGATTTTGAATCTCCTGTCAGAAATCATTTCGCCCACCTTCGGGTGGGCAGATGATTTGGGATAAGGACAAAATATTAAAATCAAATTATTAACAACTAAACGTTTTAACAATGAAAAAGTTTACTTTTATTGCAATGCTTTTGGCTGTATTCGCAATGACAGCAAAGGCGCAGGTGATGGACAAGTACTTCTTCAAGGTGCCAACTGATAAGATGTCTGAGGACTGGATAATCCAGGATGCAAGCAACTTCGTAGCAACACTAGGTAAGGAGTATCTTGAGGTGCAGAACAAGAAGAATGGTGGACGTATGCTCAACTATTTCTGGAATGAGGCTGCATGGGCTGGTGTAGATCCTGCTACTCTTCCTAATCACACCTACAAGTTCACTATGGACTTGAACATGTCTAACATGGCTGCCCGTGCCGACATGGAGTTTACACTTCTTCCTGTTAACATGTGTACAGCAAGTGATAACCGTGTAAGTACTCACAACTATCACTGGTGGAAGGCTAACGAAGGTGATGACTATTTCTTCCGTTGGAGAGTGGGCGAGAAGCCTGCTGCCGCTAATGGTGATTACACTATTTGGATTAACGAGGAGCCAACAGCAAAGAACGACTGGAATCAGACTACAGAGGAGACTCTTACCATCTCAAGCCAGAAGACTTATAAGTTTGCTGTTGCCATCAACACAGAAGCTAAGACTGCTACTTATACTATTGCAGATGCAGAAGGTACAGTGTTGAAGACTGGTGTTCATAAATATACTTGTGCTGAGGATCGTGCCGGTATCTTTGTATTCGGTATGAACGGTACTTCTACACACCAGCTCTCTAACATCGGTCTTTCTTATGAGGCAGAAGGTCCATTTGCTCAGGAGCCATCCGTAGATTTGTTTGCAGCTATTGGTGAACAGCGCGCTTATTACGTAACATTCCCAGAGGGTCATACCTTACATTGGATCCAACTCGGTGATGCTGAGGGTCTTGATGGTACAGCTTATGCTGATGGGGAGGAAGCTACAGTTAGTTATAGTGATGCAACTGATACCCGCGAGATGGAGACCAGCGGTGATGGTGGTTCTAAGATCATCTTCTGCAACAAGTCTGGTCAGTTGAAGGTTTGGACAACTCTTGATGACAATGAAGAGAAGAAGTCTAACGAGATTGTAAATGATGTAGTTTGCGAGCAGATTGCCATGCCTACACCATCTGCTTCAATTGTAAACGTAGAAGAGGGTTACAAGAAGGTTTATCAGATTGTGGCAGATAACTCTGAGACTTTGATGAAGCCTACTGTTACTATCCACTATAAGAAGACTGTTGATGGTGAAGTAGAGGAGGGTAATATCTTGACTGGTGAGACTATCACATTGGAAGGTAAGGGAGCTTTGGAACTTTACTCTTTCGATGGTACACACCCTGTAGAGATGCCTTGGTATGCTCCATCAGAGAAGGTTACTGTAGAAAACAATGTTGAGTACGTTGTAGCCGAGAACAAGAATTATGCTTGGACTAAGGAGGAATGCGATGCTGCAAAGGCTGGCTTCTCTGTAACTGAGATTGTTGATAATGCCAACAAGTCACACTGGGATCGTGTTTATTCAACCCAGATGTATGGTTATGATGAAAATGGTAATGCCACAGCTTGTACAGATGCAGATGCTTCTAACTATGTATCTACCAAGAAGGGTCATGGCTTCTATGATATGGCATGTATCGGTACCGATGATGCTAAGTGGAATGTTCAGGTTCCTGAGGATGCAACAACAGCATTCGCTCCATTGGCTCCAACAGCAGATTTCATTGCCAACTCTAAGTATGAAGCTTCTGCATGGAGCATCTTCCCACTCGAGGGTATCGTTTACTACAACACAGCTATTACAAATGCTACAGTAACTCTCGACGCTAAGTACACTTCTGACGATGCTAGCAAGCCAAACTTCTACATCGTTCATACTCGTGGTGGTTACGACCGTCCTGACAAGGGTGATTGCAACAAGACTACAGTTTGTGTAGCTGGTGAGGATTTCAACCTCTATCGTTACGATACAGCTATCTGCGACGTAAAGGTTATGACTTACAAGGGCTTTACTCCTAACGCAACAGGCATCTCTTCAGTAAATGCTGCTGAGGTTGCTGCTCCTGCAGTTAAGAAGATGATGACAAAGGATGGTCTCGTAATCGTTAAGGGTAACAAGACATTCTCTTTGTCTGGTGCTCAGATGAAGTAATATCGAAATTACGATAACATAAATAATAATGAAGGGTGCAGCAATGCACCCTTTTTTGGGTTCTTATATGCTGTTTTTATCAAAAAATAAAGTAATAAATCAGAATTTATGGATGGTTCTTCATTATTTATGTGTATCTTTGCCACCAAATTATAAGAAGAATAAACAAACAACATAATAACCTACGATTATAATGAATAAAAAATTACTTGCAACATCAGCTTTGGCTTTGTTGGTTAGCATGGGTGCCAATGCCCAGCGATTCACCGATAAACTAGACCGTGGATTGGTGGCAGTGAAAACCACCAAGGGTGTCTATTGCTCATGGCGTATCCAGGCCGATGAGTATTACGATGTGAAGTACAATCTCTATCGAGATGGTACAAGGGTAAACGCTGAACCATTGGATGTATCTAACTTTACGGATACTTCTGGCTCAGAAAGTAGTCAATATACCGTGAAGGCGGTATTGAATGGAGTAGAGCAGCAGGCTTCTAAGGCTGCTACTGTATTCAAGAGCAATTATAAGGAAATCAAGATTAAGCACGATGCATCGCTTAAGGCTACTTATGAGCCTAATGATGCCTGCTGCGCCGATGTGGATGGCGATGGCGAGGTGGAAATCCTGATGAAGTTCACCAATAAGGAGGAAGGTGAACAACTCTATCCAAAGAATGGACCTACCATCGATGGCGTTGAGACCAAGGAGTATTCCATGTTGGCTTGTCTGAAACAGGATGGTACCGTGCTCTGGTGGGTGAACTGTGGCCCTAATATGGGTGACTTCCAGAACAACGAGCAGAACATCGTTGGCTACGACTGGGATATGGATGGCAAGGCTGAAGTCGTAATGCGACTCGAAGAAGGCTCTACTGTCCACATGGCAGATGGAACTACTTATACCATTGGTGCCGATGGCAAAAATGGAACTTCCTGGAAGAACTATCGTGAGCCAAAGGCTTCAGGTTCCGTAGAATGGTTTACCCATTATGGCAAGGAGTTCCTCTGGTATTGTGAGGGTGCTACCGGTAAGCCATATCAGTGTATCGAGTTCCCATTGAAGCGTCTGGAAGATGGAGAGAAAGATTTGAAGGCAGCTTGGGGTGATGGCTATGGTCATCGCAGCAGCAAGTACTTCTTCGGTGCTCCTTATCTGGATGGCAAGCATCCTAGTATCTTCCTGGGCCGTGGTATCTATACCCGCCACAAGTTCATCGCATACGATGTAGATCCAAAGACTCACGACTTGAATGTCCGTTGGAAGTGGACCAACAACCAGCCGGGTTCTCCTTGGTATGGTCAGGGTTACCACAACTATATCGTTGCCGATGTGGATTGGGATGGACGTGATGAGATTGTATGGGGTTCTATGGTGATTGATGATAACGGCAAGGGACTCTCTACTACAGGTCTCGGTCATGGTGATGCCCAGCATATAGGAGATTTCAATCCTTATATCCATGGTCAGGAGATGTTCGCTTGTAATGAGGATAATCCATCCAACAACTATCGTGATGCAACAACCAGCAAGATATATTATCGAAAGACTGATACCAACGATGATGGTCGTTGCCTGGCAGGCAATTTCTATAATGATTTCCCTGGAGCTGTTGGTCATAGTGCACACGATACTCCTATCTCTACGGTCACAAATAATCATGTGAGTACCAATACCAATGGTCTCAGCATGAACTTCCGTATCTATTGGGATGGCGACCTTCTGGAGGAATGCTTCAATGATACGGAGGTAACCAAACCGGGTGTTGGAAGAATTGCGAAGATGGAAGGCGCTTATTCAAACAACAGTACCAAGGCAACACCTTGCTATCAGGGTGATATCTTTGGTGACTGGCGCGAGGAAATTATCGAGCGTACTGCCGATAACAACATCCGCATCTATACCACTACCGAGCCAACCAAGTGGCGTAACTACTCTTTGTGGTACGATCATCAGTATCGCAATGGTATGGTATGGCAGCCATGTGGCTACAATCAGCCACCTCATGCATCCTACTTCCTCGGCGAGTTGGAAGGCATCACCATTGCTCCTCCACCACTCACCACTACAGGTCGTGAAGAGGTTGGTTCTTCTATCTCTAAGTCATTGGATGGCAAGCATGCTCTTCTCGCTACTACTGGCGATGCCACAGTAAGCGTGGCTGATGGTGCTGCTCCTGCTATCTTTACCGACAATGCCCCTTCTTGGGTGCAGGGTACGGCTGCCAGCGAGTGCAAGATCAAGGATACGGAGATTAAATATATCTATTATACCCATACTTTGACAGGCGGCGCCTTCGCTGGAAGCATGCGCCTGGTTAAGCAGGGTGACGGTACTCTGGTATTGCCTAACGTAACGCAGACTTATACCGGTAAGACTGATGTCTGGGCAGGTACTTTGCAGTTTGACGGCATCATGGAAAGCAGTCCTGTATGGCTCAATCGCTTTGCGGAGTTGAACTCTAACGGCGGTAACTTCAAGGGTGGTATCAAGGCTGATTATGGTTCTGTGATTCGTCCTGGAGGTAAGGAGAATATCGGAACTCTGACCACTTCTTCACTCGACCTGGGTTTCGGCGCACGTGTCGTATTCGATGCCAATGATGCCAACGTTGATAAGTTGGTGGCTGCCAAGATGAGCATCGAGAAGAAGACTTGGAAAAATGGTCCTCAGTATAGCGCTCCTGTCTTTGAGTTTGCTACCGCTCCAGCACCAGGTACTTATACCTTGGCAGAGGTAGGTGAACTGACAGGCAAGCTTTCTGATATCGTAGTAGAGGGACTTGCAGGACATAAGTTTGCCTTGGAATATAAAGATGGCAAGATTGTCTTGAATATTTCTGATACCCGTAATAACGAGAGCAGCGTATGGACAGGTGAGAAGGGTTCTGTCTGGGACTTGATGTCAACAGAGAACTTCAGTTCTTCAGACAAGATGTTCGTCACAGGCGATGAACTGACCTTCAATGATGATGCGTCTACAACAGACGTGAACCTTGCAGAGGATGTAACTCCTGGAAATATCTTCTTCAAGAACAACAAGAAGGATTATAGCCTTGCAGGTAAGGGTTCTATCTTGGGTAAAGGTTCGCTGAACGTAGAGGGTACAGGAACCGTGAACATCAAGAATACCAATAAGTATAGTGGCGGTACCAATATCAAGGGTGGTATCCTGGCTCCGGCAACTCTTGCCAACAAGGAAGGTCTGGAATTTGGTTCTTTAGGATCTGCAGACAATACTATCACTTTGAGCAACAAGGGTACTTTGAAGGTTGCTTCAGGCATGACAGCCTCTCATCCTATCGTGCTTGGCGAGAATGGTGGTACTATCAATAATACGGGTACGCTGATTCTGAATGGTGGAATAATAAGGGCTAACGGAGGTAAGAATCGTGATCTCTATAAGACTGGAGCTGGTACATTGCAGTTGAATTGCGATGCAGACTTTGATGTGCTCTACATCAACCAGGGTATAGTATATGACTTCCAGGATGCTCACTTCTCTGGTAAGACCATCGTGCTGAATGGTAGCAAGGTAGTATTCCAGGCTTCCAACAGTATCTACAGCAGCAACTCGGATAATGTGAACATCGAGGTGCCTAAGGGCAAATCGGGAATCTGGTATCCTGACGGACGTTGTGACTATACCGGTAAACTGACCGGTGAAGGAACTATCGACATCTATGGTACCTGGATTCGCTGTCCGTTCAAGGGCGACTGGAGTGAGTTTGCTGGAACCATCAATGCAAAGCGTGGCAACAAGAATGCTTACGAGCCAGTATTTGATTTCTGCAATACTTATGGTATTCCTTTGGCAACGCTTAATGTTGATTCACGTTTCACCAAGGACTATGCATTCTGTACTAACGGCAAGAGTTTTGCTATTGGTGCCTTGACAGGTTCCGGCTATATCAGTAATGGTGGATACTTTGGAACTGGTACCAATACATTGACCATTGGCGGTAAGAATACGAACTTCGAGTTCAAGGGTTCTATCAATGGCAGCCATGTGGTGAAGAATGGTACGGGTGTATGGACAATCTCTAGCGAGGATGTTCTTGCCAATGCCAAGTCGTTGAAGATTGTGGATGGTGCAGTGAAGCTGAACAAGGCTGCTGCTACCTCTTCTATGACAGCTCCTACCATCCTCTATGTTCAGGATGCCGGTGAGCTTCGTGGCGTGGGTTATGCATACGGTATCAACCTTCTGAATGGCGGTATCTTGCGCCCAGGTAGTAATTCTGCCGCTTCACAGACCAGCAATACGGGTGTTATCTTCATCCAGAAGAACTTGAATGCTGAGGCTGGTTCTAGCATCTACGTGAACAAGACCAAGACAGATTCTATCTCTGTAAATTCATATACTGGTGCGAAGTCTCCAGCATGGGCATTCCTCAATGTAGGTGGAAACGCCGTTTTGAATGGCACTATCTATGTAACCTACAAGAATACATGGACTCCTGCCGTTGGCGATTATGTTCGCATTCTCGATTGCGCAGGTTCTATCAGTGGTAACCCTACCTTCGAGCTTCAGGCACTTCCTGCCGGATTGGAGTGGGATACTACTCCATTCCTCTCTACGGGTACTATCCGTGTGGCTGTTTCTACAGGCATCACTGAGGTGGGACTTGATGGAGGTTCATTCAAGGCTGATGTTTATACCATCGGTGGCTTTAAGTTGACTAGTCTCATGACTACCAAGGCTACCATGATGAGCGATTTGAAGAATCGTGGTCTTGCAGCTGGTACTTACATCGTTCGTACGGCTCAGGGTGGAATCAAGGTTACATTAAAGTAATGATGATTACATAGAGGTAATACAATAATAAGGATATAAAAAACTCCCTTGCTTTTGTGGGCAAGGGAGTTTTTTTATATCCTTATCTCAAGTTTCTAGAAGTCGAGGGTAATTCCCTTTTCATCTATCTTCTTGTATGTCTTGTCGTTGACAGTCACATTCTTTGAGTTCTTGGCATCGAAGGTGTGATTCTTTGCACTAACCTTGATGTTTTCGAGCTTCACGCCGTCAGTACGGTTGATGACGATACCATACTCAGCATTGTTTACCTCCATATCCTTGATGTGGATGTTGCTTACCGGCATCTCTGGGAGACCGTTGAAGTAAGCTGCACGACGGGCTGTGCGGCAGATGACATGGTTGATGTCGATATTGCGGAAGCAAGGTGTTGTCTCGTCTATCTTGAACTTCTGTACCTTCTGGCTCTTAGCCTCATCGCCATCGTTGAGAACCTCAACGGCAGACTTGCCACCGTAGTAAAGGTCGAAGGTGATGACATCTGTCTGAATATCAAACATTGACATGTTGTCGATGTAGATATTCTCTACTACACCACCACGACCGCGGGTACTCTTGAAACGGAGACCTACATCGGTGCCGAGGAACTGGCAGTCGCTCACCTTGATATTCTTTACGCCACCACTCATCTCGCTGCCAACAACGAAACCACCATGCCCCTTGAATACGGTACAGCCGTTTACGATGACATTCTCGCAAGGAATGCCGCGCTTTCTTCCGTCAGCATCCTTACCACTCTTGATGCAGATACCATCATCGCCTACATCGAAAGTAGAATTGACGATAAGTGCATTCTTGCAGCTCTCCAGGTCAAGACCATCACCATTCTGAGCGTAAGAAGGGTTGCGGACCAATACATCTTCTATAAGAACGTTCTCGCACATCAGCGGATGGATGTTCCATGCTGGTGAATTCTGGAAGATAACACCATTGAGCCAAACGTTCTTGCAGCTTACGAGACTGATCATTACAGGGCGGAGGAAACGCTTGATCTCGTTCCATTCTTCTTCTGAAGCTGGAGTTTTAGGCACATTCATGTTGGCACTGTTGTCTGCCTTCAATGCACCTTCTGATGGGAACCAGTAGTCAGCTCTCTTGAATGCACCGCCACGTGAAGTAATCTGCTTCCACTGTGCAGCGGTAACCTTCTGCTTCTTTAATGGGCGCCAGTATTCTCCGTTTCCGTCAATGCAACCTTGACCGGTAATTGCCACGTTGGTAAGATGATGACCTGAGATAGGCGACTGGCAGCGGCGTGTATCCAGACCCTCGAACGATGTTTCTATAAAAGGGTAGAGGGCATCGTCTGGTGAGAAAAGGATAACAGCACCTTTTTCGAGATGCAGGTTGATATTGCTCTTCAATATGATAGGACCTGTGAACCATACGCCCTGTGGAACGATGAGTTTACCGCCGCCTTTCTGAGTCAGCGCATCGATAGCCTTGGCAAAGGCTGTGGTACAGAGAGAAGAGCCATCTCCAATGGCGCCAAAGTCTTTGAGATTTACCTCATTGGCTGGGAATTGCGGACGGGTCACCTTCTCCATCTGGAATGGTAGATTCTCGTAAAGAGCATCATACTTCTTGATGTCTGTTGCCTGGGCACTTAGCGCCAACAAGCAAGCACATACCATACTAAAAAATTTCTTCATCTATTTTTTCGGTTTGTTGGGTTATTATATATAAGTTATTTCTTCTGCAAAGATAAGTATTATCTTTTGAAAAGCCAAAAATAGAAAGGCTTATTCTAAATAAATCGCTGTAAACGTTTTCGTGGAATGGGGGATATGATAGGATGTAAGTGGGTAGATATGCAGGGATAAATGTGTATATATAATAAGGTATATAAACGAAAAAAGGAGAGAAGTAAAACTTCTCTCCATCTTGGTACCCAGACCCGGGATCGAACCGGGATGGATTGCTCCACTGGTGTTTGAGACCAGCGCGTCTACCGATTCCGCCATCTGGGCAAATACCACCTTGCTTATTTGCGGTTGCAAAGGTACTAATAATTTTTGAACTGACAAACTTTTTGGTGACTTTTTTTTCTAAAAATGCATTTTTAATGCAGAAACATTAAATTTTTGTTGTTTTTATAGTCCACTTTATTAAATTTCAAGAAAATCTTTGGCACTTTCACGGATAATCACTAACTTTACAGATGAATTTAGAAAACCAACAAAATATTAGACTCAAGATATGAAGAGTAACGGAAATAATTATTGTGTGATATTGGCGGGAGGTAAGGGCCGCAGACTCTGGCCTTGCAGCCGCAGCAACTATCCGAAGCAGTTTGTCGACTTCTTTGGAGTAGGGCGCACCCAGCTTCAGCAAACCTTTGACCGTATGGCAAAGATCGTGCCTGCCGACCATATATTTATCAACACAAATGAAGAATATGTTCAACTGGTAAAGGAACAGTTGCCTGAGGTTCCTGCAGAACGAATATTGGCGGAACCTATTCATCGCAATACGGCACCTAGCATGGCATGGGCCAATCATCGCATCTCGATGCTCAATCCTGATGCCTGCATCATCGCCACTCCTTCGGATCAGGCTATCTTCAATGAAGATGCTTTCCGGGAAAACGTATTGGAAGGTCTGGCTTTTGTGGCAGAACATGACCGTTTCCTGACGATGGGTGTGAAACCAACCCGTCCTGAACCTGGATATGGATATATTCAGATGGGTGAAGCTATCGGCAACGGATTGTACAAGGTACAGTCGTTTACAGAAAAGCCGGAAAGAGAGTTTGCCAAGATTTTTGTAGAGAGTGGAGAATTCTATTGGAATACGGGTTTATTCCTTTCTAATGTGAAGTATCTGCGTGAGTGTTTCTGCAAGATTCTGCCCCCTGTACTCCGTGATTACGATAAACAGTATCCGGAATTCAGTGTGGAGACTGAGAATGCATACATGAAAGAGAGCTTCTCTTCTTATCCTAATATATCAGTAGATTTCGGGATTCTTGACAAGCCTAGCAATGTCTATATGATGAAGTGTGACTTCGGATGGGCTGATTTGGGTACCTGGCACAGTATCTACGAGGCGATGCAGAAGAGCAGCGATGACAACGTGGTTGTTGACAGCGATGTGATGATGGAGAATTGTCACAACAATGTAATCAAGTTGCCTAAAGGAAAGCTGGCTGTATTGAACGGACTGGACGGTTTCATAGTAGCCGAGAATGATAATGTATTGTTGATATGCAAGAAAGAAGATTCTTCTGCCCTGGTGCGTAAATATGTAAACGAGGTGCAGATGAAGAAAGGCGATGAGTTTGTCTAAGCAAGAGCTTATGAAATAAAGATATAAAAAGAGCTGCGAAGCATATTCGCAGCTCTTTTTCTGTTTGAAACTTCTTGCATTTAAAGTTTCTTGAATTCTGTATAAATCTTATCAGCAATTTCCTTGAACTCTTCCTCTGTGAGTTTGAGATGCTCCTTACGGAAGTTTACATCAGCTTCGCTGTTCATTGGGATGAGGTGGATATGGGCATGAGGAACCTCCAGACCCAAAACAACCTGCGCCACTTTCTTGCATGGGAAGGATGCCTTGATAGCCTTGGCTACCTTCTTGGCGAAAACCTCAAACTCAGCCAGGTCTTCGTCTTCCATATCGAAGATGTAATCCACCTCCTTGCGGGGAATCACCAAAGTATGACCTTTGCCGATAGGGCTAATGTCGAGAAAAGCATAGAACTTGTCGCTTTCTGCACACTTGTAGCTAGGAATCTCTCCTGCTGCAATCTTTGAAAAAATGCTTGCCATAATCGCTAATCAATTTATAATTAATAATTTATAATTTACAATACATATTATCTTATTCTCTTTTTGATGTCGTTGCATCGGCTACTTTCATTTTCTATAGAGTATATCGGGTAGGCTTACATATAACATAAAAGGAACCGTCATACGGGCATCGCTGCCGATATGATAGTTCCTTTTATTCCGTTTTATTCAAATGAAATCTTGTCGATGCGAAGATTGATGGTGCCGCGAGGAATCTTGATCTCTGCAACTTCACCTACCTTCTTGTTGAGCAATCCCTGTGCAATAGGAGTCTTGATGGAAATCTTGCCTTCCTTCAAGTTTGCCTCGCTCTCGCTCACGATGGTATAAGTCATCTTTGCCTTGTTAGCCATATTGGTCATCTCTACCTTCGACATAATCTGCACGCTGTCGGTGCTGAGCTGCTTGGTATCGATAATCTTGGCCTCGGCAATGGTGAGCTTCAGGCGATTGATCTTATCTTCCAGATGAGCCTGTGCCTCTTTAGCGGCATCATACTCAGAATTCTCACTTAAATCACCCTTGTCGCGGGCTTCAGCGATTGCGGCTGATGCCTTAGGGCGCTCTACAGATACGAGCTGTTTCAGCTCAGCTACGAGTTTGTCGTAGCCTTCTTGTGACATGTAAGCCATAATTTTCTTGTTGTTTTAATGTTATTAATAATCGGTTGGCAAGTAGCATAAAAAATAAAGAATTCCAGTGCCAGTGGAGCACCGGAATCCTATATCTGTATTTTATGTCTCTTGTTTATCCTTTTGTGTATAATCCGAATGCAAAGATAGGACTTTATTTCCGTATCACCAAATTTTTTGGGGGAAATTTTAAAAATATCCTCCTTTTTCCTTCACATAGTTCATTAATTCGCTAAAAATCTGATTATTGCGCAATATCTCCGGGTTGCCTGTCATAATCATCTGCTTTCGGGCACGGGTGATGGCTACGTTCAGCTTGCGGTCGATGATGGCGCCGTCTTCTACGAAACTGTTGCCGGCAAGGAAGTCGAGCTGCCAGATGTTCTGGATGGTAAAGCTGTAGATGATGACATCGCGCTGACTGCCCTGGTACCGCTCTACGGTATCGATACTGATTTTCTCCAGTTCCGGAATACCGAGCTTTTCGATGCCTTTGCGTACCATGGCTATCTGGTTGCGGTAAGGAACGATGACGCCTACCGTCTTCTTGGCATCGAAACGCTCTCCATAGAAGCGGTGGATGCGGTGAAGCAGGTCTACTACGATTGCTGCCTCGTTGGCATTGATCTTATCGGATACATTCGGTTCCTTGCAGAATTTGGATGGGAGGAATATCATGCGGTGCTCCTTCAGCAGGTCGTCGAGCGCATCTTCTGACGAGAGAGTATATGACAGCTCCGTCTCCAACTGGTGTGGGCATGGCACGGGTTCCAGTTTCTCCCGACGGTAGAACATCCGGTTAGGAAACTCTGCAATCTCGGGATGCATTCTTCCTTGGCGGCGCAGAATGCCGATGAATTCGCTGCGTTCTTCGTGATCTTCCCAATGAATCAGACGTTCGAAGAGGGAGTTGCGGCAGTTGGTAAGACAGATGTCCTGTAGGATGCTCATGTCGATGACGCCACCTTTCTGACTGTCGTTGATGGTAGGAATGCCTGAATCCTGCTCGCTCTGCTGCACCACGGCTGGCAACTGCTTGTAGTCGCCGATGAGGATGAACTTATCTACTGCTGATAAGAGACCGATGAGATTAGGCTCCAGTATCTGGCTCGACTCGTCGATGATGGCAAGCTTGAAGTGCTTCAGCGAGAAGATGAACGGCTTGGAGGTCATCATCGAAGTGGTGCCCACGATTACACGCGTTCCTATTATATATTGTTTGATGGCTTCGAGCTTCGGACAGTCGCTGATGGCTTTCTCTATCAGATAAGGGCGGAACCGCTCATCGCAGGAGTACTCGCTGCCGAGGCGAAGGAATGGGATGCCGGAATCTACCAGCATCTCGCAGATTTCATCCACGGCTCGGTTGGTATAACTCATCAGGAGGATGGAGGATGCAGGCTGCTGAGCCGTCTTGCCTCCCGAGGCAATGCTTTCTGCTGCGGGCATTCCCGTTCCATCGTTCAATGCTTCTTCTACCATAAACTTCAGGGCACGACTGGTCTTTCCTGTTCCCGGAGGTCCCACGAGCAGGAAGTAATCCTGTGCCTGCTTGGCACGGAGAATGATGTCGTCCAGTACATCATCGTAATGTCTGGTCAATGTAAGCGAGGCATCTCTTTGCGGAGCACGCTGCCCTAACAGCAGGTCGCGTTTCTCCTTGGGTGCACAGATAAACTGGTGCAGGTTACGTATGCTTCCGCCTGTTGATGCATCGCTCGTTCCATGTTCTATGGCGTAAGGCAGATTCATCTCGAAGATATCGGCATTCTGCTGTCCGTCGGTGAGATGCACCACAATCTCATCGCTGTGAATCTCCTGTAGTACACCTTTATATAATATAGCCTTTCTTACATCGGGTTCTTCCTTCAGCTTGTAGGTATAGAGATACACCATGTCACCGATACGGAAGTTGGGCAGGAAGTCCTTTCCCTGGTCGGGCACGCTCAGGGTGATGGTATCATATCCGCTTCCTGCGCTGCTCTGTTCCTTCCGGATGATGTGCAGGTCGGTATAGATGTTGCCGGCATCTTTCTTTTCGGCGAGTGGCATGGTCCAGAGGTCGGAACTGGATGTGTTCGTTCCTTCCTGTGCGCCCACCTTGCTGATCATCTGTTCCCGCAACACGAAGGTCATCATGCGGCAGAAGTAAGCCTCCTCTAATGGGGTGAGGTTGTGGAGCGGACTGGTGATGGCTTCTATCTGCGGCTTCAGATACTTGTTGTAGAAGAAGTCCTGGGTACCTGCCACATTCAAAACTTCGGGGGTAAATTCATTCAGTGCATGCTCGAATCCCTCCTTGGCTATCTCGAAGGAGGCGGCAACGAGCTGGTTGCGGTATTCGATGGCCTCCTTGAAGAGCTTTTGGTAGTAAGCCACTACCATCAGTCCGTCTTGAGGCTGATACTTGGAATAGAGCAGACGGATATTCACGCGGTCGTTGCTCAGCTTGAAGTTGTGCTGCAATACGCCATAGTAGAGCAGCAGCTGTACATAGTGGGGCTCCAGCTGATAACTGTGATAACCCGGATCTACCTGATGGGTTTCGATATTCATGTTGCGTCCCGATTTCTGCTCCACCAGCAGTTTGCAGTCGGTGGTCATCAGGTCCACACGTCCCTGTATGCCGAGTGCTTCGCAGACGAACGAAGGTTCGAGGATGGCTTTCTTCCTGTCGTAAAGACTTTCGCCACGGAAGGCTGACATCTGTGCCTGCGATGCGGTGCGGGGAAAGAGAATATCCACTACCTGCTGCAGATTGAATGCCTGCTGGTTGGCATCGGTATAGAATTTCTTGGCATCAAACCAAGGACAGGTGCAGAACTCCAGTGCTTTCTCCCTGAAATTCGTCTTTATGGTTTCGTTCATCTGGTATTTGCCGTTTGTATTGATGATGTCATCCAGCGCAGCACCGGCAAAGTTACCGAGCAGGGTAGCCTGGGTGTTGGCGCGAGGCTTCATCTGGTTCAGCAGATAGAGCAGGGGATGATGGCCGAAAGCCGTAAAGCAGGTGGCGATACTACTGATATCTACCAGATAATCGGGTTCCACCACGATGAGTCGGGGAGTGATGATGGGCTGTTTCACCTGACAGTCGAGCAGATTGAGCTGCATACCTTCCTTCAGGATATCCCAGAGGTAGGTATGGTCGATATGGTTCTCTTCATCTTTCAGTTGAATGTGATATTCCTCTTCATCAGCATCCTGGTCAATATCCACGCGGATGAAATCGCAGTCCCAGTTCTTCACGATGCAGCGGATGCGGCGGTTGTTGATTTCCAGTCCTTTCTGATAAGGGCGGTTGGTATGGGGAATGAGCACGTTCAGCTCGTGGGGAACATCCACTCCGAATACGGCAGAGATGAAGATGGCTAGGGCACGTGCATCATATTTCAAATCTTCGCTTGAGAGCGGTTCCTGCGAATTACTGTGCCGGCGCATGGTCTGGATGGCAATCTTGTCTGCCACCTTGATGCCGTGAGCCTTACAGAGATAATCCACCTGGGAGAAAAGGTTACCGAAAGCCTGTTTCGTTTCCTTCACTCCTTCGTGGCAGCAGAGGATGAGCGTATCGTGCATCATCTTGTTGCGTGTCTTCGGCTCCAGTTCGGGGAGCGTCAGGAGTTCCCTTACCCGCTGGAAAAGTTCAGCGGTGCTGATATTGTTTTGATTCATGAAATATTGCTTAATCTTGAGAGATGTTTACCTCATTTCTATCCTCGAAAATGCGATTATTGGCTGTTTTTATTCCCATTATGGTAAAATGTTGTATTCTCTCTTCAGCCAAAGCTCGAAGACAGGATCGACGAATGAGAAATCTTGAAGATGTTTCTCAACGAGATCTTTCTCTACTAATACTTTCTTATTTCTTGTGATGCTCTGTGGCTGCCCCAGACCATACGTCTCTACGACATCCTTGGCATTGAAGTGCTTTTCGCCAGAAGCAATGGCTTTCAACATGCCGATTTGGGTGGGAGTGAGCTCGTCCATCTCGGTCAAGAACAGGTCTTCGTTGGTGTCCAAAACCAGTTGGAGCTGGTTGTCGAGGAGTTCTTGACTTACCTCTTTGTCTGTATGCGACCATAGGAAGAAGCAATATTGCTGCACGTACCAAGAGTTGTATTGCACTCTTTCACATAGGCATTCTGCCTGGTTCTTGGAGATAACTTTCCCTGTCTTCTCAAAATTGTTCACGATATATGGAATCCAGTATTCCTTGGCTATTCTCTTCAGGTTCATCAGTTGTCCGAACTTAAAGAAAGGGCTGTTCGTCTTGTTGAAAATATCTTTCATCATGTGCATCTTGCTGCCGTAGAGACAATAGGTGGTATGGTGCTGCAACTGCCATTCAGCCCTCAGCATAGCTTCAAGGCTCTTCCATTTTGGCAGGTTGGCGAGTTGCTGAAACTCATCGATGCAGACGATAATCTTGATGCCTTTAGCCTCGGCTATTCTTTCGGGGAGTTGCAGAATGTTCTCAGGACTTTCTTTCATGGGGTTTACCTTTAGGTTGACCTCTACGCTATTCATTGGGTCGGAAGCTATCGTGATGCTTGGGGTAAAACGATTGATAAACTTCACCAAGTCAGATAATTTCTGTTCTAATGTGGAGGAGACTCCTTGTATTACAATGGAGGCAAACTTGTTGTAGAATTCTTCCTCCGTATGAATCTTGGAGGCATCCATGAAGCAAACCTTTGTCTTCGGTTCTTCTTGCATTAATTCTTCCATAGAGGTTCTGACAAGCGAAGATTTTCCCCATCTTCTTGGAGATACCAAGATGACGTTGATGCCGTGGCGAAGGAAATTCTTCAGTTCCCTTCTGTCTTCTACTCTGTCGATAAAACTCTCTTTCTCAGCGAGTCTTCCATAAATAAAGGGTATATCCATAATCAATTTTTTATAAGTGATGGCGCAAAGTTACAAAAATTATAAATACTCTTATAATAAATGTGTTTATAATTATGGATAATTAACGTGGGATGGGAATAAGAAGTGTTCTATTAAGTATTTTTTTTCGTAAGAAATGCTTGTCGTATCATTTCTTTTTTGTATATTTGTAGGCCCAATTGAAAAGAAGGGGTATTATTAATCTAAAAATATTAAACAATGACAAAAGAAGAATTGATGCATAGAGCCATTGTGCTCTCAAAGAATAGCGTGAAGACGGGTGGCGGACCTTTTGGTGCTGTCATTGCCAAGGATGGTATCATCATTGCTGAGGCTTCTAACAGCGTAACCATCGACCTCGACCCTACGGCTCATGCCGAAGTGAACTGCATCCGACAGGCTACCCGCAAGCTGAAGACCTTCAATCTGGAGGGTTGCGAAATCTATACCTCTTGCGAGCCTTGTCCGATGTGCCTAGGTGCCATCTATTGGGCACATCTCGACCGCATCTATTATGCCAACGACCGGAAGGATGCGGCAAAGATAGGTTTCGATGATGAGTTTATCTACGAGGAGATAGACCGAAAGATAGAAGACCGCCACAAGCCGATGATTGCCTTGATGCGCGATGAGGCGCTCGGTGCTTTCCGCATGTGGGAGGAAAATGCGGAAAAGACAGAGTATTAATGAGATAAGATAAAAAGGGAAGGTTGCACGGAATATGAACTGCAGCCTTCCTTTTTTCGTAGATTCTTCTTGTATTCTATCATGCGGGATAGAGAAAAATGGAGAAAAGGAACAATTTCTCAGATTTTCTTTGTAATTTTGCCGCCAAATTCAGAAAAGACCCTGAATTGATGGATAATGGAATTTCTCTAATTATTATAACGACAATGGAACAGTCAATAGAAAATCTCTACAAATTAGACGGCAGAGTGCCCGTAGGTAAAGCACTCCCATTTGGTCTTCAGCATGTGCTGGCGATGTTCGTGAGTAATATTGCGCCAATCATGATTCTCGCTGGTGCGATAGGTCTGGACAGTTCGGTGAGCGCCGTGCTTATCCAGAACTGTATGGTCATAGCTGGTATCGGTACCTTGGTGCAGCTTTATCCGGTATGGCGCATCGGTTCTCGCCTTCCTATCGTGATGGGTATCTCCTTCACCTTCCTTTCACTTGCCATCGCCATTGCGGGTTCTCATGGCATGGGAACATTGGTGGGTGCCGTCATCATCGGCGGTCTGATTGAGGGTACGCTCGGTCTCTTTGCCAAGTATTGGATCAAACTCATTCCGCCTGTAGTAGCCGCTACCGTGGTAACAGCCATCGGTTTCTCGCTCCTTCCTGTTGGTGCCAACTCTTTTGCGGGTGGTCAGGGTGCAGCTGATTTCGGTAGCATGAACAACTGGGTTGTGGGTTCTGTCACTTTGCTGGCTTGTCTGCTTTGTCAGATTTTCGCCAAGGGTTTCTTGCGTTCTCTCTCTGTATTGGTAGGACTGCTGGTAGGTTACATCCTGGCGCTGTTTATGGGAATGATAGATTTCAGCGGACTTTCTGGTCTCTCTATCGTAGCTTTGCCAAAGATTTTGCCATTCACTCCTGAATTCAATATCGGTGCTATTCTCTCAGTTGTAGCTGTATATCTGGTTTCTGCCACAGAAACGATTGGTGATACTTCTGCGCTCTGCAACAGTGCGTTGAAGCGTGATCCTAAGACCAAGGAGATGGGAGCGGCAGTCTGCTGCGATGGTTTCGTCAGTTCGGTTTCCGGTCTTTTCGGTTGTACTCCTATCACTTCTTTCAGTCAGAATGTGGGTTTGGCAGCGATGTCGGGAGTAGTGAACCGCTTTACCATTGCCATGGGTGCCATCATCATGATTATCGGTGGTGTATTCCCTGCTATCGGTTATGTATTGACTACGATTCCTCAGGCTGTATTGGGCGGCTGTACCATTATGATGTTTGGTAGCATCCTTTTTGCCGGTTTCGGTATGATGGCGCGTACAGGCTTCTCCCAGCGCAACATGGTTATCGTGAGTCTTTCTCTCAGCGTAGGTCTCGGTTTCACATCTGCAACAGGTATGTTCAACATCTTCCCGGAGATTGTGCGCACCGTTTTTGCTGATAACTGTGTGGCAGTAGTCTTCCTGCTCGCCGTTATCCTGAACCTCGTGTTGCCAAAAAACTTGGATAAGGCATAAGAATTAAAGATATTTATATATAAAAAGGTGCAACTCACAAGTAAGAAAGTGAGTTGCACCTTTTTTGCTATAAACTGTTCACTATAAACTATTAACTAAATCACTGTCCTCCCAGTCTTTCGAAGAAGGTGATGATTTCTTCGAAGGTCTTGAATTCATCGCTGCCGTATTCTATCGCCGTACCCATGAAACCGTCGCATGGACTAGGGTCGATGAAGTAATCGCCGTAGAGCAGGTTCTTCTGGTTGCAGAAGATGATGTGGTTGTAGGCTGGGGTAGAGAGATATTCCTCCACCCAGGTCTGCACCTTCGCCATGTATTCATGGTCGTTGGTTGGCGCTGGGGCTACGATATATACGTTGTAATGCTCTATCAGCATCTCGTAAGCCTTGTGCATCGAGCTGGTTGCCTTCATGTAACTGTCGTGCAGGGCATCGAAGTCGATGTATACGATAGGGCGCTCCTTGCCGTTCTGCTTGTCGTCAATCCAGCGGATAACCGGACAGAGATAGTGGAATGCTACCTTGTCGATAAGTCGGTGCTCGCCATGGAATGGGATGGCGAGTGGATAGTGCTCATGGAAGAGGTCGAAGGTATGGACCAGCGGATCAGCATCGCCGAAGAGACCGTAAACACGTTGCTGCTCCTCGGGAGTAATGTCCTGGAAGCAACGCTCGGTAAAGTCACGGTATTCCTTGATGAGGCCTTTGGTAACCATCAGTTCGTTCACTCCGTCCTTTCTCGGGTTCTGGAATTCCTGCTTGCCGGTCATGCTGCTCATCGTATTGCCCATCTCGAAGGCAGGGTTTACGAGGATGCGGTCGAATCCTTTCAGCAGTTCGGTATACATGCCTCCCATCGAGGTACCGATGATGAGGTCAGGCTTCTCAGTCTCCGCCATCTTCTGCAGCATCTCTATGCCCTCTTCCGGATGTACCGGAATGTCTTCAGCCACGAGGGTGGCATTCGGCATCAGTTCCTGCAACATCTTTACGGTGCCGCTCTGTGCAGAAGAGAGGAAACCGTGAACATACATGATTTTCTTGCCCGCCATGAGGTCGGGGAATTGTTTGATATATGGATTCATATTCTTATAGTTTTATAGGGGGTATCATATCATGCTCCCTGAACATCTTATTCATTTCTGCTGCAAAATTACGCTAAATTGCAGACAAAACAAAATTATTGGGCGATAAACTTCCTTGTTTGCGAAAAAAGTAGTAATTTTGCACCCAATAATCATATTAAAGTTCAAGTCATAATGGATTTACTGAAAGAAAGAATTATGCAGGAGGGCAGATGCTTTCCTGGTGGAATCTTAAAAGTAGACAGCTTTGTAAACCATCAGATGGACCCTATTCTGATGATGGACTTAGCTAAGGAATTCGTGCGCCTTTTCAAGGATATCAAGTACAACAAGATTATTACTATCGAGGCTTCGGGCATCGCGCCTGCCATCATGGTAGGTTATCTGACCAATCTTCCTGTTGTATTTGTGAAGAAAAAGCAGCCTAAGACTATGGAGGGTATGATTACCTCTGTGGTTCACTCTTTTACAAAGGACCGCGATTATACGGTTTGTGTGAGCAACAGTTATCTTACTCCTGAGGACCATGTTATCTTTATCGATGACTTCCTTGCCAATGGTAATGCGTCTAAGGGTGTGATGGACCTTTGCGAGAAGGCTGGTGCCAAGATAGAGGCGATGGGTTTCATCATCGAGAAGGCTTTCCAGCATGGTGGTGACTTCCTGCGCAAGGAGGGAATCCGTTATGAGGCGCTCGCTACCGTAGAGAGCCTGGATGATTGCAAGATTGTCTTGAAGTAAAACATCTTATTATATATAGTAAAAGCCGCCTGTAATAGGGCGGCTTTTTTCTTACTTGACGATATCAGCGGCATAGGTTCCCATCGCCTTGTAGCCTGCAGGGTTCGGATGGAGCCAGTCGCCGCTGGCATATTCCCGCTTCATCCTTCTGTCATCATTCGGGTCTTGAAGCAGCTTGGCGAAGTCCAGGATGCCATCTGCTTTCTTTGCCTGACTTCGAATCCAATCGTTTACATAGAGTCGGGCTGCTTCGTGGAAGTGGCTGTAGTAGCCGGCACCCTTGAAAGGCGTGATGGTGCCCAGATAAACTTTCATCTTCCGTGCCTTCGCCTTCTTCATCATTCCCTGTATGCTTTCTATAATCTGGCGGGCTACCGTCTCGCTGTTGCCGCTCTTGGCAGCACCTATATCGTTGATGCCTTCAAAGATAATTACCTTCTTTACGCCGCTCTGCATCAGAATGTCTCGGTCGAAGCGTTCCTTGGCGAGTGCCCCGAAACCGCCCGGCACGGTTACGCGGTTGTTGCCGATGCCCAGGTTCAGTACCCCCTGGTTGGTTATCTTATGCTTCAGCTGCAGCATCTCCGACATAACATCCGGCCACCGGTTCTGGGCATTATCCGTAGAACATTTGCCGTCGGTGATGGAGTTGCCCATGATGGCGATGGCGCTCATGTTGGTGCTCATCGTATACACATCGATACCGCTGATGTTGTACCAGTGGTTCTCGCGGAAAGCCTTTTCGAAGTTGGAGTGGGCATTGGTTACTCCCTTCATGATATAAGAGGTGGTACGTGAGCCCATGTGAACGGTAGGCACATCGGGAGCCGAGGTGTAGTTGATGGTGATGGCTACGCGCTCCAGGTTCTTGAGATTGAACTTCAGCGCATCGCTCACTATCTGTCTGCCGGCAGGGATAGTAGCCTTGTAGCTGTTGCCGAACTTGAAGTATTGGGCCGATTTGGCATCAATCTTGAAGGAGTCTTTGGCGTGGGCGATATAGATGGAGCGTATCACTACGGGTTGCATCGAGTAGATATTGCTCAGTTTCAGTCTTATCACGTCGCCTCCCACGCTTACCTTTACTATCTGGCGAACCGAACGGTTTGTCATGTTGTTATTATAGGGCATAAACGCTTTCACCACAGTCTGCGGTGCCGTAGCCCAAGTTCCAATCCATGTTTGTGCCGCCATCTGTAGTGTGTATGTGCAGATGAAGCATAGTATCATTATAAATCTTTTCACCTTGTTGTTATAATGATTTGATATTTTCTTCCGATAGCCCTGTGAATTGCATGATTTGCTCTATAGGCAGACCAGCTTGACGCATTTTTAGGGCGATGGCATTTTTTTCTTCAGTTTTACCTTCCGCTCTGCCTTCCGCTCTGCCTTCTGCTCTACCTTCCGCATGCCCTTCTAATCTAGCGTTTCCAAGAACGTCATTTTGAATCATGATGGCATTGACATGTTCATCGTAGGCGTGTCGTTCGGCATTCGACATAGAGTAGTATTTCAGCTTCTCGCGAGCTTCTTGCAATCCTGGTGCTTTTGTGTCAGGATTGATGACTCCGTTTTTGAGGTAATCAACCCATTCCTCCAATGGAGACTTGGCAACCTTGTTGAATTCATTGACGCGCACTAGCATATAGGTTGGGAATATTTCGGCAGGCGACTTTCTCACGATTGTATCTTTCTCCTTGGTACTGATGATGAGTTGGTCTTGCGTATGCAGGCCGATAAAATTGTTTTGTCCTACATAGATATAGTCCGACCCTTTGCCAAGGTCAAAATAAAGTATACTAATGGAATATACCTTTTTTACTTCTTTGTAGGTGTTGCCGAGATTGATATGCTCGGTAATAGCTTTGTTTACGCCATAAAATATACGTTCCTGATAACACAATCTGGTTATATTGTGTATCTCGACGAGAATGTCTTCACCGTTACTATTTTTTGCCTTGATTTCTACTCGATAGAACTTATCTTCTGCCAGCACGTTTCCTTCGTTTTCTAGGATTTCAACAATCTTGATAGGTTCATTCAGAAACACGGTCAGGAAGCCCTCGAGCACACCAAAGTTCGCCTTCTTGTGAAGTTGGTGCAAGATTGCCCAATCGAATCGAATGTATTTATCTTTTAGCTCTTCCATATAGATTTCCTCCTAAAATTAATATTCGGTTGCAAAGTTACGCTTTTCTTTTGAAAGAAGCAAGGATTTTTGGGAAAATGTTTGAGTTGTAAACTACTATTGTACTGTCAATGAGTTTATACTTGTACAACAGTAGGTTTATGGTTGTACAACAAAAGGGTATACAGTCGTACGACTAAAGAGTGTGTAGTTGTACGACAATGGGGTGTTGTCACTAGGCTCGGCAGACCTGCTGACTGCAGTCGGCAGAGCTGCTGACTAGGCTCAGCAGAGCTGCCGAGCCTAGTGGAAATCTTCAAGAAGCAGTCTGCTTGAACCTCAGATACTGTCTCTCTGAACCTCAGATACCGACTGCTTGAACCTCCTAATCTATATCTTTGACCCAGCGCAGTCGTATCCTTGCGCCAGATGAGGCGTCTCGTTACGCTTATTCAGCCACATTATTATGCTTGATAATAAATAGTATCTTCTGCATTTGACGGTTTGTATATGCCAGCATCTGCGAATAGTCCTTCAAAGCATAAATCTTCGTCTAATTCAGGCCAATGGATACCATATCTGCTCAATACGAAAGCCTTACGCTGGGCAGGTGTGGCGTTAGCAAGACGGCTCCAACGACTGAAAGGATAGTTAGCCTTCCAGCCATTTTGGGTTTCTGCCCAAATATGGGCATCGTCAACCCAAACGCGATTTACTCTATATTGCTCCATAATATCTTATTTTTGATTAAAATACTCTTTCCATCTATCTATAATGACCGCCTCATTCTCAGAAATAATAGATTCTATCAAGGCAATATCATGCTTTTTGAATCCATGATTATAAATCTGGGTTAGAGGAGATACATTGTATTTTGCTTCATTTCCATCCTTGATGACATGGACATGAATTGGTTCATGATCATTAGAATAAAACATGAATCTGAATCCGAAAAATATGAATATTGTTGGCATCGTTTCTTTTTTCTGCAAAGATACGCTTTTCTTCTGAAAGAAGCAAAGAATTATTGAAAAATGTTTGAGGATGAGGGAAATAAAAAGAAAAAGGTGTATCTCCGCTTGCCCGATGTATGGGGCAAGAAGGATACACCTTTTTATATTATAGTTCTTTTATTTCCTTTTCAGTCAAACCGGTGATAAAAGCAATTTGCTCTATGCTCAACCCATTCTTCTAATGGTGATTTAGCCACCTTGTTGAATTCGCGCAGCTAGTGCGCACACCTTTTTAGTATAATAAATCTAAAAATTTTTGGTTAGAACTCTACTTTCGCATATCTTTGCACTTAAAAAAAGTGGCACATGTGCCATAAATTTTAAGTAGAGGCATCTGTTCGAGCAGTCCTTAGGAATCAAGTAAGCACAGGGAGGGCAGGTTTGTTACCTGCCCAATAGCATCCCCCGCCCTAATTAAAAAGGCGAGTGCCGCTTTACTGATTTGTCGCAGCCATGAAATCCTATTACTAGGTTGGAGCGCCTTGAATATAAAGACTTATCCATAATTATCTCAAATGTGGTGCAACTTCTCCATTAGGTAAAAGAATTCCTGCCCTAATTAAAAAGGCACGTGCTGCTTCTTTACTGGCAGTAGAAGCCTTTCTTGCAGCCTCTAATCTTTCTTGTCTTTTGCTATCAAATAAATCCATATTCTACCTCCTTGTTTTAAAAGTTGAACATTTCTTTTGCAAAGATTATGCAAACGAGCGCAATGTAAGCTTGCTTACAGATTGTCGAGCGCCGCTAATCTTCTGCAAAGATTATGCCAGCGAGTGCAATGAAAGTTTACTTTCATATTGCCGAGCGCCACTAATCTTCTGCAAAGATACGCTTTTCTTCTGAAAGATGCAAGGAATTATTGAAAAATGTTTGAGGATGAGGGAAATAAACAGAAGAATTAAACCCCCGGGGTCATCACCAGCATCGAATAATCTGGGAGAGGGTCTTACCGGGACTGCGCTGCAAAGATAATAATTAAAATGGAATATACCAAAGATCTTTTCGAAAAATTACGTCGGGACGTATCTGTTGCTACGTCGGGACGCGTCTGTTGCTACGTCGGGACGTAGGAAATACTACGTCGGGACGTAATTTTTGCTGCATCGTGGGAGGTTTTTCGATAAAAAGCATAGAAAAATACTAAAAAATGAATAGAAAATAAGCGTTTTTGCTCAATGTTTTCAACCTTTTAGCTCCCAAAACGCCTCTAAAGCACCCGAAAATCGCTGTTTTTAAGCTGAGTGTGGCAATAGGTGGCAATAAGGTGATAATAAAAAAGCCCCTTATTGCCACCCGTTATTCTCTTAGTATCAGCTACTTATAATAAGCGTGGCAAATGTGGCAATAAATTGAGAAAACATGTTCCTATGCGTAAAGGATCTTTGTTTCTCAAACATTCCATCAAAATCCGATTTGTATAAATACTATTGCCATCGTTTCTTCTTGGGAAAATGTTCTAGCTGTATGGTAGAAGTTTTTCGGGAAAAGTTTTGGAGATTAGGAGATAAAGTATTATCTTTGCCATCAGATTCAAAAACGAATAATCAAACTGAGTTATGATAGTAAGACCAAAGCGCATTTATCGCAAGCGCATACCATACGGCATGCAGAATTTTGAGGATGTCATAAAAGAGGATTGTTACTATGTGGACAAGACTCCTTTCATAGAGCAAATAGAAGAATCCAACAAGTATTTCTTCTTCATTCGCCCTCGCCGTTTCGGCAAGACACTTACCCTCTCCATGCTTGAGAATTACTATGACATCAACAAGAAAGACAAGTTTGATGAAATCTTTGGCAAGCTATACATCGGGCAGAATCCTACACCAGAGCATAATACATATCTCATCATCCACCTCAATTTTGCCGAGGTGGCAGCAGGATTGGATGATTATAAGGATGGACTGGACAACCATTGTAGCCTTGTGTTCAATTTCTTTTGCGACATCTATGCACATATTCTTCCTGCCAATACCAAGGAAGGATTAGAAAAATTAACAGATGCAGTGTCTCAACTGAGATTCTTGTGCCAGAAGTGCCAGGAGGTGGGCAAAAAGATTTATCTCTTCATCGATGAGTACGACAACTTCACCAACATGATTCTTGCCCATGAGGAGCATCTTATGAGGTATCGCAACCAGACCCACGGAGAGGGATACTTGCGCCAGTTCTTCAACACCATCAAGGGTGCGGCTGGCAATACCCTGGGCAGAGTGTTCGTCACGGGAGTAAGCCCTGTGACCATGGATGACCTGACCAGCGGATTCAATATCGGAACCAACTACTCCCTAAGCCCAAAATTCAATGAGATGACGGGCTTCACGGAAGAAGAAGTCAGAGAGATGCTGGATTATTACCGCAGCGTCCTGCCGTTCAATCACACCACCGATGAGCTGATCAAGGTGATGAAGCCTTGGTACGACAACTATTGCTTTGCCGCCAAGAGCTATGGCAAGACCACGATGTACAACTCCGTGATGGTGCTCAATTTCATTAGCAACTATATAGATAATGAGTACGACATCCCCGACTCCATGGTGGAGACCAACATCCGTATCGACTATGACAAGTTGCGGATGCTCATCCGCCACGACAAGGAGTTCGCCCACGATGCCAGCATCATCCAGCAGTTGGTGACCCAGGGATTCGTGATAGGCACGCTCAACGAGAACTTCCCTGCCGAGCGAATCAACGACCCAGACAACTTCCTCAGCCTGCTGTTCTATTTCGGCATGGTGACGATAGACGGAACTTATGATGGTGAGACCAAGTTCATCATCCCGAATGAGGTGGTGCGTGACCAGATGTACACCTACCTGCTCGACACCTACAAGGAGAATGACTTGGTATATGATAGATATAGCAAGGGAAAACTGGAGAGCAAACTGGCTTATCATGGAGAATACAAGCCATACTTTGAGTATATAGCCGACTGCCTGAAGAAGTACTCCTCCCAGCGAGACAAGCAGAAGGGAGAGGCTTTCGTGCATGGCTTCACCTTGGCGATGACAAGCCAGAACAAGTTCTATCGCCCTATCTCTGAGCTGGACAATGACGGCGGCTATGCCGACATCTTCCTCTCTCCGCTCTGTGACATCTACAAGGACATGGTAGATTCATATATCATCGAGTTGAAATATTGCAAGAGCCAGACCACAGATGAGCAAGTAAAAAAGCTCTTCGAGGAGGCTTCAGCTCAAATCTCCCGCTATGCGGACAGTGATATGGTCAGAGAGGCAGTAAAGACTACAAAGCTCCACAAGCTGGTGGTTATCTACCGCGGAGCGGAAATGGTGGCTTGCGAGGAGATATAAAACAATTTCAACCATACAGGTCGAAAATGTTTGAGATAAATAAAAAGAAAAAGGTGTATCCTCGCTTGCCCGATGTATGGGGCAAGAAGGATATACCTTATTACATTATAGTTTTCCCTTTCCCAGATCAAAGTACAGAATGCTGATGGAATATATTATATACCAAAGCTTTTGCCCTTATAGGGTGTAGTTTGCATAGCGATATTTCACCTAGTGCGGTGTCCTGAGCTATGTGGCTCATTGCTCATTCAGCCCGCCTTGGCTGTTACTATCTGTAACTGTTCGTGTAGTTTTTTACAAACGAGTAATAGTTATGGATTAGGATAATCTGGATTAATACCTCTAGGCAGGAAATATCCCTTGATGCAGTTTGGATTGCAGACACATATCTGAATATGGTTCTTTTCTCTAAATCCCGCATTAGGATAAAGTTCTTGCCCCTCCCAAAATACACCCTTCACGGAATCGTAAGGATGCTGGTTGGCTTTTGCATTAATTCTTCTGGCTGTTTGAACAACAGCACAATCTAATTTTCTAATCAACAAATCTGTTGATTTGCCAATTGTTTCATTTCTAGGTAATGGCATGTTAGCATCAGCATAAAGTTCTTTGAGTACAGAATAAGAAGTTTTTAATTCTTGCAAATAAAAACTATCTGTTAAATCCAGACAATAGCCAAGGTCTATAATTGCACCTATTACGGCTGGTTCTTTTACACTGGAGCTTTTTCTTGTTGACAATTGTTTAGCCCATTGCCAGGCCCTATCTTCATTATTTTCCCAAAAATATATACCATTGCCTAGCCAGTCATAGTCATTGGCGCTAGCAAGAAGTTCTGTTTTGCCAGCAATCACTGCATCCACTACAGATTTGTCACAGCCATGAAACCCAACAACAAGGTTGGATCTTCTTGAATATAGAGACTCTTTCATCGTAGGTGTGGTGCTAATTGCCCATCAGGGAGCAGGATGCCTGCTTCCTTAAGAAACTTTATCGCATTTTCTTTGCTAGCAGTAATCTCTTTGATTACAGCTTGCATCCTTTCTTGTCTTTTGCTATCAAATAATTCCATATTTACCTCCTATTTTAAAGGATTAATACTATTCGACTGCAAAGATACGCTTTTCTTCTGAAAGATGCAAGGAATTATTGGAAAATATTTGAGACTGAGGGAGATAAAAAGAAAAAGGTGTATCCCGCTTGCCCGACATGTTGGGCAAGAAGGATACACCTTATTGATATTTAAATCTTGTTCGGATTTTTATTTGTATGCATCAGTACAACTTGGATTGTTGTAGTCTCTAACTGCTGCATTGTTGTTTACTTCGTTGATAGAGATTGGCCAGTTCATCCAAGCAGGACGATTTGGTATATGATAGATATAGCAAGGGTAAACTGGAGAGCAAACTGGCTTATCATGGAGAATACAAGCCATACTTTGAGTATATAGCCGACTGCCTGAAGAAGTACTCCTCCCAGCGAGACAAGCAGAAGGGAGAGGCTTTCGTGCATGGCTTCACCTTGGCGATGACAAGCCAGAACAAGTTCTATCGCCCTATCTCTGAGCTGGACAATGACGGCGGCTATGCCGACATCTTCCTCTCTCCGCTCTGTGACATCTACAAGGACATGGTAGATTCATATATCATCGAGTTGAAATATTGCAAGAGCCAGACCACAGATGAGCAAGTAAAAAAGCTCTTCGAGGAGGCTTCAGCTCAAATCTCCCGCTATGCGGACAGTGATATGGTCAGAGAGGCAGTAAAGACTACAAAGCTCCACAAGCTGGTGGTTATCTACCGCGGAGCGGAAATGGTGGCTTGCGAGGAGATATAAAACTATTTCAACCATACAGGTCGAAAATGTTTGAGAGAGATAAAAAGAAAAAGGTGTATCCCTTTGCCCATTGTATTGAGCAATAAGGATACACCTTTTATAAAATTGATATGCGTTTGTTCTAATAGGCATTAAAGTACCTTTTATTTGATGAGTCTATATGAGCTTAATTATTTCCATTACAGCTTCTGCATTTGACTTAATATAAATATTATGGAACTTGGTGTCAGCTCGTTCTCCATGCATTAAGTAAACATAGTATACTTGGTAATTATACTTGTTAGCTAATTTTTTGACGACCTCTATTGTTTGGCCTTTCGATCTACATGCAGAGATTACAAAGTCACAATTCATTTGTAGAATTTCATCTAAAGGCTCTTCGTTAGCTCCTGGATCTCCCCAGGAAGAAAAACCGATATTGCCAAATTCTGGATGTTGGTAAGTTCCATTAAAATCACCTTCTTCGTCGGGATAATTACCTGTTATAGATTTATAGACTTCTCTAATAGATGAAGTCTTTCCTGAGTTTTGTCGCCCTATAAAGCAAATAATAGTTTTCATTTCTACCTCCTATTTTTTAATTTATAATAGTTACTGCAAAGATACGCTTTTTCTCCGAAAGCTGCAAGGAATTATTGAAAAATGTTTGAGGGTGAGAGATAAAAAGAAAAAGGTGTACCCCCTACTGCCCGATGGCAATAAAAGGGTACACCTTAATTTATTTTATGTGATACTTGTAAGTTGCCGATTAACGGTTACCACCAGCCCACCATACATTTTCGGTGAAGATATACTTACCAGCATCATTGCCTGAGCCGAAAGCCTCTTTCACGTTAGGGTTAGAGAGAACATCGCTTGAACCGTATGGCAAGCGCAATGGCCAACGGTTAGCATTAGCCTGAGTGTTCTTTGGGTTGGTCATAGCTACTGGATAGCTACCATCTACATAATTGCAGCGGCGCATATCATTGTAAGTCTCCAACTGCTCGTCACGAGTCTGAGCGATATACTTCTGTACCAAGATCTCGCTCAAAGGATTAGCAGCAAACTTGGTTGCGGTCTCACCTGCAAGGTAAGCAGCAACATCCTCGTCAGAGAACTCTGTGTCACCTACTGTAGCATAGTCTGTCAAAGAGGCCTTAACAGCTGTCTCAAAATCAGCCTTAGCATCCTGACCCAAACGAGCCTTAACCTCAGCAGAGATAAAGTAAAGCTCCGCCTTACTCATCAAGTGACTTGGGATATGAACACCACTGATACCATTTAAGAACCAGAGTGGGAAGTTGGTGGCATCTGTTGCACCAGCAGCATCTGCATCACCAGGAGTCATCAAACCCAATTCAGCAGGGGCACCAAAATAGTCTGCACCATTGTAGTTGTAGATTGCCTCACGAGGATCTTGACGGGCAACCATCAAGTCGTCAACAGTCTTAGAAGATGCTGTATAGCCACGGCTATAGAAGTATGCTGACCATGCGTCAATCTGAGCGTCACCATCAAAGATGTTCAAGTTTGCACCGTCAAAGCCATCTGCAATAGCAGCATTAACCTCTGAAAGAACTTGGGCGTATTGTGCATTCTTGTCGGCTGCACGACCAACCTCATGTAAGAGATAACGAGCCTTCAAGGCATGAGCGAGACCACGCCACTTAGCTACGTTTCCGCCGAAAAGGACATCATAGCTGCCCGCATTCTTCATGCCAGCAGCATTATCGAAGTTGGTAATGGCAGCATCGAGCAATTCGAAGATATGAGTATAGACATCTTCCTGCTTATCAATCTTAGGAGCAGAAACTTTGAATGCCTCTGAGCAAGGAATATCTCCAAAGAGGTCGGTCATAACACCCCAGTTAAAGGCTGCAAGGACCTGTCCCATACCTTGAATGTCAGACTGACCTGCACTATTGCCGCCCTCATTGCACTTCTCTATCATCTGCTGGATATTATTGAGATTCAAATAAGTGCCATTCCACTCATTATCAAAGGTAGAACTAGCTGCGATCTCATTCACGCTACGCAACTCTGCGTTCTTTGCTTGGTTGTTACCTGTACCCAGCAACTGCTCTGTATATGAAGATACATACCATGAGAAGTTACCAGTATTTGTAGTAAACACACTGGCAACAATAGCGTCTGTCAATTGGAACTTGGCAGAAACTACGCTTTGTCCTGGGTGAGCTTCGTCTCTATTGATTCTGTCCATTGTGTCCTCAGAGCATGATACTGTCATCATAGATACTGCTGAAATGGCCAGAATACCAAATATATTTTTTAATTTCATCATTGTCTTATCTATTATTTTATTTGATACTTTAATGATTTCGGGAGTGAATGCTCAGAGATTAGAAGTTAATCTTGAAACCACCACCGAAGCTAGAAGTATTAGGCAAAGAGAAGCGCTCGAAGCAACCACTCATGTTACCATTACCCTGAGAACTCTCTGGATCGAGATCCTTCATCTTAGACCAAAGGAGCACGTTGCGTGCGAAAGCATATACAGAGATGTCCAAACGACCCAACTTAGGCAACTGATAGTTCAGAGTTACATCACGGAGCTTCAAGAAGCTACGGTCAAAGATACCTGCCTCTGTTACATCATTGTATTTCTGCCAGTAATCCTGCTTGCTTACCTCAACGGTGTTAGGCTCGCCTGTTGCAATATCAATACCCTCAGCTACCATAGTACCCTCGTGGTATGGGAGAGACTCCTTGGTTGCACCGAAGTAGTTCATGGTCAAGATGGTACCATTATACATCTTGCCACCCTTCTGCCAATCCATGGTTGCGCTCAATGTCAACTTCTTCCAACGAGCCTTTAAGTTGAAACCCATATTGAAGTCTGGAGTACACTCACCCAAGTTCTGGCTACCTGCTGTACCGATAGGAAGACCATCCTGGAGTAAAAGTCTGCCCTGCTCATCACGCTGGAATGCTACACCATATATGTTTGGATAAGTATAACCTGCCTGTGCACGAACCTGTGGCTCTACGAAACCACCCAGCATGATACTCTCTACGCCATCAGCCAAAGACTTAACCTTGTTGTTCAAGTGTGTATAGTTAATGCCCAAGTCCAAATCCCAATCCTTGGTCTGGATGATGCTAGCGTTGATTGCAAACTCATGTGACCATGTAGTCATCTCACCAGCGTTAGTGCGGAGGTACTGATAACCAGTAGAACCTGCTGTAGGTACATCGAAGATCTGGTCCTTGATGTCCTGGTAGCTAGCTGTATACTCCAAGCGGATGCGGTTGTCGAAGAAGTTCAAGTCGGCACCAAACTCCCAGTTCACAGTGTTCTGTGGCTTCAAGTTAGGGTCATACTTCACATAGTATGGAGTATAAGCGCTCACACCATTCATAGGATAGCTGATAGGAGTGAACTGATACATACCGCTGCCGTATGTTGGTACAGTATAGTAGTTAGCATAGTAGTGACCAGCCTGACCTACCTGAGCGAAAGATGCACGAAGCTTACCATAAGAGAGGATGTGATTACCCTTCAAAGCAGGAAGTTCAGTGAAGATCCAACCGAGTGATACAGATGGATAGAAGAAGCTACGATTGCCACGTGGCATGGTAGAAACGATATCGTTACGACCAGTTACTGTCAAGTAAACCTGGTTAGCGTAGCTCAAAGACAACTGACCGAAGAAACCTACGGTACGCTCCTGAGACTTGTATTCTGAAGTATAAGCCTTCACTGTTGTATTAGTCATTGTAGGCTGACCATAGAACAAGAGGTTTGTACCATCGTAATCCCAAGTGCGAGCATAGTCATGATTGAACTCTGAACCGAGCATTGCACCGAAGTCCCACTCCTGGTTAGCACCCCACTTAGCTGTGAAGTTGGCAGTAAAGAGGTTGTTGAAGATGTTGCGCTGAACGCCATAGTTCTCTACCTCACCTGCCTTGTTATAGGCAGAACCTATCTCAGCGATAGTAGCATTGTCTGTGGTATATACATCAAGACCAGCCTGCTCACGGATAACGAGGTTGTAACGCTCCTTATCCCAGTTGAAGTTAGGACGATACTCTACGTAAGCATTACCAAACACACGGTTGGTGTGCTGACGGTACTCATCATTGTCTGCCCACCAGTATGGGTTGTTGAATGATGTAGAACGGAACAATACCTGAGATGTAGGGTCGCCAGGTACATGATATGGAGTGCCCTTCAAGTTGTATTCTGCAGGTGCTGAGTATACCACGTTGATGATACCACTGTTAGCACCAGGGGCAGATGTAATCTTGGTAGAACTGTAGTTAGCAGAGAAACCTGTCTTCCACTCCTTGCTAATTTCGAAGTCTACGGCACCACGAGCTGTGGTACGCATCATGCCTGTAGAAGGAATGATACCCTTCTGATATGTATCACCGATACCAAAAGAATAAGCCAGATTGCCATTCTTCTGAGAAATACCAAAGTTAGAGTTCTGGGTGAAACCTGTATTGAAGAAATCACCTACGTTATCATAAACCTGAGGTGTTGTCCAACCGTCAAGGCCCGCTGATGCATACTTAGGGTTGTAGTACATACCCTCATGCTTACCAAACTGCTGAGTGAACTTGTTATCAGTATTACCACCGTATGTAGCATCGTTAGCCAAGTCTGAAATCTTAGGTCCCCAGCTCATAGAAGAAGATGGGTCGTACGCATTCACGCTGTTACCTTGTGCATAAACAGTCTGACGCTCAAACTTCTTGCTCACTGTCTGTGCACTCAAGTCGGTAGAGAATGTAATCTGAGGACGACCACCATTTGCCTTACCACGCTTGGTGGTAATGATGATGACACCATTAGAGGCACGGATACCATAGAGGGCAGAAGCTGCCTGACCCTTCAATACATCGATGCTCTCGATATCGTCTGGGTTGATATCGATAGAACGGTTTGCCTGGTCGGCACCAGTTACAGAAGCACCAGTATCATAGTCTGCAGAAGAAGCAATAGGCATACCATCTACCACGTAAAGAGGAGAGTTATCGCCTGAGAATGAACGGGCACCACGGATGACAATCTGAGCAGATGCACCAGGAGCACCAGAAGACTGGCGGATATCAACACCGGTCAACTTACCCTGCATTGCACTAGCCAAAGAGCTGGTACCAGCAATGTTCAGATCTTCAGAACCTAATTTCTGTGATGCATAACCGAGGGCTTTCTTGTCTCGGGAGATACCCATTGCGGTAACCACAACCTCGTCAAGAGTCTTGTTATCCGCTTCCAATACAATCTTCATCTTCTGTCCAGCCTTTACAGTCTGAGGCAACATGCCGAGGTATGTTACTTCCAACTTTGCACCAGCTGGAACATTCAATGAGAAGTTACCATCAACATCGGTAACCGCACCGGTCTTTGTACCCACTACTTTGATAGATGCACCAATGATTGGTTCACCATCCTCTGCAGAGGTTACTTTACCGGAAACTTGAGTTTGCGCCAACGCCATTCCTAAACTAAGGAAGAGGCAGGCAATAAACGTCATGAGTCTTTTTTCCATAAATCTCTCTCGTTTAATTAATTAATAAATATATAATGTTTTATATTTCTTTCTCACTACATATCCTCCCAACTTTTATTGAGCGTGGGGGCTCATTTCTCGTCTCCAACTCTTATTCCGAACTGGTGGGGGTGGGTATGTTGCCATACCTTATTATATATAGGGAAGTATCTCAAACTTCACTAAATTTTAATAATATTTTTAATCGGCTGCAAAAATAAGCATTTTTTAGGAAATCACCAAACTTTTTTCTAGAAAAGTTGCACTTTGCTCGATATTTTGTTATAAATATGCGGTTTTTATACACTTTTGCTTATGAAAAACAAGCGAAAGCGGCAGTTTTGTCAAAAACTGCCGCTTTCGCTGAAATACTAACTTTCTGCCTTTAATTCTTCGTCTAGAACAAAGAGCATATAGAGGGGGATGTTGATGGTTTTTGAACTGTTGTTTCTCTCGTATGGCAAGAGACTGGTGCGAACCGACCATTTGGGTGAATATTTTTCCCGATACAGTTTCAAACTCTTGGCATTCATGGTTACTCCTGCCTTTGCTTCCAGTGGATATACATCCAAACCGTCGGAAATAAGGAAGTCAACCTCTGCAGTGGCTGAGGAAGACCAATAATAATTGGTTTCCAGAGTTTCTGTAAAGTTCTGAAGTTCCTGACAGACATACTGTTCTGTCAACGCTCCCTTAAACTCTTCAAAGATTCTGCTTCCTTCTAATATTACTTTCGGCGAAATCTTGCTCATTGCCCTCAACAGACCTACATCCAGTAAGAATACCTTAAACGATTTGAGATCAGCATAGGCTGAAATCGGGATGTCGGGCTTGCTGACATTGTTGGTTCTGATGATTTCACCTGCATCAGAAAGCCACATGATGGCATCCTCATATTCCCGTGCTCTGGCTCCCTCTCTCACCAGTCCATAGACAAACTTCTTGTTTTCCTTCGCCAGTTGCGAAGGGATGCTGTTCCATACATAACGGATTTTCTCGACCATATTCTTTGGAGCATGTTTGGAGAAGTCTTTCTGGTAGGCTGCTATCAGTTCCTGCTGGATGCGGTTTACCTTGTTGTAGTCTTTGCTGCCCAGCCACTCTGTTACAACAGCAGGCATACCTCCTATTATCATGTATTTTTTCAGATAATCTGTAAGGCGAGCCTCGAATGCTCCCAGGTTTCTGTTTCCTTTATCGATATAGTCTACCAGCATGTTCTCTCCGTTTGCTAGCAGAAACTCTTTAAAGGACATGGGATATAGATGCAGGAAATCTGTCTTTCCTACAGGGAAGGATGTGCCTTCGTGCAGTGCTATGCCTAGCAATGAGCCTGCGCAGCAGATGGCATACTCTGGTGCCTCTTCGCAGAAATACTTCAAAGAGGTGAGTGCTCTTGGCATTTCTTGTACTTCATCGAAGATAATAAGAGTTTCCTCGGGTATTATCATCTTACTATTATATATAGAGAGCTGTTCTATAATGCGTTGTGGTGATAAGTCGCCAGCAAATATCTCTTCGAGTACATCACTCTGTTCGAAGTTGATGTAACATACGTCTTTGAAGTATTTGCGCCCAAATTCTTTCAGTAGCCAAGTCTTGCCAACTTGTCTTGCACCTTCCAGTATGAGTGGCTTCCTTCCTTGACTGTCTTTCCATTTTAACAATTGGGATATAAGTAGTCTTTCCATACGCTAAAAATTATGTTTTGGCAAAGATACTAATAAACA